>Ga0126314_10001379_pt1 | contig 11660 bp, 12 predicted proteins | sample Plot105B_FD_92535 | JGI IMG/M metagenome (GOLD analysis project Ga0126314, IMG submission 92535) | Serpentine soil microbial communities from UC McLaughlin Reserve, CA, USA - Plot105B | ecosystem: Environmental > Terrestrial > Soil > Grasslands | place: USA: UC McLaughlin Reserve, Lake County...
AAGGAGTTCGCTTTGGAGTTCGTTCGTCTCACACCGGAGCAAGGGCGATCATTTGCTGAAGACGGCTTCCTGGTCGTTCCCAACGCTCTATCAAAGGAGAGAGTCGAAGCGCTGGTGGAAGCAGGGGACCGTTTGGCGCAACCATTACTACGGAAGCCTGAACTCACCGGCCGGCCCGAGTTCAATCATCTCGATTTGCGACCCGGCTTATTGAATGAAGATGCGCTATTTCAGCTCGTCGACAACGGTTCTACAGTACCTCTCGTCGTCCAGTTAATGAGTCCTAATATTCATCTGCACTCGACCACACTGATTTACAAGCGACCAGAGGTACCCGATGCTCCAACGTTTCGCCGCGGCTGGCATCGCGATATTCGGATTCCACGCGATCTCGGTCACCAGAGTTTGCCGCTCGTAGGAATGAAGATCTGTTACTGTTTGACAGACTTTCATCAGCCGAACAGTGGGATGACTCTGATGGCCCGCGGTAGTCATCTCAAAGACACACCGCTTGGCCTGAAAAAGGGGGAGGTCGATCCGGTTGACACCGAAGTATGCGATCTCCGGCTTAATGCCGGCGACGCGTTTATCTTTGAGAATCGTATCTTCCACACCGCAACTCCCAATCGCAGTAATCGCACCGCGAAAGTTTTGATGTACGGGTACTCGTACCGCTGGATGAAACCCGAGGTGTATCTCGAAGTGCCGAATAAAGCGCTGCTGGCGAAGGCTGATCCAGTAGCCCGGCAGTTGCTCGGTGAATATCGAGACGTTGACACACAACCGTGGGCATTACAACGATGGGCCAAAAAGCACGGCGTACTTCCGGAGACAGTGCCGTGGACCGTCGAGGTTGAAGAGGTGAACTGATGGCAGTTGCTGACGAGCCACTATTTGTTCCGGCTGACGGATCGCTCTTCACGCAACCGCGCTCATTCACATGGCATCTTGTATCGACACGGCAAACGCAATTTGATTACTTTGACAAAGCGTTGGGACATCCTGTCTGGAGGGGCCGCAAAATTTTGGACTTCGGCGGCAATGTCGGCACTTTTCTCGCCGCAGCAGGCGATCGCATCGACCACGAAGACTACTGGTGCCTGGATCTAAATCTGGATGTAGTGGAGCAGGGCCGGCGGACGTACCCGCAGGCTCATTTCCTCCACTATAACCGCTACAGCTCGCAGTATAACCCAAACGGAATTCGTTATCTGCCGATTCCGGAGTGTGGAGTGAAGTTTGACATCATCCTCGCCTTCTCGGTTTTCACGCACATCGATCGCAGCGAGATGATGGAGCTGGTGGGCTCACTGCGAAGCATGCTGGCGCCCGGAGGTGTGCTGGCACTTACTTTCGATGACCCGCGCTACGATCGATCTCTTTCTGATCCCGAGCGGCCTCCGGGCTCTCCCGTGCTGTGGAATCTCGAGTCCCGTGGGCAGCAGGAAATTGCTGAGCGGGCGCAGTGGTACATTCTTATTAATGACGATCTTTATGTAGAGCCGGGTGACGAGTTCTGTCAGCAAACCCGTGCCGGCAAGCCTCTCGAATCGTACTGCTCTTTCTTCACCGTTGAATACATAACTTCGCTCTTCCCCGACGCGAAAGTGTTTCCGCCGGTCAGCCCCGAATGGCAGTACTGCTGTGTGCTGAAAACGAGTTACGAGACTGACGCGATCCAACGGTGATCTCAGATGGTTACGCATATCTCACAGCGACAAACCCAGTTCTTTTATTTTGACAGCCTATTGGACCATCCGGTTTGGAAAGGCAGTAAGATTCTGGATTTCGGCGGGAATGTCGGCGGCTTCTTAGCGGGAGCGGCCGAGTTTGTAGACGAGGATGATTACTGGTGTTTGGATGTCACCAAACGCGCTATCGAACAAGGACAGCAGAGTTTTCCGCGAGCGAATTTTGTCCACTACAACCGGTATAGCTCCTACTTTAATCCAGACGGTGTTCCTTATCTGCCGGTTCCAGATCTGGGTTTGAGCTTCGACATCATCCTGGCTTTTTCTGTTTTCACTCACACGCACCGCAACGAGATGTTCGAACTCGTTGGGCAATTGCGCAGCAAGCTTGAGCCCGACGGTGTGTTGGCGTTTACTTTCTACGATCCATCGTATGACCAGTCACTGTCGAATCCCGCGCTACCCGCTGGCGCCGGTATATTATCGATGTTCGATAGCTCATCCGATGATCCTCGCGGAAAGTTGCATCTGGGTTGGTGTGTAATCATCGACGGCGAACTGGTCATAGAACCAGGCAAGGAATTCTGTCAACAAAAACGTCATGGTCCACCTGGAGAGTCGTACATTTCGTACTTTACGTCGAGCTATATAACGTCGCTGTTTCCGGATGCGAGGATACGTCCACCCCTTGCCCCTGAAAACCAGCATTGCTGCATTTTGAGACGAGAAGATAAAGCGTGAATCTCAGATTTCACTGGATGCTTCCCAAGAGTGGCGAAGTGGTCTTGCACCGTTCGCAAACAGCTCGCGAGGCGGCACGATACCGCGTGCAGTCGACGAAGGTTGATTCTCCCGCCGCCACACCGGCGATGGAAGGCTGGATTCATTTCGCGCAGCATGCAGAGAAAGCGGGTATCGAATCTGTATTGATCGCACTCAACCACTACGAGCCTGACCCGTTGATGATCAGTTGTGCGCTCGGACGCGAAACGCAGCAGCTTAAGTTCCTTGTCGCTTATCGCTCCGGATTGATGCAGCCGACGATATTCGTTCAGCAGGTCAATACCTTGTCGGGCTTGATCAACGGGCGCATCGATTTGAACATCGTCGCTGGCAGTTCAACTGCTGAGCAACACGGCTACGGCGATTTTCTCGCGCACGATGAGAGATATGCGCGCGCGGAAGAATTTCTGGCAGTGTGCAATGCATTCTGGCGGTGCAACGGCGAGGTTGATTTTGACGGCAGGTATTACAAGGTCGAAAAAGGAAAGCTGAACACGCCCTTCAGTGCGCCTGATAGAACGGCACCTGAAATCTACATTTCAGGACATTCTGAACCCTCAGAGCGGCTGGCCCGTTCGCAGGGTACATGCTGGTCGCGCGTAGTCGACACACCTGAAAAGCTCGCACCAGCAGTTTCTCGCATGCGCGCATACGGCTTGCGCGTGTGTTTACGTTTGGGGTTGATATGCAGACCAACGCGCGACGAAGCAATCGGCGTCGCAGAGTCAATTCTGCCGGAAGACAAACGCGAGCAAACCACGTCACTTAAAGACGATTCCCAAATGTATCGCGAAGCTGCGGCTGTAGCCATCGACACATACTGGTTGAATCGAAACCTGTGGAGTGGACTGGTCCCGCACTATGGGCCAGTTTGGACAGTGCTCCTCGGATCGCCTGAAGAAGTTGCCGAAGCTTTTCTTGACTACATGAAAATTGGTGTCACTGACTTCATTATTTCGGGCTGGCCTGAGATTGATGAGGTCGATCGGTTCGGGCTGGAGGTTCTTCCCCTCGTTAGAGATGCAGAGCTCAGTATTGACGTGAGGTCATCAACGCCGCAATGGATACGAACCTAAGATTCCACTGGATGCTTCCCAAAGGTGGCGAAGTGGGAATGAAGACTGCACAGGAAACGAATCGTGTGCTCACGACGAAGAGCACGTCGCCGGCCGCCATTCCCGATATGCAGGGTTGGGTGAAGTTTGCGCGCCAGGCGGAAGAGTCGGAAGTCGAGTCGGTATTACTTTCTTTTAGCCGGTACGAACCCGACACTATTCTGATCGCTTGCGCTGTCGGACTTGCCACGACGAAGCTCAAATTCATCGTCGCTTATCGCTCCGGGCTAATTGGGCCAACGAGTTTCGTCCAGCAAATCAACACGCTTTCAGGTCTCCTCGGCGGACGCGTGGCGCTGAACCTCGTCGCGGGCAGCTCAACTATGGAGCAACATGGTTACGGGGATTTCCTGGAACACGACGAGCGGTACGATCGCGCCGGCGAATTCCTGTCGATCTGTAGTTCCTTCTGGCGTAACAAAAACGAGGTCAACTTTGAAGGCAAACACTATCGAGTCGAGAATGGGAAGATTCATACGCCCTTCACGGCGCCTGACAGAAGCGCTCCTGAAATATATGTTTCGGGACACTCGGAACAGGCGCAGCACCTGGCACTCACTCGCGGCTCTTGTTGGTTACGCCTGATTGATACACCTGAAAAGCTGGAACCGGTAGTCAGGAGTTTTCGAGAGCAAGGCTTGGAGGTCTGTCTTCGCCTCGGCCTAATCTGCCGGTCAACACATGAGGAAGCAGTCAAGGCCGGCGAGGCCATGCTGCCGGACGAAGACATTCGCAAACAAGAGCGGGCCATTCTTAAGAAGAGTGACTCGCAAACGCTTCATTCAGCACTGGCAGCCGCTGATGAAATCGGCTGGATGAGCCGTAACTTGTGGGCGGGGCTCGTGCCCTCTTACGGATCGTCGGCTATTACTCTACTGGGCTCCTTTCAGGATATTGCAAACTGCTTTCTCGAGTATAAGAGAATCGGAGTGACGCAATTCATCATCTCGGGTTGGCCCAAACTCGAGGAGATGATCATCTTCGGCCGCGAAGTCCTGCCGCTTGTCAGGGCGGCGGAGGCGCAGGAAGCAAGCCACAAGACGTACACAACTACGGTCGCTAAAGGAAGGTAAACATCGTGACTGCAAAAGCACCCAGAGCATTCAACCGCGAGATATACCACGATCACCCGGAATACGTCTTTTACGGTACTGACGATGGTGCTCAGGATGGATCGTTTCGGGAGTTTGCAGATTTTGTGGCCCACTACAACAGCGTGCCTGACCATCGCAAGCAGGATATTCATATGGTCAGTGTCGTGGGGGGACTCTATGGTCTGAACCTAATTCCACTCTGGCGGCCGAAGCGCATCACGATCTTCGACATCAATCCGCCGGCAGTAACTTACTTTCGGATCATACGTCGCGTGCTGACCACGAGCGATAACGCTCAGCACTTTCTGCAGCGGCTCGCGGATGCCGATTATGAAGCGCACACCGAACAGGAAGAGTTTGTGCGAGAGAACATCCGCCTGAAGCAGCAGGGATGCTTGCCGCGGGAGCGCGGTTCGACGAAACGGCCTTACGAGCAAAGCTGGCAGTATGCCCTCGAGAAGTTCGACTTGACGAAGCAGTTGTTGACTGAAGTGCCCCTCGACATTCGGACGGAGCCGATGGAAAGCGCGACTTTCAGCGCGTGGATACGCGAGCAGAATAATCTTTGGATTTATGCTTCGAACATCACTCAGTTTCACTTCTTCGATTTGGAACTGGCGGACACGTCGAACGTAGTGGTGATCCAGATCATTCACCCCGAGCAGCCACAGCTTCTGGATCTGGCTCCACTGGCCGGCGGCCCAGACACAGTACATTTTGAAATCCCGCCGCGCGCGGAACGAATGGACAAGGAGCCTTCAGATGCCTAACAAGATCCGCATTATGACGAATGCCGCGGCACCCGCGACCGGCACGTATTCACAGGCCATCCGCACCGGTGATCTCGTTTTCGTCACGGCCCAAACTGGACGGAACTCTGAAACGGGTAAACTCGAGGAAGGTCTCGAGGCGCAAACTCATCAAATGTTTGCGAACGTCGAGGCGATTTTGAATGCATCCGGATGCTCTCCGGCGGATATTGTTAAGGTGACACTCCTCCTTGCGAACATTAAGGATTTCAAGGCGGTCGATGTGATTTACGCGAAGTGGCTTCCAGGCATCGGCATCACAGCGTTGCCCGCACGCACCGCATTCCAGGCAGCTGGGCTTCCAGCCGGAGCACTGGTGATGATCGACGTTATTGCCGCGTATCCAACGGATTGAAGCCAAAAACATAGGCTCTTTGTGCCTTTTGTGGCCCTACAGATATTTCGTTTTGAGGCGTTCGTAGAGGCAGTTGGGATCATACGTGGCATTTTTATCCTGGCCGGCGGCACGCCACATCTCGTTCCAGAGATGAATTGAGTAAGTGTCTTCGTGGATCAATCCTTCCGCATTGGGTTCCAAAACTCTGCGCCACTCTCTCCACCCTAACGGACAGAAAACATCGCAGGACTTTTTGTAATGCTCCAATGAGAACTTGCTGACTGCTTCAGTCATAAGTTTTGGCCCGGTTTCGCCCCACATCAACTGCTTCGGATCTTTTTTCTCGCACACTTCCCACGCGTATGCCATCACACTACTTCCGGCAGGAGCCTTGATGATTCCACTGGCGATAACGTGCCGCTCCCGATCGATTTCGCCGGCAAAAACATATTCGTCCGCAAAATCAAAGGCCTTAACACAGATCACATCGGTGTCGACCCACCAACCACCACGCTCGAGAAGCAGCTTATAACGAAAGAAATTAGCGAAGCCGGCGTACGACGCCTGATGCTTGTACTGAAAAATGCGAGAGGCCGGTAATACTTCATTTGCATCCTTGATCACTGTACTTGCGGGTACACTCTTCACCTCGTCGTAGACATAAAGATGATACTCGTGGCCATTTTGAAGAAAAGAAGCGATGGATAGCTGTTCCATAATGGAAAGCTCAGGTCCAATCCACAATCCCTGAATAACTTCGTTCATCATGTAAATCATGTCTAATCTTGTAAATCCTGTAAAATAATGCTTTGCAAACAATGCTTCACAGGATTTACAAGATTTACAGGATTAACAGGATTTTGTTAAAAGCTAATTTGTACACACCCAATCGATTTGCCTCGCCCGATCGATCGTGTTGTGGCGAGCCCAAACCAGTTCCTGACCTCTTTTTCTTGTCTGGTCCAATTCGTCGTGATTCCTTTGGTCCAACACAAATGCAATCTTCTCTTCAAGGTTGTCCGCCGACACTGGCAGGTAATGCTCGTTCTCTATAAATCCGAGCTGCCTTAATGGACCACTCACTGCATCGTCGGCCACCAGTAGAGCGCCGGTCGCAGGAATCTCGAAGTACTTCGCTAACACGTAATTGAAGATAGAGCTGTCGGTAAAAGCTGCGCGATGCTGATTGATCCTCCTGGCGAATCCGCAACCCACACTTTCATTCCGATCGTAGTCAAAACCCATGTAGTACCCCGGATGGTCCTGAGAAACAATGGAATAAGCGCCCTGGTGTTGCAAAGCTCTCATTCGGTCACGCAATGGATAGTAATTCCCGGCGGCACCACTAACTAAGATCGCATTCTCCGGATTGTGATTGTAAGGAACCATAAAATCCGGCGAAGCGGAATGGGGAACCCACACAACTTTCTTTGTGCCCGCAAACTCCGGATAGAACTTGTTCCACAAATAGCCAACGGTGGAAATAACCATATCGCATAAAGCAAACCCAACTGCTTTTCCTGTTCTCATGCGTTGATCCCACCAGTGCAAATCGTCTACCCAAATCACCTTGCGGCAAGGCAGTTGGTAAATGTCGCGGGCGTGCGCAGCCAACAAGTGGTAGGCCTCCCAAAACAGTATCGTCTCGGGCAACTCGTGGCATTGAGCGAGCAACCTGTCTTTCATAGTCCCGGAAGCATGCAATAGTTTGTCAGTCTCAACATGTGTCCAGTTGAAATGCGTGATGAGGTCGGTCATTACGTGGTAGAATTCGCGGCTAACATAGGTCCTCAGAAATTCTAACTCTGAAACGATTAGCTTCATTTGATCGCCTTATGACTCGCCTCAAACACGTTTTTGTTCAGCCCGACTTTTTGACGAAACAGGAGTTGCAGGGCTTAAGCAGTTACGTGTTCGAGCACCAACAAGATTTCAGTCCCAGCACCGTAGTATCACACGAGGGGCGCGAGTCGGCCTCGGATTCTTCATATCGAAAGTCGCAGGTTCTCTACAATCTGGGTGATTACTCATCTCTGATTCAAGATCGCTTGTCCGCCCTGCTTCCCGACGTCCTGGCTGCCTTCAAACGCGAGGCTTTCCCAATCTCGCACTTTGATATTCAAGTTACGGCAAGCAACGACGGTGATTTTTTCAAGGTGCACCAGGACAACAGCTCTGTCGAATCGTCGGACATACCTCTCCGAGAGATTTCTTACGTCTACTATTTTCATTCAGAACCGAAAGCTTTTAGCGGCGGTGAACTTAAACTTTACAACTCGGAAGCTGGAGAGGTTAAGCATGCTAAAGAGAAGACTGCAAAAACCGTTACGCCACGACAGAATACCCTCGTACTTTTTCCAAGCTCTTACGACCATGAGGTTTTGCCCGTACGATGTCCCTCCCGCAAGTTTATCAACAGTCGCTTCACGGTGAACGGATGGATTATTCGACAACCAACTGCGGCTGCCGAAACTCCTCAGCCGGAGGACATGGGATGGTTGGTTGAAGCAGCTCACGCGCTCAGTGTTGCTTACCCTCCACCCTGGTCGAAACTGTACCTCACGCTCGAAGAGGCTGAGCAGTTGTCAGGCATATCGAGTGAATACCTGCAAAGGCTCGTGCAGGAAGAACGATTAACCGCCCTGCATGACGGTGAGCTGAAAATTCGTCGCGCAGACCTTGAGAGACTTTAATCCTGATCGGCGGAGTCAAATTGTATGAAAACAACCGAGGACATAGCTTCGCGCTCAGATGTTAGCGAAATATTTGAGCAGCAGGGATACGCCGTCATCAAGCAATTCATTCCCCGAATCATGTGCGAATATATCTCAAAGAATATCCGAGTGCTGGAGGCAAATTCGCGCCTGAGTTTTGGTGACACCCAAGTTAAAAAAGCATTTTCCGGTGGGTCGCCCGCAGTGACAGAAACGCTGCTAGACCTGATGACTCCAGTTCTTTCGCACACACTCGATTGTGAGTTATACCCGACTTACTCCTACTTGCGGATCTACCTGAAGGGCGCCGCGCTTGCAAAACATATGGACCGCTATTCATGTGAAATCAGTGCCACCATACCGATTGAATATGAGGGGCCCGGTATTTGGCCGCTAAGTCTCGAGGTCGACACCAATGTAAAAAAGATCGAGCTCGAACCAGGCGATGCCCTGATTTATAAAGGAATCCAAATACCACATTGGCGAGACGCTTTCGAGGGTGAACGCCAGGTGCAGGTGTTTCTGCACTACGTCAAAAAGCATGGTCAATACAGTGAGTTCAAGTTTGATAAGCGACCTCACTTAGCGTATCACCTGTAGCAAAGCCTTATGGATGTGAAGAGTCTTTGAAGCGAAAAGGCGCGACAGTTTTGGGCCGTCGCGCCTAATCTAAATGTGGTCATCGTCCTCACCCCGACAACCACTTTGATGGAAGGATTCACCAACCATCTAATTGGGGGAACTATAGCGACCCTCGCGAAGAAATGCAAATACAATCCACAGATTACTGAGATTATCTTGCCAGCAAACTCCATAACCACATTGCCAGAAACAACCCGTAAAACAAGGAGAGGGCGACCAGCGCCAAACGCCGCCACAGCGGCGGCCGCAAAGCAACCGGCAGTAAACGCGTGTTCACATACAACAGGTGCAGCGAGCTGATAATGAAGACTATCCCGGCCATGTTCGCGCTTAGCGAGAGCAAGATGATTGGCTGCGTGAGGCGTAGCGCCAGGATTCCCCAAACTGAAATCACCACCAACACTGAATAGTAGACGACCCGCACATCACCGCCGCGCCACGCGCGTATACGCGAGCTGCCGGTCCAGAGAATGTCCGTGATAGCGCGCGTCATGCCTTCGAGAATGTCGAGTTGAGTTTTGAAAAGTATCCAGACGCCGAGTACCGCGATTGTGCCGCCGAAGATTGCGCCTTTCTGTGTCGCGACCGCCTGGGCCAATGCTGCCGCTATGCCCAGCCCGCGAATGTCGCTGCCCGCGGGCACAAACGTAACGTAAAGCAACGCCGGAAAAGCCATTCCGAGAATTGCGCCAATGAAGTAAACGCACCATTGATCCACGCGCACGATTCGCCACCATCCACGCCAACGTTCGAGTGATGCAGCGTTTGGCTGAAACGTACTGCCGGAGTGGGCCAGTGCCACTTTCTTTCCGCCTACTGCCGCGGGAATGAAACCGACGCTGCTGCTCATGCCGTAACCTTTGTCTCGCGCCCAGTTGCTCAACGTAAGGTTCGCAACGCCGCCACCTCCTGCATATGCGGCAAAGGCGCCGAGTAAAAAGAAGTCTGCACCCGCAGGTACGAATTGAAACGAGCCAGTCTTCACGTCGAAAGCTGCGAAGCCCGCTACGGCCGCGCCCCAGGTCGATAGAGGAACAAAAAGAACGGCGAGCGTTCCGAGTCCGCCGATAATGAGCGCTATCATTATCCAGTTGAGGTACTCGAGTGTTCGCTCGATGCGTCTTCCAACCATCAGCACGAGACCGCATAACAGAAACAGCACGACACCGACCGCGTAAACCGTTCCCGCTTCACCAGTCGCCGGCAGGCGCTTTGCAAAAAGAAAGAAGACTGCGCCTGCTGCTGCTCCGGCCCATCCCGGCCAGCCCATCTGAAGAAAGTAAAGAATTGCATAGAACCAGGCCCAGAAAGTTGAGTGCGGCCGTGTGCGCATAAATCCTGTGAACACCGGCTCGCCCGTGGCCATCGTGTACCGCATCAGCTCCACGTTGAGCAGCGTCTGAAGCAGCGCCGCGACTCCCACGATCCAGAGTAACGAAAGGCCGTATTTAACAAACGCCGCTGGTCCAAGCAGGAACTCACCACTTCCGATCGAGACGCCGAGCACGATCACGCCTGGCCCGATCGCACTGAACCAACCAAGACCGCGTGGTCTCGGGGCGTGCGGCAGCTCGCCGATCCGCCACGGATCCAGCCCGGACCGTGCTTCCGGCGACGTTACAGTTGCTGATGATTTGTTCACGATTGGCGGCATTGCAGAGCTTTGAAAAAAAATCCTGTTATCCTGCTAAATCATGTAAATCCTGTGAAGCATATTTTCGGTTCGTGCTCTTTCACAGGATTTACAAGATTAGACATGATTTACATGATGTTCCGATAATCACCGTACTTTTGTGCAAAGCGGCGTTGCAGCATAATGCACTTGTGGTTTTATTTGAACTCTTAGTATGGTTTTATCTGAACCATTTCAATGATCAGTCAAAACAGCACTCTTCCCATTCGGTTCGCTGCGTCTGCTGACGCCGCAAAGATAACTGCTGTTATCAACTCCGCATTTCGCATCGTCGAAGACTTCTTTATGGATGGCAATCGCATCAGCCAGGCTGAAGTGGAGCAGTTGTTGACAAAGGGCACGTTCCTGCTCGCGACGGACGGGGACAACCTCATCGGATGTGTCTACGTCGAGCGGCGCGGTGAAAGATCGTACCTGGGATTGTTGTCCGTCGATCCGGCCTGCCAGCAAGGTGGAGTCGGATCGCTTCTGATGCTCGCGGCGGAGAAACACTGTCGTGAGCAAGGATCTCGCTTCATGGACATTCTCATCATAAATCTGCGTGAGGACCTGCCCGCGTTTTATAAGAAGCGCGGATATGTTCAAACCGGCACGAGTCCGTTTCCGGCAGACTTGGAAACGAAACTTCCCTGCCATTTCGTCAACATGTCGAAACCGCTCTAAGCCGTGGCCTCTTCAGATCAACAAACGGAAGTACTGACGATCGATGGGCGCGAGGTTCGCGTCACAAATCCCGATAAGCCGTACTTCTCCTTGCAGACCAAACTCTCCAAACTCGACCT
>Ga0126314_10001380_pt1 | contig 11653 bp, 11 predicted proteins | sample Plot105B_FD_92535 | JGI IMG/M metagenome (GOLD analysis project Ga0126314, IMG submission 92535) | Serpentine soil microbial communities from UC McLaughlin Reserve, CA, USA - Plot105B | ecosystem: Environmental > Terrestrial > Soil > Grasslands | place: USA: UC McLaughlin Reserve, Lake County...
GGGCTCGCAGCGCGGATCTCCTCGGCCAGCGGGCCCGGCTGCGCCAGGCCCCACGCCGTCTCGTCGGCGGCCTGGGCGATCACGTCGGAAGCGGCAGGTGACAGGCTCAGGACCGGTTCGTCCAGGTCGTCGACTAGTTCGATCTCGGTCGGCAGCGCGGTCATTGCCATCGCTCGGTTGGGAAGCAGGTCGCGCCCGATGACCGCGTTGATCAGCGTCGACTTGCCCGCCTTCATCGGCGCGACCACGGCCATTCGCAGCTCCAGCAGCTCCACGGACTGTGCCTTGGAGCGCAAGGCGTCGATCTGGCGCAGCGCCTCTGCCTGGTCGGTCTCCGGCGACGCGTCGCGGACGTCATCGATCAGCCTCTCGACGCGCCTGAGCAGACGGACCACGTCGGTCTGCAAAGCCTGGAGGAGATCTGCGTGTTCGCGGGGGGTTTCGGAGATGCCATCCGAATCTGGCACCTTCATAGCCCGACACTACCGATCTGAGGCCCGGCGGGAAAGTGCCCGGCCAAAAGAGGTGGCCGCCTTTGTCGCGCTCCGCGCCCCCCGTCGCACCCGGCGCGTCGCCGACCAGCTTCAGCTGCGCGCAGATCGACTCCGCGGCGTCGTCGTCGGCGCGGCCCGCAGGCCTGCGCCCGAGCTTGTGGGATACCTGGAACGGTGCGGAAAGGCTACGTCCGGTCCGAGCGAAGAGCCCCGAGGTCGGTCGCGGACGGTTGAGATGCGTCCTCATTGGGGTCGCGTCGGCGCGGCACCAGGCGAATCGCTGAACGGCCACACAGTCGGCGTCCCGCAAGCACATGAAGAACGGCCGCCCTGCGTCGCAGGTCGGGCCCCAAGCCATGCCCTTACGCGCTCATATCCGGCGGCACGCTCGGACTGATGCACTGCTGACCTCGCACAAATCAGCAGACGCTCGACGTCACGCACGGCGGCATCCAGCCGCTCCCGCTGGTGCGAACTCGTCGGCGCGCTCGTCGAACGCGGCGCGGCCAGCGGCAGTGAGGCCCGCAGCGCGAATCCGCTGGTCGCTCGCGCTGCCGACGGCGTGACCAGCCCGGCGGCCTCGAGCGAGCGCAGCAGCCGGCTCAGATACCCCGAGTCGAGCCCCAGGCGCGACCGCAGCAGCCACCTCGCAGCCGTCGAGCCCGATCTCCCACAGCAGCCGCGCCTCGCCGAGCGGCCGCTCGAGGCCGAGGAAGCCGTGGTTGAGCGCCCCTGATGCGCTCGGTGACCGTGCGGTTGAAGCGGCGGACTGATCAACCATCGTCCCGACATCCTCTGCCCTTAGTCCCCAAATCGCGAGACGTCAACGTCGCGACGAAAAGACCCCCGAGCCTCGCCGTCGGCGATAGCGCTCCGAATACGGAATACGGACGCAAATCCGGGAAAACCTGGACACGGTAGCGAGGGTCAGATCGGCAGCAACCCTCTGCAAGCGAGCGAACTTGAGCGACAAGGGCCACACGACTGAAATCGTGGTGTCCCAGTTCGAGTCGGGTTCGCCATTAACGTCGTCACGCGGCACTCCGGCTCTCATCGCCACCCCCTTCGACTCCCGCATCGCCCCGGGCAAGCGAGCGTCTGTACCGGCGTTGGGCCCTCGCCCGCTCCGGACGACCTACGAGCACGTTGTCCGGCGGAGCGCGGACGACCGCAATCGTTGGAGGAAGCAGGCGCGAGTCGGCGCCGGCGCTCACGACTGAGTGTCGTCCCTTTCGAGCGTCTCGAGGGGTGAAGCCCAGACGCCTGCTCGTGGCGCGTTGCGAAAGCCGGTCACTGACGACGCGGTCGAGCGCGCCGTGGAGGTTGGGCGTGGCCTGTCATGCCGGCGAGGGGGGAGAATGTCCGCGATGGCGAAGGCGCGCGACCAACTCTCGGCCGACCGGCTGGTCGCGGGCTGGGCTCAGCTCGAGGCTGGCGAATGGGAGACCGCCCGGTCGTCGTTTGAGGATGCGCTCGCAAGCGGGGAGGTGCCCGAGGCGCTCGAGGGCCTGGGTTGGGTCGGCCACGTGCTCGACGACGACCAGCTCAGCCAGCGGCACCGGCGTTTTGCTCGACGCGTCTGAGCGGCTCGGCGAGATTCCCGCGGGCCATGCACCGCTCCCACAAGCTCGCCTCGGCGGGGTGAGAGGCGGTGTCGCCAGGCGCCGGGGATCGACTCTGCTCTGGCGGTGGTCTTCGGGCTTCACCGTCTGACCGTCCCGTCCAGGCCCCTCGCGGGGGTTGGCTGCATTCAACGTCGATCCCGCGAGCCGCGGCGTCCTACGCCTCGGCTTCGCGTTCGGTCCTTCCCGGCGATCAGCGATCCCGCCGGTAATACGACCTCTGCTGACTTCTCCACGGCGAGCGACGCCCTCTCGAGCGCCGCCGTGCCTTCTCACCCGGCGAGCACGCCAAGCGTGACCGGGCATCCCGGGACACCCGCGGAGATCTCCGCGAGTAAGACCAGCAACCTTCATCGCACACCCACCGCGTTTACGGAACGGCCCCTTGATGACATCGGGCTTCGCCTCGTGGTGCAGACTCGCCCGGACCGCCCCGCCTCCTACGCGCAGCAAGACGAGACCGCGAACGATCCCGACGCGCCATGTGTTCCTAGGGTCGCGACTTCGCCTCCGGCTTCCTCCCCACCCAGCCTCACGACTGAGCAGTTGCCATCGGCTTGTGGTTGGTGCCATCAACCTCCACAGGGGACTCGCACCCCCGAGCTGCTGGTCATGTCGCGCGCACACCGGCACGCGGGTGATGCCGCGTTATCCAAGGCGCCGGAACCCTGCCCGGCCATGGACGCCCGATACCCGACCACCGAACGACGAGGCATTCGCATCGTCGTGCGCGGCACGCTGGGCGAGCGCTTCGAGTCGTTGTTTGCCGGCTTCACCGTTGCCCGGCGAGCGGGCGCGACCGTCTGGCCGGCGAGATCGCCGACCAGTCGCAGCTGCACGGCCTGCTGGCCCGGGATCCGCGATCTCGGCTGACCGACGCCCTCCGCACACCCGTCCGCATGAGGACGCCAACACCAGGAGACATCATGAAATCCAGGAGGAACATCGCCGCGCGGGCCGGGCGCTGGAGCGCCCAGCTAGGTGCAGGCCGGCCGCGATCGCATCGAAGTAGGAGACGCTCGGCCGCTCACGCCGCACGTAGTACGTGGTGCCGAGAGCGGTCGCGATGAAGCCCCCGTAGAACGCGAACCCGAGGGTGCCCACTCACGCCTCCGGGGTCGTCGAGGCGGCCGTGCTCGAGCAGTAGAACGCGCGCCCGCCGACGAGTGCGCCGACCAGGATCAGCCCAATCGCGTACACGCGCGCGGGGTCGAGGCGCGGCGGCGGGCGTCGTGCTCAATCGCCAGCCCGCCGATCAGGATGCCGACCGCGATCGTTAGACCGTGCCATGCGAGCGTGATCGGCTCGATCTCGATCGTTGGGTCGATGCCGATCGTGATCACGGACGGAACCACGGTCACCCCTCACCGCACCGTAGCGAGCGCCGCTCGCACCCTGCTCGCGCGCCAGGCCCTTGCGCACCACGGGCACCTGGCGCGCGGCCCGCATGAAACCTGCGGAGCTTGTCCAGATGCCCTTCGTCCCGTGCTGTTTCGGACTGCCGCGACCAAGCGTGCTTGCGGCAAGGCGCTCGAGCGCGATGCCGCCGTCCCCCGCCGCTACCTGCAAAGGTCCGGAGGGCGCTTGACAGGTCCGGGTGGTGCGAGACAGCATCCGCGCGGTCAACCGAAGGGAGGGGATCCCATGAGGTCAGTTGCGATCGCGGCCTTGCTTGCCGTCGCCGCTCTGGTCCTGCCCGCGGCGGCGAAGGCGAACCACCGGCACGTCCTTGTCCTCGGCAACGGCAGTTGCGTGATCCTCGCGGTCCAGGGCAACGAGCCGTACGTGACGCTGCCCGAGGCGTCGTTCAACAACACGACCGAGCCGACGACGACGGCCAACCCGCACCCGCTCCACGTGCACGTGCACAGGGGACAGCCCGGGGAGGTGGGAATGATCGCGGTGTATGGCTCGGCGCAGGATCCGTGCGCCGCGTCCGGCAACTATGTCAACGGGCCGTAGGCGGGCTGCGGCGCGCTGCGCCGGCGACCACTCGTCGACGATCGGCCTTGCCGTCGCGTCGCGTTCTTCTCCGACGCAGCGGCGTGTGCCCGAATCGGCAGGACCTTTCGCGAGACGTTGGCGTAAGCCAGCCGTGGCCAAGCGTCGCTTGGAGTAGCCTTGGGCGAAGCGGCCGGCGCGACACCCGCTCCCCCTCCCTATCAGAGCGGCGCCGGCCGCTGGATGCGTGCGTTGCCGCTCGGCCGAGCGCACGCGAGCGTCGGCTGGCGCGCCCACGACATTGTCTCGCCGCCGGCCGCGTTGTGAGGCGGCTTATCCGCCTGCGGCCGGCTCCGTGGCGACTAGCACGGAGGTCACGCCAAGTACGATCAAGGCGAAGCCGACCTCGAGCGCCACCGCTCTTCGCAGCACCGTCGCTGTCCGGCCGGACGGGTCGCCGCGGGCGGCCGTGGCCCTCAACTGCGGCAGCATCCGCCGCTGGTTGAACGCGCCTAGTGAGATCAGCGCCGCGAACCCTGCGAACTTGGCGAGCACCAGCCGGCCATAGGCGGTCTCGACGAGCGCGTCGAATGACGCGACGAGGATGACCGAGTTCACGATCCCCGTGAGCAGCAGCAGCGTGACGACGATCATCGCCATGCGCGAGAACCGCCCGACGACCGTCGCCATCAGTGACGTCGAATCTTCGGCAACAAGCGCGCGCGCCGCGATCGGGAGCGCCAGTACGAGCATCACGAGGCCGCCGAGCCACGTGCACATGCACAGCACGTGCACCGTGTCTGATCCTGCGAGCAGCGCCCGGGGGGCGTGTGAGGCGGCATGACCGGCCAGCGGCGCGGTCATCGCGAGCGCCGCGATCGCGGCGAACAAGACGAGCGACTGAGCGCGCGACGGACCAGCGCCCAGCGCGGTCCCCTCGGCGCCGAGCGACGCCCGCCGCAGGACCGGCATGCGGCTCGGCCGCAGGATCGCGAGCACGAGGACAGCCAGCAGGAACCAGATCACCATGCGGGCGCTCCACGCCTGCACAACGCGCGTCTCGGAGACGAAGTCGATCACGTCCGGATCGTGCGCGGCCCAGAACGAGACGCCGGCCGCCGTGGCGCCCTCGAGCACGATCGCCAGCGCCGTCGCCACGACGCCGAGCACCACCGCGCCGACGATGATCGCCCGCGCACGCCGCGCAAACCGCTTTGACAGTCCGGCCCACGCCGCGCCCGCGCCGGCCACGCCCGCAAGCGCCGGCAGCCACACGACGAGCAGGAATACGACGCCGCCGATCGCGAGCGCCATCGCCAGGTAGCTGAGGCCGCGCGCCACAGCGAACGCCGTACTCGTCATCGTGCCGCTCTCGCCCTGCTCATGACCCGGAGTGCTCTCGCCCGAGGGCGCCGGCATCGCGCCCTCGTCCTCGCCCGGCGGCATCGCGCCCTGTTCATCAGCCGGCTCCTGCTCACGCCGCTCCTCTTCGGGCGGGCGAACCCTGAAAACCGTGCGCCTGGTGACCGGATGGCCATCCGAGGAGATGACGCGATAGCTGGCGAAGTACCGCCCATCGAGCCGCGGCCGAAGGCGAACGGCGAGCACCTCTTCCCGGTCTCCCGGGTGGTACGGGTCGCCGCGATCGACACGACGACCAGTCGCATCTTGGACCTGCAGCCTCAGGAAGGCGGGCTCGATGCCCTCGTCGAACGTCAGCACGACCGCGCGCGGGGACCGTTCGAGCACCTGGTCATCGCGCGGCGACGAGCGAAGCAGATCGGCGTGGCCGAAGGCCGTCGCGGCAAGCGTCGCCGAGGCAGCGACCGCCGCCACGACGAACAGCGTGACGCGAATCACGCCGTACATCACTCAAACCTCCCCTCGCGGTTGCCGCGACCGGCAATCGCTGATCGTACCCCTCGACGCCATCCGGACAACGCGGGATTGCGCGATCCGGCTGTCGTGCACGACGTGCTTGCAAGCTCGGCGCCGCGCGAGCGCCGAGGCCTTACGGCGCGCCTTGACATTCGTCCTGAGCGGGCGGAGACTCAAGCTAGGAGCGAGACAGGGGCCGCGACGTTTCGTCCAACCTGGGTGCGCCGGACGCTCGCGAAAGGGTCTGCGTCTCGACGGTACGAGCGGGAGGGGTTCATGCAGAGGCTAGGACTATTGATCGCCGGCGTGCTTGCGCTCGCCGGCATGGCGGCCTTGGCTCCGCCGGCGTCAGCGGTGCCGCCCTCGGTGGCACAGGCGACCGCGACGTTCGACTACACGCAGAACATGCATCCACTCGGCTATTCGCCACGGACGATCCCGCTTGCCAACGCGGTCCCCGGCGCAGGGGTGTTCAACTCCGACCTCGCGTTCTGGGGCAACACGGCGGTGCAGGGCACCTATGCCGGCTTCCGGCTCGTCGACATCTCGGCGCCCGCCAATCCGAGGGAGATTGTCGACTGGGACGAATGCACCAGCCCAACTGCAACAACCGGAAACCAGGGTGACGTCATCGTCTGGGGCGACATCGTGATCCGCTCGTGGAACACCGGTACGCCGGCTCCTCACTATCCGGACGGAACGGTCATTCCGGTCACTGACCCCGCGCGGTTCACGACGCCGGGCGCATTCTGCGGCGATTGGCCGATGTTCCGCGAGCCGGCGGATCCGCCGGCGCCGGAGCGCGGCCAGGAGGGCGTTCACGTCATCGACATAAGCGACCCAACCGACCCGGAGGTCGTGGCGTTCGTCGACATCCCGTGCGGATCGCACACCGAGACCGTTGTGCCCGACCTGGCCAACAACCGCTTACTCGTCTACAGCAGCCCGTCGGCGAACACATTCCTGGGCGGTACCCAACCCGGGGAGGAGCCGTTCAACTGCCGCGGGTTCGACATCGTCGAGGTACCTCTGGACGACCCGTCAACGGCGTCGTACCTGCGCTTTGTGCCCACGGGCCATCCCGACACGCCGCCCGAGCAGCTTCACCCTTGCCATGACATCGGCGTCATCCTCGGCGACGCCCTGAAGGCGGCATGCGCCGGCGGCAGCGGCCCCTCCGTCTGGAGCCTCGACCCAGCCGACGGCGGATCGCTCGAGAATCCCATGTTCCTCTACCACCGCGATCTCGGTACGAGCGTCGGTCACTCGGCGGCGTGGACATGGGACGGCGAGGTGCTGATCTTCGGGCACGAGCCCGGCGGCGGCAGCCAGGCGCGGTGCCAGGCGACCAGCAGCGTGCTTGACCGGACCCTGTTCTTCCTCGACGGGGACACCGGGGCGACCGTCGGCACGATGCTGCATCCGCGGCCGCAGACAAGTCTGGAGAACTGCACGTTCCACAACCTCAACATCGTGCCGACCGACAAGCGCTACGTCGGCGTGTCGGGCAACTACCAGTCAGGCATCAGCGTGATCGACTTCACCGACCCTGCGAACGCCAAGGAGATCGCCTACGCCGACCCGGCGCCGCTCGTCAATCCCGACAACCCGAACGCGATCGAGCTCGGCGGCGACTGGTCGACCTACTGGTACAACGGCCGCATCTACGAGTCCGACATCACGCGCGGGCTGCTCATATGGAAACTGAGCGACCGCGCGGTAGCGGGAGCCAGAATGCTCAGCCACCTCAACCCTCAGACACAGGAGTTCACGATCGACCTCAAGTAACGCCGAGGTTCGGATCGAACGCATGGGCGGCCGCCCTGAGCGGCCGCCCGTCTGATCGCCTTCAGCTGTACGCAACGCCGAGCACCGAAGAGCGCGCGCGAGCGAAGTCAGATGGTGGCCCGACCGGGAACCGTCCCGTGGGAGGCGCCGTGGCGCGCAAACTCGCGCTCGGCGTCGCGCCCGCGCCGTCGCGCCGTCAGCGACGGTTCATCGCGACCGGCATCGCGGTACCGCGGAATCGCGGACCGCGGGCTCTGCGGCCCGCTGGCGCAATGCATCGACCGATGGTGCGGGTGCGCCCGCCAGAACTGTCGGCGCATCCGTCGCCTGCGCGACGCGACCGGACGAGCGCGCGGGTCTTGACTCTTGCGAAACGGTCAACTTGCTCGGCCGAGCCACAAGCACCGGACTACGGCGTGATGTCGGCAAGCTAGCCGCGCAACGTCTCGAACCAGCGATCGTGGAAATCCGTGAGCGTCGCCAGTTCCAGCTTGGAGCATGTGAGCTGGCGGGCCTTGGTGAGGGCATGGATCGGTTTGGTCTGCTCGTCGCTGGCGATCGCGATCACGGCGAGCTCGCCCGCGAGGACCCACGCCCCGAGCTCTCGGCGCTCGCTTGCGGGGAGGTCTTCGCCGTAGCCGACGATCACGTAGCCGTCGTGCATGACGTGCAGCAGGTCCGCACCGCTGAAGTCCTCGCCCGGCGCGTAGAAGCTCTTGTCGGGATGGCCGCCCATTAATGGAGCGGGAGGCTCGTAAGGCGCTTCTCGGCACGATGTCGAGGCGAGCGACTCGTCGCCCTGGCGCAACTCCCCCGACGGAAACGACACCACCCCGGCGGCCACCAGCCCCGCGGCTACGAGCGCGCCGAAGGCCAGACGGGACGCGATCGCGGCACGGGGAACGCGGCGCGCCAGCAGCGAAGCCACAGCCACGATCACCGACAGCGCAGCGAAGCTGCCCCAACTCGACACCCACGTTGAAGCAGGACGCGCCCGACGATGCCGTCTTCCGGTAGCCCGAGATCCTGCAGACGAGTGGACAGTCCGAGGCCGTGCACGAGTCCGAACCCGAATACGACGGCTGCCAGCAAGAACGTGATGCTGTGTCCCAGCACGAACACCGGTCAGCCGCCAGCTCGACGGGCGCCCGCGGAAGCCTTGGACGCCAACGAACGCGACGCTTAGCGCAATCACCACGGTCGACGACCGTGGCATTGATCTGCCACCCGGCGATCGTTGTCCGGGTGAGGCGCGCGGAATTTCGACCATCTAGGTCACCGGACGCTCGGCGGAGCGCGTCCACAGCGCCGCCGAGCCGGCGCGCACAGTCGCCGAATGCGGCATCGTGGTGGAGGGGATGACGCCGAACGTGGCCTTCAACGGGAGGCGGTCACGCGGAGCGCTCGGTGCGCTCTTCGTGCCGCTCGTGATCGCGCTCGCCGCGTGGCCGGACAAGGCCTGGGCGCACAACCTGGGTCGCTTACAGGCTGGATCCGGGCGGCACCACCCAGCACAGCGCCGACGGCGGCAATACCTGGCGGGAGCGCGGCTCGACCGGCGGCGAGCCGCAAGCGCTCGGCGCCGACGGGCCCGAGCAGCTACGCGATCCTGCTGGACGGCGCGATCAGGCAATCCAACGATGGCGGCAGAGCCTGGACCGACCTGGTGACGCCTTGAGCGCGCCGTCACGCGAGCGGGCAGCTTGAGTACATGCCCGTACTGGATGCTGGCGGTGATGGTCGGCTTCACCTGCCTCGCGCTCTGGCTGCTCTCGTCGCAGGCTTGAGCGACGTCTCCGTTTGGTGCGCGTGGCGCTCGCGCGCAGGCTGCCCGCGCATGCGCACGGCCAGACCCGCCGCTACGGCCGTGGTCAATGGCACCGCGGCGATCAAGCCGATTGAGCCAACCAGCGTCCCGACGATCGTCTCGCTGACCGCTTCGCGGTTGATGGCATCGCCGAACGGCGTGTCGCCGACGGCGAAGACGAGCAGGATCGGCAACGAGGCACCGACGTAGGCCAGCACGAGCGTGTTGACCGTGGCCGCGACGTGGTCGCGGCCGATGTCGATCGCCTCGCGATACAACCGCCGGAACGGGATCGTGGGATCGGCGCGGCGGAGCGCCAGGACCGCCGACGCCTGGCTAACCGTCACGTCGTCGAGCACGCCGAGCGCGCCGATCACGATCCCGGCGATCACGAGTCCCTGGATCGACACGCGGTCCGAGGCGTCCTGGAGCAGCACCGCCTCCTCCGACGAGAAGCCGGTGATGTTCGCGAGCCTGGTGAAGAGGATCGCGAGCACCACGGTCAGCAGTAGGCTCGCCGAGGTGCCGAGCGCCGCGGCCACGCTCTTCGGTCCGACGCCGTGCGCCAATCCCAGGGTCAGCAGCATCACCGCGAAAGCCGCCGTCAGCGCCACTGGCAACGGCGGGCCACCGTCCAGGATCGCGGGGATCAGGAACACCACGATGACTCCGACGGACGCCGCGAGGCCGATCAGAGAGAGCAGCCCGCGCCGGCGGCCGAACACCAGCACGACGACGATGAACCCGGCCAGCAGCCAGAGCATCGGATCGCGTCGCTCGTAGTCCACGAACGAGTACGCCGCCAGGCCCTGCGCGACCGCCTCCTCGCCCGCGCTGGCGAGCAGGACCGCGTCGCCGGGAACGAAGTCGGGGTCGCCGGAGCCGCCTCGGGTCGGGAAGGACGCCGTCTCTCCCGCATCGGGTCCGTCTGTCAGCCGCGTGTCAACCATCGTGCAGCGGCCGGTCGCGGAGAACTCGCAGTCCGTCGCGCGCACGGCGACTACTTCCGCGCCGTAGGTCGGGCCCTGCAGCGAGTCGGCGAGCTTGGCATCGGTCGCCCCGTCGGGCCAGAACGCGACAAGACTCAACACGGTGAACAGCGCGATCACGACCACGAGGACGAGCGCGAGCTTGGGCAGGCCGGCGAACCCCATGCCGTCCCATACGCGGTGTCCTCGCGGCCCCCTGCAAGCGCCGCCTGAGGGGGAGGCTCAGGCGTCCAATCGCGCGATCACCGCAGCGGCGAAGAAGATGACCGCCGCCACGCACATCCCGTAGCCACCCCGTGAGCAAGCCGAACGCGTAGCGCTCAACGAGCCGCGCTGCACGCGCCGCTCCGACGAGCAGGCGATGATCTGCACCCACAATTCCTGGACGAGGTTAGGAGCGAGGAGCGGAACCGGGACGAACCCGGTCCGGTTGGCGGTCGTCCACGTGGATTGTGCGATCGCGCCGGCCGGTGTCCAAATCCGTTGCGGTCCGCTCGGGGACGCTGCATCTGTGAGTCGAAAGCCGAAAGAACCTTTTCGAGGGGCGGTAGCCATGTGGCCGATGTGCGTTGACCCGTCGGCATGCAACTCGACACTCCGCGTCAGCGCAGACGTACCCGCGGTCGCTGCTCATTCCGCGTTGCAGGGCGCCGCCGCAGCGCGTTGGCCTGCTCTCGGCTAGTCCGGCAGCCTGTAGCCGCGTTCGGCCTTGGTGACCTCGCCGCTCTTGGCGAGCTTGGTAAGCAGCGTGCTCGCGGTTCCGGTCGCGATTCCCGTCGTCTCAGAAATCTCCGAGGCGGTCATCGGTCCCCGCTTCAGCGCCTCGAGCACCTTTCGCCTGTTCTGGCCGCGCGGCGCGCGACCGGATGTCGACGTCGCCGGCCGCGCACGACGCGCCGGATGGGCCTCATCGGTCCGTGTCGTGGTCGCGGCCCGGCCGACGCGCCGACGGCGGCCCGCCTGCGATCGCGCGACACCCTCGAGCCGCCCGAGCGCGTCGCGCAGCCGGGCCAGCTCGTCGCTGAGCCGCTCGTGGCGCGCGAGCTCAGCCTCGATCTGCTTGATCCGCGCCTTGACCTGCTTGACGATCGCGTTCACCTGGGGAACTTCGGGCATCTCTCTCCTGTGCTCGGA
>Ga0126314_10001381_pt1 | contig 11651 bp, 13 predicted proteins | sample Plot105B_FD_92535 | JGI IMG/M metagenome (GOLD analysis project Ga0126314, IMG submission 92535) | Serpentine soil microbial communities from UC McLaughlin Reserve, CA, USA - Plot105B | ecosystem: Environmental > Terrestrial > Soil > Grasslands | place: USA: UC McLaughlin Reserve, Lake County...
CCCTTCGACGCCGACAGCCGGTTCGACCGGACGTTCGTGCTGAAGGTCGGTCGCAAGCCCGGCTTTTTCAACGGCCGCCCCGGCATGCAGTGGACGATCAACGGCGAGATCTATCCCGACGTTCCGATGTTCATGGTCGCAGAGGGCGAGCTCGTGAAGATCGCGGTCGAGAACGACACGGACTCCGTCCACCCGATGCACTTGCACGGCCACCACGCACTCGTGCTGAGTCGCGACGGACAGCGCGGCACCGGCAGCCCGTGGTGGACCGACACCCTCAGCGTCGAGGCCCACGAACGCTACGAGCTCGGTTTCCGGGCGGACAACCCGGGACTGTGGATGGACCACTGCCACAACCTCAAGCACGCCGCCGAGGGGTTGACGATGCACGTGGCGTACGTCGGCGTGACGACGCCGTTCCGCGTCGGCGGCGGGGTGCACAACCACCCCGAGTGAGCCGTACCCGGGCTAGACCGGCTCGGGCGCGACGGTCTCCACTTGCCCGCGGCCGCGCCACGCCTCGTACGTGAGCGACGCCGAGAGTCCGAGGATGAGGAAGGCGTTGATCGGGTGGAAGACGCCGATGAACGGGATCTCGAAGCCGAACCAGGCCAGGAGCACCTGGAGGATCAGCAGCCCGAAGAGGCCGAGCGTCCGGAGCACGCGCGGCCGGCCGACTCGCGCGGCCAGGGCGATGAGGAGGAAGATCAGGCCGATCAGCACGACCAGGTACCCGAACCCGGAGTGCATCCCCCACCCGTCCATGAAGGTGTCGTCGTTGACGGGCGCGTCATCGACCTTGTTCGCGACGTAGAAGGCGCCGTACCCGGCAAACCCGATCTGGAGCAGGACGGCCGCCGTCATGATCGCTGCCCAGACCCGGTACACGACCTCCACGCCGCACCTCCCGCTCGTTGACCGACGGGCGGGAGACTACAACGTGGTCTGGCGAATGCCTAGCCGCAGCCGGAGCCGCAGGGCGGAGCGCCGGCCTCGGGCTCGGCGCCCTCCTCCACCTGGAAGGAGTGGCCGCAGCCGCAGGCGGCGGTGACGTTCGGATTGTTGATCGCGAACCCGGCCTGGAGGCCGTCGAGGAAGTCGATCTCCGTGCCCTGGAGATAGGGCGCGCTGTACGGGTCGACGACGATGGAGACGCCGTGCGCGCTCAGCTCGTGGTCGCCCTCCTGGGCGCCGCGGTCGAAGCCGAGCGCGTACTCGAAGCCCGAGCAGCCGCCACCCTGGACGGCGACCCGCAGGACGTTGGCCTCGCCGTCGGGCTCCTCGGCCAGCAGATCGCGGATCTTGACGGCCGCGCGCTCGGTGAGCGTGACGACCTCGACTGGGCGCTCGGTGATCTCCACGGGCCTCATCGTAGCAACGTGCCCCGAGGTCACCAGCCCCAATCCGGAGGGGACTTTGTAACAGTCGGCGCGCGCTTCGTTGAGCCGTTTCCTAGCTCGCTCGTGCTTGTCGTCGAGTTGCTAAGTTCCGCGCGGATGCTCGACAACTGGCTGCCGTTCCTGATCTACGGCGCCTTCGCGCTGATCATCCCTTCGACGATGGTGATCATGTCGTTCGCCTTCGCGACGAGGCCGCGTCGCCGCAACCGCGCGCGGATGCTGCCGTTCGAGTCGGGCGTGTCGACAGGGCCTCTCGCGGCCCAGCGCTTCACGGTCAGCTTCTACCTCACCGCAATGCTGTTCATCGTCTTCGACATCGAGATCGTCTTCCTATACCCGCTCGCCGTCGTGCTGCAGGACCTCGGCTGGTTCGCTTTCTGGGAGCTCTCGTTCTTCATCGCCATCCTCGCGGTCGCGTTCGTCTACATCTGGCGTAAAGGAGCGCTCGAATGGCGGTAAGCCGGCCCAAGCGGCTCGCCGACTTCGGGCTCAACACCGAGCGCATCCAGATGCGCGACAAGGACCCGAGCGTGTTCGAGCGCGAACTCGGGGTCGAGGACCTCGAGGAGAAGCTGATGCTGACGACGCTCGACAAGGCCGTCGCGTGGTCGCAGTCCAGGTCGATGTGGCCCGACACGTTCGGGCTCGCGTGCTGCGCGATCGAGATGATGTCGATCGTCTCGTCCCGGTACGACATCGCGCGCTTCGGCATGGAGGCGTTCCGCTCCTCGCCGCGCCAGGCCGACTTACTGATCGTCTCCGGCCGCGTCTCGCACAAGATGACCGGCCCGATCCGGCAGATCTACGACCAGATGCTCGAGCCCAAGTGGGTGATCGCGATGGGCGCGTGCGCGAGCTCCGGCGGGATGTTCAACAACTACGCGATCCTGCAGGGCGTCGACAAGATCCTCGCGGTCGACATCCACGTGCCCGGCTGCCCGCCGCGGCCCGAGGCCCTGATGGAGGGCATCATCCGCCTGCACGAGAAGGTCCAGGCTGGCGTCCCGCCCGCCTACGAGATCCGCGGGGTCGCAAGTTGAGCCCGTACGAAGGCGTTCCCGGGCTCGTCGAGACGAAGCTCGGGTTCGGCGAGACGACGCTGGTCGTGGATCCTGCGCGCATCGTCGAGACCTGCACGCACCTCCGCGACGTCGAGGGCTTCAATTTCCTGTCCGACATCACACCGGTCGACTACCTCGGCTGGGGCGAGGAGGGAGTCTCCGGCCACTACGGCACCCGCACCGGGCGTGACATCAACCGGCCGATGACCCAGGGGTACGGCGTCACGCCGGAGGCGAAGCCGAAGCGCTTCGCCGTCAACTACCACCTGCTCCGGCTCGGCGCCGGCCCTGTGCGGGTCCGGGTCCAGGTCTGGCTCGACGACGGCGAGACGGTCGAGAGCGTCGTCCCGATCTGGCCGACGGCCGACTGGCATGAGCGCGAGGCCTGGGACATGATGGGCATCCGCATCGACGGCCACCCGAACCTCGTCCGGATCCTGATGGACGAGGACTGGGAGGGCCACCCGCTCCGCAAGGACTATCCGATCGGCGGCGAGCCCGTCCGCTTCTCGGGCGAGGAGTAGGCGGTCATGGCCGTCATCGCGCCGCGGAGGATCTACGAGGGCTCGCGCATCCCCTCGCCGGTCCCGACGATTCTCCACGTGCCGCCGGAGCTGCACGAGACCGGTGACATCCTCCAGGTCAACTTCGGCCCGAACCACCCGTCCACCCATGGCGTGCTGCGGCTCGTGGTCGACCTCCACGGCGAGAAGGTGGTCGGGATCCGCGCAGTCGTCGGTTACCTCCACACCGGCTTCGAGAAGACGATGGAGCACAAGACGTGGTGGAAGTGCGTTCCGTACGGGCCGCGCATCGACTACGTGGCGTTCCAGAACAACGAGCTCGTCTTCGTGCTCGCCGTCGAGCAGCTGCTCGAACTCGAGGTGCCGGACAAGGCCAGCTGGATGCGAACGCTCCTGTGCGAGCTGAACCGGATCCACTCACACCTGATCTGGCTCGGCACCTCGGCGCTCGAGATCGGCGCGATCTCGATCTTCTGGTACGCATTCCAGCAGCGGGAGACGCTCCTCGACCTGTTCGAGCTCGCGGCCGGCGCCCGCATGCACACGCGCTACTTCCAGGTCGGCGGCCTCGCTGAGGACATCCCGGTCGGCTTCTACTCCGAGTGCCGCCGCTACATCGAGAACTTCCCGCAATCCATGGCCGACTACGAGTCGATGCTCTCGCGCAACGAGATCTGGCTCGAGCGCACGGTGGGCATCGGCCTGCTCTCGGCGGAAGACGCGATCGCGCTCGGCCAGTCGGGCCCGGTGCTGCGCGGGTCGGGCGTCGACTGGGACCTCCGCCGCAACCAGCCGTACCTCACGTACGGCGACGTCGACTTCCGCGTGCCCGTCTACCCGAACGGCGACGTCTACGACCGCTACCGCGTGCACATGGACGAGATGCGCGAGTCGATCCGCATCGTCGAGCAGTGCCTCGACCGGCTCGAGCACATGGAGGGCGAGCCGTGGATCGTCGACGACCGCAAGATCGTCCTGCCGCCGCGCCACGAGCTGCACACGTCGATGGAGTCGCTGATCCACCACTTCAAGCTCGTGACCGAGGGCTTCCGCGTTCCTGAGGGCGAGGTCTACACCACGATCGAGTCGCCGCGCGGCGAACTGGGCTGCTACGTCGCCTCCGACGGCGGCTCGCGGCCGTGGCGGGTCAAGTTCCGCGCCCCGTCGTTCGTCGCGCTCGAGGCGACAGCGACGTGCATGACCGACGCGCTGATCGCCGACATGGTCGCGATCGTCGGGTCGCTCGACGGCGTCATGGGCGAGGTCGACCGGTGAAGCCGGGCCCGTTCCAGAAGCAGGTCGACGAGATCCGCAGCGGGTATCCGGACCCGCGTTCGGCCGTCCTGCCCGCACTGCGGCTCGCGCAGGAGCAGCACGGCGGTTGGCTCCCGCCCGAGGCGTTCCGCCAGGTTGCCGACGCGCTGGACCTCACGCCGGCGTACTGCAAGGCGGTCGCGTCGTTCTACGACATGTTCCACACCGCGCCGGTGGGCAAGCACCTCGTCGAGGTGTGCACGAACGTCTCGTGCGCCCTCGTCGGCGCACAGGGCGTCGTGGAGGCGTTCGAGCGCGAGCTGGGCATCAGCCCGGGCGAGACGACCGAGGACAACGACGTGACGCTGCGGACGGTCGAGTGCTTCGGCGGCTGCGGCTGGGGGACGGTGGTCGCCGTCGACCATCGCTACCGCGAGCCCGTCCGTCCGGAGGACGTGCCCTCGATCGTCGCGGAGGTACGCAATGGCCGCTGAGCCGGAGCGCCTGCTGCTCAAGGGCGCGGACGAACGCGACCTTACGCGCCTCGACGAGTACCGCGCGATCGGCGGGTATGCCTCGCTCGACAAGGCACGGGCGATGGAGCCGAAGGCGGTCGTCGACGAGATCCTCGCCTCGAACCTCCGCGGCCGCGGCGGCGCCTTCTTCCCGATGGGGCGGAAGGCGAGCTTCCTGGCCGAGGGCATCCGCTACCTCGTCGTGAACGCGGACGAGTCGGAGCCGGGCTCGTTCAAGGACCGCGAGATCATGTTCTCGAGCCCGCACAGGCTGATCGAGGGCTGCCTGATCACCGCGCACGCGATCGGCTCCGAGCACGTCTTCATCTACATCCGCGGCGAGTACCTGCGTGAGTTCGAGATCCTGCGGGACGCGCTCGAGCAGGCGCGGACGGAGGGCTTGATGGGCGGCGTCACGATCGTGCTCCACCGCGGGGCCGGCGCGTACATCTGCGGCGAGGAGTCTGCACTCCTGGAGTCGCTCGAGGGCAAGCGGGGCCAGCCGCGCTCCCGCCCGCCGTACCCGGCCGTCTCGGGGCTGTACGCCGCCCCGACCCTCATCAACAACGTGGAGACCGTCTCCACCGTCCCCGTCGTGCTCGAGCTGGGCGCGGCCGAGTACTCCAAGCTTGGCGTGCCGCCGAACTCGACGGGCACCCGCGTCGTCTCGGTGTCGGGCAACGTGGCGAACGGCGGGAACTTCGAGATCCCCCAGGGGATCACGCTGCGGGAGCTGATCTACGACCTCGCCGGCGGCGTCCCCGGCGGCCGCAAGCTGAAGGCGATCATTCCGGGCGGCTCTTCGGTTCCCGTGCTCACGGCCGACCAGGTCGACCTCACGTACGACCACGACTCCTTCACCGAGGCGGGCACGATGATGGGCTCGGCCGGGGTGATCGTGATCGACGACCGCGCCTGCATGGTCCAGCTCGGCCTCCGGGTCGCCCAGTTCTACATGCACGAGTCGTGCGGGAAGTGCACGCCGTGCCGCGAGGGGACGCGTTGGATGGTCCAGCTGCTGCACAAGATCGAGGACGGCGACGCGGAGCAGTCCGAGCTCGACCTGCTGCTCGACGTCTGCGACCGGATCCTCGGCAAGTGCCTCTGCCCGCTCGGCGACGCGGCGGCGATGCCCGTCGCGAGCTACGTCGACAAGTTCCGCGCCGAGTTCCAGGCCCACGTCGACCACGGCGGCTGCCCGTTCGGCGGCGAGTCGTCGCTCGACCGCGTCATGGCGCCCGTCGACCAGCACACGCACCACCCGACGGTCGAGGTTCCTGCTTGAGCACGAACGGCCGGCCGGAGCTCGTCACGCTCACGATCGACGAGCGGAAGGTCCAGGTGCCAAAGGGGACCGGCCTCGTCGAGACTGCCGCCGCCGCCGGCATCGAGATCCCGGTCTTCTGCTACGAGCCGCGCCTCGGTCCCGCGGTCGGCGCGTGCCGGATGTGCCTCGTCGAGGTCGAGGGGATGCCGAAGCTGCAGGCCGGCTGCACGCTGACCGCCCAGGACGACATGGTCGTCCGTACCGCTCGGACGAGCGCCCAGGCGGCCGAGGGTCAGAACGCCACGCTCGAGTTCATCCTCGTCAACCATCCGCTCGACTGCCCCGTCTGCGACAAGGGCGGCGAGTGCCCGCTCCAGGACCTGACCTTCCGCTACGGGCCGGGAAACACACGGATGACGTTCCCGAAGCGCACGTTCGAGAAGCCGATTCCGATCAGCCCGCTGATCGCCCTCGATCGCGAGCGCTGCATCCTCTGCTACCGCTGCACGCGCTTCTCGGAGGGCGTCGCCGAGGACGGGCAGCTCGTGGCCGAGAACCGCGGCGCGCAATCGATCATCACGACGTTCGAGGACGAGCCGTACCGCGCGCCGTTCAGCGGCAACGTGATCGAGCTCTGCCCCGTCGGCGCCTTGACGTCGACGCAGTACCGCTTCGAGGCGCGGCCGTGGGAGATCCAGAACGTGCCGACGGTCTGCGGGCTCTGCCCCGTCGGCTGCAACGTCGACGCGACCACGCGCGAGGGCAAGGTCAAGCGGATCATCTCGCGCAACCACCCCGAAGTGGACGAGGGCTGGCTCTGCGACAAGGGCCGCTCGGCGTTCCCGGCGCTGGGCGCCGAGGACCGCGTCATCGATCCGATGCGCCGCTCCGGTCCGCGCCGCCTCGTCCCGATCGGCTGGGAGGAGGCGCTCGACGAGGCCGAGGCGCTCCTCCGGGGCGCCGAGGGCCGGATCGTCACAGCGCTGTCCGGGTCCGAGAGCGTGGAGATGGCGTTCGCGCTCGCGAAGCTGCTGCGGTTGGGGCTCGGCGCCGACTCGGCCGTGCTTCCCGAGGAGACGAGCCGCGCGCTCGACGCCTTCCGGGCGCCGCTGTCCTCGATCCGCGACGCCGAGCTCGTCGTCGTGATCGGCGACGATCCCGTGGTCGAGCGGGCGCCGATCGTCGATCTGTGGATCCGCGCCGCGCGGCGGGCCGGAGCCGATGTCCAGGTGATCGGCCCGCACGGCGACGTCCCCGCCGAGCCGGGCACCGGAGCTGCCGCCTGCAAAGCGCTCGCCACGGAATCGAGCGAGCTCGGTCAAAGCCTGAGGCGCGCGGAGCGCGCCGTTCTGATCTGGTCCGGCCCCGGCGGCCAGGGCGGGGCGCACATCGCCGAGCTCGCGGGCGAGCTCGGGTTGGCCGAGAAGCCGGGCTCCGGCGCGTTCCACCTCCCGGCTACGCCGAACGGCCGCGGCGTCGCAGACGCGTGGGCGGCCGCGGCCGACACCGAGGGGGGAAATCCCGAGCCGATCGGCCTCCTGATCGTCTCCGGCGACGAGGCTGCGGCCGACCCCAACGTGCGCGCGCTCGCGCAGGACGCGGAGAAGGTGCTCGCGATCGGCATGTTCCGCCGGCCGCTGCGCGGCTGGACCGACCTCGTCCTGCCGGGGACGAGCTACCTCGAGCGCGACGGGACGGCGATCAACCTCGAGGGCCGGCTGCAGCGGCTTCGCCGCGCGGTCATCCCGCCGTGCCCCGACGAGCTCGCGTGGATCGCGCGCCTGTCCGAGCGCTTCGGCGTCGCGCTCTCGCCGTATCCGTCGGCGGTCTTCGCCGAGCTCTCGGCGGTCTGCTACGACGGCCTCGAGTACGGCCGCGTGGGCGACCGTGCCCCGCTTCCGCCTCGCGCGGAGCCGGCCGCCGCCGAGGAGCGCGTCCAGAAGGAGCCGAAGCCCCCGCGACTGACGGGCAAGGGCCTCAAGCTGGTGGCGTACCGGCCGCTCTTCTCCGGGCCGGACGTCGAGCGCGTCCCCGAGCTGCAGTTCCAGCGCCCGGGCGCCGAGGTGGAGGTCTCCGCCGACGACGCCGACCGGCGCGGAATCGTCACCGGCGACCCGGTCTTGGTGACCTCGAACGGAACGTCGCTCAACCTGCGCGCCCGGGTGAACAAGCGCCTGCTGAAGGGCGTCGTTCGGATTCCCACGGATTACGCGGCCGGGCTCGCGAACCGCGTCGAGGTCAGGAAACCGTAGTGGAGCCCTGGTGGATCTCGCTGGCGAAGGCGTTCATCGTCATCAACCTCGTCCTCCTCATGTTCGCCTACCTCACCTGGGTCGAGCGGAAGGTGATCGGGCGGATGCAGCGCCGCTACGGGCCGAACCGCGCCGGCCCGTTCGGGCTGCTCCAACCGATCGCGGACCTCCTGAAGCTGATCCGCAAGGAGAGCTTCATCCCCACGGCGGGAATCGACGTGCTCTACATCGGCGCCCCCGTCCTCTCCGCCTTCACGGCGCTCGCCGCGTTCGCGGTGATCCCGTTCGGCCCCGGCTGGGAGGTGCTCGACTACCACATCGACGGCTACATCGCGAACGTCTCGATCTCGCTGATCCTCCTGTTCGCGCTCGGCTCGGTGGGGATCTACGGCTTCATCGTCGGCGGGTGGGCTTCCGAGTCCAAGTACTCACTGCTCGGCTCGATGCGGACGTGCGCGCAGCTGGTGTCGTACGAGGTCTCGCTCGCCCTCTCGGTGCTCGGCATCGTGCTGATGGCGCAATCGCTGTCGCTCGTCGACATCGTCGCGGGGCAGGACGGGGCCTGGTGGTACGTCGTCCCGCAGGCGGTCGGCTTCATCGTCTTCCTGATCGCCGGGACGGCCGAGACGAACCGCGCCCCGTTCGACCTGCCCGAGGCCGAGACCGAGCTCGTGGCGGGCTACCACACCGAGTACAGCGGCATGCGCTGGGGCCTCTTTCAGATGGCCGAGTACGTGAACCTGATCCTGCTCTCGGCGCTCGCGACGACGCTCTTCCTCGGCGGCTGGCACGGGCCGTGGGACGACTGGTTCGGCCCGCTCTGGTTCTTGCTCAAGGTGGCCGTGATGATCTTCCTGTTCATCTGGCTGCGGACGACGCTTCCGCGCCTGCGCTACGACCAGCTGATGCGCTTCGGCTGGAAGGTCCTGCTCCCCGTGGCGACGGCGAACGCCGTCGTCACGGCGGCTCTGGTGTTGGCCCTGTGAGCCCGCAGCCGTTCGAGAGCCTGAAGGGCTTCGGCGTCACGCTGAAGCAGGTCTTCAAGAAGCCGATCACGCAGCAGTACCCCGAGTACAAGCGGCCCGTCTACCCGCGCTTCCGCGGGCGCCACCGGCTGTGGCGCTTCGAGAACGGGCTCGAGAAGTGCGTCGGCTGCTCGCTCTGCGCGGCCGCCTGCCCCGCCGATTGCATCCGCGTCGTGCCTGCGGAGAACACCGCCGACCAACGGATCTCCGCCGGCGAGCGCTACGCGCGCATCTACGAGATCAACCTCAGCCGCTGCATCTTCTGCGGCTACTGCGAGCTCGCCTGCCCGTTCGACGCGATCACGCTCGAGCAGGAATTCGAGCTCTCCGAGTACTCGCGCGACGACCTGATCTACACGAAGGACATGCTCCTGGCGGAGCCCGTCAAGCGCGTCCCGGTCGCGGATCCGAACCTCTATGACACGCCGATTCCGGCGTACAAGGCGGACGCCTAGTGGGCGACTTCCTGGTCTGGGTCGTCTGGGTGCTCGCGGCGTTCGCGTGCCTCGGCTCGGGCATCGCCGTCGTGACGTTCTCGAACCCGTTCTACTCCGCGCTCGCGTTGATCGCGAACCTCGCCTCGCTCGCCGTGCTGTACCTGCTGCTGGCCGCGGAGTTCGTCGCGGCCGCGCAGGTGCTCGTCTACGCGGGCGCGGTGATGGTGATGTTCCTGTTCGTCATCGCCTATGTCGGGCAGCGTGCGGACACGGTGTGGACCGGAGGGCCGAGCTGGCAGTTCGTGGGCGGTGTGCTGGCAGGCGGCGCGATCCTCGTCGAGGTGATCATCGCGATCGGGCTCGGCGCCAGCGGACGCCTGCGGGACGAGGCCGACATCGACGCCGCCTTCGGCTCGCCGGCCGAGATCGGGCGGCTGTTCCTGACCGACCACCTGCTCGCGTTCGAGGTCACGTCGATCGTGCTGCTCGTCGCCGCGGTGGGCGGAGTGGTGCTCGGCGGCCAGAGCCGGCGTGCTCCCGAAGAGGAGGCGTCACTGGGCCGATGATGGGTCCCGAGATCCCGCTGTACCTGACCGTGGCGAGCTTTCTCTTCGCCACGGGTGCGCTCGGCGTGCTCCTGCGGCGCAATCCGCTGATCGTCCTGCTCTCGCTCGAGATCATGCTCAACGGCGCGAACCTCGCCTTCATCTCGTTCGCCCGACGGCTCGGAGACGGCGACGGGCAGATCTTCGCGGTCACGGTGATGGCCGTCGCGGCCTCGGAGGTCGTCGTCGGGCTCGGTCTCGTCGTCGCCCTCCACCGCCGGGACCTCGAGCTCGACGTCGACCGGCTCTCGACCCTCAGGGGCTGACGTGGAAGCCGCCGCCTGGGTCTGCCTGATCTCGCCGCTCGCCGGCGCGCTCCTGATCACGCTCGCCGGAGCGCGGATCCCCCGGCGGGTCGCCGGCTTCATCTCGACGCTCTCGGTCGCCGTCTCGTTCGTCGCGTCGGTGATCGCCTTCTTCGCCCTCCACGACCGGCCGACCGACGACAGAATCGTTCTCTCGGAGGCGTGGACCTGGCTCGCGGCCGGCGACTTCCGCGTGCCGCTCGACATCCTGATCGACCCCCTCAGCATCTACATGATGCTGATCGTCTCCGGCGTCGGGGCGCTGATCGTCGCCTACTCGATCGGCTACATGGACGGCGACGCCGAGGAGCGGCGCTACTTCGCCTACATGTCGCTGTTCGTCTTCTCGATGCTGCTGCTCGTCCAGTCCGCGAACTTCGTCGTGCTGCTCGTCGGCTGGGGCCTCGTCGGGCTCTCGTCGTACCTGCTGATCGGCTACCACCACGAGCGCCCGAGCGCGGTCGCGGCGGCGAAGAAGGCGTTCATCATGAACGCGCTCGGCGACGCGACGATGGCGCTCGCGATCTTCCTGCTGTTCTGGAACGGCGCTCCGCTCGGGCTCTCCGAGTTCGAGTATGCGGACGGCACCTCGCAGACCGTCATGACCCTCGTCGCGCTCGGGATGCTCGGCGGCGCGGTCGCGAAGTCCGCGCAGATCCCCCTGCATACGTGGCTCCCGGACGCGATGGAGGGCCCGACTCCGGTGAGCGCGCTGATCCACGCGGCGACGATGGTGACCGCGGGCGTGTACATGCTCGTCCGTCTGCACCCGATCTTCGAGGCGGCGCCCGAGGTGCAGGACCTCGCGGCAGGGATCGGCGCCGTGACGCTGCTCGTCGCCGGTCTGATCGCACTCGTGCAAACGGACATCAAGCGGGTGATCGCCTACTCGACGATGTCGCAGATCGGCTACATGTTCCTCGGCGCCGGACTGGGCGCGTACGTCGGCGGGATGTTCCACCTGCTGACGCACGCGTTCTTCAAGGCGCTGCTCTTCCTCGCCGCC
>Ga0126314_10001382_pt1 | contig 11646 bp, 10 predicted proteins | sample Plot105B_FD_92535 | JGI IMG/M metagenome (GOLD analysis project Ga0126314, IMG submission 92535) | Serpentine soil microbial communities from UC McLaughlin Reserve, CA, USA - Plot105B | ecosystem: Environmental > Terrestrial > Soil > Grasslands | place: USA: UC McLaughlin Reserve, Lake County...
GCTGTTATGAACTCGGTTAGAAACGGCTTAGGAATGCGGGAAACGGAGATTACGAGGGAACCAAGCCGACTGTGGAATCCGCATTCCTATGCGATTTTCGCCCAAGTTCATAACACGCTCTAGGGGCGTGACGGGCACCTACGAGGATCGAAAACCTTGGGGCTCGGCGCATAAGTCAGCCTACCCTTGAGCGTTCCACCAGGGACATACGTACTCCCTCCTTCGGTCTAAGCGTGATCGAGGCGGAAGGCTCTACCCTCTGGTCAGGAGCGAGAACCATCCTGTACCGCTGAGCCACTGTGGCCAGGATAAGGCATGCCTCCACCATAGCGAAACCTGCGCCGATACACTGCCTGGGCCCCCCGCCGAACGGGAAATACGCGAAGCGCGGCAACGCTTTCTCGTACTCTGCGGTCCAGCGATCAGGATCGAACCGTTCTGGGACCTCGTGGTAACGGGGGTCACGGTGCATCACCCACTGGCTCATCAGCGCCGTGGTACCTGCGGACATCCTGTAGCCGCCGACCTCGCATTCTGCGATGGCCTCCCGGCCCACCACCCAAGCGGGTGGATAGAGGCGCATAGATTCCTTTACCACACGCTCTACGTATGGCAGATTGGGCAGATCAGATAAAGTCGGAGTCCTACCGTCGAGCACGCGTTCCAACTCTTCGGCCAACTTGGCTTCAGCATCAGGGATCAGGGAGAGAAGCCAGAAGGTCCAGGAAAGAGTGTTAGCCGTGGTCTCGTGTCCGGCCAAGAACAGGGTCGTCACCTCATCCCTGAGTTGCTTATCCGTCATCCGCTCACCGCTGTCGTCCTCGGCGAGCACCAGCATGGACAGGAGATCACCCCTATCCTCCCCGCTCTTGCGGCGATCATCGATGATCGTGGCGACGATCTCGTCGAGCCTGCGCGCTGCCATCTCGAAACGGATGTTGTGCGGGGTAGGGACTCTCCTTGGGATACGGATAAGGCGTCGCTGCGAAGAGAAGTTCTCCAGAGCCACCTTCATGGCTTTCCCTACGTCGGTAGCCCACGCCCCAACGTCAGCGTCGAAGAGACATTTGGCGACGATCTCGAGCGTCAGATGCATCATCTCTTCATGCACGTCGATGGTTTGGCCATCACGCCACCTTTCGAGCGAGCGCTCCGCAAAGCTGACCATCACCTCCCCGTAGGCGTCCACCCTCTTTCGATGAAAGGCGGGCTGGGCGAGCCGCCGCTGACGTCGCCAGAACCCGTCCTCGCTGGTCAAGAGCCCGTCGCCCAGCAAGCGCCGGTTCCTCTTGAGGATTCTCGTCTTGGTGAAGTTACGATTGTTCTCCACAAGGACGTACTCGATCAAGCTAGGATCCGATAGCAGGTACAGGGTCTGGCCCATCAAGCGCAGCTCTACTACGTCCCCGTACTCTCGAGCGCAACCGGTAAGAAAGCCCAAGGGATCTCTCGCGTACTCTCGCACGTTGTCACCGAGGAGGTGGCCCTTAGGACCAGGAGGGCTGCTGATTGTCCTCACTGCCTTCATTCCTCCCGAGGGTTGCGTAAATCTACGCCCTTAGGTGCTGGCGAAGGTTGGCTCATCCGCGAGTATACAGCGGTACGTCCTCGAAGCCGTGAGGTGCCTACCGCCATCCAGCCTGGCTGAGTCTTGTTAGGGTCGCTGGTGTCTCTCAAGCTCTGACGCTCCAGTGGGGATGCTGCGGCAAAGGAACAGCTTTCCCGGACGCGCGGTGTTTTTGAGCGTCATCTATGTTTACGACGATACAAGCGCGAAAACACAAAATGCTCTGAGCTTGGTTTCAGCGCTGTACTAGGGAGCGTGTTTCAGAGGTACGCTTCGAGCGAACGACTCTGAGCTAGTCCTCCAGAGCAGCTCACCTCTGCTACAAGCAGAGGTGAGCTGCTCGTATATCCCTATGTGCGCAGAAGGTGCTATCTCCGGAGTTCACAGTCTTTAACCCTCGGTAGCCAGCACAGACCCGATTCGCCCGTACTTTGCGCTAACGTTGTGCGTACCTACACTGTCCCCGCTTGGTAACACGATCGTAAGGACATGGTAGTGTGGAGGCCAAGCCGCCAGCCCCGAGCGGCTAACAACATGGGAGGTCGGAGAATAGGCGTTGCGGCTCTCGTTAATACGGGCGCTGTGGAGATCCTCGAGGGGCAGAAGCCTCCAGATCGGGCTCCGATGCGATTCCACAGGTGCCTACCAGGCTACGAGGAGACCCCACTGGTAGATGCGCCCGCACTCGCCGACGCGCTGGGTGTGGGCAAGGTTCTGGTCAAGGACGAGTCGAGCCGGCTGGGGCTGCCGGCCTTCAAGGTCCTCGGGGCTTCTTGGGCGGTCTATCGGTCGCTTGAGGAACGCCTACCGGAGGGCGCGTTTGGCCACTGGGAGACGCTCGAGGAACTCAAAGAGAGACTAGCACCCCTGCGACCCCTCAACCTCGTGGCGGCTACCGACGGCAACCATGGGCGCGCTCTGGCACGGGTAGCGCGGCTATTGGGGCTCGGAGCGAGGATCTTCGTGCCCGAGGGCATGGCAGCCGCCAGGCGTGAAGCCATAGCCGGCGAGGGGGCAGAGGTGATAGTGGTCGAAGGCACTTACGATGAGGCCGTCGAACGCTCGGCCGCAGAAGAGAGTGAGCGCGGGCTCGTGATCTCGGACATGTCCTGGCCGGGCTACGAGCGGATACCTTCCTGGGTGATCGAAGGCTACTCGACCATGCTCTGGGAGATCGACGACGAACTCGAGAGGCGAAAAGAGGCGGGGCCCGACCTCGTGGTAGTGCAGGTGGGAGTAGGCGCCTTCGCCGCTGCCGTGACGCGCCACTTCCGCGGTCCGCTGAGATCCCGGCACCCGAAGCTTCTTAGCGTAGAGCCCGCAAACGCGGCCTGCTTGCTGCGGTCAGTGGCCGAGGGACGCATGGTGTCCGTGCTGGGACCACACGACTCCATCATGTCGGGTCTCAATTGCGGGCGGCCTTCGTTGGTCGCCTGGCCGATCGTATCGAGGGGCATAGACGTCCTCGTCGCCATGTACGACGAACCGGCCCGCGAGGCGGTACGTCTGATGGCCGCCTCGGGCATAGTCTCGGGCGAGACCGGGGCAGCCGGCTTGGGCGGCCTGCTATGGCTTCTGCGTGAGGAGAGCTTCGGCCAACAACGGGAGCAACAGGAGGAGGCGCGCAGGGCGCTTAATGTGAACCGGGAGAGCCGCATCCTACTTTTCAACTGCGAGGGCGCTACAGACCCAGACGCCTACGACAGACTGGTGGGGGGGACGCATGCTTCCTGATGCTAAGTCTCAGGGTTCTCGATACCTCTCTCGATGGAGTTCCACATCTACAACATCTGCCTTCAGGTTTCGCGCCGTGCTTACCGGTGATGGTAGCGAAGAAGTAGAATTGGCGAGCGCCTAAAGGAAACGGAGTGGATACCGAGAAAGGACGAGATTAAGGCTGCATGAAAACTGGAGACAGATTAGTCCCCCAGGACTGCCGCCTATCAGCGTTCGCGATCAGTAGTGTCATGAATAGGCGAATGTGATGCCGATATGGCACTAGACTCCTTGGCATCGCTCTATGGCTACGCACCGAGGGGCGAGCGATTGCGGCTTTCGGTACCGCGCAAGCAGGGCGAGAACACGACCTTGCTGTCGAGTGTGAGTTTGGAGGAGATGGGAGCATCTCTGACCGTGGAGGGAGCGACCACTGCTTTGGTCTTCGAGGCTTACGTGGAGCACGTGCTAGCTCCGAGCCTGCGTAAAGGACAGGTAGTGCTCATAGATAACCTCGGCGCCCACCGGCCAAAACGGGTAGGGGAACTCATCGAGGAGAGGGGCTGCGAGCTGGTGTATCTGCTGGCCTACTCCCCAGACTACAACCCGATCGAAGAAGCGTTCGCCAAGATTAAGACCCTCCTACGCAAGGCTGCGGCCAGGACCAAAGAGGCATTGGTAGAAGCGATAGCGGCGGCGCTATCGGCGGTTACCGCCCAAGACGTTATGGGCTTCTTTGAGCATGCCAGATACCGCCCTATGGGTCACCCACCATGAAACATGCTGTGAGAATCCTTGACACAGATTTTGTGTCTTATTATCCTGATGTCAATACATACTCACATTATGGGGATATAGGGTACTGGTAGGATAGGGGCATTCGTGGGGCGAGTAAGCTCGTGACTAGCGCGTTGGCCGGGGTGAGTCTCGACCATTCCAGTCCTGTGCCGCTGTACTATCAGGCAGCTCGGGCTATAGAGGAAGCCATCGAGGACGGCCGGCTGTCGAGTGGGAGCAAGCTGGACAGCGAGCTCGATCTGGCGGAGCAGTTGGGTATCAGCAGGCCCACGATGCGGGCCGCCCTAAAGCAGTTGGTCGACAAGGGCTTGCTAATGAGGAGGCGGGGCATCGGGACCATGGTCGCGCCGAAGCCCGTGAGGCGGGCAGTCGCCCTGACCAGTCTATACGACGACTTGAAGGCGGCAGGTCGGGAACCGCGGACCAGTGTTCTGGCGCTCGAGGAGATCCCCTGCCCGCCAGACGTAGCCGAGTACTTAGGCCTCGGGCCGAACGCTCCTGTGCTGCGCTTCGAGAGGCTGCGCGTCGCGAACTCCGAGAACTCCTATCCGATCGCCCTCATGTGCAACGCCGTCCCGGTCGGTCTATTGGAGATCGAGAAGGAAGATCTCGAGCGGACCGGGCTCTACGAGCTGTTCCGTGAGAGCGGAATCACACCACACGTCGCGACTCAGCGGATCGGGGCACGCAAGGCCGGGGCCAGGGACGCCGAGTTGCTCGAGATAGAGCCGGGCGACCCGGTGCTGACCATGGTCCGAATAGCCTACGACACCAACGGGCGACACATAGAGTACGGCTCGCACTGCTACCCGGCGGAGTCTTACTGGTTCGAGATGATGCTAGTTGAGTTGTGATTTCACGGTCTGCATCCGGACGATATTTGGAAGCTCGGACGAGTGTAAGAGGAGGCTGACGGGTGGCACAGACGGAACATAGCCTAGATCTGGTATGCATGGGGCGCACCTCTGTAGACCTCTACGCCGAGCAGGAGGGGGCGCGGCTGGAGGACGTGCAGTCTTTCCGCAAGTATGTGGGCGGCAGCGCCACCAACATCGCCGTCGGCACGGCGCGCCTGGGGGTGAGAAGCGCCATGCTCACTCGCGTCGGGAACGAGCACATGGGCCGTTTCGTGCGCAAGACCCTGACGGAGAACGGTGTGGACGTGAGAAGGGTCCGGTCCGACCCGGAGAACCTCACCCCCTACGTGCTGCTCGCCGTCCGGGCGATAGAGGAGTTCCCCAGGATCTTCGCCTACGGCGACGCCGCTGACCTCGCCGTCGAGGAGGGCGACGTAGACCCAGACTTCATCGCCTCCGCAAAGGCGCTGCTCATCACGGGTACACCCCTCTCAAGGCCCGGTACCCGGGCGGCATCACTGAAGGCGATCCAGGCCGCGAAAGAGGCCGGAACCAGCGTCGTGTTCGACCTCGATTACCGGCCCGTGTTCTGGGGTGTAGCCTCGCATGAGGAGGGCGGCGAGATGTTCGTCGCCAGCGAGGAGGTAACGGAGGTCTACCGCTCCGTGCTGCCGGACTGCGACCTCGTCGTGGGGACTGAGGAGGAGGTCAGGATCGCTGGCGGCTCCACGGACACGCACGAGGCATTACGGAGCATCCGCGAACTCTCGGGTGCGACCATCGTGCTCAAGATCGGCGCGATGGGCGCCATAGTCTTTCCGGGTGAGATCCCGGCTCGCATCGAGGATGGCGTCCGGGTACCGGGCTCCCCCGTGGAGGTCTTGAACTCGGTAGGCGCCGGGGATGCCTTTATGAGCGGCTTCCTGAGCGGCTGGCTGCGCGAGAAGCCCCTGGAGGAGTGCCTGCGGCTGGGCAACGCCTGCGGCGCCATCGTCGTCTCCCGGCACGGGTGCTCCCCGGCCATGCCGACGACTGAGGAGCTGGAGTACTTCCTGGCGCTGGAGGAAAAGCCGCGGCGCCTCTCGGACGACGAGTGGCTCAACCGCATCCACCGCGCGACCACCCATCGGGAGCCCAAAGAATTGAACGTGCTGGCGATAGACCACCGCTGGCAGCTCGAAGAGGTCACGAACGAGCTCGGGGTGGACCGCGGGCGCCTGCGCGAGCTCAAGGTTCTGCTGGGGTGGGCGTTCCGGCGCGTGGCCGAAGGCGACGAGGCGGCGGGCGTGCTCATAGACGACATCTACGGGGACCGGGCGCTGGAGGAGATCACGGGGAGCGGGCTCTGGATCGCCCGAGCCGTCGAGGTTGCAAAATCCCGACCCGTGGAGTTCGTCGGCGGGCCGAACCCCGCCGCCACGCTACGCACCTGGCCCGAAGAGCACGTGGTCAAGTGCAACCTGTACTGGCATCCGCAGGACGACCCGGGGACAAAGGAGCTCCAGGATGAGAGGGTTCTGCAGCTCTATGACGCCTGCATCGTCAACGACCGGCGGCTGCTTCTCGAGGTGCAGGCCTCGCCAGGGACGACGTACGACGAGTACAGCATGGCGGATTTGATCTCCCAGTTCTACGAGATCGGGGTGCGCCCCGAGTGGTGGAAGATACCACCGAACCCAGATCCCGACGTTTGGAAGAGGATCGGGGATGTGGTGCGAGAGCACGATCCGTACTGCGCTGGCCTGCTGGTCCTCGGACAGGGGGCGGCGGAGGAGGAGCTCGTCGAGAGCTTCGTCGCGGCGGCCTCCGAGTCTTTGTGCAACGGGTTCGCAATCGGGCGCTCGATCTACGGCGATCCGGCGCGCCGCTGGCTGGCCGGCGAGATAGAGGACGAAGAGCTCATCTCCTCGGTGGCTGAAAGCTACGAGCGAATGATCTCGCTCTGGCAGAAGAGGACGCAGCGCTGGATCCGAGAGGGTGCTACAGGATGACTACATCGAGTGAGCATCGGGAGGCCTCGTGCGCTACGGATCACGAGTTTGCCCTTCGGGGACGGGGACATAGGATGACGACAGACGAAAGCGTGCACATGGGGCTCGTGGGCCTGGGCAAGATGGGCCGCTTCCACGCCGCGAACCTCGCCGGGCGCGTCCCCGGGGCCAGGCTGGTGCGGGTAGGGGACGCCGCCGAGGGCGTGGCCCGCGAGATCTCCGGACGGTTGGTAGGCGTGGACTGGTCCACGAACTACGACGACCTGATCGAGGACCCAGATGTCGAGGCTGTCGTCATAGCCAGCCCGACGCCGTTGCACGCCGACATGGCTGAGGCGGCAGCAGCGTCGGGCAAGCACATCTTCTGCGAGAAGCCTATCTCGCTCGATCTGAAGCGCACCTACGACGTCGTCGAGGTGGCGCGAGCGGCGAGCGTCAGGAGGTGATGCGAATTGCAGTCGGATCCGGATCGAATCGCGGTCGGCGTCGTCGGAGCGGGCGGCATGGGAACCGTGCACGCTGAAAACCTGCACGCCAGGGTGAAGGGCGTGCAGGTGGTCGCCGTGATGGACGCTGATCCCGTGCGGGCAGAAGAGGTCGCCGCCCGGTGCGGCTCCGCCAGTGTCTTCGGGGATGCGCACGAGATGATTGCGGATGACAGGGTGGAGGCCGTCGTGATAGCCTCGCCCGATCACACGCACGCGGAACTGACCCTGGAGTGCCTACGTCGCAAAAAGCCGGTGCTGTGCGAGAAGCCGCTCGCCACCACAGCGGAAGACGCGCTCGAGGTTGTGGAGGCCGAGGTCGGAGTAAGCCGGAAATTGGTTAAGGTTGGCTTCATGCGCCGCTACGACCCGCAGCACCTCGGCGTCAGGGACGCCGTCACGCGCGGCGACGTCGGGCGTCCCGTGCTGTTAAAGGGGTGGCACCGTAACCCAGAGACGCTTCCCGGCGCGACGTCGGAGTTCGTCGTTTTCAGCTCCGCGATCCACGACCTGGATTCGGCCAGGTGGCTGCTCGGGCAGGAGATCGAGGAGGTGTATGCCCACGGCGTGAACACCGAACCAGCGCTAGGCAAGAATACCTGCGATCTGCAGCTGATCCAGCTGGTCTTAAGTGGGGGTTGCCTCGCGACGATCGAGGTCTACGTAACGGCTGGCTACGGATACGAGGTCGGGGCGGAGGTGGTCGGCGAACGAGGCACCGCCCACACCGTGCCCGCAGGCGGCGTCGTGGTGCGCCGGGATCGGGCGTTGTCCCGACCGATCGAAGGCAACTGGCGCGCAAGGTTCCAGACTGCCTATGTGAACGAGATCGAGCAGTGGACGAAGGCGCTCATTAATGGGTGGGCGGAGGGCCCTGATGCATGGGATGGATTGATGTCGGTGCTGGCGGCCGAAGCCTGCGTCGCCTCTTTGCGCTCGGGATTGCCGCAGCGCTTGCAAGCACCGGAACGTCCCGTGCTCTACCGGCAGGGTTTAAGCGAGGTGGCAGAGTGAATCGAAGAGGACTCATCGCCGGCGCTCCAATCTCCTGGAGAGTCATCGAGATCCCGGACTGGGGGCACCAGATGGACCGCGACCGGGTGCTGCGCGAGGCGGCGGTCGGGCTCGAGGCGATGGAAGCGGGACCGGAGGTTTTCCTGCCGCAGGACCCCGCCGAGGTCTCCGCCGCCCTCTCCGAGCACGGCCTAGGTCTGGTCGGGGGGTTCGTCCCCGCCGTGTTGCACGAGCCAGGCATCAGCCGGGAAGGACTCAACTTCGTGGAGCGTCGGGCCAAGTTCTTCTCCGCCGCCGGGGCGGACACGCTGATCTTGGCTGCGGCCACTGGCTCGGAGAGCTATGAGGAGATCGTCGAGCTGGACGACTGCGCGTGGAAGGAGCTCTTCGAGAACCTCTCCAGCGCGGAGGAGATCGCTTCCCGGTATGGTATTACGGTCGTGGTGCACTCTCACTACGGGACCGTGATCGAGAGCGACGACCAGCTTTGGCGCTTCCTTGAGGGCTGTGACACGGGACTGTGTAGACACCGGGCACCTCGTGATCGGCGGCAGCGATCCCGTCGAGGTCGCCGAACAGGCCGCAGATCGCGTGAAGCACGTGCACCTCAAGGATGTCGATCGGGGGGTGGCCGGGCGGTTCGGGGCGAGGGAGATCGGCTTCGAGGAGGCCGCCCGGAGCGGGGCGTTCCGGCCTCTGGGCGAGGGCGACGTGGACATAGGGCGGCTGGTGGAGCTGCTCGAAGGCACGGGGTATTCGAGGTGGTACGTGCTGGAACAGGACATCGTGGTCGAGAACGAGCCGGAGGAAGGACAAGGACCGGTGAATGATGTACGCAAGAGCTTGAGATTTCTAGAAACATACCTCGAAGGCTCCCGGTGAACGCAGTAGCCGGAGCGTCGGTCTCCCCGCCCGTCCGGGTCGGTCTGATCGGGGCAGGGGGGATCGGCTCTTTCCATGGGGAGAGCCTCGCCCGGCGGGTACCCGGAGCGACTCTCGCCTCGGTGGCCGATCCGGCTCCCGGAGTCGCCGAACGGCTGGCGGCATCTCTGGGCTGTCCGCAAGCAACACTCGAACCGGCAGAGTTGCTGGCGGACCCCTCGATCCAGGCAGTCGTCGTCGCCGCACCTCCATCCGTGCACGCTGACCTCATCGAGGCCGCCGCGGGTGTCGGCAAGGCCGTCTTCTGCGAGAAGCCAATGGGGCTGACTCTAGACGACGCCAACCGTGCCATCAAGGCGGCGCGCGCCGCCGGGGTGCTGCTTCAGGTCGGTTTCAACCGGCGATTCGCCACCGACTTCCGCGCCGCTCACGACCTCGTCGCATCTGGCCAGTTGGGTGAGCCCCAGCTGTTGCGCTCGCTTACCCGGGACCCTGAACTTGCAGACCCTTTGATCATCAAGCCGTGGACGATCTTTTTGGAGACCCTGATCCACGACTTCGACACGTTGCTCTGGCTCAACCTCGGGGCTCGGGCGGTCAAGGTTTACGCCATGGCTGACGCTCTAGTGCGCCCGGACTGGAAAGACCGCGGTCTGCTCGACACCGCGATGGTGATGGTGCGCTTCGACAACGGCGCCATGGCAACGGCCGAGGCCAGCTTCCAGGCGGTCTACGGCTACGATGTGCGCGGCGAAGTCTTCGGGTCCGCCGGAATGGTGATGGCTGGCGATGTGCGCCTGATGAGCACAACCTTCTACAGTGAGAAGGGCGTGGTCCACGACACCGTCCGCCGCAACGTCGACCTGTTCCACGATGCCTACACCGGCGAGCTCGCACACTTCGTCGACTGTGTCCGCAACGGGACCGGACCGGACTGCACCGGCGAGGACGCCAGAGCTGCTCTTGCGATCGCGCTGGCCGCCATCGAGTCTGTGCAGACGGGAAGACCGGTCCGGCGCGAGGAGGTCGAGACATGATGCGCCAAACCCGCACACCATCGCTCGAGCCAGCGTTCCCACTGGCCGTTTCCGCTGAGATGGTATTCCTGGACCTGCCGTTCGAGGAACGGGTGCGCCAGATCTCCGATCTCGGCTTCGCCATGGAGATGTGGAGCTGGCAGGACAAGGACATCAAGGCACTGGCGAACTCGGGCGCGACCTTCTCCTCCATGACCGGCTACGTCCACGGCAACATCGTCGAGTCCGACGCCGCGAAGGTCCTGTTGAAGACAGCCGAGCAGACGCTGGACGTGGCTGCCGAGCTGGGCTGCCGACGCCTGGTAGTACACCCCGCAGAGCTCGTCGAGGGCAAGGCTGCCAAGCCGATGTTCCGGGTCAGCGGCGAGATGTGGCTCACCGCCCAGCGCACGTTGGAACAGCTGGCCGAGCTCGGCGAACGGGCCGGAGTCACGTACTGCCTCGAAAACCTCAACACGGTGCTCGACCATCCCGGGGTGCCCCTTGCCCGGGCAAAGGACACCCTGGCGCTCGTCGAGGCGGTCGACAGCCCGCACGTGCGGATGATGCTGGACCTCTACCACGCCCAGATCGGCGAGGGAAACCTCGTCGCCCTGGTCGAGCGGGCAGGTCAGGCGATCGGTGAGGTGCAGGTGGCCGACGTGCCGGGGCGCTGTGAGCCGGGCACAGGGGAGATCTACTATCCGGCCGTTACCCTCGCACTCCAGCGCATCGGCTACACCGGGACCGTCGGGTTCGAGGCGTATACCTCGGGCGACGACACCGAAGCTCTTGCGAGGTTCCGTGCGGCCTTCACCAGCGAACTGGCTTACCTCAAACGACAGCTGCAAAGGCCAACTGAAGTGGAAAGGAGGCGCTAGCGTGAGCAGGGAAAGCGGAGGAAACGGAGGGGGCTCTAAGGCCGACAGAAGGTTTAGCCGCAGGGACTTCCTGAAGGCGGGGGGCGTCGGCATTGCCGGCGCGACGCTGTTCGGGATCGCCGGTTGCGGCGAGGAGCAGGGAGGCGGCCAGGGCGGTGGGCCGGAAGGGCTGATGCCCCGCGGGGACATCCGTATCGTTATGGTGACTCATGGGACGGCCGCGGATCCGTTCTGGTCGGTGGTGAAAACCGGCGCCGATCAGGCTGCGAGTGATATGGGCGTGACCGTCGACTACCGTGCCCCAGAACGCTTTACGGTTGTGGATATACAAAGGAATATGGATGCTGCCATCGCCTCGCAGCCCAGTGGAATCGCTATGACGATTGTAGATCCGGACGCACTGGCAGGTTCCGCTCGCGAAGCGGCCAACGAAGGCATA
>Ga0126314_10001383_pt1 | contig 11645 bp, 9 predicted proteins | sample Plot105B_FD_92535 | JGI IMG/M metagenome (GOLD analysis project Ga0126314, IMG submission 92535) | Serpentine soil microbial communities from UC McLaughlin Reserve, CA, USA - Plot105B | ecosystem: Environmental > Terrestrial > Soil > Grasslands | place: USA: UC McLaughlin Reserve, Lake County...
AGGTCGGCTCGACCCCGCACCCGAGGGGCGTGACCATGCCGAGGCCGGTGACAACGACGCGCCGCATAACGTTTTCCTGCCTTCCTTGGAGCTGTTTCGACCCGGAACCGCCAGCTCGCGCTTGAGGTTCAACCGCGTCTCGACCGACGAGCCGCACCCCTGGTGCAAAACGAGGCCGAGAGACCGGCCGGGCGGACTCCACCCGACCGCACGGGCCGGCCCTAGGCCGCGTTCTTCTCCAGGAACTTGATGGCATCGCCCACGGTGACGATCGTCTCGGCCGCGTCGTCCGGGATCTCGACGTTAAACTCCTCTTCGAAGGCCATGACGAGCTCGACGGTGTCGAGGCTGTCTGCGCCGAGGTCGTCGATGAAGTTCGCGTTCTCGGTTACCTTCTCGGCCTCGACGCCCAGGTGCTCGACAACGATCTTCTTCACGCGATCAGCGATGTCACTCATCGTTTCTTCCTCACTCGTCGGTGGCTGCCGCCTCGGGCTCTCGGCGGATCAGGATGGTTAGGTCGGATCGGCTGCTCAGGCCGATCGAATGCTCGGGAGGGCCGCCTTGCGCCGTGCAAAGCCTCAAAACCGGGCGCCGGTCAACCCCTCAGAACCAATCGCTTCCGTGCTTAACACAAGCCAAAGCCGTCTGGCGAGGGGCCCATCGGCTCGCCAACAGGTTCCGCCAACTCCCCCGGGAAGGTTCGGTTTCAGGGCCCGTCGCTTGACCCGCACCGTCGGAACATTGAAGCGTTTGGCCGGTCGCGACGCCGGGGCGCCCGTCGCAGAACGCGCCCCGCTAGAACATCGCCATCCCGCCATTCACGTGGAGCGTGTGGCCCGTCACGTAGCCGGCCTCCGCGGATGCGAGATAGACGACCGCCGCCGCGACCTCCTCGCCATTGCCCAAGCGCCCTGCAGGGATGGTGCCGAGAATGGCTTCGCGCTGCTTCTCGTTCAGCGCGTCCGTCATCGGCGAGGCAATGAAGCCCGGCGCGACGCAGTTCACTGTGATGTTGCGGCTCGCCACTTCGGCCGCGAGGGCCTTGGTCATGCCGACGAGACCCGCCTTCGAGGCGGCATAGTTGCCTTGTCCGGGATTGCCCGTTGCGCCCACCACGGAGCCGATATTGACGATCCGGCCGAAGCGGCGTCGCATCATGCCCTTGACGGCCGCGCGGGAGAGCCGGAACGACGCCGTGAGATTCACGGCAATCACCGTGTCCCATTCGTCATCCTTCATGCGGAGGAAGAGGTTGTCCCGGGTCACGCCGGCGTTGTTGACGAGGATGTCGAGGCCCTCCATCGCGGCTTCGGCCGCCGGCACAAGGGCTTCGACGGAGTCCTTCTCGGACAGGTTCGCTTCGACGAGGTGCACCCGTTCCCCCAACGCGGAGGCCACCTCGTCGAGGGCCGCCCGGCGCGTTCCGGAGAGCGTCACGATGGCGCCGCGGGCGTGAAGCGCGCGGGCGATGGCGCCGCCGATGCCTCCCGATGCGCCGGTGACGAGGGCTTTCTTGCCAGTGAGGTCGAACATCGGGTGGCTCCTTCAACTCGGAGGAAAGCGGGACCGCCCGGCTTGGCGGGGTCGGCACACGTCAGACGTGGAGAGAAGGCTTCACCGCCGCGATATCATCCGGCGTGCCGACGGCGGCGGCGGACGCACCAGGCGCGATCCGTTTCACGAGGCCAGTCAAGACCTTGCCGGCTCCAACCTCATAGAAACGGTCGACCCCCTCGGCGGCCATGTAGCCCACGCTTTCGCGCCAGCGCACCGTCCCGGTGACCTGGCGAACCAGGGCGGCTCGGATGTCATCCGGAGCGGTGATCGCCCGAGCCTCGACGTTGGCGACGACCCGCACTACGGGGGGCTTCATCGAAACGCTTGCGAGCGCCTGGCGCATGGTCTGCGCCGCGGGTGCCATGAGGGCGCAATGGAAGGGTGCCGAGACGGGGAGCATGACGGCGCGTTTGGCCCCCCTGGACTGCGCGATGGCGAGCGCGCGTTCCACCGCGGATCTGTGTCCCGAGACGACCACCTGCGCGCCGCCATTGTCGTTCGCGGCGTCACAGACCTCCCCCTGCGCGGCCTCCCGCGCGACCGCGAGGGCCACATCGTACTCGAGCCCAAGAAGGGCCGCCATAGCGCCCCGTCCCACGGCGACCGCACTCTGCATCGCGTCGCCGCGGATTCGCAGGAGCCGGGCCGTGTCGGCAATCGAGAGGCTCCCTGCTGCGGCGAGAGCGGAATATTCGCCCAGAGAGTGCCCGGCCACGAAGGCGACGTCGCGCTTTAGGTCCAGGTCGGCCTCGGCTTCCAGAACCCGGATCGCGGCGATGCTCACGGCCATGAGCGCGGGCTGGGTGTTGGCCGTCAACGTCAGTTCCTCGGCTGGCCCCTCCCACATGAGCGCCGACAGCTTCTGCGAGAGCGCTGCGTCGACCTCGTCGAACACGGCGCGGGCGCTGGGGAATGCTTCCGCCAGAGCCTTACCCATCCCGACCGCCTGACTGCCCTGCCCGGGGAAGATCAACGCGCGCTTCATGTTACGCCCTCGCGAAAAGCCGGGCGGGACTGGCACCGCCCCCACGACAAGTCAAGCTCGGCTCGCTCGCTCTCTCTCTCTCTCGAGGCGGGGGCCGGAACCGGTTAGCCGGCCAAAAAGTTCCACCGACCTACGGTTGAGGTCTTCACCGCGGGCGCGCAGCCCTGGGATCGTATGCTGCCGGGCACCCGGAAGTTTCCTCGTGGCACCGAAGGCAGGAAGGACCGCAGAACGCGGACTGACCGCGTGCTAACGCCGCTGGATCCGGCCAGAACGGGGCCTTTCCGCTTGTTTTGCGAGCCCGTGGGGTGTAATCAGCTCCCCTTCCGATATTCCGTCCATGCGAAAAGGAGCCGATTCATGGCTCGTGTGACCGTCGAAGATTGCATCGACAAGGTCGAGAACCGGTTCGAGCTCGTGCTTTTGGCGAGCCACCGCGCCCGCCTGATCTCGTCCGGCTCCCCGCTCACCATCGATCGCGATCGCGACAAGAACCCGGTGGTCGCCCTGCGCGAGATCGCGGACGAGACGATCGCGCCGGACGACCTCAAGGAGCAGCTCATTCATTCGCTCCAGAAATACGTGGAAGTCGACGAGCCGGAGGCGGAGACGGTGCCGCTTCTCGGCAACACCGCTGCCGCTCCCGCTCCCGGCGGCGACAACGACGCCGACGTCCAGTTCGACCGCATGAGCGAGGAAGACCTGCTCCGCGGCCTGGAGGGCCTGGTACCGCCATCGAACAACGACGACGACGAACGCGAGTAGGCGGCCCATCGCACGGCATCGCTGGGAGCCCGGTCGCAAGGCCGGGCTTTTGTCATTCCGGTCCTCCGCGCCAGAGTGCGCGCTCGAGACGCCCTCGTCCCTCGAATTGCGAGCCGATGGCTCGCTCCCGAGGATGAGGAATAATTGACCCTTCGAGCGGCCTGAAGCGGCCCAGGGCGCGCGGCCAGGCTCGCCGCGCGCCCGACCGGGGCTGGATCTACGCGGCGGGACGGCTTGAACGGCGACGGTACGGTCTCCAGCGCCCCTTCGAAAGGGCCCTCCCGGACTTCGAATGATCCTGCCGGCTTGCGGACGGCGTGCGTTGCACAATATCCTGAATCATCAAAGGATTTGATGACGCAAAGGAAGCGGCCGCCGCGATGATGCGCCAGTACGAACTTGTCGAGCGGGTGAAGCGCTACAACCCGTCGGCCGACGAGGCGCTGCTCAACCGGGCCTATGTCTATGCGATGGTGGCCCATGGGAACCAGAAGCGGGCTTCCGGCGACCTGTTCTTCGGCCATCCCCTTGAAGTCGCGGCGATTCTCACGGAGCTGAAGCTCGACGAGGCGACCATTGCCGCGGCCGTCCTCCACGACACCGTCGAAGACACGACTGCGACCCTTGAAGAGATCAACAGGTCCTTCGGGCCGCAGATCGGCTCGCTGGTGGACGGACTCACCAAGATCAAGCGGCTGGACCTCGTCTCCAAGCGCGCCGCCCAGGGCGAGAACTTCCGAAAGCTGCTGCTGGCCGTCGCGGACGACGTCCGGGTGCTCCTCGTCAAGCTTGCCGACCGCCTCCACAACATGCGAACGCTCCAGTTCATGCCGACCGATAAGAGACGGCGCATCGCGGAGGAGACCCTGGAGATCTATGCGCCCCTGGCCGGCCGTATGGGAATTCAGGAGATGCGGGAGGAACTGGAGGACCTGTCGTTCCAGAACCTCAACCCGGACGCGTACGGGACGATCAGCCGGCATTTGCGCGAGCTGACCGCGAAGAGCGAGAAGCTGGTCGGCCAGATCGAGCGCGACCTCATGGCCAAGCTCGAGGCCAAGGGCCTCCAGGCCGAGGTGAAGGGACGACAGAAGCGGCCGTACTCGATCTGGCGCAAGATGGAGCGCAAGTCCGTCTCGTTCGAGCAGCTCTCCGATATCTTCGGCTTCCGCCTGATCGTGGGGGACGTCGACTCCTGCTATCGCGCGCTCGGGGTCGTCCACACCACTTGGCCCATGGTGCCCGGCCGGTACAAGGACTACATCTCGACCCCGAAGCAGAACGACTACCGTTCCATCCACACGACGGTGATCGGACCCGGCCGTCAGCGAGTCGAGCTCCAGATCCGCACCGCGGATATGGACGAGATCGCCGAGTACGGAATCGCGGCCCACGCCCTCTACAAGGACGGTATCAACGACAATTCGCGTCTCGCGGGCGAGAGCCTGGCCTACCAGTGGCTGCGCCGGACGGTCGACCTCCTCGCCGAGGGCGACAACCCGGAGGAGTTTCTCGAGCATACCAAGCTCGAGCTCTTCCAGGACCAGGTCTTCTGCTTCACCCCCAAGGGCCGCCTCATCGCCCTGCCCCGGGGCGCGACCCCCATCGATTTCGCCTATGCGGTGCACACGGACGTCGGCAACACCGCCGTCGGGTGCAAGATCAACGGCCGCATGGCCCCGCTCCTGACCGAGCTCCAGAACGGGGACGAGGTCGAGATCGTCCGCGCCGATGGGCAGTCGCCACCGGCGGCGTGGGAGTCCCTCGTGGTGACCGGCAAGGCGCGCGCATCGATCCGCCGGGCGACCCGCACCGCGGTCCGCCGGCAATATACCGGACTCGGACGGCAGATCCTGGAACGCGCCTTCGAGCGCGCGGGCAAGACCTTGTCGGAGGAGAAGCTGAAGGGTGCCCTCCCGCGCCTCGCGCGGGCCTCGATCGAAGACGTGTTCGCCGCGGTCGGCCGGGGCGAGATGTTCTCCGGCGACGTGGTGCGGGCCGTCTATCCGGATCACAGCGACGAGCGCCGCCCGACGGCGGATGGCGGCGCGGCCGACGGGGCGGGCGAGCGCGACACGGTGATCAAGACTGCCAACGGCGCCCATCCGGGCATCCCGATCCGCGGTTTGGCGTCCAACGTGGCGGTCCGCTTCGCCCCGGAGGGCGGGGCGGTGCCCGGGGACCGGATCGTCGGCATTCTCACTGCCGGCGAGGGCGTGACGATCTACCCGATTCAGTCCAGCTCGCTCGCTGCGTTCGACAACGAGCCCGACCGGTGGGTCGACGTGCGCTGGGACGTCGATGCCCGACATGCGCAGCGCTTTCCCGCCCGGATCGCGCTGCAGTCGATCAACGAGCCCGGCAGCCTCGCCCAGATCGCGCAAGTCATCGCCGACCACGACGGGAACATCGAGAACGTCTCCATGAGGCGCCGCACGCAGGACTTCACCGAGGTGACCGTCGACCTCTCGGTCTGGGACCTGAAGCACCTCAACGCGATCGTCGCGGAGTTGCGGGCGAAGCGCGTGGTGAGCAAGGTCGAGCGCGTGACGGGGTGAGATCGCGGGGCGGGTCGCAGGCGAGGGCGGCCCGGACCCCCCGCCGAGCACGGTTCACCTCGAGTTGTTTCCACTTGGATGGAATCAGCTCTCGACCTTGTTGTGCCGCATTTTCGACGGCGAACCGGATCCGCTTCGCCGCAAAATGCTCTAGCAAAGCCTGTCTCTTGCCCTCGCCCGAGGGGCCTGCGAAAGCTGCGGCGGTGCGTGGGAGACCTGGCCGAATGACCTCTGACGACGTTCTCGACGAATTCCGCGCCGCGGGTGCCTTGCTCGAGGGACATTTCGTCCTGTCGTCCGGGCTGCACTCCTCGGTTTTCCTGCAGAAGATGTTCGTCTTCATGGATCCGGTTCGGACCGAGCGCCTCTGCCGGGCCCTGGCGGAGCGCATCGCAGAGGTCTACGGCGCGGTGGATTACGTGGTATCCCCGGCGGTCGGCGGCATCGTTCCGGGATACGAGACTGCGCGGCACCTGCGGTGCAAGGCAATATTCGTGGAGCGCGAGAACGGCGTCTTCGTCCTGCGCCGGGGCTTTGCGATTCCGGACGGCGCGCGGGTCGTCATGGTGGAAGACATCGTGACCACGGGCCTGTCCTCCCGCGAGTGTCTCGCGGCCCTGCGGGCGCATCCCGGAGTGCTTCTCGGCGCGGCTTGCCTGATCGACCGCTCCGGCGGCAGCGCCGACCTCGGGGTGCCGCTCGTCGCGCTGGCGCGGCTCGATATCCCCAACTACCCGCCCGACCGCCTTCCGCCGGACCTTGCCCGGTTGCCCGCGGTAAAGCCCGGCAGCCGTAACCTTGAAACATGAATCCCGCTTCTTTTATGCTTTCGGATGAGAGACTAGAATTGTCGTGAACTTGACATGTCAAACCTGCGACGTTTTATACCATTCATAGAATGTTCACTTTGAAATGAGGGTTTCAGACAACCTGTTCTCCGGATCCGTCACCAGGCAATCGCATGCAATTCTATTCAGTGCGAGCATGTTGGGATGACGCTTTCTCCAACAGTGTTGCTCAGCGACACCCAAATCGACCGAGCACGGGAACGAGCCATGACAGGCCAACAGCGTATCGCCCTCTTTATCGATGGCGCCAACCTTTATGCAACTACGAAGACGCTCGGCTTCGACATCGATTATAAACGATTGCTTAAAGAGTTTCAGGCTCGCGGCCAACTTGTCCGAGCTTTCTACTATACGGCACTTGTCGAAGACCAGGAATACTCCTCGATACGCCCGCTGATCGATTGGCTCGACTACAACGGCTACCGAGTGGTCACCAAGCCCACCAAGGAGTTCGTGGACTCGGCAGGTCGGCGCAAGGTGAAGGGCAACATGGACATCGAGCTCGCGATCGACGCGCTGGAGCTTGCTCCATTCCTCGACCATATGGTGCTTTTCTCCGGAGACGGCGATTTCCGTTCCCTGGTCGAGGCCATGCAGCGCCGGGGTGTGCGCGTATCGGTGATCTCCACCATCTCGACGCAGCCCCCGATGGTGGCGGACGAACTGCGCCGCCAAGCCGACGAGTTCGTCGATCTCGCACACCTGATCCCGAAAATCGGCCGGGACCCGTCGGATCGCCCGGTTCGCACCATGGGCGAGAACGGGGAACGCCTGGAACGACCCCGCGTCCAGGGTCAGGGGGGCCTCGAACGCCGCTACGGCATCCGCCAGGCACCCGACGAGGGCGTGGTGGAGCCCTGAACGAAGCGCTGCGTGCCAAATCGGTTCCGTTCGCGAGGCGCGCACGACCGTCCGAGTGGCGCGGACCGAAACCCGCTTATCCCAAATATGGTGAGGCGGACTCATGCCGGAAGGCTCGCGCCGAGCGCGCGCGGATTCCGATTAGCGAGACGCGGCCTTATACCAAGTCCCGGAAGGCGGACTCGTGGTCGAGAGTCGATGGTGGTGCGAGTCGAGAAGGGGCATCGGTTCCGATTAGCGAGACGCGGCATAGAGCATTTTCCGGCGAAGTGGATCCGGTTCGCCATAGACAATGCGGCACGACACGGTCGAGAGCTGATTCCTCCAACGGGGAAACAGCTCCAGCGGTTCGTCAGCCCTTGTCGCGCATAAGGCGCGCCCTCTCTCGGTTCCAGCTGCGCTCCTTCTCGGTCTCGCGCTTATCGTGGAGCTTCTTCCCGCGCCCGAGGCCGAGTTCCACCTTGGCGCGCCCGCGCTCGTTGAAGTAGATCTTGAGCGGGATCACCGTGAATCCCTCGCGCTGGGTCGCGCCGATCAGCTTGTTGATCTGCCGCTTGTGAAGGAGCAGCCGCCGCGGGCGCCGAGTCTCGTGATTGAAACGGTTCGCCTGGAGATATTCCGGGATGTAGGCGTTGAAGAGGAAGAACTCTTCCGCCGAGGGTCCCGCATAAGCCTCCCCGATGGTGGCCTTGCCGCCGCGCAGGGACTTCACTTCGGTGCCGGTCAGGGCGATGCCCGCCTCATAGGTCTCCACGATTTCGTAGTTGAACCGGGCCTTCCGGTTGTCCGCGACGGTCTTCAGGCCGCTTCTGGGGTCGGTCTTGCTCATCTCAAGTCTCGGTGGGTGCGCAAGACGCCCTCAAGAGAACGGGAGGTTCCCCGAATATCGCTTCGTAGCCACACGGTGCACGCTCCCGTCTCTTAGAACCCATTAGGCATTGATCAGCCCTGCATGGGTCATCGCCCGTCGCACGGTGTGCCGGGTGCCCTCCGAGACCGGGATCATGGGGAGACGGACTTCGTCCGACATGCGGCCGAGCACGGACAGTGCGTATTTCGCGGGCGACGGGTTGGTCTCGACGAAGAGGGCCGCGTGGAGAGGCATCAGCCTGTCTTGCACCTTCAGCGCGGACGCGTAATCGCCCTTCAAGCAGGCCTCCTGCATCTCGCTGCACAGGCCCGGCGCCACGTTCGCGGTCACGGAAATGCAGCCGTGGCCGCCATGGGCCATGAATCCGAGCGCGGTCGCGTCCTCCCCGGAGAGCTGGACGAAGTCCGGGCCCATCGCCTGGCGCTGCAGGCTGACGCGCGCCACGTTGGCGGTCGCATCCTTCACGCCGACGACGTTCTTGAGATCGAAGAGCCGCGCCATTGTCTCGACCGACATGTCGATCACCGAACGGCCCGGGATGTTGTAGATGACGATCGGAATGCCGATCGCGTCGTTGATGGCCTTGAAGTGCCGATAGAGCCCTTCCTGGGTCGGCTTGTTGTAGTAGGGCGTGACGATCAGCACCGCATCGGCACCCACCTTTTCCGCGTGCTGGGAGAACTCCACGGCCTCCGCGGTCGAGTTCGAGCCTGCGCCCGCGATCACCGGGACGCGCCCTCTCGCCTCCTCGACGCAGACCGCGATCGCCCGGTCGTGCTCCCGTGGGGTCAGCGTCGGACTCTCACCCGTAGTGCCGACCGGAACCAGCCCGTGCGTGCCGTTCTCGATCTGCCAGTTCACGTGGTCGCGATAAGCCTCCTCGTCGAGCGCTCCGTCCTTGAACGGGGTCACGAGAGCGGTGATGGAGCCTCGAAGAGTGTTCATAAGGAGTGCTCCCGGGATGGTCAGGGCTTTGCGGCCAAGCCGCGTTGCCCTAATCTGTCGTGACACATAAAGGCTGCGGCGCTTCGGCGCAAACGCGGCGGGCGACTGCGGGGGGTCAACCGGTTTAGTCTTTCCTCAAGGGGCCTGGCTCAAGGATGAACCATCCGGAGACCGGTTCAGAGGGGACGCGTGGGGGAGTGCCATGGGGATCGCGACTGTTTTATGGCCGCGCTTGGCGGCATCCGCGGCTCTCATCGCTCTCTCGCTCTCCGGGGCTCACGCGGCGGATGCTGACAGGGGCGCAGCTGCCCAACCCGCAAGCTCGGACGGCGGCTCCATCGCGGGTGCCGACGCCGAGGCTCTCGGCCATGTTCCCCTTCCGATCGTAGTGTTCCAGCCGCCAACGGATGCGGATTACCTGCCGCGTATTTTCGCGGCGTATCGCGCCGGGGATGTCGCAGAAGCCGAAATTGTGAAGTCCAAGCTCGCGACACCGGCTGCGATTGCGACAGCGGAGTGGTTTTCGATCCGGAGCGGCGCGATCGTCACGTTCGAGCGCATCGCCGCCTTCGAGCGGGACTATCCCGACTGGCCCTCGACGCCGCTGATCCGGCGGCGGGCCGAGGAAGCTCTCCTCAACGCGCGGCGTCCCGCGGCGCGCGTGCGCGCATTCTTCGCGGACCGGCCGCCGGTGAGCGGCGCCGGCCGGATCGCACTCGCGCTCGCGCTCAAAGCCGACGGTTCCGAGAAGGAGGCCGCGAGCCTCGTTCGTCAGGCCTGGCGCGAGGACAACTTCGGCCCGGAGCTCGAGAGCAGGCTCCTTCAGGAGTTTCCGGACGCGCTCGGGGCGGCGGATCATCGTTTCCGCATGGAGCGCCTGCTCTTCAAGGAGAATTGGGGCGGGGCCATGCGGGCGGCCTCTCGCGCCGGAGAGAGCTACAGCAGCTTGGTCAAGGCTCGCATGGCGGCGTTCCAGGGCGGCAAGAAGGCCGAGAAGGCCTTTGGAGCCGTGCCGGCAAGCTTGCGCTCCGATCCCTCCTATCTTTTTACGCGTTCGCTTTACCTCCGCCGCAAGAACAAGCTAACGGACGCCGCCCAGGTCATGGCGCAGGCTCCGCAGGACCCGGACCAGCTCGTCGACGGCGATGCGTGGTGGAACGAGCGCCGGTTGATCGCGCGGGCCCTTCTCGACAAGGGCGACGCAAGAACTGCGTACTCGGTCGCAAGCCACCACGGGGCCGAGACGCCTTCGCAACGTATCGAAGCGGAATTCCACGCGGGGTGGATTGCACTGCGCTTTCTCGAGGAGTCCTCGACCGCCGCGAGGCATTTCGCAGAGGCGGCGAGCATCGCCGCGGCGCCGATCTCGGTCGCCCGGGCCGCCTACTGGGAGGGCCGCGCCGCCGAGGCCGCCGGCGCTTCAGCCGATGCTCGACGATTTTACCAGCGCGCAGCCGACAAGCCGATCACCTTCTATGGCCAGCTCGCTCGGGAGAAGCTGGGACAGCCGGTCAGGTTGCGCGCGCCGGAGCGCCTGGACGACGAGGGTCGCGCTGCCTTCGAGGCACTCATCCCCGTTCAGGCGGTGCGTCTTCTCCAGACGATCGGAGAGACGGAGCTCGCGATCGGCCTTTATGGAGACCTCGCCCAGAACCTCAAAGACGTAACGCAGCTCCAAGCGCTCGGCGAGATAGCGGCCGAGTCCCGGAACCCGCGGGCGTCCCTGGTCGTCGGCAAGACCGCCGTGCAGCGCGGGTTTCCGCTTGACGTCTACGCCTACCCCACAAACGGCGTCCCGCCATTCAATTCCGTCGGAGATCAGGTCGATCCGGCCGTCATCTACGCAATCGCGCGGCAGGAGAGCGGGTTCAACCCGAAGGCCCTCTCGAGCGCCGGCGCGCGGGGCCTCATGCAGCTCATGCCCGCAACTGCCAAGCGCACGGCGGAACGGTTCAAGGTCGGTTTCGATCTGAAGCGGCTCGTCGAGGATCCGGCCTACAACGCCACGATCGGGTCAGCCCATCTCGGGGAGCTCATGGAGGATTGGGGCGGCTCCCACATTCTCGCCTTCGCGTCCTACAACGCGGGCGGCGGCAACGTGATGAAGTGGATCAAAGCCTACGGCGATCCCCGCAAACCTCAGGTCGATCCGATCGACTGGATCGAGCGGATCCCGTTCGGCGAGACCCGTAATTACGTCCAGCGGGTGATCGAGAACGTCGCCGTCTATCGCCTGCGTTTCGAGGGATCTG
>Ga0126314_10001387_pt1 | contig 11639 bp, 13 predicted proteins | sample Plot105B_FD_92535 | JGI IMG/M metagenome (GOLD analysis project Ga0126314, IMG submission 92535) | Serpentine soil microbial communities from UC McLaughlin Reserve, CA, USA - Plot105B | ecosystem: Environmental > Terrestrial > Soil > Grasslands | place: USA: UC McLaughlin Reserve, Lake County...
ATGTGAGATTGAGAACAACGAAAAGAGAAGCCTTGGCGGGGATTTGGACCCCGGACCTCTACCTCTTGGGGGTAGGCTTTTTGAGCCTTACCTTACCAAGGTAACGCTCTACCAGGCTGAGCTCTCCTTGAGGTATTACTTCGAACCTACTTGTATAATGGTTAGATGCGTGGTTTAACCATTTTTCTGGTATCGTTGCTTTAGGCATAATAAAAGACAGACTTCACGGGCTCTAATAGCTCTGCGTGTTATTTCCTTTTGATCTTGTACTTTAACTTATGAGAGTGATATTTTGCATAACAGCTCTGGCATATCTCTATAGTCTGAGCTAACTCTAGCTGTTGCTGCGGCTGTTGATGTCGTCGTCTGTAGTATTAGGTTGGTGCGGGCGGTTGTGAACCTTGTTGGTCATCGGGCTGGGGTTTTGCTTCTTGTTCTGGTGTATGTTCTGCTGCTGTTGCCGCCGGTGATCTATTATTATCCTGTCGCTTATGAGAAGGATCAGCGCAGCTACACACATGTTCTCCCCTACATTCTCTGTGATTCCCGATATCGCAAGGGCCGCACAACTTCCCAATTGTCGAGCTCATTCCGCCCTCATCAGTCCTACTTGTTTCAACTTCAGCAAAATCCATTGGGATTTCTCCACCGTTGACCCTATATTCCTATGTAATAGAGCACATGGACATTAAAGACCTACATGTACTGCCGCCGGCGAAGCAAAGACACATCATGCAGGCTCTTGCAAACCTTGCAAAGTATAACGGGGTGTATGAACAGTGGAACAGGCTGCGAAGACAACACCAGCTCAAGTGGTCATCTACTAAACACACTTGATGTCTTTGAAAGGATCATGAATAATGGCAGTAGTTACAATAAGATGCTAGAATACGTTAAACAGCTTCCGGCAGTGCTTCCTCGCTCGCATGCTAACCTAGTAATATTTGCAGCATTGACAGGTCTTCGACCTGTGGAGGCTTGCAATAGTGTCCGACAATTCATAAAGACTTGTCCAATTATCTAAATTCCGACATCTTTATCTTGGAACATTTCAAGTGGAAGGACATCTTCATAGGAAGCACAAAAAAATCCTTTAATAGCGTCATGACAGACCGACTCTTGCAGATAGCCAATACTGCTGACCACCAATCATATACATCCATTTACGCTTCCAGAAGCGGGGTCTGCCAATGAGGATGAACTATTGCCGCAAAATCTTTGGGACACATTTGCGTTATTGTGGCATTGAGAGCGAGATGGTCAATTTGCTTGAAGGTAGAATTTCTCCCGAGATATTTGTCAGGCATTATTGGTCTCCAAACATGAAGCAGGACATTGAGCGGATAAGAAAGGCAATAGACAGTTTAGCCGACCCGCTGGTATGACATTCTATATTATTGATGTCTCACTTTTGATGCTTTTTCTTGCCTTTTCACTATATCAGATCTCTCATTCATGTTATTGCCGCATGAGCAAATGAATTAAAAAAGGGGATAAAAAAACGCTCAAATCGACTGCTGTTCCCCGTGCATGGTGTTCTGGTGGCGCTCAAATTCTGCCCTGTCGGAAAATGCACGATCGCATATACTGCATTTGTAAGGAGATTCTTCTCTTTGCTCGTGAATCTTTTCCTTAGATTCTCTTTCCTTTGTCATGCATGAATAGGTATATACTATTTGATATAAACAGGAAGCATTATTGCCTTCTCTGTGCTAACGGCTATATCGCTTCTGTATCGCCGCTTGTCGCTGTGTAGCCAAGTCAGTTATTAAACAAATTAAATGTTAAGGATTGGAGAGAGATGTTTTTTCGCTTGCTTTCTTTTACCTGACCTACAAGAAAAAAGTAACAGAAAGATATGATTTCAATTTATAGTGAAAGACAAACCTGTTACTCACAATGATTTCTGCATGAATAGTTAGAATTTTTTAGTATGTCATTCGCAATGGTCTTTTTTAATTTATAATCTGAATTCAGCTGTTAGGCCGTTGTTCTGAGCTCACTATTCCATTTCTTCTTCTTAACTCGCTTAATACCTTGCAGCGTAGGCAACGCCATGTCATCAGACAACAGAGGTTTGGCATCAGCAGACGAAGAAACAAAGGAGAGAGTAGCAAGAAAGGGTGGAGAAGCCCCACATGACGAAAGAGGCCTTCAGGCAGCAGATCAGGAAACAAGAGAACGTGTAGCGAGAGCTGGAGGCGAAGCTTCAGGCGGAGGTGGTGGAGAAGGACGTGGCTTTGCTGGTATGTCAGAGGAAGAGAGAAAAAGAATAGCAAGCAAAGGCGGTCAGAAGTAAAAACTTCGGCTATAGACAACAACAGAGATGATGGCATTGCCATCATCTCTGTGCATAAATGTCAAAAAATTTCTCTGAAGGCTCATTCAAGCTCAATTTTTTTTACTTTTTGAAACCCCACTTTATTAGACACTGCGCAAGGGCCGTCTTCTAAGTTGACTGATTCTTGCCGTAAGTATCAGCCCATGCCAATAGATTTTTATATATTATTTTGTGCAGGCATGAAGTTGTATCCTTCCGAAAATTCGCGACATGGTGGTAGCAGTATGTTTGAAAAAACAAGGACTTTTAAATGCGGCTGTATAGTCGAATGAGGCCAGAGCACGATAAGGTTTACAGCTTGCAATAAGCATACAAGTTTGGTTGAGCCTGCAGTAGAACTCTGTATTAACAGCATAGAGGAGTAATATTCTTCTGAGAATTTCCTCTGATTGGCATAAATACCACTAACTAACCATTAGTTAAATTAGAAAATAATAGGAAAAAATTTAGGTGGCAACATTATCTTCTTTGCTGTTTTTATGATGGTCAATTTTCATGTGCTCGTCTAAATCCAATTGACTTGGGAATGATGTATCGCATGTTTGACAATAGTATACAGGCCTTACTTTGCTAGGCGGTGGAGTCTTGACATTAACCTCCGTGCCGTCAACTTTGATCTTTTCTCCCTGCTTTCCTTCTTCCTTTTTTGTCGTCATTTTCATTTGTTGCATTGTATGATTTTAAAGGATTTCTCAGTAAAGATAAAGGCTATGATAGGGCTTTCTCTCTGACTCTCAGGACATTGCAATGCAGAGGCCAAACGATCTGGACTTCGGCCGAAAAGAGACATGCCCAATTGATGAGGGGAGACAAATATGATAAAGCGCTCTATTGCCTATGGGATCTTCCTCAGAGCAAAAGCATGAATGTAAGGTATACGGCACGATATTCCCTCAGCCGAGCAGCTGAGCGATCATTCAGACACCCATTACACTACAACCGAAGGACAGGAAGACCAGACACGATAAGCAGATGTGCGCAAAAAAAGAGAATATTGCCTTACTAAACGGCAAGTGTAAGTTCAGACATATAAGATTAATAAATGATAAGAGCTATGTAAAATTGCCGTAAACGAAACGGGTAAGGGTTGAGTTTAGGCTTGATACCTGCTTGGAATAGTTTACGGCGCTTAATTCTCATTGTTCGTTGAAGTTTCAAACTCAAAGAAAAAGAAAGTATTATTGGCGCTCTTCCGTTAGCTGGTTGGTGACTCCAATACAAGGAAAAGCCAGCCAATCTGGCAACAGTTCTGATTTAACACAATTTTCCAAGATTGCTACTCTCTTGCTAAGAAGAAGGCATGTTTCCTCTTTGCTGTTCTAATCCTAATACCATATCAGCTGCATCATTATAACGTCTGTCAGGTATGCTTCTAAGTGAATCTATTACATCTGGAGTGATAGACTCTTTTTATCCTTATTTTCTTCAACGTATTTGACTAACTCTGCCTTTGTTTTTGGAAAGTTCAATTCACCTTCAAAGACTCTCTCAATTATTTGACTTGTGGTTAATTCTCTCTTTGGAGGATGAAGTTTGCTGGTATGCTCATTTAGCAGTTCTTGATCGTCAAATGTCTTTCCACAAACTTTGCAAATGAATCTTGTTGAAATATTTGTATTTGAAACAGGTGTTGATTCTGTCACTTCTTCTTCTGATGTGACATTCTCATGCTTTAATGGCAGGTTTCTTAGGTTATTTTCATCTGGGCGTTCATTATTGTTAGTGACACTGGTTAGGGAATTATCGCCTAGCATCCCATTTGCAGCTCTGAACTTGCTCTTCTTTATTTTACCAGACCTGTCTGACCGAGTTTTGTTACCCCGTAGTGTTGTTGTTTTTCTTTTTGTCTTTCCAGCATTAGCCATGCAGAATAACATCATTCATTATAAAATAAAAAAGTAGGAAATGATTGAAGCAGAATGGTTGCTGTTATGATAGATAATATGATAACCATGCTTTTTCTACGATTCCAGTCGAAAAACTCAATCATAAGATCAAGTGGACATATACATGCACTTTTAATGAAACGCTGAACTTGATAATCAAAGGAACAGCTGCCTGAGCATAAAAGTTGGTTCACAAAGGGGTGAATAAAGTTTTGTAGTATTGGGCTCTTACCTTATAAATTGATAGCAAAAGCATGAAGAGATCATTATGGTAACACCAGCTTGCCCTCATGTCGTATAACTGTTAAAAATAATAGTAGGCATAGGCCGCGTATGAGTCAACAAGGAGAAAACCCTTACAGCGAACCAGAACGACGGGCGCAAGAGAGACTTCAAACCATTGACACACTGAAGGCACCTATAATCCAGTTAGGAAAAGACATGGGATACGAAGTTATAGAGAATCATGATCTAGGCGCGGGGCCAGTTCATATAACATGGGTTTTCAAGCCCGGCTCTGAATCTTTACCGGACATGCGACTTGGATTCATATGCCTTACAGAGTTTTCCAATTCTTCAATAAATGAAGGGATAGCAAGAGCTATGCTGAACCTTATTGACAAACTAGTCTTCGTCGTGCCTACTGAAACAATGACTAAAGAGGTTAAAGATGCAATAGAGTCGATGCCTACTAGAAGTATACTGCAATTGCGAAAATATGTCACTGTACTTACGCCTTCAACTCTTGTGTCAAAACAGGGAATAAAGGGTGCGCGGGAGCGTCAGAGCGCGGAGACAGGAGGAGAGGTGATATAGTAATTTGGCTGCTCAAAACATGAATCTGGAGCGATTGATCGAAGCGGGAGAAGAGAAAGGTTTTGAAATAGAGCAGGACGCTGACTATGGCGCCGGCCCTGTAGACGTAGTGTGGAATATCAATGTCCATCCTGCACTCCCAAACATCAAATTTGGCTTTATGGTTCTAGGCGGACAAGAAGAGGGGGGCAGCCAAGATACAGAAGATAACCAGCTATCGCTAAGAAAGATAGAAGAAGCAGCCTTCCGTGGGATAAGAAGCGGTCTTGACAAGATATACCTTGTTACAGAGAATCAAGAGATGGCAAAGTCTGTCAGTGGCAAGATAGAGTGGTTAGCATCTCATGGAAGTTTGATTAGGTTAGATGCTATTTCATTGGGATTACATCCAGAACAACAAGAGTCAAGCGTCATAACACCAAGTCAGCAACGAGTTCCAGAAGGAGAAAAGATAAGAAAAGAGAAAGAAAGGGAGCGAGAAGAAAAGCTTGATAAATACAACAGACCCCAATGGGAGAGAAGAGAGAAAGAAAGTGAAGAAGCAACAATGGAAAGAGAATTAAAACTTGATGAGAATAGTAGGCCAAAAGGTCAAAAGAAAGTATTAGAGGATTGATTAAAGCAAGCCTCACTTTTTCTTAATTTTATCTTTCATAGATACATCATTTTTTGCAATGCGTAAATCACGGCTGTGTCAGTATATAGTTCATATGGTATAAAACAGAATTAGAAGAAGAAAAGAAATAACTTGTTAGATTAATCAATGCTAAAATAAAATATCTAAGGTTAATGAGTGAGGGAGAGCTTAAAGCTTATAGTCATCTTATCGTTTGAAGGCCAATATTATTTATACTGACTTGAGCCCCTGCGGAGGGGCTGAAAGGTTAACACTCGTTACTATGCATGCATTATGTCAAAAAGGAGTAAATTTTGATTTTACTACTTGTATCAAACCGAACATTAAGAAATTAGAAGATGCATACGGTATTAATGTTGCTTCCATTGTCAAGAAGGTAGGAAAAGTAAACATCCTCAACTCCCTTGAAGATTCAGTTATCGCAAGAATCATCGAAAAAGGCAATTACGATATAACGATAAATACACACGGAGATACACTCCCCTTTTATCATCATACATTATCGAAAAATAATGCTATTACATATTGTCATTTCCCTTCTGCAAAGTATCATATAGATTCAGAAAATCTCGAATATCTTCGTGATATAAGGGTAGGAGGAAGAGGCTTTACTCAAATTTATGAGACGGCTTATTCAAAAAGGAAGGTAGTAGTTCCTGATCTTAACCTGAAGACCAAACTGGAGATCAGGCAGTATTTTGACTTTCTCAGGGTGAAGTATGATAGTTTGATGAAAAATACTCTGGTGCTTACCAATTCCAAATATTGCCGTAATGCCATCTACAATGCTTTCAATATTGATGCTAAAATCCTCTATCCTCCAGTGGATGTCGAAACTTTTCGAGAGGCAGCGTTAAAGTCCACTACCCAGAGGGAGGATATAATTCTGGTTATCTCTAGAATAGCACCAGATAAGCAAATCGAAAATGCAATTGAGCTTGCAAAGATATTGCGAGAGAGAGATATTGGAAAAAAAGGTATGATTATTGTTGGAAATTTGCATTATTATGATTACGAGTATTACCAAAAACTTAGAAAGATGATTGTTGACTATAACCTGTCAGATTACGTGAGCTTGCAAACCAATATCAAGTTCAGTAAACTGGTTCAACTAATGCAATTGGCAAAAGTTTACTTTCATCCCCGTATAGATGAACACTTTGGAATTTCTATTGTAGAAGCGATGGCCTCAGGACTCGTGCCAGTCGTTTCTGATATCGGCGGCCACACCGAATTTGTTCCGCCTAAATATCATTTTCATACCCTTAGCCATGCTGTTGACCTCATTGATTTAGCGTTTGAAGCAACCACAGATCCAGAAAAATTGGTCATAAGTAATTCAACATCTAGATTTTCTAATACAAACTATATCAAGTCCTTTCATCACACCTTATCAGAATTGCCAAATGATAAGGATATCAACTAATATAGGCTCACTGACGTTGCGCCGCAAAATATACAAGGATAGCAAGGGGTTTATAGGTTCACCTGTCTTTATTTTGTGCCATATAATGCAATCTATAATTAGTAAATTGCTTTGTATAGAAGTATAAACCTAGCAGCTATGAGATCGACAAAAAATTGATTGAGACAAATAAGCAAAACCCTTCTTTTACCTGCAAATGATGTTAAACTGCTATTGGCTCTACAAATAAAAAAGAGATTTCACTACGTTGTAATTCATGCAATTATTTCTGAGTAGCACTAGGATTTCGGCCACCGCTAGTTTTTTGCCGACCTTCTCTTTTTTCCTCCACAGATCCTGTGATTTCTTCTTCTTCCGTGTCGCTTCTTTGGCTCGCTGCTTCTCTGTCTGGGTCAATAGGATCAAAGCTTGGAGTTGATTGCGGAGTGGTATTGGCGGTTGGCTGGCGCTTTAGCCTGTCTGGTCTTGTCATGTCTAGACATTGCAATTCAAGCAACATAAGGATTTGGTAGAAAATTTCCAATCGGGAGAGACTTTTAGATTAGGTATAAGATGAAGAGATTTGATACTTATAGCGAGAAATAGAGAGTGGCGAAAAAAGAGAGAGATATGCACAGGCCAGTAAAATATTTCAAGATTCCATGCCCGCCCTGTCTCTTCGTCTTTGCACAAAATTGCTACTCATAAAAAGACAATGCTAATCCGCAACAAGTTTCAAAGCAGAAAAGAGTTGCAGATGAACAATATTTCATCTTTTAATAGGATGTTATGAGTCTTGTATTGTTGGCTAAAAGCAGAAAGTCAAGATCATTTACTAATAAGTCAATCAAGCAGTCAAAGAAATCTGCAAGGGGCCAAGGTGGCAAGAAGAAAGCTCAGAGTAGGAGGGCTCCTGCAGGTAGAGGACGTCTTGGAGGCGGAGGGCCTGCTCCACATCCTCGAAACAAGCCGACACCGACGGCGACTCCAGAGCCAGAGGAGCTAACTCCTGGCTCACCAGAAGAGACATCACTAAGAGAAACAGGCAGCACCTTTAGGGCAGACGAGACGGAGCTATAGGGCCCAGAGAATAGGGCAAAATTTGGTAAAATTTGAGTTAAATGTGTTTTTTAGAACAACTGCTTCTCTAGGTGTAACTTATTTTTAGCATAAAGTGAATGTTCTATGCTATCGTCAAATGTCAAGAGCAATAAATAAGCAATTATCTTCCAATGTTACAAGAACTGCTGACCCTATTTTTGACAATGGCAGCAGCAGCACTTTGCCAAAAGGAGAGGCAATAACTTCTTTCTTCTTTATTTCAGATAACATGTATGGTGGCTGCCTTACATTTACAGCTCACCTTCTTCATACTCTAAATACAAAGCAAGTTTTTCGTATAGCAAAAAGGTTTGAAAAGAGAAAGAGGAATTTTGGCTATGGAATACGATATCAAAATGTTCCACTTGAATACTTGGATACCGTCCAAAATGTGTTTATCACCGATATGTATCAGCACTTTGAATGCCTGGAAAAGCTAAGAAGAACAAGCAAAGGAAAAGGACTAGGAGATATAACTATTGTCATCCATGACCCTGGCGAGATTTTCAAGTTCAATGAGCCATACCTGAAATGCTGGAATATTATCACCATAAGAAAGTCAATGCAGCAATACTTGCGAGATAAACATGGCATAGAATCTAAATTCATTTATCATCCATTCTATCCATATCCTATTCAACAACAAGGCGACAGTGATGATGCAGAAGAGGAAGATAAGACACAGGCTGTATCTATATCAAGAATAGATTTTAACAAGAATATAGAAATCATCCTAGATGCTAATAAGAGAGCGAGAAATAATCCAGTCAAAATTTATGGCTGGGCAAATAAAGAGTATGTTTCAGAGCGGTTAGATACTGACGCATTTAACCAATACCATCAAGGAATATATGTCAAGTCGTTTCATGCTGCTTCTGAAATTTTAAAAAAAGCAAAGTTCATGATTGATTTGTCCTCTCAGCCAAATGACGGAGGGGGAACTCAATATACCTTTTTGGACGCAATATACCACAATTGCGCAATTATACTAAACCGACAATGGATTGAAAATGTTGATGCCAAATATAGGGATTTCAAAGAAGGAGAGAACTGCTATGCTGTCTCAAACGCAGAAGAATTGAAGGAGTTACTGGATGATGCGGAGGATATTGACACATCAAAGATTGTGCAAAATGCAAGGAAATTATTAGACAGACATATCAATGCAGGAGATTGGAAGAAAGATATAATGTCCTTGCAGCATTAGTCCGTAGGATACTAACTCCCTCCTCAAAGGTATTAGCCAATTTATAACAATCTATCTGGAGCTAGACGCCATTAGACCTATTGATGATATCGAGAAAATTGAATTTATAATAAATGAAAAGAAGGCTCTACTAAAGAAGAGCAAAGAGGTGCAAGAATCCGATAGGTTGTTTGCGGAGCTTGATGGCTTGGAATGGCTACAGCGGCAGATAGAAAGATACACTTGAAGTCAAATCAACTATCTTGCTATTGTAGTATTTGTGGCAAGCGGCTAAAGAAGTTCTCCTTAAGAACAAGGGAATACCCCTTGGCATGCTGGCCATGCATAATAATTGATGCGGGTCACTGAGGATGTTCTTTTGAGGAAATTCTCTTTTGTCTGGAAGGATAAAGGGTTAAATTCCCTGGACAGCTGCCGCCCCATTAACTGTGTTGGACTCTTCTGTTCCAGGAATAAACGAACCTTCTGATGAAACTACTATTTGGCAGTATATGGATTTTACAAAACTGGTTACCATGCTTGATCGGGGGGAATTATTCTTTGTCAGAATTGACAAAGTTGATGATCCCTACGAAGGAACAATGCCCTAGTTCAACCTTCGAGAACGAATGGCTACATACAGAGCACAATATCCAGAGAGGACAGAAGGACAGCTGCAAAAATCCTTTGATGACATTGACAATCATGCAGACGAATTGATACGCCAAGGGAAAGTGTTAATCAACTGCTGGCACATGAATGAGTTTGAATCGGCTGCGATGTGGGAATTGTATGCAAAATCCGGAATTGCAATCAAGACAACGTTTAAGAGGCTAAAAGATAGCCTGGATAAGGGTACTCCTGAGCTAATTAAGTTTGGTCTTGTTGAATACACTGACTTTAAGAATGAGTGGATGGCGGAAGATAATCTCTATCCCAGATTTTTCCTTAAGCGGAAGAGCTTTGAACATGAAAAGGAGCTAAGAGCTGTATTACAATTGGAATTGGAAGGGCCTACGGTAATGGTAAGAGACGGTATAAGTTATGTTGAAGATGTGAGAGATACTTCCAATCCTAAACAGAAAACCGAGAGGGGTAGATACGTGACTGCTGACATTCATACATTGATCTCAGAAATATATGTCGCTCCAAGAGCTGCGTCATGGGTGGAAGATTCGATCAAGGCTGTTCTTGTAAAGTACGGCCTGAAAAGTGAGAAGGTAAACATTTCCGATCTATATTCACTCAAGTAGTGGATACATGCTTGCTTTGGATAAACCGCCCCCAAAATGAAAGGGCCGCCCGACCATAGGAATTACCGTACTGGGTTATACCTGGTCATCGCTGGCCTAGTCCTACAAATCACCGACGTCATAGTAAGTGAGTTTTTCAAAATAGATATTTGAGACTACAGATGATCATTCCTCTGCTAAACTGGAAGGATAAGATAGGGCGTTTCTCCGTTTAACTTACAGCAGCTGCTGCCGATGATGCTGCAATATATCTTGTAGCAATATCCATTGCAATGTACGGATATGTGTTTTGGATATGATCTCAATGCAACGGTTACTGAGGTAATAAAATTTTGTTAGAAGGGTTGGTTGTCTTTGCTGTCGATGTCGCTGCTGCTGCTGTTATTATTATTGTTGATGTCGATAGTATTAGGCTGCTGAGGGTGGTTGTGTGCCTTGTTGGTCATCGGGCTGTGGTTTTGCTTCTTGTTCTGGTTGCTGTTGTTGTTGCTGGTGATTATTATTATTATTCCTCCCTCCTTCGTCTGCACCTACTAACTCGCTGACAGTAGCTACCTTGGCCTTGCCTTTGTCAGGATAACCGCAGTTATCACATTTGTATTCTCGATAGTCCCTCGTAACCGTGCCTGTATCCGGGTCAGTCATCTTTGCCACCTCTCCGGTCGGCCTTAGCGTTCCGACTCCGCACTCCGGACACTTGCTAAATTCTTCTCTTGCCATTAAGGTCAAACTTGCATTTTTTGGATATAACGTTATGGCATCATAATGTGAGGTTAGAGTTTACATTATCATCATCGAGGTTATATGTACCCCTAATAGAATGAATCTTGGTCTAGTCGATATATGGGCATGGGAACAGGAGAAGGAGCAGGAGTAGACAGAACAGGACAGGAAGGAGAAGATCAAGCCGGGAGGATTATCGAGAAACTAAAGAAACTAAAAGTGGGTGCAGAGGAGAGACAACAAGCCTACAGCACAATGGAACATTACTTCGAGGAGCTTGGCAAAAAACTA
>Ga0126314_10001388_pt1 | contig 11637 bp, 6 predicted proteins | sample Plot105B_FD_92535 | JGI IMG/M metagenome (GOLD analysis project Ga0126314, IMG submission 92535) | Serpentine soil microbial communities from UC McLaughlin Reserve, CA, USA - Plot105B | ecosystem: Environmental > Terrestrial > Soil > Grasslands | place: USA: UC McLaughlin Reserve, Lake County...
GGGCCCCTCCAGCCCTGGCTACCCGGTGCGAGATCAGTCCCCGCTGGGCATGGTCCAGGTGCCGGACCTGTTTCCTGGCCGCTGCGCCACGGTGTCCACGAACATCTGGCCCTCCCTGCCCCCGGATGCGCAGAACCTGAGTGGCACGTACTACGTCGGCGCCATCATCGATGAGCAGTCCTCGGTTCAGGAGCTGCGCGAGGACAACAACACCTTCATCCACGGCCTCGTCGGCGTCGGCGTCGGCCCGGACCTCGTCATCACCGCGATAAGCTTGCCCCCGAGCCTCCGCACCAACTCCTCCTCGGCCTCACAGAAGGCAGGCGTGACGGTGTGCAACCACGGCACGCAGGACAGCCCTCCGACGCAGGCTCAGCTCTACCTGTCCATGGACAAGGAGCTGACCGCGATGATGGGGCCCTCCAGCCCTGGCTACCCGGTGAGAGATCAGTCCCCGATGGGCCTGGTCCAGGTGCCTGACCTGTTTCCGGGCCACTGCGCCACGGTGTCCACCAACATCTGGCCCTCTTGGCCGCCCGACGCCCAGAGCATGGATGGCGCGTACTACGTCGGCGCCATCATCGACGAGCAGGCCTCGATTCAGGAGCTGCGCGAGGACAACAACATCTTCGTCCACGGCCTCGTTGGCGTTGGCGACGGCCCGGACCTCGTCATCACCGCGATAAGCCTCCCCCCGAGCCTCCGCACCAACTCCTCCTCGTCCTCACAGAAGGCAGGCGTGACGGTGTGCAACCACGGCACGGACTCCAGCCCTCAGACACAGGCCCAGCTCTACCTGTCCATGGACAAGGAGCTGACCGCGATGATGGGCCCCTCCAGCCCTGGCTATCCCGTGACGGACCAGTCCCCGATGGGCCTGGTCCAGGTGCCTGACCTGTTTCCGGGCCACTGCGCCACGGTGTCCACGAACATCTGGCCCTCTTGGCCGCCGGACGCCCAGAACATGAATGGCGCGTACTACGTGGGCGCCATCATCGACGAGCAGTCCTCGATTCAGGAGCTGCGCGAGGACAACAACATCTTCGTCCACGGCCTCGTCGGCGTTGGCGATGGCGCCGACCTCGTCATCACCGCCATGAGCGTTCCTCCGAGCCTCCGCACCCACTCCTTTCCTCCCTCCTCGCAGACCGCAAGCGTGACGGTGTGCAACCACGGCACGCAGGAGAGCTGGTCGACCCAGGCGCAGCTCTACCTGTCCGTGGACAAGGAGCTGACGGCGATGATGGGCCCCTCCAGCCCCGGCGATCCGGTGCGAGATCAGTCCCCGATGGGCATGGTCCAGGTGCCTGACCTGTTTCCAGGCCGCTGCGCCACGGTGTCCACCAACATCTGGGTCTCCTTGCCGCCGGATGCCCAGAACCTGAGTGGCGCGTACTACGTGGGCGCCATCATCGATGAGCAGTCCTCGATTCAAGAGCTGCGCGAGGACAACAACACCTTCGTCCACGGCCTCGTTGGCGTCGGCGACGGGTCCGACCTCGTCATCACCGCCATGAGCATCCCGACGAGCGTGGCGCCGGGCCAGACCTTCACCCTCTCGGCCAGGGCGTGCAACCAGGGCACCCTGCCCAGCGGACCCACCGAAGCACAGCTCTACCTGTCCATCGACACCACGTTGAGCCCCCTGTGGGCGAGCCCGAGCTTTCCCGTGAGGGACCAGACGCTCCTCGGCCAGGTCTCCGTGTCCGCGCTGGCCCCCGGCCAGTGCGAGGCGGTTTCGACCACCGCCACGGCCACCCTGCCTCCGGACGCGCAGGGCGATGGGGCGTATTACATTGGAGCCGTCATCGATGGCGCGTCGTGGGAGCACGAGCTGCGCGAAGACAACAATGTCTTCGTGAAGGGTCTCATCGGCATCGGGAATCGACCGGACCTCGTCATCCGGGAGCTGTCCGCGCCCGCGAGCGTGGCGCCCGGTCAACCGCTCGCCGTCACAGTGAAGACCTGCAACCAGGGCAACCAGTCCAGTTCACCAGCCCTGGTTCAGATCTTCCTGTCGCTGGATGACGCGCTGTCTTCTCCCTCCATCGGATATCCGGTTCGTGACCAGATGGAGCTGACGGGCACGAGCCTCCCCCCGCTGGGAGCAGGTCAGTGCCTGACGCAGGTGTTGAGCGGCCCCGCCATGCTGCCTCCCGATGCGCAAGGGGATGGCAGATACTTCCTGGGCGCCATCATCGACGACTCGAACCAGGTGCACGAACTGCGCGAGGACAACAACACCTTCGCGAAGACCACGATTGGAGTGGGGCTCAGGTCGGACCTCGTGGTCACCGCGCTGACGAGCGCTCCCTCCGTCCAGATGGGGGCCTCCTTCAGCGCGACGGTGCAGGTGTGCAACCAGGGCACCCAGCCCAGCAGCGCGAGCTCGGTGTTCCTCTACACCTCGCTCAACGCGGTCCTCACCTCGGAGTCGCCGCTGTCCGGGGGGCCGAACAATCAGGACCAGCACCTGATTGGCGTCGCGATGGTCGGCGCGATGAATCCGGGGGGCTGCTTCAGCCAGTCCCTGACCGTTTCGGCCGACTTGCCTCCGCGCGCCATGGGAATGCCCGGGGCCTACTTCCTGGGTGCCTATGCCGACGCGGAAGAGTCCCTGCCCGAGCTGCGTGAGGACAACAACTCCCGCGTCACCGGACTCCTGCTCACGCCGTAGCGCCTCACCCCACCCGAGGGGATGGGCCGCGCGGCCGTCCCCTCGGGGCCCGATTAAATCGAGTTAAATCTCCGGGGCGCCCCTTGGAAGCCAGTGGCGCTCCGGAGCAGCCTGGGTCATCGAGGCACGGACGGGGCGCAGTCGAGACCACCCCTCCGAGCCAGGCCTTCACGAGGGGGATGACCATGAGCACCATCAAGCGCGACCCGCAGCCACTGCCTCTTCCGCCACCGCCACCGCCCAAGCCCAGGACGGAGGCGAAGCCTCCCCCGCCTCCTCCGCCGCCTCCCGCTCCCACGGTTCAGCGCGGCGGGTTCTTCGGTGGCGACACCCTGTCGCTGTCCACGCAGGGGAACACGTCGCAGAAGCCCCGGAGCCAGCTGCTCGCCATGGATGGCGTGGTGGCGCCCTCCACGACGGCTCCCGCCACCACCCTGCTGACCGAGAACACCCGCGACGCACAGCGCAACTGCCTGGACGCGGTGGGCGACTGGCTGGCCCTGGCCACGCCACAGCTTCGCGCGCGCAGTGAGGTGCTCATCCTGCGCGACACCCGCTCCGGCGCGGAGGGAACGACGGGCCACGCCGTCATCCGTCAGGGCGAGTCCATCTTCGACCCGTCCACCGGCCGCAGCTACGCGAACTTCAAGGAGTTCAACGCCGCGGGCCACTACCAGCTCGTCCACACCACGAGCGGCTCGGCCATGCAGCGCGTGCTCAGCACCCCCGCGGGCTCCCCCGAGCGACAGCAAGCCCTCGACGCCGCCCGCATCCCCGCCGCCGTGCAGAACATGCTCGTGGCCGACTCGAAGGAGGGCCGCCCCCTCACCGCCCAGCAGCAAGCCGCCCTCGACGAGGCCGTCCAGGCCCTGCCGCCCAACCCCACCGCGCAGGACATCGGCGCCATCATCGACGACCAGGACGCGTTCTGGCTGGACTCCGGCGAGCAGAATCCCCAGGCGCTCGCGGCGCTCACCACCGCCATGGTGTCGCGCTATGCGCCGCCAAGAGGCCCCCAGGCCGACCTCCAGGGCTTCTCCACCGCCATGCAGCAACTGTCCACCGCGGCCGGTGGCTTCACGCCGGAGATGTCCGCGGCCGTCGCGAGCGCGGCGTTGGACCCGGCCCTCGCGACGAGGGGACTCCACACGGGCGAAATCGCGGCCTTTGCCCTGCAATCCGCCACCACGCCGGACGCCGCCCAGGCCGTGCTCGACACCGTGGGCCCCGACCGGATGGAGTCGTTCGTCGCGTCGCTGGGCCTCAACCCGACGGACTCCAGTGACTCCACGTTCCTCAACAGCGGCAGCCGCATGCTGGCGCTCAACGACTTCATGAACGTGGCCTCCGGACTGCCCGGCACCGAGGGCGTCCCCAATGGAGTCCAGGCCAGCTTCTTCCTCACCGTCGCGCGACAGGCGGGGCCGCGCCCGCTCGAAAACGCGGACTTCCGCGAGGCGCTCGGCAAGGGGCTGGGCACCGTCTACGCGATGGGTGATACGGCGCTGGCCCGCACCGAGTCCGCCCGCATGGGCGAGCTGCTCCGCAACGGCCACGTCGGCGACCTGCTCCAGAGCGCCACCGCCGAGCAGCGCAATGGCCTGCTGGTGGCGTTCCTCGACAACCGCCAGCTCACCTCGGAGCTGGTGGACCACCACAACGGCAACCTCGCCACCGCCGTCGCCTTCATCCAGCTCGAGTCCGTCACGGAGGGCCTCACGGGGGCCTTCGGTCCCGACGGCCAGGTCCCCATGGGGCCGGATGGCCTGCCGCTCATCCTCCCCGACGCGGTGATTCCCGCGCCGCCTCCGGACGTGCTGGCACGACACCCCGCCGTGGCCGCGCTCGGCAGCCCGCTGTCGGCCGGGACGGTGGCGCTGGCGGTCCAGTCCGGGCAGCTCACGCCCGCGCAGGCGGCGGACTACCTGGACGACCTGGCGGGCCTGTCGAGCAACCTCGCCAACCCGGACATGGGACGCTACGGCGCGGATGGACTCACCGCTGGCGTCATCCACGTGCTCAACGGCGGCAACCCCATCGAGAAGTCCCGGCTCAACGAGTACGCCGCCCTCAACGCCGACAGCCTGTCGGCCCTGGCGGACCTGGTGCGCGCCTCCGATGACCCGGCCTACGTCGCCCAGGCGATGACGGCGGCGGGCGCGCAGGACGCGACGTTCCGCGCCAGCCTGCCAGGCTACGGAGACTCCATCGCCGCCATGGGGGAGAGCGTGCAGGGCCGGCGCCGCCTCATCATCGCCGGAGTGGGCCTGGTGGCGTCGATGGCGGCGCCCATCCTCGCCGCGGCGGCGATTCCCGCGGGCACCACGCTCGCCGTGGGCGGCGTCACCCTGGGCACCGCCACGCTCCAGGCGGGCGCGGCGGGCCTCACCAGCACCCTGGTGAGCACCGCCCTCAACGCCGGCAATCAGTACGACGCCACGGGCGAGCTGCACCTGGGCAACGCGGTGGCGGGAGGCGTGGTGGATGGACTCACCACGTACTTCGGCATGCGCATGTCCATCGTCGCGGCGGCGCGCGGGCAGAGCGGCCTGGGCACCGTCTTGCGCGGCGCCACCCTGGACGGGCTGGGCGGAGTGGGCGCCTATGCCTTGGGAACGCCGGGCGCGCTGGAGGGCATCTTCAAGGGAGACCCCCAGTTCGTGAACACCGCCGCGCTCCAGGGCGGCGTGAGCTTCGGCTCGTCCTTCGTGCTGAGCAGCCTGATGGACCTGCCCGGCGTGGACACGCAGCCCCGTCCGGGAAACCTCGTGCTGGATGGAGTGGGTGTCTTCACGCCCATGCCTCGCTTCGGGGCCTCCGCCGCCGGCTCGCGGGTCCACGGCTACCGGGGCATGCGCGACATCGGCATCGCCGACCTGGAGAACATCATCACCACGGGGCTCCACCCGCGGACGGTGCGCACGGGGCAGTTGGAGGAAGGGGCCATCGAAAACATGCCCTTCTTCCAGCGCTTCTGGATGGCGGTGCAGGAGTCCGCGGGGAAGACGGGGACGGTGGGTGAGCATGTGGTGATGCTCACGCGCAATCCGAACCTCGCGGAGGCCTGGGCGCGTGAAACGCCGGTGAACGCGCAGGGCGAGGTGTCCTGGATGGACTTCACGAAGTTCACGATGTCGCTGCCAAGGCCCACGCGCGCCGAGTACTTCACGCCGCAGCAGTTCGAGCTGCTGCGCTCACAGCAGCTCGCGGCGGGAGGCCCCCCCATCATCGTCAAGGACTCCTCCGGGAACACGGTGCAGATGACGCTGGACCAGGTGCGCCAGCTCATGGGCGACCGCCCGTTCGACATCACCGCCGAGGTGGCGGCGCCGGTCGAGAGTCAGGTGGGCCTCGCCTCGTTCTACCTGAGCCCCAGACACCAGGAGGAGCCCATCGTCGGCTCCATCGGCCCCGACGGCATCATCTCCCTCACCGTCCTCTATGAGGGCACGCTGCCCACGCAGCCCTAGTCCTTCAAGGTGCGGAACACGGCGGGCAGCTCCTGCTCACCCAGGCCCGCGCCCACGGCCCGCCGGTAGTTCTCCAAGAGCTCCCGGGGGAAGCGCGTGCTGATGCGCGCATCCCCGCTCAGCCGGACGATGTGCTCGATGGCCGCGACGTGGGTGTTCAGGCTGCACTGGGCCCCCGAGAAGTCGTCGCGCGCGATCATGTCCTGAGCGGCGTCGGCCGTGACGGAGATGAGCCCCAGGAATGAGTTCTTCTGGGCGAAGAAGGCCTGAGGGTCCAATCCCTCGGCCTTGCACATCGCCGCCGCGTGGAGGACCGCCAGGGAGCCTCCGTAGTAGGCCTCCAGAATCGCGCAGTCGAGCGTCGCGGCGGCGCCGATCTTCTCGTCGACGTAGACGGAGTTCTTGGCGATCGCCTGGAGCGTCGGGTGGTGCCGGTCGAAGACCGCGCGTGAGCCGGCGTAGAAGACGGTGGCGTAGTCGGTGGCCACGAAGGCGGGATAGGCGAGGATGGCCGCGTCCAGGTAGTCCACGCCGTGGGCCCTCGCCCACTCCAGCCCGCTCCGCGCGTCCGCGGGTGAGCCGCTGGTGAGCTGCACCAGCGTCGTCCCGGTGAGCGCCGCCGCGACGCCCTTCGCGGAGAACAGCTCCGCGCAGGCCGCGTAGTTCGACAGCGAGGCGACCACCAGCTCGCGGCCCGCGACGGCCTCGGTCAGCGACTCGAACGCCAGCGTGCCACCGCCCACGGCCCTGGCCTTGCTCGGCGTCCGGTTCCAGACCGCGACCTCGTGCCCCGCCGCGGCAAAGGCTCGCGCCAGCGCCGTTCCCATCAGCCCACTGCCAATCACCGCGATCTTCGTCGGACGGCTGGACGTCATCTTCGCTCTCCTTGACTTCGCTTGAGTGCCGCACCGCCATGGGTGCCGGCTCTTGGATTTTCAGTTCATGCCGGAGGGCGCATGCGCGGCTCCGCGCTCGCGCGAGCCTGCGGTCCCGTCTTGCGAGGGCGACTCGAGGTGGACGCCACGGGCTCGTCGAGCGCACTGAGCTCGGAGGCGTGGAGCCGGCCCCAGTCACAGAGCGCCCCCACGATGGGGCGCAGGCTGAGCCCCAGCGCGGTGGCCGTGTAGACGACGCGCGGAGGGACCTCGGCGAACACCTCGCGGCTCACGACTCCGTGCGTCTCCATCTCTCGGAGCTGCTGCACCAGGACCTTCTGGCTCACGCCTGGAATCACGCGCCGCAGCTCCGAGAGCCGCCTGGGGCCCTCGAAGAGGAAGTACAGGACGAAGACCTTCCAGCGCCCGCCAATCACCTTCAGCGCGCGCTCCGCCGGAACCAGCGGGAGTTCCTTCATGATCGGCATGGTTACCTCCAGGTGCCCAGGGAACGAAGACATCCGTAGGGGGTGAACTTGTCTGTAGTCGCGACCCGGGAGCGTAGGAACACTTCGTGCCAGAAATCACGCGACTCCCGAAAGGAATTCCCATGTCCGTTGGCACGAAGCCCTCCCCCACCCCGATTGCCCTCATCACCGGAGGAAGCCGAGGCCTGGGTCGGAGCACGGCGTTGGCGCTCGCCGACCGGGGGATGGACGTCATCGTCACCTGGCGCACGGGGCGCGACGAGGCGAACGCCGTCGTCACGGCCATCCGAGCCAAGGGCCGCCTGGCCGTCGCCCTTCAGCTCGACGTGGGCAAGGCGGGCACCTTCGAGGCGTTCGCCACCGAGGTCCGCGACGCGCTGAAGCAGACCTGGTCTCGTGAGCGCTTCGACTCCCTGGTCAACAACGCGGGCATCGGCGGCTACTCCCCTTTCATGGAGACGTCCGAGGCCAGCTTCGACGAGCTGGTCGCGGTGCACTTCAAGGGCACGTTCTTCCTGACGCAGAAGCTCCTGCCGTTGATGGCGGACGGCGGGCGCATCGTCAACATGTCGAGCGGGCTCGCGCGCTACGCGTACCCGGGCGTCTCGACCTACTCCGCCGTCAAGGGCGCCGTCGAGGTGCTCACCCGGGTGCTCGCCGTGGAGCTGGGCCCGCGCCGAATCTCGGTGAACGTCGTCGCGCCGGGAGGAATCGACACCGACTTCGGAGGCGGCGTCATGAGAGACCCCACGCTCCAGAAGACCGTCGCGGCGGAGACTCCGCTCGGGCGAGTCGGCCAACCCGACGACGTGGCGGGCGTCATCGCGATGCTGCTCGCCCCCGAAACCGGCTGGGTCACCGGCCAGCGCATCGAAGTCACCGGCGGCTACCGGCTCTGAGAAGCGGCGCTCCCCCGCGAGCCCTTCGTGTCGTCGCTGACAACACACACGGAACCACAGGGCCCCTCCCAAGTTGAAGGGTGAGTCAGGATTCACTGAGTCCCGCTCAAGCCGTCCACGGGCCGGCTTTGGGAGTCCTGGCGTTTGCTTCCAGTGGACGCGGAGGTGGGACACCGCCTTGAATCAGCCCATGACGCGCAGATTCGGGGAGCGGCTGGTGCTGGAGGGCGTGCTGACGCCGGAGCTGTTGTCCCGGGCGCTCGCCCATCAGCAGGAGACCGGGCAGAAGCTGGGTGAGTGCCTGGTACGGCTGGGCGTGGACGAGACGCCCATCCTGCGCATGCTGGCCCGGGAGCTCCAGACGCGCTTCGTCTCCACGGAGAAGCTGGCCCAGGCGACGGTGGGCCCCGCCCTGCTGGAGCAGGTGCCCGTGCGGCTGGCGGAGGGCTTCGACTTCATGCCGCTGCGGCTGACGCAGGGCGTGCTCAGCGTGGCCATCGCGGAGCCCCAGCGGCAGCGCGCGCTGGAGGAGATTGCTCGCACGGTGGGCGTCACCCAGGTGCTGCCCTTCGTCGCGATTCGCAGGTCCATCCGCGCGGCCATCCGCAAGCACTACTACGCGGTGGCGGACGCCTTCGAGCACCCGCCGGAAGACGACGCCTGCCCCCACTGCGGCGCGCCCACGCTCCCCAAGGACTTCCAGTGTCCGCGCTGCGAGCTGCTGCTGGTGCGCCACGTCGAGGACCTGCCGCCTCGCGACAACGTGTCGCTGGTGCGCGCCCTGCTGACCCAGCCCGAGCGGAATGGAACCTCCGGGACGCCCCGAGCCCCCCAGACGGAGGCCACCCGCGCCTCGGCGTTCGACGCCCCCACGGGAGGCGCCAACGCACGGCCCTTCCTCATCGGAGGGCTGAAGATAGCGAACCTGAAGCTCAGTCCCTTCGAGGCCTATGTGCTGTCGCTGGTGGACGGGCACACGTCCCTGGCGGACCTGTCGCTCATCACCCAGCTCGCGGAGGTGGAGCTGCGCGCGCTCTTCGCGTCCCTGGAGGAGCGAGGTGTCACCCAGCTCTACGAGGTCGCTCCGCCGACGGCGCGGCCCGCTCCGACCTCGGAGTCCTCATCGGAAGCAGCACCGCCACCGCGGCCCGCGCCCCGGCCGGCGACCCGGGCGCCGGTGCCTCGCGCGGAGGATGCGAACGAGGACCTGCTCCAGCGCGTCATCCGGATGGAGCAGGAAGGTCGGTGGTCGGAGGCCATGGAGCTGCTGGAGCGGGGCATTGGCCTGCTGCCCTCACCCGCGCCGCTCTACAACCGGCTGGGGATGATTGTCGTCAACCACCACCGCGACTACGCGCGCGCCACCGCCCTGTTCCAGAAGGCGGCCGACCTGGAGCCGGAGAACAACCTCTACACCATGAACCTCTACTCGGTGATGTGCCTCCTCGCGGAGGCCACCAACGCGGGACAGAAGAAGGCGCGACACTGAGCCGGCCCACCCGGAGCTAGGTGTATTATTGACACGAAGCCGGACTCTTGCGACACTGGCTTCGCCATGGACACTGCTGCCTTCGTCGCCTTCATCCCGCTCTCGAACTGGCTGCGTGGATTTGATCGCTACCGCATGCGGTACTCGAAGGCGTTCATCTCCGAGTCGACCTTCCCGGACGCGTTCTACATGTTGAGGGAGGACGAGCCCTGGGCGCCCGGGCTCGACAAGGCGCGGCGACTGGTGACGAAGCTCGGTCGCGCGAAGGACCGCGTCGTCGCGCTGCGCGCGCGGCTGCCGACGTCAGGGGCGCGGGCGATGCGGCCCAACGACACCACCGGCACGGGAATCGGCTGGCGCTGGCCCGCGCCCGACGTGCCGCTGAGCGGCGTGGCCTGGGTCGACGACGCCGGCACGCTGCGGCCCACCCTTCACGAGGAGGTCACCGCCCAGGCCTTCCTGCTCGACGACACGGGCCTGGTGCCCTGGGCCGAGTGTCGGCCCCGCACCTTCTCCGTGCTGCCCGTGGCGAAGGCCTGCCAGGCGAAGTGCGCGTTCTGCTTCTCGAAGGCCAGCGCCTCCGACCTCGCGCGGCAGCGCGGCGTCTCGCTCCAGGAGCATCTGCACTGGGCGGACCTCGCGCGCGCACGGGGTGCGGAGCGCGCCGTCATCACCGGCGGCGGTGAGCCCACCCTGCTGCCCGCAAGCCAGCTGCGCGCCCTGGTCCAGGGCCTCGCCGAGCGCTTCTCGAAGACGCTGTTGATCACCAACGGCGCGCGGCTGGACGCCGAGCAGCTGCGCGCCTTGCGTGACGCGGGGCTCGCCACGCTGGCCGTCAGCCGGCACGGTGTCACCCGCGAGGACGACGCGCGCATCATGGGCCTGTCCGTCGACTCGGGGGCGCTCGCGCGCGCCTTTGGCCTTCGCAGCCGGGCCATCTGCGTGCTTCAGCGCGGCGGAGTCGATGACGTGGCCAAGGTCCACGCCTACATGGAGCGCAGCGCGCGCGAGGGGTTCCACGAGGTCTGCTTCAAGGAGCTCTACGTCTCCAGCCTCTCCGAGAACGCCTGGGCCCCCAGCGCGGTGAACCGGTACTGCGAAGCGAACCAGGTGCCGCTCGAGGTGGTGCTCCGCGCGATGGACGCGGGAGGCTTCACGAAGGTCACCGAGTTGCCATGGGGCAGCCCGGTGTTCGAGGGCGAGGTCGCCGGACGCGTGCTGCGTGTCGCGGCCTACACCGAGCCCTCCGTCGGCTGGGAGCGGACCCACCGGCTGGTGCGCTCGTGGAACCTCATGAGCGATGGGACCTGCCTGGCCTCGTTGGAAGACCCGGCCTCGGAGCTGCGCCGATGAAACACGACGCCTTCCTCTCGCTGCGTGACGCGTGGCGCGACCAGCGCCCGGAGCTGGTCGACCTGGCGGAGCTCAACGTCTACCGCAGCCTCGCGCCGATGTTCGCCGCCATCGAACCGTCGATACATCCTGAAGCACCGTATCGGTGTCACGCCGCCGAGCGATTCCTCTCACACCTCGGGCTGGATGCCTGGCTCAAGTCCCGGACGCAGGTCAGTCACGGCGTGCGGCGCTCCTTGCGCGCGTTGTTCGGTTGGCTGGCTTCACGCAACGCCCGCGTCGGAATTCCTGACGACGTGTATCCGGTGTACCTCCAGCTCGCCGAGGACGCCGGAGTCCAAGTCGTCCGCTTCCCGGCGAGAGAGGGACTGCCCCCGCTCGAAGCA
>Ga0126314_10001389_pt1 | contig 11637 bp, 12 predicted proteins | sample Plot105B_FD_92535 | JGI IMG/M metagenome (GOLD analysis project Ga0126314, IMG submission 92535) | Serpentine soil microbial communities from UC McLaughlin Reserve, CA, USA - Plot105B | ecosystem: Environmental > Terrestrial > Soil > Grasslands | place: USA: UC McLaughlin Reserve, Lake County...
TTGAAGCTGTCTATGCCAATGCGCAGCTCTTCGAGGGATTGCCGGTTTAGATCGCCCACCTCCAGGAGATGCTCCCAATGGTCGCAGAACGTCTCGATTCCCTTACGGGCGCCGTCGTAAAGATGCGCGAGTGGCTTTCTGGCAGGCCCCGCCTCCTCCGGAGCCTCAGCTAAAGGGACAGGCCGGTTCTCCAAAGGTATGGGCGGCTCTTCAACCAAGTCTGCGACGGACACACCCAAGGCCTCAGCCAATTTCCTGGCGGTGGGCGGCGTCGTCGGGGCGCCCGTTTCGATCCTATGGACGGTGTGAAGAGCAACGCCAGCACTCTTGCCGAGCGTTCCCTGCGTTTCGCCTTGCGCCTCGCGCCATTCCCTCAGCCTGGGTAGGTACAACGCTGCCTCCTTTTAGTTAGCCGGCTAAGCGTCTGACTAAGCCCGATACATATCCTAGATGATTACAAACGCGTTGTCAAGGTTTTTTATACAACATCATCTTTCATTACTAATCTATTTGACATAGGGGCCTGGATGCCCTACACTTGCTCTCGACGGGCCCGATATAGGGCAAAGGTAGAGCCCCCGAGTCACTTTGGCGAGGGAATCGGAGGCTCTGTGAAAAGGAAGGCGGTGTCCACCTCAACCATCATCTTATCACCCGCGTCAATCTCAGACGCACGCAGTCCGCAGTTAACCCAGTTCCAAGGTACCCGTGTACCAGGAAGGAGTCCCATAGCATGGGTCTCGAATTCGAGGCAACAGGCTCAATCTCTTTTGAGCCCGGCCCCTATGAGGGCCACCTCATCAAGATGGAGAAGCGCAACAAGAAGTTCACGAAGACCGAGGAAGACGGCGGCCAGGTCGAAGAGGACCGCACTTTCGTCATCTGGAACTTCGGCATAGACGAGGAAGGTTTTGAGGACGTTACGCTGACCGCCATCAGCTCGGCTTCCTTCGGCCCGAAATCCAAGGCCAGGGCATGGGCGAACAGCATCCTGCGCCGGAAGCTCGAGGACGGCGAGAAGGTCCGCGAAGAAGACCTCAAGGGCAAGCCGGTCATCCTCACCGTGGAGAACGAGGAGACCGAGAGGGGCACCTTCGCCAAGGTCACGGGTCTCGCCCCGGTCCGCTCGAAGAAGAAGCCCGCTAAGAACGGCAACAACTCCGACACCGTCGACTTGACGGAGGAGGAACTGGCAGACATGGAGAAGGCCTTCCCCGCCAAGGAAGCCGCCAAGTAACCATGATATGCCCGCACTGTCGTTGCGGGGATCGTTGCGGTCGGGAGCCCATCCGGGTTCCTGGCCGCAATCGCACGTTTGCAACCTTGGAAGCGGTCCTGGATCTTTACAGCAAGCACCGTTGGGTTTAGGACATGGATTCGTGGTGGTTATCACGAGAGTTGTCACACTTCGGCTACTTCCCTGACAACGATCCGCCGAGGGTTCAAGACGTGCAAGCCGCACAAGACATCATACGGGATTTCAACAGATGAGACGGGATGACGAACCTATGCAACAAACCGTAACAGAACAACAGGAACTTTCTGACAAGCACTTTCTGATGCTGACCCAGGAGTCCGGGATCTCGGAGGAAGTAATCCGGATGCGCGGCTACTGGACTTGCGATGACGAAGACGACCTCATGGACATGGGGTTCAACAAACGACAACGCAGGGTACCGTGCCTTGTGATCCCCGTGCGCGGCATCTCGGGGGAGGTCGCATTCCATAGGATAAGACCTGATAGTCCGCGACCGGCACCAAAGAAGCCAGGTAAGGTGATCAAGTACGAACAGCCCTCGGGTACTCCGGTGGTGCTGGACGTGCCGTCCCCGCCGGAGGGGCTTCAGGATGTAAGCCGCAGGCTCTGGATAGTTGAGGGCGAGAAGAAATCGGATGCCCTCGTCAGCTGCGGCGAGGTCGCCATCGCCCTCCTCGGCGTCTGGAACTGGAAGAAGGACGGCTGGATGCTACCTGATTGGGATCACATCCCGCTCATGGGCAGGGATGTGATCATCGCCTTTGACTCCGACGCCGTTCACAACCACCAGGTGCGCCTCGCCGAGGACGCCCTGGCATCGGCACTGGAGGTCCGTGGTGGCTTCGTCGGTTAGCATAGCGAGGATCCCTGCGGCCCCCGACGGCTCGAAGCAGGGCATAGACGACTATCTCGCCCGGGGTGGCTCCCTGGATGATTTAGAGATAATGCCCTTCGAGGGCGGGTGGCTGCCACCCAAGGACTGGCCCGTACTAGCCAATCAGGCGCTCCAGGGCCTCGCGGGCGAGGTCGTAAGGACCATAGAGCCCAACACCGAGAGTGACCCGGCCGCCATCCTGACGCTGTTCTTAAGCGCATACGGCAACATGATAGGCCGCGGCGCCCACTTCGAAGTTGAGGGCGGCAGGCATTTCTGCAAGATTTGGCCCGTGATCACAGGTGAGTCCGGCAAGGGCAGGAAAGGTACCGCCCAGGATAGGGTCAACCGGCTGCTTCGGGAAGTGGACTTGAACTGGTACTACAACTGCCAGGCCCAGGGCCTCTCTTCGGGCGAGGGCCTCATCTACCACGTGCGCGACAGGAAGACAAAAGAGGGCAAGGACGGCGAGGAAATCGTCGTGGATGAGGGTGTCGTGGACAAGCGGCTGATGCTGACGGAACCCGAGTTCGCAGGCCCCCTGACCGTCATGCAGCGGGAGGGCAATAACTTGTCGGTGGCCCTCAGGATGGCCTGGGATGACACGACCTTGCAGACGCTCACCAAGAACAGCCCGGAGCGCTCCACAAAGTCACACGTCTCCATAGCAGCCCATACGAACAAGGAAGAGTTGATCAAGCACCTCACCTCGGCGAAGCTTGGTGGCGGTGTCGGCAACCGGTTCTTCTTTCTTCTTGTCCGGCGGTCCAAGGAACTACCGTTCGGTGGCGAGGGAGACACGTTCTCAGATGACTTGCTCTCTCGCCTGAAGGACGCCGTGACGTTTGGGAGGACCGAGAGGCACATCCCCATCTCCGAGACGAAGGAAACTACTGGTCACTCGGCAGCGGATTTGTGGCGGGCGGTCTACTCGGACCTCTCGTCGCCGTCACCCGGTCTCTTCGGGGTGGTGACGGGCAGGGCTGAGGCACAGGTGAGAAGGTTCGCGACAACCTACGCGGCACTAGACTGCTCACCCGAGGTCCGTATGGACCACCTGCTAGCCGGCCTGGCCCTCTGGGAATACTCGAAGCAGTCCTCATACCTCATCTTCCTAGGCAAGACCGGCGACACCGTTACCGACGACATCCTGCAGGCCCTCCAGGATGTCGCGGACGATGGCATGTCCAGGACCGAACTAATGCACCACTTCAACCGCAACATCAAGGCGATCAGGATCCGGTCCTCCCTACTCCAGCTGAAGGAGGACGGTTGGGCCCGAGCCGAGAAAGTGAACACCGGGAAGCCTGGGCCAAACGAAGAGCGATGGTTCGCGTGCGCTCCCGAGTAATTGTTCGTAATTATTCGTCTGTTGTAGTGAAAGGAAAAAGGCCGTGACGGACAGCATCCTGGACAAGGCGCTCGAGTTCCTAGGCAGGCCTAGCGAAAGCGGAGCTGAGGCCGACGGCGATAACACCGTCAATAATGCCATTGTTCATAATAATAAAAGAAATGTAGTAGATAGTGCGGTGGAGGCTCCTCCAACCATCAAGAAAAATCCACTAAGGGTGACGAATAATTACGAACAATTAGCCGAGAATGCACTACTCCAGGCCAACCTGGAACTTGCGAGCGACTTCCCCGAACTCATCTTCCAGGATGGTGGTGTGGCCAGGGTGATCGAGTGGCTGGAGAGTGTGGATGGTGTTGCCCTGGACATCGAAACCTATGGCACTGCGAAGCGCAAGGAAAACAGGAGCAAGGAAGCACTATCTCTGGTGAGGGGTAACATTCGCCTGGTGCAACTATCAGCGGGCAGCACCAGTTATATGCTGGACGCGGCGCTGCTATCCACGGAGGCCGTGAGAACGGTGCTGGACCGCCTAGCGAAGCTCGGCAGGCCCCTCTACCTCCACAACGCGATCTTCGACTTGCCCAGGCTACTACACCGCTACGGTGTTGATCTGATAGACGAGGATATACGGGACACCATGATCCTCAGTAGGCTACTTAGGGCTGGACAGTGGGACCAGGAGACCAAGGAAGATGGCAGCGTCTACCCGTCACCCAAGAGACACGGGATAGCCGAGGTCCTATTCAGGGAGATCGGGATCAAGATACCCAAGGATACAGACCACCGCTGGGAGAAGCCGCTGACCACTGACAGACTACGCTACGCCTCTGACGACGTGGCCCACCTGGAGAGCCTGTACCACGACCTCCTGGCCAAGGTGAAGAAGGATGGACTGCTTCCCGCCTACAAGGTCATCAGATCGGTGTATCCAATCTACATGCGCCAGCAGGCCCGCGGGGTTCCCTTCGACGCCGGTCTCTACAATGAGATGTACGGCAAGCTGGAGGAGGCGCTGGAGGTCCTGGAGAGCCGGCTCCGTGAGCACGTACCCGAGCATCCTGATGAGGATGGTGAATGGGTCTGGCGCAATTACAACAAACCGGAGAACAAGTGCGGCAGGAACGGCATCCTGAGAGCTTTGGCACTCGCCGGTACGCCCCTGCCGAACACCCAGAAGAACACCCGACTGGTCTACATCAGGAAGTACGAGGGGGCCCCGTTCCTCACCGCGCTTGATCAGTACCTCAAGTACGCCGACCTTGCTGGCAACACCCGCGGCTGGCTTGATCTCTACTACGAGGGTGGCAGGCTCTACCCGAACGTTCAGTTCTTCAGCCAGGTGACGGGGCGCTCGGCATACCAGGGACCGCCCCTACAGAACTTCATGAAGGATATCGACCTGCCCGGCCTGGAGAAGAAATCCTTCAGGGACTGCATCAGGGCACCCGAGGGCCACCAGATAGTGAAGGCCGACTACTCGGCTCAAGAGCTACGCATTCTGGCCCACGTCACTGGTGACGAGAGGCTGATAGGCGCCTTCCTAGCCCAGGCCCAGGGCGGCAAGGACCCTCATCTTCTCGTCGGCGAGAAGATAGCCGGCAAGGAGCTTGAGAAGGGCACCGAGGAGGGCAAGGCCTTCAGGAAAGCCGGTAAACGGGTCAACTACGGCTTCAGCTACGGTGCCGGCTGGAAGACCTACCGTGACAGCGTTTACAAGGACACCGCTGAGCTGATCTCCGAGAAGCAGGCCAAGCAAGAGAAGTGGGCCTTCGAGGAGGCCTGGCCCGAGGTCCACACCTGGCAGCAGGCCTTCGGGGATCGGGCCGGGCACGAGCCTGAGGCCTGGTACACCACCTCGTTCCTGGGCAGGCGGCGCTACGTCGGCAGGAGCAAGGACGGGCGTCCCAATTACTGTGACAGGCTCAACGGGCCCATCCAGCAGGGCGGTGCTGACCAACTATACATGGCGCTATCCAAGATGCTGGACGACCCCCTGCCCGGCGTGCACGTCATCATCACCACGCACGACGAGATAGTCCTGGAGTGTCCAAGAGAGATAGCCGACGAGGCCAAGGGTTGGCTAGTCCACCACATGGGGGAGGCGATCCGGGAGACCATCGGCGAGGAACTTGCAACCAAGGATTGCGCCGAGGTCACCGTTGGAAGCAGCTGGGGAAATTAGTCAGGAGATGAGATGAACTCGTTAGAGGACGTAGAGAGCCACATCGGCACCATCGCCATCACGCAGGGGCTCTGGAGTTTACTGTTGAACAGAAGGGCGGGTTACCCGAGAGATTATGGGTGGTGCCGGATGTCTCGGATCCCGGATGACCCAAAGTCTATCGTGCTAACGACGATAGACGGTCGCAGTTACAAGCTGACCGTAGAGCCGGTGGCTAGGTGAGATCTTCGGGCTTAATCTTCAAGGCCCTCGCCAGCTTTTCGCGGGCGTCCCGTCTAAGCCTCACATCGGTGTGTACCTCGTGACGAGCGATGGTGCGCCGCGGTACGCCGGAGATGAGCGACAACTCTTCCTGCGTCAGGCCGCGGCGTTTCCGGTGTTCCTTCAGGCGCGGTATGGACTGTAAGCTATCGTTCATAGTGGCACTAAGTGGGTGAGGCTGCTGCCGATAACCTGTGTAAGCCCAACGGGAAGTGTAAGAAGAACCAGCAGTGCTGTAGCGGAAACTGCTCCAGCGGAACCTGCCAGACGCAGACCACTACCAGTACGACGAGCAGTACGACGAGTAGCACAACGAGCACATCGACAAGCACAACCTCGACGTCGACGACGACTATGTGCCAACCGACTGGTGGCTTCTGCCTCGCTAACAGTGAGTGCTGCAGCAGCAACTGCAGGCCTGAATCAGCCTCAAACTGCGTCTGCTCTGTACCGGTTGGCGGCACCTGCACCGCCCGAAGTGATTGCTGTAACAGAACAAACAGCTGTGTAAACGGCAAATGCTGCGTATCGCTTAACTCGGATAGCTGCACCACCGACAGTGATTGCTGCGACCCCAACAACACCTGCTCCGGCGGCACCTGCGTGCGTTAAAATTTTGTGGCGGGTGGCCAGTAGCGACCCGTAGCCTGGGCGCGGGGGGTCGGGTAACTCGGACGCTCCGACCCCCGAGTTATTCACCGAAGTGCCTAGAAGTGGAATTCTGCGAACTTCGCCTTAACTGAGTTCTCGGAAGTTAGGCAAGCTAGCTGCGCTTCGGCAGATGGCCCTCACTCCGTCGTGGCGGTGGGTGGCTCTTGGCCTCTTGCGGCTTCTTCTTCGAGAACTTGGCGCACCCATTCCGGCGGGAGGTCTGTGCTGCCTTGCTTGCGGTCCATGTCGGCTAGCAGGCGGGAAAGCCGTTCGAACCCCTCGTAGCAGACCTCGCCATTAAGTGCGCGACACATAGCGGGAGTAACGTTGGCAGAAAAATCTGGGGTTGAGTGTGCCCGAGGCCGATACCTTTGGGATTTCACGCTTTTCACGAGCCCGATTTCCCGCCATCCCAAATCCGCCTATGCGTCGCAGGGTTTATGACGAGGTTTGCTCGTAGAGCCTCGGTTCTGCCTGCTCTTCGCGGGCCTTCTCGATGGCGGGCTTGCACAGAGCCCAATGTAGGCGAAGGTCGGGGCCAAAGAAGTTCCACACCGACTTGGCCGACAACGCATCCATCTCCTGCAAGTACGCCAAGCTCTCGAAGAAGTTGCACACGTCGATTGCGTCTTCGTTCAAGCGCTCCACTCCCACCATGTCATCGCCCACAAAGGCGTTATCAAGGTAGTACGTGGCGAGGGCGCTCCTCCTTTCAATGAAGATCTGGCTATCGACGCGATCCTGCATTCTATATAGCAGGCCCACTTCTAGGTTGAGGCGTAAGCGCTCGTTCTGCTCGGTGAGGCTCCGTTCGGTAAGCTGCGCCTGACGCCTGGCGGCCACGGCCGTCCAGATGGCACCTATCCCCGTAGCGATGCCACCGACCGCTATGACCAGGGTAAAGAGTGGTTCCATTGCGAGGGGCCTCCCGTAGTCCTTACTAGAGCCAGCATGAGTGAGCGCAGAACTCCGGTCAAGCAGCCAAGGCGCGGGAAGCACCCTTATTCAGTCAACCTCGTGGAAGGGGAATTCTCGGAAGTTCGTTTGCAGGATCCTGCATAAAAGGTCCCTGAGCAGCGCGAGATTGCCGCATGTGGCCCCGGCACGCGGGGGTAAGGGGTCTACATGTTGTGGTGCTGGATAAAGACACAAGATCTTGATTCATCGCGAATCCATCGCTGCGTGGCTATGATGGTGACCAAGACGTGAGAGATGCGGAGCGGCTCAGGGCGAAAGATAAAGAGCACTTTCCACAGACGCAGATGAAACAGGTGAGCACGATTCGGCGGTGGCTCGTGATGGTCTTCGCTACCCTTCCTCTAGCGGGAGTGGTTGGTGTGATCGTCTACGGCTACTTGGCTAAGCCGGGATGGGTCGGGGTCGCCGGTAAGACGTTCTGGGACTTTCTGGAGTTGCTAATCGTGCCAGCCGCACTAGCGATCGGCGTGTACTGGCTTAACCGAGCACAGCGGAAACGCGAACTGCAAATCGAGAACCAACGTGCGCAAGATGAGGCGTTGCAAGCATATATCGACAGTATGGAGAAGCTACTCCTCGATAAGGAGTTACGCAGCTCAAAAGAGGACTCAGAAGTTCGCCTGTTAGCTCGAGCACGTACGCTAACGGTGTTGCCAGGGCTGGATAGCCACCGTAAAGGAAGTGTTTTGCAGTTTTTGTACGAGTTGGGCTTGCTCTCTAGCGCTAAAGGTGAGGCCATTGTCAGGCTCAACGGAGCTGATTTCGAAGGACTCGTACCGCAGGGAATTAGTATGCTAGGACCTCGGGAGAGGAGGGAAGTGGGGACCTCGCAGAAAGTCCACCTTGACAAAGGAGCCAACCTAATAGGCGCTACTTTGGAAGAGGCAAACCTTAGAAAAGCTAACCTTGAGAACGCCCGGCTCAATGATGCTAACTTGGCATTTGCCGACCTAAGTGAGGCTAACCTGACGGGAGCTTCCTTGAGGGGGGCTCACCTGATTGTCCTCTACTTTGAGGGGGCAATCGTAAAAGACACCATCATGCCCGACGGACAAATCCTCAGAGGCGACAAGACGCCCAATGGACCAACACTCGAAGACTGGCTCAAAGACAATACCGGCAGCAGGGAGTATAGGGAAAACGCATAAACTAGATCCGGCCTTTCTTATGTACGACGACCCGCGCCAAGCCTCTGGTCGAACATAAGAAAGGACCGCTGGGGAGGATGGGAAGAAAAGCGGCCCTTCGTAAGGGTTCAGAGCGAACTTCGTAGAAACCCGATTATGCGAACTTCGGTTGGTCCCCACTCCGATGGGTAAGAATTTCTCAGGAAGTTGCACCGTTACGAGTCGCAACCCCTTGATACACATAGGTGCAACTACTGCTACCAACTCGGAGCGTTTCGGCGCGGGAGGACTGCAGCAGGGTCTATTGTCAAGGGGTTGAAGCCGCCTAGAGGAGTAGCTTGCTACCGCGAACTTCCGAGAATTCTTATTCCACGCACTCCGGTGAATAGGCCTCCGGGCCATGCGTCTGCCCCTCTGGTGGCATCATAGATGTTGCCATCGCGTGGGAGATGAACGCCAGTTGGCAAGAAGAAGGAGGAGGAAGCTGCCGTGTCGGCTGAGCAAGAGAACAACAAGGCTCTAGCCCGCCGCTTCTTGGAGGCAACGGCCAGGTCAGCCCTGGCCGCCATGGACGAGATGATGGCCCCCGAGTTCGCCGACTGCAGCCTGATGCCCGGCCAAGAGCCAGATCGCGAGGGAAGCCGCACCCGGAGGCGTACCGCCGGGCCCTGCGCACCTTGGGCGACGAGGTCGAGGCGGTACGGCGTGTCGTCGGCGCCGGCCAGGAGGAGGTCTGCGTAGCGGAACTCTGCGTCAGCCACGGCTCTGGCGAGGATATCGCCGCGGCCTGTCACATCCGGCTCGCCTCCGGTGTCTCTATGTTCAGAACCACCGACAAAGGAGGAAACATGACCAGCACGACCCGGATCCCGCCGGCCGAGATCACTGGCATCAAGGGGGCGCTGATGAAGCGAATGGCTACAAAGATGATGGGACAGGTGCCGACGCCGCTCGGAGTGTACTGGCACAACCCCAAGGTGCTGAAGGCCACCTTCGCGATTGGCAACAAGGTCCAGAAGTGGGACACGTGTGAGGAGAACCTGAAGTCCTTTGCCCACATGGCCGTCGCCTCGCTGGTCGGTTGCACGTGGTGTCTGGACTTCAACTATTTCCAGGCGCACAACGAGAACCTCGACCTTGAGAAGGCGCGCGAGGTGCCGCGGTGGAGCGAGTCCGACGTGTTCACGCCGCTTGAGCGCGACGTGATGGCCTACGCCGAAGCGATGAGCCAGACGCCGCCTACGGTCACCGACGAGCTGGCGGCCCGGCTGCTGGAGCAGCTCGGCGCGGCGGCGCTGGTCGAGTTGACGGCGGTCATCTCGTTTGCCAACTTCACCACGAGGGGCAACGTGGCACTCGGCATCGAGTCGGACGGCTTCGCGGAGGCGTGCGACCTGAAGCCGCTGGCCGCGCCGACCGCACGGCCGGGAGTAGCGTCCGCTTCATGAGAGACGACCCGTTCCTCACCCACCGCAGCCTGCTGTTCACCGTCGCCTACGAGATGCTCGGCTCGGCCACAGACGCCGAGGACGTGGTCCAAGAGACCTGGCTGCGGTGGGCCGAAGTCGACCGCGCTGAGGTGCGCGACCCGAGGGCCTACCTGGTCCGGATCGTCACCCGGCAGGCGCTCAACCGGCTCAGGACGCTCTCGCGGCGGCGCGAGGAGTACGTAGGGGAGTGGCTGCCCGAGCCGCTGCCCACCTCTCCGGACGTGGCCGAGGACGTCGAGCTCGCCGAGAGCGTCTCGATCGCGATGCTGAGAGTGCTGGAGACCCTCGCGCCCTCAGAACGGGCGGTCTTCGTCCTGCGCGAGGTCTTCGACCTGCCTTACGCCGAGATTGCTGCAGCACTCGACAAGACGCCGGCTGCGGTTAGGCAGATCGCTCACCGGGCCAGGGAGCACGTGGCCGCGCGTAGGCCGCGGATACAGGTAGATCGTGCCGAGCACCAGCAGGTGGTCGACCGATTCCTGGCAGCGCTGCGGAGCGGTGATCCGCAGGTGCTGCTCGACGTGCTCGCACCCGAGGTGGTGCTAATCGCCGACGGCGGCGGCGAGGTGGCCGCTTTCCGGCGTCCGGTGGTGGGCCGCGAGAGAGTGGCGACCCTCCTCTCCCGCTTTTCGACGATCGCGCCGGATGCGGTGGGGGGCACTGTGTGGCTGAACGGCGCGCCCGCCGTCCGAATCGATCTCGCCGGCGAGATCGACACGGCGGTCAGCCTGGTGGTCGCGGACGGCCGGGTCACCCGCATCTACGCGATGCGCAACCCGCACAAGCTCGCCAGGCTTCACGAAGAGGCCACGCTCAGCCGCTGAGCGCCGTCGCTGCCGATCCGGCCCGTCCGGGGGCGGCATACCCGGTGCCGGTCTGCGAATGCCATGTGGCTATTTCTGGCAGCGAACTTCGGAGAACGTGCCTTACACGAAGTTCGCAGAATTCCTATTCCACGCACTTCGGTGAATAAGGGGCTGAGTTCCCTACAGCGTATTGCGTTGATATTGACCCGCACGCGCCATGCATGTACGAGTGGTTGAGTAAACCCTTCGGCTGGACCGTAAGTACGCCTCATGCGATGTGGATCAACCACATTGAAATACGCTATAACTGCCGCCTTAGGCGGGCCGCTCTTCGGTCACTAATAGATAACGTCCTCTACGACACAAAACAGCGTAGAAGTATATGTTGCAAGCGCTGATGTATTGCCGTAGGATGCCGACCAGAAACCATTATGGCCGCAGTGACCGGTAGCTCAACCGAGGCGTCACCTTCGACGTTAATCTGGACATGGCGACCTAGAGAAAGGCGGTCATGAAATGGAGAGCGGCGGGCACGCGCAAGTCGTCACCGAGACGTTAAACCCCTTTGTGGTGGCCTCCGCGGCTGTCGCGGCGTTGGGCGGTTTCTTGTTCGGCTTCGACACGGGCATCATCTCGGGGGCTTTGCTGTTCATCAA
>Ga0126314_10001390_pt1 | contig 11635 bp, 13 predicted proteins | sample Plot105B_FD_92535 | JGI IMG/M metagenome (GOLD analysis project Ga0126314, IMG submission 92535) | Serpentine soil microbial communities from UC McLaughlin Reserve, CA, USA - Plot105B | ecosystem: Environmental > Terrestrial > Soil > Grasslands | place: USA: UC McLaughlin Reserve, Lake County...
CGGCTGGGGTGAAAGTCACCGCCGCCGTAGACGTTGGCCAGGCGACTGACGGCGATCGGCATGCCATAGGTCGCCGCGTAGCTCCGGGCGATCATGTCGGTGGCCGCCTTGGAGACGTCGTAGGGGTAAACCGGCTCAAGCGGGGAGTCCTCGCTGAAGGGCAGCTCGGCGTGTCGGCCGTAGGCCTTGTCGGAGGACGCGACCACGATCCGCTCGAGCGGGCTGCCGACCACGCCAACGGCGCGGCAAGCCTCGAGCAGCGTCCAGGTACCGCGGATGTTCGTATCGAAGGTCGCGAGCGGCGAGCGGTTCGCCATCCCAACGACCGCCTTGGCGGCGAGGTGGAACACCGTATGGATGTCGTACTCGTTGAGCACCCGCGTGAGCGCCTCGTAGTCGGTCAGCTCGGCGCGGACCTGGATGCAGCGCTCGCCGATCCCGTCGCTGTTGAAGCGCGCCTCGGGCTCGACGTCGTGCAGCAGGGTGACCACGCGCGCACCCTCGTCGAGGAGGCGCTCGGCCAGCCACGAGCCGACAAAGCCCTGAGCGCCAGTGACGAGGACTGGCATCCCGTCCCAGCTGCTCAGCGCGTCGCCTCCACGAGCGGCCGCCATGGCGCGCGCCCCTGCTCCCAGAGCTCGTTGAGCAGGAGCGTGTCCTTGTAAGTGTCCATGCAGTCCCAGAACCCCTCGTGGCGGAAGGCGGCGAGCTCGTCGCCAGCCGCGAGCGCCTCGAGCGGCGCGCGCTCGAGAACGTCGTCGGTGCCAATCGCGTTGAGCGCGCGCGGCTCCATCACGAAAAAGCCCCCGTTCACCCAGCAGTCGAGCGGCGGCTTCTCGGCGAAGCCGCTGACGCGGTCGCCTTGCAGTTGGGCAACGCCCCACGGGTTCTGCGGCTGGACGACCGTCATCGTCGCTGCGACGCCCTCGCTCTCGTGGAATGTGAGCAAGGCGTCCAGGTCGATGTCGGCGACGCCATCGGCGTAGGTCAGGCAGAACGTGCCGTCGGCGAGCAGGTGCGCCGCGCGCGCGACGCGACCCCCGGTGGGAGTCTCGAGGCCTGTATCGACGCAAGTGACTTCCCACTCCGGCGGTACCGTCGCCGCAAACGCCTCGATCGCTCCCACCCCGTGTCCGCATAGCAGGATGAAGCGGCTGAGGCCGCGGGCCGCATAGATCGACATGACGTGCCAAAGGATCGGTCGGCCGCCAATCTCGACGAGCGCCTTCGGGAGTGCTTCGCCGTCCCCAGTCATGCGGGTGCCCTTGCCGCCACAGAGGATGGCCACCGGAATCACGGGCCGCATTATGCGGTCCGCCGCCTCAAAGCCACTTGACGACTTCGGCCGGCACGCCTGCGAGCAGGACACCATCCGGGTGCTCGTCTTGCACCAGCGCTCCCGCCGCTACCTGGGAGCTCGCTCCTACGTGCGCGCCCATCGCGATCGCCGCGTCTCTGAAGACGACAGTGTCAGCGTCCACCGTGACCGGCTCGGTCGCCTCGCTGTCGTGATCCACGATCGTCACCCGCTCGCCGAGTGAGACACGTTCTCCGACGACGATCAGCTCAATCGCGTGGAGCATGCAGCCGTAGCTCATGAAGCAGCGGTCCCCGAGCTCGATGTCGCCGCCGTTCGTCCTGAGGACACAGCCATCGCGGATCTCCGAGCCGGCGCCGATCCGGATCGACCCGCCGCCCAGGTGCAGGTGCGTCGTGGCGCCGATCCGGGTCCCGTCACCGATTTCCAGGACCGAGTCACCGCCGGGCTCCGCCTCGATGATTACGCCGGGGGCGAACCGGACCCGGCTCCCGAGCCGGACCTTCAGCGTGCCAGGCGCGTAGGGCGGCTCGGCCCCGGCCAGCACGAATGGGTTGCGCACGAACACGACGCCCTCCCCCGCCTCGACCTCGAGCTCGATGCCGACCCACCTCATGCGGGTCCTCGCCCGCGAGACCCAGACCGCGAGCTGAAGCCGCCGCCACCAGACGAGCAGCGACCTCATCTGCTGCCTACAGCGGGCCTAACGCGGCGGGAACTGACCCGGCACCTGGCCCGGCACCTGCGGCGCGTCGGCCGCGGGTGCGGCGGACACTGGCTCGGTGACGGCCTGCAGCGCGTCGATGTCGGGCGCGCGCTCGTCCTGGGACTCGATGTAGTTGATCGACGACGGATTCACGTAGATCGACTCGTCCCCCCACGGTCGATCGAGCCGGGCGAAGCCACCGGCGGCGAGCTTCTCGGCGACCGCCTCCGGAGTGTCGCTGACGGTTACCTGCTCCCCGTTCTGGAAGAAGATCCGCGTCGGCATCGGGCGATCCTAACCCCCGGCTACCGCCGGAAGAATCGTCACCTCGTCGCCGTCCTCGACCGACGTGTCGAGCCCGTCGAGGAAGCGGATGTCCTCGCCCTGCACGTAGACGTTCACGAATCGGCGCAGGTCGCCGTCCTCGGCGATCCGCTCCCGCAGACCGTCGAAGCGGTCGTACAGGCCGTCCAGAACCTCGCCGACGGTGGTCGCTTCGTCGACGACCGCCTCGGACTCGCCGCCCGTCACGCTGCGCAGCTGCGTAGGAATCTTGACCGTTACTCCCATCGGAGCGCGAATGCTACGCAGCCGCGCCGACCGGCTGCGGGACGGTCGCCTCGAAGGCCGCCAGCGACGGCGCGATCTCGTGTGTCTCGAATGATCCCCGGACCACGTCCAGCGTCTTCAGGCCTTCGCCGGTGATGACGACGACCACACGCTCGTCAGAGCCGATGTCGCCGCGCTCGGCGAGCTTGCGCAGCACCGCCGTGGTCACGCCGCCGGCGGTCTCGGTGAAGATGCCGGTCGTCTCCGCCAACAGCCGAATGCCGTCGACGATCTCGTCGTCGGTGACCGAGTCGACGCCGCCGCCGGTCCTCCGCGCGAGCTCGAGTGCGTAGGGGCCGTCGGCCGGATTCCCGATCGCCAGCGACTTCGCGATCGTGGCGGGCTTGACCGGCTTGCAGATGTCCCAGCCTTGCTCGAACGCGTGCGCGACCGGCGAGCAGCCAAGCGCCTGCGCGCCGTTCATAGTCGGCGCCTCACCCTCGACCAAGCCCACCTCGCGCCACTCCTCCACGCCGCGCGCGATTTTCGTGAACAGCGACCCCGAGGCCACCGGGGCGACGATCCGATCCGGGATCGTCCAACCGAGCTGCTCGCAGATCTCGAACCCGAGCGTCTTCGATCCCTGCGAGTAGTACGGCCGCAGGTTCACGTTGACGAACGCCCACTCGCGCTCGGCCGACAGCTCCGTGCAGAGCCGGTTCACGTCGTCGTAGTTGCCGCGGACGGCCACGAGCGTGGTCCCGTAGACGCCCGTCGCGAGCACCTTCTGCTCCTCGAGATCCGACGGGATGAACACGTACGAGTCGAGCCCCGCAGCTGCGGCGTGCGCGGCCACGGCGTTGGCCAGGTTCCCGGTCGACGCGCAGGCCACGACCCCATAGCCGAGCTCGCGTGCCTTCGCGATCGCCACCGTCACGACGCGGTCCTTGAACGAGTGCGTCGGGTTCGCAGCGTCGTTCTTGATCCAGATCTCGCCCACGCCGAGCTTCGTCGCGAGCCGCTCGGCGCGGATCAGCGGCGTCATGCCGGCCGCGAGCGCCGTTTGCGGACGGCGCTCGAACGGCAGGAAATCGCTGTAGCGCCAGATGTCGAGCGGCCCCGCCTGGATGCGGCGGCGCAGCGCGGCGGCGTCCGAGCCGGTGAAGTCGTAGCTGACCTCGAGCGGACCGAAGCAGTTGTCGCAGACGTACCTCGCCTCGAGCGGATACTCGGCGTGACATTCCTTGCACTGAAGCGCTTGCGCGGGCATTCGCCCACCACCCCCTATATGAAGTTGGCCTCCGCTCTGTCTCTGTGACGCGGAGGCCGAAGCGCTTCCTGTCACATCTCTCGGACAATTGGTCCGACGGAATTGGCACCTTCCCTCGCCGCGCTTGCGCTTGGCTCGGTGGTTGCCGGGGCTTCATAGGGCCGTTCCCTCCACCCCTCTCGATGCGAGCGGTTATGTCTGCGCCGCAGAATAGCGAGGCCCCGACTGGAATGCACGCGCCGCGCTCTCACACCCCCCAAGTGGGCGCCCGGCAGCGAAGGGAGCGGCCGTCCGAGGGCGAATTCTCCGCATGAGCACTGGGTAGACTGGAAATTGACCAAGCTGCCGCGAACCCATGCCGGACGACCCACTCAGACCCGATGCCCAACCTGCCAAGGCCACGCCTGCGCCGTGCCGCCCGGGCTCGGGGGATCGCGGACGCTCCTCAAGGACCGGCTGAGCCGCGGGTCGAGATCGTCGAGTACGACGGTCTCCGCTGGATCAACATCGAACGCCCGGCGCCGGTCGACCAGGCTTGGCTCGAGGAGCACTTCGAGTTCCACCCGCTCGACTACGAGGACGTCCGCTCGCGCAACCAGCGGCCGAAGATCGACGAGTACGACGACTACCTCTTCATCGTTCTGCAGTTCCCCGTCTTCGACAAGAAGATCGGTCGGCTGAACGCCGAGGAGCTCGACATCTTCATGGGGCAGGACTACCTGATCACGCTGCCCAACGGGCCGCTCCAGCCAGTCGAATACCTGTTCGAGCGCTGCCGCACGAACGAGGAGTTCCGCGAGCAACTCTTCAGCCAGGGCCCCGGATTCCTGCTGTACAAGATCGTCGACGACTCGTTCGACTACTGCTTCCCGATGCTGCGCAAGATCGGCGGCAAGCTCGAGCGCCTCGAAGAGGAGATCTTCCTTGGTCGCGGCGAGGACATCGTGCGCGACATCTCCAACACCAAGCAGGAGATCATCAACTTCCGCAAGGTAATCCGCCCGGAGCGCGCAGTCTTGACCGACCTCGAGCGCGCCAAGCAGAAGTTCGTGGGCGACGACCTTGAGATCTACTTCGACGACGTCCGCGACGCGGCCGAGCGCATCTGGGACATGCTCGAGAACTACAAGGAGGTCGTGGAGGCGCTCGAGGACACGAACGAGTCGCTGATCTCGCACCGCTTGAACAACGTCCTGCGGGTGCTGACCTCGATCTCGGTCGTGATCCTGCCGCTCACGCTGATCGCATCGATCTGGGGCATGAACGTGAAGGTGCCAGGCGAGGGGTCGATCCACGCCTTCTGGGTGATCATGATCGTGCTGGGCGGCGTGCTGGTCTCGATGCTCGCGGTCTTCCGCCGCCGCGGCTGGCTGTAACAAAAGGGATCAGAGCACTTTTGTTACAGCCTGTAACAAAAGTGCTCTGATCCCCTTGTTACAGGCGCTCGCCGTCGACCAGGTGCTTGAAGTAGACGTTCCGGTGGCCTGAGAACAGGCTCTCCAGCGACGGCAGGATCCCGGCGCGCCCGCGTCCGCGGATGCCGCCGAACGGCTGCGACAGGTCACCGCTGTAGGCCGAGCTGAAGGCCACGAAGTTCGCGCGCGCGCTCGTGCGAACCTCGTTGATCCCGCCGAGCGCGTCCACCGCCGCCGAGTGCGCCAGGTCGTCGATGTTGCCGCTGTTGTTGTTGCGGTAGTACAGGTCGGTCGCCTCGTCCTCGGTGTGCGCGAACAGCAGGATCCCGCGGTTGGGCGCGTAGGCGGTGATGCCGCCGTTGTAGTTGTCGCCGCCCAGGCTGCCGGCCCCGCGCCCGGGGGCCGAGATCAGGTCGGTGTCCCTCGGGCCGCCGGAACCGCCGAGCACGCGCATGTACATGTCGAACCCAGGGTTGTGGTCACGACCCGAGAGCGCGCTGCGGGTCTCGAACGAGAGGCCGTAGCTCGCGGAGCTCTGCCCGTGCAGGCGCTCGCCGTCGGACACGGTGGGGTTCTGGCCCGACGCCGCCACCATCGACTGCTTGCCGCTGCGCGACAAGGCGATGCCGCGGCCCTTCTGCCAGGTCACGGCGGTCCCGTCCAGCGAGAAGTCAGCGTTCGATCCCGGACCGAGTACGCGGCCCGTGCCGCCCTTCAGCGGCGCGATCAGCACCCGGCCGCTCGCCGAGAACGCGACCTTGCTGCAGGCGCCGTCGATCGAAGGTTGGGTCGCCGGCGCCGAGATGCCGCGCGAGACCAGCAAGGTCCTCTTGGCGCGCAGGTCGCGCACGAACACGTCGGTCACGCTGTCACCGTCGCCTGCTGCCAGGTTCGACGCGTCGGACTCGAACGCCACGCAGTGAGGCGACTTCGTCACCGAGCCATCCAGCGACGGCGCACGCGAGGCGCCATTCGCCTCGCGACCGCCCGGGCCGACGCTGACGCGCTGAAGCGACCCCGCCCCGCGCCGCAGGCTCAGGCCCTCGCCGCCGCGCGGGCGGAACCAGACGAAGACGTCGGTCACGTCGTTGCTGTCCCGCCGACCAGGTTGCTCGCGTCCGACTGGAACGCGGCCAGGCGGGCCTTGCGGTTGTCGCCGGAAACCGCCGGCGCGCCAGAGTCTCCGTTGGCGGCGGCGCCGCTCGGGCTTACTGAGATGTTCAGTGGATCGGTGCCGAAGATCCCAGCCGACGCAGCGGCGGGCACGGCAAGCGCGGCAAGCGCGGGGAGAACGGCGATGAAGCGACTCACGTGTCCCCTATCGGTAAGCGCCCCAAAGCCTGAACCCCGCTCCCTCGATAGCCTCGGCCGCGAATGGCGGAAGCACGCCTCTGGGCGCCTTGGCGGCTCGAATATATCCGCGGAGAGAAGGACGATGCGTGCATTTTCTGCCGCGCGGTCGCCGCCAGCGACGACGAGCAGTACGGCGTCGTCCATCGCGGCGACCACTGCTTCGTGATCCTCAACACCTACCCCTACAACAACGGGCACGTGATGGTCGCGCCGTACGCCCACGAGCCGACAATCGAGCCGCTCGACGATCCGACGCTGCTCGAGCTGATGCTGCTTGTCAAGCGCTCGATCGTGGCGCTGCGCGAGGTCTACCGGCCCGAAGGCTTCAACCTCGGCATCAACCAGGGCGGCGCCGCCGGTGCCGGGATCGAGGAGCACGTACACCAGCACGTCGTCCCTCGCTGGGGCGGCGACACCAATTTCATGCCGGTCATCGGCGACGTCCGGGTACTCCCCCAGGCGTTGACTGAGTCGTGGAACGAACTGAGGAGAGTCTTTTGATCGACACCTCCATCTTCAAGGCCTACGACGTCCGCGGTGTCTACCCCGACCAGATGGACGAGCAGGTCGCCTATCGGCTCGGCCGTGGGTTCGCGCGCGTCATCTCGGATCTCGAGGAAACGGCGGTGGACCGGCTGCGCCTGGGCCTAGGCCGCGACATGCGCCTGTCGGCGCCGGCGATGGCGAAGGAGTACGCGCACGGGATGATCGACGAGGGCGCTCACGTGGTCGACGTCGGTCAGGTCGGCACCGAGCAGCTCTACTTCCTCGTCGGCAGCAGAGAGCTCGACGGCGGCCTCATGTGCACTGCGAGCCACAACCCGAAGCGCTATACGGGCGCGAAGCTGGTGCGGCGCGGCGCGCTGCCGCTGTCGGGCGACGCCGGCATCGGCGAGCTGCGCGAGATCGTCACGGGCGGCGATGCGGGCGATCCCGTCGACACGGGCGGCTACGAGAGCGACGACGTCGCCGCCGGCTTCGAGGAGAAGATGAAGTCCATCATCGACACCTCGGCGATCCGCCAGATGAAGGTGGTCCTCGACGGCGGCAATGGAATGGCCGGGCCGATGGTTGGGCCGATCCTCGACGACCTGCCGGTCGAGCAGGTGGCCGACTACTGGGAGCCGGACGGCAACTTCCCCGACCACGAGCCGAACCCGCTGCTGCCCGAGAACCGCAGCTTCATCATGAAGAAGGTCCTGTCCGAAGGCGCCGAGCTGGGCATCGCCTGGGACGGCGATGCGGACCGCTGCTTCTTCATCGACGACACCGGCCAGTTCGTCGACGGCGACTTCATGACCGCACTGCTGGCGGAATCGATCCTGGCAAAGGACCCCGGCGCGCTGATCCTGTACGACGTGCGCGCCTCGCGTGCCGTGCGCGACACGGTCGAGAAGGCCGGCGGCCGCGCCGCCGTCAACCGCGTCGGCCATGCCTTCTTCAAGGCACGCATGCGCGAGGAGGGCGCGGCGTTCGGCGGCGAGGTGTCTGGCCATTACTACTTCCGCGACTTCTACTGCGCCGACTCCGGCACGCTGCCGGCGCTGCTCATCCTCGAGCTGCTGTCGGTCAAGGAGAAGCGCATGTCGGAGCTGCTCGCGCCGTACCGCGACAACTACTTCATCTCGGGCGAGATCAACTCCGAGGTCCACGACCAGGACGGCAAGATGAAGGAGATCGAGGAGCGCTACTCCGACGGCGAGGTGGACTGGCTCGACGGCGTCTCCGTCAACTACGAGGACTGGCACTTCAACGTGCGCCCCTCGAACACGGAGCCACTCCTGCGCTTGAACCTCGAGTCGGTGGTCTCCCCCGATCACATGGAGGAGAAGCGCGACGAGGTGCTCGAGCTGATCCACTCTTGAGCTTCGACGCCGCGGCGGCGGCCGGCATCCACAGGCTCTCGATCCCAACGCCGTTCGCGGTCGGCCGCGTCAACACCTACCTGATCGAGGACGACCCGCTGACGCTGGTCGACTCTGGGCCGAACTCCGGGCGCGGGCTGGACGAGTTGCAGCAGCGCCTGCATGAGCGGGGGCACTCGATCGACGACATCGAGTTGGTCCTCGTGACCCATCAGCACATCGATCACATCGGTCTGGTCAGCATCGTCGCCTCGCACTCGAACGCCGATGTCGCAGCGATCGAGGCGGCGGTCCCGTTCGTCGAGAGCTACTCGCAGGCGGCCGCCGACGACGACCGCTACGCGATGGACCTGATGGTGCGCCACGGCATCCCGGAGGACGTCGCGAGAGCGCTCGGGTCGGTGTCAGCGGCCTTCCGCGGCTGGGGCGCCAGCGCGAAGATCACCCGCGTCCTCCACGATGGCGACGCGATCGACTTCCGCGATCGCACGCTCAGGGTCCACTTCCGGCCAGGCCACTCCCCCAGCGACACCGTCTTCGAGGACACCGACCGCAAGATGCTGCTGGCCGGCGACCATCTGCTCGGCCACATCTCGTCGAACCCGCTGATCGTGCGCCCGCGCGACGGGAGCGTGCGGCGGCCGCAAGCGCTCGTCATCTACATGGAGTCGCTTCGGAAGACGCGCGAGATGGACCTCGACCTGGTCCTGCCCGGCCACGGCGATCCGGTCCGTGACCACCGCACGCTGATCGACCAGCGCTTCCAGATGCACGACCGCCGGAGGGAGAAGCTCTACGGCCTGATTGAGGAACGTCCCCGCACGGCGCACGAGCTGGCGCAGGCGCTGTGGGGAAACATCGCGGTCACGCAGGCTTACCTGACGCTGTCGGAGGTGCTGGGCCACACTGACCTGCTGGTCAACGCGGGTCGGGTGCGCGAGGTCGAAGACGGCGGCGTTGTCAGCTTCGAGACGGTCGAATAAGTCATACAAATTCGCGCGTGTGTTTTGGCCGCTGGGCGTGTCACAGGGGTATGACCAGAATTCAGCGCATCCTCAAGAACTGGCCGGTGCTCGCTGCGTCGCTTGTCGCAGTGGCGATCTTCGCGACCGTCGCGATGGCGCGCACGTTCAGCGGCTCGGACGACACGACCACGAAGTCCACAACCATGACCTCGCCGGCGCCGTCGACGACGACCGAGGACCGGCGGTCCTCGAGCGACGACGACACCACGGCTGCGAGCTCGCAGACGACGACCTCGCACCGGCGCCACCACCGGCGCCACCACCATCACGGCCACATGGCCGCAGCGGTCGGTAGTACGTCGACCGCCACGACAACCGCGCCGACCGCCTCCGATGACGACCGGGGCGAGAACGAGCCGGGCGTCGACCGCGGTCAGGACGACCTCGGCGAGGACCGGCGGGGCGAGAACGAGCACGGCGACGACGACCGGGGCCACCACCAGAACCGCGGCCACGGCGGCGACGACCAGGGCGAGGACGAGCAGGGGGACGACCACGGGGGCCACTCCGGCGACGACCGCGGAGCGGACGACGTCGGCGACGACCACGGGTCCGACGATTAACCAAGCGGCCGGCCACGGCGCCGCCGGCCCTCCCGCCGGCGGCGCACGGCCAGTGGTTGCGCTCCCCTCGCGCGTAACCGCCGCGCAGTCTCGGTTACGGTTCCGCGGGGATGTCGGGGTCTTCGCCTACAGAGCTCGCGCGAGCTGAGGCGCTCGCGGAGCGCGTGCTGCAGCGGGAGATGCCGCGGCGGCGCATGCTCGTGATCGCCAACCCTTACGCGACGACGGTCTCCAACCGACTCAAGAACCTCGTCGTCTACGCGCTGCAGTCGCGCTACGAGGTCGAGGCGGTCGAAACGAAGGCCAAGGCGCATGCCACCGAACTCTGCCGCGAAGCGGCCGACGAGGGCTACGAGGTCGTGGTCGCCTTCGGCGGCGACGGCACTGTCAACGAGGCTGCCAACGGCCTGATCGGTAGCGACGTGGCGCTGACGTGCCTGCCCGGAGGCTCCACCAACGTCTTCTGCCGCTCGCTCGGCATCCCGCGCGATGTCGTCGACGCGACCGAGCACCTGCTGCAGGTGGCCGACCACTTCCGCCCGCGCCGCGTTGATCTCGGCCGCGTGAATGGCCGCCACTTCACCTTCAGCTCGGGCATCGGGCTGGATGCCTCGGTCGTCGAACAGGTCGACGCCCATCCGACGCTCAAGGCGCGCTACACGCGCTGGTACTACTCGTCCGTCGCAATCGCCCAGTTCATGCGCAAGTACTTGGTGCACCCGCCGCGCGTGGAGGTCCGGGTCGACGGGCGCACGGTCGAGGGCGTCACCGTCATCGTGCAGAACTCGGACCCGTTCACCTACTTCGGACCGCGCCCGATCCGGATCGGCGAAGGCGCGGGGCTCGAGACCGGCACGCTCGCCTTGGCGGTGCTCGAGCGCGCGTCGGTCCTCGACATGCCGACCCTCATCCCGCGGCTCTTCTCCGCGAAGGCGAAGACCGTCCAGCGCCACCGCCAGATCGAGGGCTTCGCGGGCATCGACTACGCCCAGGTGCGCGCGCTCGAGGGAACGTTCCCGCTGCAGGTGGACGGCGACTTCATCGGTGACTTCGCCGAGGCCTCGTACGGCGTCGCGCCGCGGGCGCTGGCGGTGGTTTCCTAACCGGCAGCGGGCCCGGCGGCGGCCGGGCCCGCGGGTGCAGTCGGCGGCTTTCGCTACTCCGGCAGCGGACCGAAGAAGCCAGTCACGCGCGCCAGCCGCCCGTCGCCGTCGAGCACGCCGACGTCTGTCCCGGCGATGACTACGTCGCCGTCCGGCGACACCAGCTCCCAGCGGATCCGCAGGCTGTCGTGATGTGCGTCGATGCCGCCGGCGCGGCGGAAGCGGTGGTTCGGGTAGGCCTCGTAGATCGTGTCGACCATGCCGTTGATCGCCTCCCGACCCTCGCCCTCGAACGGCGGGTCGACCCAACGGCCATTGGCTGTCCACACCTCCTCGACCAGCGCCGCCCGAACCGCTGCGTCGGTCTCATTGAGCACCGTGAACCAGCGCTCGACTGTTGCCTCTACATCTGCCATCTCGACCTCCTCTGACGTTGACGCGGTCAGCGTGAGCCAGTCGGCGAGGCAG
>Ga0126314_10001391_pt1 | contig 11630 bp, 9 predicted proteins | sample Plot105B_FD_92535 | JGI IMG/M metagenome (GOLD analysis project Ga0126314, IMG submission 92535) | Serpentine soil microbial communities from UC McLaughlin Reserve, CA, USA - Plot105B | ecosystem: Environmental > Terrestrial > Soil > Grasslands | place: USA: UC McLaughlin Reserve, Lake County...
GGAGGTTTGATATAACAGAGTATTTCATCGCCTACTCTCGCATCTGTTACTGGCAATAGCGTACTATCACTTTTTATAAATCTTATTGTCTCCGCATTCTGCAAAATTATAGTTCCAGTCTCACCTTCTACATCTGCTCTTATTAATCTTAAAGGACGGGTCTCAATTTTTGATCTTCCTACAGTAACACGTCTCGAACTGCCATTATTTTTAACTATTAATACCTCACTTCCTGCTTCTATTTCTGAAAGGTATTTAGTTTTTCCATTAGGCATTACAGTATAACAATATACTGCGCCTGCATTTACCCGAAACGGTCTTGGAGATGTAAATGAGGATCCCACCGATTCGTTATGAATAAGGAATAAAAAGTTAGATTTACTTCCAATAAGCATACCTTCCCCTACTTGAAGCATAGACGTAGTATCTACACAGACTCGTTCGCCCGTCCCTACATCTCTTACATCTAAAATCTTCGCTGATTTAATTGGAAAAACAAAAGCCTCTAGATAATTCCTTAATTCATCTATTTCCTTTTCATTATCAGTTGAGAATATCACTCCATCTACACCCAATTCTAAAACTGAAAACATTGTTCTGGTCTCTTCCGCATTTTTGATAGTAGTATAGACTTTAGTATTTGATTTATGGAGTTTAGCGATCACATTTTCTAAAGGTATTATCTTCCAATCCTCTGCTTCGACAATCACAAAGTCTGCACTAGCTTGAGAAGCTCTGCCAATTTCATCAATGTCATCATTATTTGAAACTCTTTTGAGAAATCCTGCAACTTTCCCAACAGACTTAAGTTTTTGTATTTCCGCAATTGTTTTGCATATAACTAAATCTGCATCAGGTGACTCAAAAATTGTTTTGAAATTCTTTGCTTGTACAAATTTTGGATCTGCTTTTATAATTGTAATATCATTTAGTCTAGATAAAAACTCATCTAGATTAGCTGGTGAAACCATCGGATTAATAATAATCTCTTTACTCTTTGTATTTTGCAAGATGTCTTAACACCTCTTTTGTACTGATGCCGTGTACGATCACTTTATGTAGTGCATTTACAATTGCTGGCGGGTTTTGATGTTGGAATATATTACGACCAAATGTAACGCCTTTCGCACCTGCTTTCATTGCTCCTGCGCACATCTCGATTATTTCTTCATCAGTATTTGCCTTCGGTCCTCCTGCTATCACAACAGGCACAGGACAGCTTTTTATTACTCTTCTAAAAGAATCACTATCACCAGTGTATACTGTCTTAACGATATCAGCTCCTGCCTCTGCACCTATTCTCGCTACGTGGGCTACAATATCTGGATCATAAGGGTTCTTGACATTCTCACCCCGCGGGTACATCATTGCTACGAGTGGTACGCTCCACTCATCACATTTGTCAGAAATCGTCCCCAACTTCTGGAGCATCTCGGGTTCTTCCTTGGATCCAATATTAATATGAATTGATACAGCATCAGCCCCTAATCTCAATGCTTCTTCTAAGCTTCCCATTAAAACCTTCCTGTTTGGGGCAGGCCCGATAGAGGTACTTCCAGAGAAATGTACAATCAAACCTATTGTCGGAGGTCTTGGCATAGTCTTTATAACTCCTTTGTTAACAAGAACACAAGTTAAACCTGCATTTTCACATTGGTATATCATATTGTGAATATTTTCTAACCCTTGAATAGGACCATTGCTAATACCGTGATCCATAGGAATGCAGAGCATCTTCCCCTCCTTTAAGATTCTAGCCAGTCTTATGTCTCTGCCAAAAACCATATTTAACAAGAGCATCTTGCAAACTTACTTAAAAAGTGATATGTTTCGATAGTAAGATGGGGATAAATCATATCTCATCTCGCCTCTCTCTCAATATATATGGTGACCCTTTAGCGAGTTTTATGCAGCGTAAAAATAATATATCAAATGTATATGTGTGTGTGCATAATTCTATAAGAGACTATCAATTTAGCATTTAATCTTCCTATTAGACGAGCATATATGATATAACGCAACTGGTGAGATATTCATATCTCCAAAAGTAATACCTATTATTATTATCATCTGTTAATCAGATATCATCATATCACCATTATCTAATTATCTTCAAATGCAATCACGAAGTTTGCATACAGGCGGCATCTCTTGCTTATGTAAATTCTTTTGAACCATACTAACTATTTTTTTTACATTTTTTGAGTCATAATTGTCAAGAGAATTAGTTTCTAAATGCTGGAGGATCTCATCTATCTCCTCATAAGATATTCCAATTTCATCTTCCGCTGTTTGACCCTTCCACATCCTAGGACTACTTTTCTTTTTTAAAATCTGATAAGAGACTTGCAAAAACTTGCCTAATTCTCTAACTTCTGTTTTGTAAAGATCAGCCATTGGTTGGATGTCCGCTGCACCGTCTCCGTATTTTGTGTAGTATCCTAGCTTTAATTCGCTCTTATCGGAAGTACCTAAAACTAAAAGATTCCTTATTCCCGCATAGTAATATATTATACTCATCCTTAGTCTAGAGGCAAAATTTCCTTGTGCTCGTTTGTCTTTAGGAAGGTACTGCATTATATGGCTTTTTGTCTTACCTATTTCGATGATCCTGTATTTTATCTTTAGGATCTTCGCAAGTTCTCTGGCATCATCCACGTCACTTTTAGGAGTGATTTTTGAATCTGGTAATATTAAACCGAATACTCCTAGAGGACCTAGTGCTCTTACTGCTAATGTGGCAGATACGGACGAATCCAAACCACCGCTGAGTCCTATTACAATTCCATATGCGTTACGTTTTTTTACTTCATTACTAATAAAATCTATAATAGTATCAGACACTTTCTGCAATTTCATAATATTTTGAAATATTTCGCATAATATATTTACTCTCCTCTCCTCCATAAAGATTTCTGTTGTATATTTTACACGATTGATTGTTTGTTCGATTATCTTATCCCTTCGTGCTCTATATCTTAATTCTGTTCTCTCTACAGAAATAATCTAAATCTGCCCCTTTATTCTCCTTCGGCTGTCTAGCAGCTATTAAATTCGATTTATCTCGCTTTCAGAATTTAAGTTTATAATTGTAACAATAGTACTATTTTCGATTATCTTGCGTATAGTTTAGACTTCCGTTAATTTACTTTCATCAAACGATCTAGAATGTTCCCAACAAGATCTAAAATAATCTAGACACCATTCATGGAATAAACCATTATCTATACTTGTGCATTTACTAAAAAACATCGAATTCATATCGATTTGTCCTTTTGAATCCTTAAACATCACAGTGGCTTGTTTTTCATTCAGAACAACTGCTACTTCTATACTATCGATCATCTTCCTTTCAACTAATCCTGTTTTTAATAGTTCATAGAATCCACTTCTTTTTAACAGGTCAGTTCGCTTCTTTGGAACTATCGCTTTTTGTGGGAGTATATATCTGAATTTGATGTGGCTTTCTTTTACTCGAGATACTACGGTTTCAATTAATTCTAAGGGTATCTGTGGCAACATTCCATAAATATACTCATTGGATTCAGTGTATAGCTGCTTCCAAGACTCAATAACAGCAACTAGTCCAGATATGTACTGACAATTGTTTAATGCCCCGATTCTTTGGATAAATTTTATCGATATCTCACCTAATGTGTGGTCAGAAAAGTATTCTTTATTCCTAGAAAGAAAGTAAAAGGTGGAGATTTGTTTAATGATAGTCGATCCGAAGGTTGTGAGCGAAAAAATACCTTCTGCACCTTTGTGAATTAACCCTGCAGCTACTAATCTGTTTATGTTTCTATGAACCTCCTGAATGGTCACATTTAGATCCTTTGCAAGGCTAGAAATTTTGGTATTCTGCACACTCAATTTAAACAATATAGATAATCTTTGAGAACTGCCCAGCTCAATGAATGTTTGCTCTGTATTGGTAAATGACGATCTATGGTTTTTTACATTATTGACATTTTCGGAGCCCATATCTTGCCTATATTCTATAGAAGATTGATTACCTTTATCTAATCTTTTGTAATTTAGCAGTTCTAACATTAATAAAGTTGATCGCGATGAAACAAGTCGAGAAGATTGACAAATAAACATGCTGCCTATAACGATGTCGGAATTGATCTAAAAAGAATTCGTGAATCTCAACAATCTATTGGTGAGTTAATTTCGTTGACTCATTCTTTTATAAGAAAAGGCAAGGTTCTTTCTGGATTTGGACATTACGCTGGGCTAATCGAAATAGATTCTAATGTTCTTGCTCTTCATTCAGATGGTGTGGGAACCAAAGTAATTATCGCTCAACTGATGGATTCTTTTGATACTATTGGAATAGACTGTGTTGCAATGAACGTCAATGACATTATATGTATTGGAGCCCAGCCACTTGCCTTTATTGACTATATCGCATTAAAGTCTTCGAACGAAAATCTCATAGATGAGATAGTCAAAGGTCTTGTTGAGGGAGCAAAACAATCTGAAATAGCAATAGTGGGTGGAGAAACAGCGATATTGCCTGATCTAATTTCCGGACCTGGGAAAAATGCTTTCGACCTTGCAGGAATGGTATTAGGTATAACTTCTAAATCCCAACTAGTTTTAGGAGATAAAATTAAGGTAGGTGATGTAATTTTAGGAATAGAAAGTAGTGGTTTGCACTCGAATGGTTATTCATTAGCTCGCAAAATTTTGCTATCAAAATATTCAATAGAAGAAAAGCCGGAATATATAACACGCACTCTGGGTGAGGAATTGCTTGTTCCAACTAGAATTTACGTCAAACCTATAATGGAGATCTTAGAAGGAGAAATTATAGATGTTGATGGCTTTGCTCATATCACAGGCGGTTCTTTTACAAAATTATCTCGTTTAAGTAAGAAGGTAAGATTTAACCTTAGTCAATTACCTAATGCGCAAGGGATCTTCAAACAGATCCAAGTAGATGGTCATGTCAAGACAAAAGAAATGTATAAAACATTCAATATGGGTATAGGATTTTGCATTATCATCCCAAAAAATTCAGTTGACCAGATCATGGCAATAGTTGAAAAACACAGGATGAAGTGTATGCAAATAGGAATAGTTGATCAGAGAGGAAAAGGAGAGGTCATCGCTCAGTTAGACGGAAGAAATGTAGAGTTATAAATAATTTGTAATGATAGCTGATAGTAAATTTCTCAGAAAGTGATCAGCGGTGTCCAAGGCTATAGACAAGGCTACTACTAAACAAGTTTGTATATAGACAGAATAGTGAAATAATATGAAACACTTCGATACCACTATATCGGTAGAGCCTTTTCTTAAATTTTACTAATATCTTATTCTTTGTAAAAAAATGGTTAGAAATTTATATTATTATTATAATATAATTATAGTATAATCTAAATATTTTTTGAGTATGTTATTTCTCAATACAGCTTTAATTACAAGTTAATCATATAGTTAAATAATCTACAGAATACTCTATGTCTATGCTTCAGGGCAACTTTTTCTATTGCATAATAAAAGATATATCCAGTCGATTCTATCAAATGACACGGACTCCTGAAGTTCTGTACATAGGTTATACTGGGAAATAAAAAACTATATGCTAACCAATATACAAAAACTAATATTCACTTATGCTTGTCTTTCAAATCAATGCAAACACAATATGGTTTTACTTCAACTTCTACTTACCAACAGGCGTGCGAAACGATAGCTAAAGAAGTTCAACAAAAGAATGATCTTTCAGCTAAAGCCATATTGAAAATTATAAGAAGAATATCATCAAAATACCATCTCAATAAATTACCAAAAAATGAGGATATTATAAAATATCTTTCTGATGAAAGTCACTATCGCAACCTTTTGAAGGTAAGGCCGACAAAGTCGGCTTCAGGAGTAATCGTAGTTGCGGTGATGCCAAAGCCATTTGGATGTCCGCATGGAAGATGTATCTATTGCCCTGGAGGAATTGAATATAATACACCGCCAAGCTATATAGGATCAGAACCAGTAACAAAAACAGCTCAAAAATTCGATTACGATCCTTACAATCAAATTCAATCCAAGATTAATCAGCTGTATTCTAAAGGACATAACCTTGGAAAGGTAGAAGTGGTAATAGTAGGTGGTACTTTTCCATTCATGCCGTTAGAATATCAGAAAGAATTTGTAAAATCTTGTTTCGATGCTCTAAATGGTAGTAGATCGTCTTCCAATCTACAAGAAGCAATTAATGCTAATGAAAATGCGTCGATCAGATGTGTTGGCTTGACGGTTGAAACCAAACCTGATTACGGTAAGCGACAGCATATTGATCTAATGCTTGAACTTGGAGTTACGCGCCTAGAAATTGGTGTCCAGACATTACGCGAAGAAATTTATCATGCAATCAACCGGGGGCACTCCTTAGATGATGTTAGACAATCATTTCAGATCGCAAAAGACTCTGGTTACAAAATCGTTGCTCATATGATGCCAGGCTTGCCTAATTCATCAGTTGAAAAAGATATTGAGGATTTTCGTACATTATTTGAAGATCCAACATTTAGACCAGATATGCTGAAGATTTATCCCACCCTTGTAATTCAAGGCACGGCTTTACATAAATTGCATCAAGATGGAAGATACCAAGCATATTGCGACGATGATTTGATCGAGGTCTTAATTGCAGTTAAAAAAATGATTCCGCCATGGGTTAGAATAATGAGAATCCAAAGAGAGGTAGAATATAATGATATTATTGCAGGTCCTAAAAGCGGAAACCTCCGACAAATATTATTGCAGAAATTAAACGAAAGGGGTTTGAAATGCCGTTGTATACGATGTAGAGAAGCCGGGTTACAAAGTAGACATCTATTAGATACAGAGATCAAAATGAATCGCATCGATTACTATGCATCCAAAGGTCACGAAGTTTTTCTGGCATTCGAAAGTCTTGATAAATCTGTCATATTGGGGTTTTTGCGATTGCGAAAAATTTTTTATCCCCATAGAAATGAACTCAAGGAAGAAGATAACTCAAATACCGCTGCCATTGTGAGGGAATTGCACGTATATGGTCAGATGTTAAATGTTGGAAATAAAAAACAACAAGGAAATATTTCGTATCAACATCAAGGTTATGGCTTCCGACTTATGCAAGAAGCAGAAAGAATTGCCAAAGATGAATTCAAAGTAAAAAAACTATCTGTTATAAGTGCAGTAGGAACCAGAGAATACTATAGAAGAATGGGTTATGTTTTGAACGGACCCTACGTGTCAAAGGTGCTCTAAAATATTGACAGAAGCTGTAATCGGTAAGGGAACCTGGATTGATAAAGTAGCTGATAATCTTTTAAACCGCGAAAAAAAATTAGGACGAAAATTAGATTTGATAAGAGTAGAAAGTGGTCTTGGGGCTTCTGGTATACCTCATATAGGAAGTATGGGCGATGCAGTTAGAGCATATGGTATAAAGCTTGCCTTGGAAAATTTTGGTTACAAAGCGGAATTAATAGCATATTCTGATGACATGGATGGTCTAAGGAAAGTCCCTCCTGGTCTACCGGATTGGCTTCAAGATTACATAGCAAAGCCGGTCTCTAATATTCCTGATCCCTTTGGTGGATGTCATACATCATATGGAGCCCATATGAGTTGTCTTCTTCTTGAGGGCCTAGACAAAGCTAAAGTAAACTATCATTTTCAGAGTGCAGCTGAAGCCTATAAGAAAGGGATGTTAGCAAAGGAAACAGACATTATTCTACGAAATAGCAACCTCCTTGGCCAAAAAATAGCCGAATACGTTGGTCAAAAGAAATATAATGAAATATTGCCATATTTTCCTGTCTGTGAAAGTTGCGGTAGATTATACGTTGCAAAAGCTGAAAAATATTTACCTGATGAAAAGCTGGTGATCTATGTTTGCTCAGAATCTAGAATTGGCGAGAAGAAGCTAAAAGGATGTGGATATGGTGGTCAGATAGATATCACCAAAGGAGATGGAAAATTAGCATGGAAAGTAGAATTTGCCGCAAGGTGGAATGCATTAGATATAAGGTTCGAAGCCTATGGTAAAGACATCATGGATTCTGTCCGCGTCAACGATTGGGTTGCAGAGGAGATCCTAGGGTATGCTCATCCACTGCACCTCAAATATGAAATGTTCCTTGATAAAGGTGGAAGAAAAATTAGCAAATCAGCAGGAAATGTTCTTACCCCTCAAATGTGGTTAAAATACGGAACCCCAGAGTCGATTCTTCTATTATTGTTCAAGCGAATCACTGGTACGAGGCACGTTGGAGTCGATGATATTCCTATATTAATGGATGAATATGACTTGTATGAAGACATATACTTTGATAAAATCAAAGAAAATAATCAAGCTAAATTGATAAAATTAAAAGGACTTTATGTATATATTAATCATTTAAAACCACCCACAAAACCCTCAACTCATGTACCGTACAGGATGCTAGTACAGCAGGCTGCTCTGTTCTCTACTGAAGAGAGAATTAATAAGATATATGACAGATTGATCAAATATGGGATGATAAAGCAAAAGAGTAAAGATTTGGAAAAAAAAATTGAACTTGCTTCCAATTGGGCAAATGATCACTTGTTGACAGAAGAAAAATTTGAAATAGAAATGAAAGAAAACTATAACAAAGCTATTAAAGATCTAATTGAAACTTTAAAATCCTTCATTGGATCAGAACATGAATCCGAGGCTCCAAAGAATCTCCAGTCTAAAATATTTAATATAGCTAGAAACAATCAAATGGAACCAAAGGAATTCTTCACACTTCTCTATAGAATGCTCTTAAACACTGGTAGAGGGCCAAGACTGGGAAACTATGCTCTGGATCTGGGAATAGAGCGCACTTGTAACATTCTTGAGAGATATATCAAATAAATATATAACGGTTAGAAAAAATTGGATAAAACTACTTATATTATGAAGGCAAAATAAAGCTGGATGAGTGACATATACAATCCTTTAACTTTGAAGGTCCTCGAAGCATATTCCAGCGACATTGGCCGTGGGGTCGCGCGTATAGATCACAATTCTCTGAATTCCTTGGGTTTGTCTGAAGGTGATTCTATTGAAATAATAGACAAAGACAGAACAATAGAAGCCAAATGTTTATCTCTTTTACCATCCGATGAAGGCGAGGGTATAATCAGAGTAGATCCTCATTTGCGCAAAAGCATAGGAGTATCTATAGGCAAGACCATCGTTATAAGAAGTATCAAATTAGATGCACAAAAGAATGAAATTGATTCCTCTAGAGAAGAGGAGGAAGCTTTTAGAAAGACACCTACCAAACTATACAATAAAACGGCTTCTATGATTATTATCTCAGGATCTTGCATCGACTTTGAAAAAGAAAGACCCAAGATTATGGACTTTATTGGTACATTGGAAATTGCAACTCATATGAAGAGTCAGTGCAAATGTTATACTGATGGTAAAAAAACTCTTGGCTGGGACTTTTTCGAGATTTCCCTAGGTTCAGATTTTGTTGAAAAGTTACGCAGTCTCTATCCAGATATTGACAAACAAGAAGGCAATCTCATTGAGCAGAGATTTGTTTTATGGCTAGATAAGCAGATGAAGAAAAGGAAACTGGAATACCATTTAAAATTAAGAGAGATTCCCTTTGAGGTATCTAAAGGATTTAGACTGAATCCTAAAAATTACCGTGATGACAGCGGACTAGAAGAACTACGATAATAAAATATGATCATACAGATACTCAGGAATGTTATGTATGATAGCTAAATTGATAGAATCATATACTTTAGGATAATGATGATGTATTGAAATCGTTATAGATACATTGTCCATCTTCTGCTTTAAATAGAATTCATTGATTATTTTTTCTTGTTTTGATGTCATATTTAATACATAGATATTTGAACAAATTCAGATAACTGAGATTGTAAAAAATGAATCTTCAAGGAAAAAAGTTATGGCCAAACCCTATAATGCGCAGCAAAAGTATTTGACTCGCTGCTTATCAATTCGCGATTAAATTGTTCTATTATTAGTTTACCATAGATAACCAGATCACATGCGAGCATTTCTAACCGTTGTGCCAGTCGTAAATTACGAATGTCTCCATTTGCATCAAAATCTTGGTCTCCATTTATAGATACGCCATAAGGTATACTCCAGCCATAACATTGACGCACGGCTGTACGCATTTGGTCTATCACAGTCAAGCCTTTCTCATGAGATGCGCAAAGATAACCAAAGGTTTTTCCAGCAAATTCGTTGAAGTAATAGTCTAAAAATTTTTCAATACGCCAGAGATAGAACCATGGTAATCAGGTGACCCAAGTACAAATGGATCTGCCCAATTAAGCAGATCTCTTATTTTTCCTATATTATCATCGGCATCAGCAGATACAGTTGCCTCGGGATTATACTTTGGCAGTATTGTATTATGCAAATCAAGCAACCATGTTTTTGCATTATATTTTTTGGCTGCATCTAATACAATTTTTAAGGCTTGAGTACTATAAGATTTTTCTCACATACTACTGCCAACTCCCAGAATCTTTATTTTATTTGGATCGTTTAATTTAGAATCAGAGAACAAATCCGATGAAAGATATTTAGTGGTTTCTATCTGATTAATAATGCTCATTGTGCTATAAAGTATAATATTAAGTGTTAATAAGTAATTGATTTATATTGAAAAACTCAGTCAGAGTAGAAAATGTTATTTTTGGTTTAGCAAAAGAGGAAAACGATTAGATACATTCAGCATCTACTTCTTGTAATACGCGGCTGCACAGAAGTATTAGTATTAGTCACATAATATGTTCATCTTTGGTTTTGTTATTAAGAACGGTTGAGGCTATTGCACGCTTTACATTATGGTCTTTTTACAATAAGCAGAAAAAAATGTATTTGATAAAGTGTAATTGCTTTTCCTCCCCTACTATATATATAAAAAAATTCAAGTACGTTCTAGTTCGTTAGCAGGAAGTATTCTACAATGATTCATTTTTGAGTATATATATATTTCAACATTGTCAACAAAATACAGAACTTTCTCAGCACAAGTTGTGCTTTATCTGCAAATGAATATAGTCATATTATCAAAGAAACCTTAAGATAGTCATATGCCTCTTATTGTATTAAGAGTCAAGTTGTCAAAATTCCTTTTATTTAGTTTGTCAATAATAATAATAACTTCACTATTGTCGCTCTCGCTTACAGGGCAACAAACAACAATAGCACAAACAAACAGCAAATTTGTAACTTATGATAATCCTACCTTTGGAGTAAGAATTCAATATCCTTCAGATTGGGGAAGGCTGGACCTATCTTTTCTGCAGGATTCTGCTGATATTGATTTTTATCCTCTTGCCGACACATCACTAGCGAAGAATGTTAAGATTCAAGTGATTAATCTACCCTCCCGTAACATGACATTAGAAGAATATACAAATAGTCAAATCAATCCCTTGGAAGAAAAACTTCTTAAATCAAATACAACTACACTCGCAGGCATACCAGGGTATGAAATAGTATTTACTAGTGTACAGGGACTAAAAACAATGCAAGTCTGGACAATAAAAGACGACAAAGCATATATCATTACATATGTTGCAAAAGAAGAAGATTACGAAAACGATTTGCA
>Ga0126314_10001392_pt1 | contig 11629 bp, 7 predicted proteins | sample Plot105B_FD_92535 | JGI IMG/M metagenome (GOLD analysis project Ga0126314, IMG submission 92535) | Serpentine soil microbial communities from UC McLaughlin Reserve, CA, USA - Plot105B | ecosystem: Environmental > Terrestrial > Soil > Grasslands | place: USA: UC McLaughlin Reserve, Lake County...
GGCTACGCTTCGCGAAAGGATCGCGAGCGCGCTCTCGGGTCCGGTTACCAGCAGCACATGGCGAAGCCGATCGAACAGGCAGATATCACCGCTGCGGTAGCCGCGCTGGTTGGCCGCGGTGATTAACCAGATGATTTATCCCCGGTGAAGCTTTGCACAAAAATCCTGTTCATCCTGCTAAATCATGTAAATCCTGTGAAGCACACTTTTGCTGCATCATTTTTACAGGGTTTACAAGATGAGACATGATTTACATGATGTTTCGATAATCGCCGTGATCTCGCATGATCGACAAGATGAGATGAGGACCAAAATGAGACAACGACTTTTAATCATTCCAGTTTTTCTTCTCTTAATACTCCCCGTTTTCACACAACAATCGGATCCCTCGCTGCTGACGGTGGATTCGCTTTTTACTTTTCGCACCAGATCGCTTGGACCAGTGCAATGGCAAGCCGATGGCAGCGGTTATCTCGCACTTGAACCTTCGCCGGGTAAAAAGAACTTCCTCGACATGGTTCGTTACGACGTGAACACCGGTGAGCGCACCGTAAAAGTCTCGGCCGAGAAACTCACCCCCGCGGGGGCCGCCGAGCCGCTCGCCATCGAAGAGTTCTCAATGACTGCCGACGAGCAGAAGTTACTCATCTTCACCAACTCGGCGCGCGTATGGCGCAGCAATACACGCGGCGACTACTGGGTGCTCGATCTAAAAGCCAACAGCTTGCGCAAGCTCGGCGGCGCGGATGCGAAGCCTTCCACTCTGATGTTTGCGAAGTTTTCTCCTGACGGGCAGCGCGTTGGTTATGTTCGCGAGAACAACATCTACGTCGAAAACCTTTCCGGCGATTCGAAAATTACGAAACTCACTACCGACGGCTCACGCTATATCGTCAACGGCACCTTCGACTGGGTTTACGAGGAAGAACTGTTTTGTCGCGACGGTTTCCGCTGGAGTCCTGACAGCAAGCAGATCGCCTATTGGCAGCTAAACTCCGAAGGCGTGAAGGAGATGCTGCTCATCAACAACACCGCCGGGCTCTATCCGGTTGTCACTCCGTTTCCGTATCCGAAGGCGGGCGAGACAAACTCCGCCGCGCGTGTCGGCGTTATCGATGCCAATGGTGGGCCAACTCGCTGGCTGGAAGTTCCGGGTGATCCGCGAAACAACTATCTGCCGCGCATGGAGTGGGCCACGAATTCAGACGAGGTAGTGATCCAACAACTCAATCGTCGCCAGGACACCAACGTCGTGATGATTGGAGATGCCCGCTCAGGCAAGGTTCGTCCCGTCCTCACTGAAAAGGACGAGGCCTGGGTTGACATCGCGTGGGGCGACATCGATTGGGACAAGACCGGACTGGCACGCGGCGACGTCGAGTGGATCGACGGCGGCAAACGCTTTCTGTGGGCCAGCGAACGTGACGGCTGGCGCCATCTTTATTCTGTTTCCCGCGACGGCAGCGACGTGAAGCCGATCACGCCGGGCAATTACGATGTGATCAGTGTCGAGCGCGTCGATGCGTTAAATGGCTGGATCTATTTTCTTGCGTCACCTGAAAACGCGACCCACCGGTATCTCTACCGCGTGCGCATTGACGGCAGCGGCAAGGAAGAACGAGTCACGCCGGCGAGTGTTCCCGGTGTGCATAGCTACAACATCTCGCCACGTGGAGAGTTTGCAATTCACTCTTACTCGACCTTCAACAAAGTTCCCGTTACGGAAGTGGTGCGCTTGCCGCAGCACACTGTGGCCCGAACTCTGATGGACAACCGGCAGGTTCAGGATCGACTGGCGCAGTTGAAACTAACACCGTCGGAGTTTTTCAAGGTCGACATTGGCGAAGGTGTTCAGCTCGATGGCTGGATGATGAAGCCGCACGACTTCGATCCACAGAAACGTTATCCGGTGCTGTTTTATGTTTATGGCGAGCCCTGGGGGCAGACAGTGATGGATAGTTGGGGCGGTCGAAACCGCATGTGGCATCAAATGCTCGCGCAGCAGGGGTACGTCGTGATGAGCGTCGACAACCGCGGCACGCCGGCGCCACGAGGCCGCGCGTGGCGCAAGATCATCTATCGCAAGATGGGGATCGTGAACTCAGGCGATCAGGCGGCGGCGGCGCGGGCGATTGCGAAGTGGCCTTTTATCGATGCGGCTCGGATTGGAATCTGGGGTTGGAGCGGCGGCGGCTCATCAACATTGAACGCGATGTTTCGCTTCCCGGACATCTACGCCACCGGTCTGTCTGTCGCGCCGGTTCCGGATCTTCATTACTACGACACGATATACCAGGAACGGTACGGCGGCTTGCCGAAGGACCATCCCGAAGAGTGGAAGCAGAGTTCTCCGATCACGTTCGCAGGGCAGTTGAAGGGCAATCTTATGATCGTCCACGGGACCGGCGACGACAACGTGCACTATCAGGGCACCGAGTCGCTGATTAATACCCTCATCGCCGCGAATAAGCAGTTTTCCACGTTTTCTTATCCAAACCGATCTCACTCGATTTCGGAAGGACCAGGAACGCAGCGGCATCTGCTGGGGCTCCTTACGAGGTATATCAACGAAAAACTGCCCGCCGGACCGGCGGCAGCGACGACGAGCTCGACGCGGTAACAACACACCATCCACAGGTTACGCAGATTTCTTGTCTCAATCTGCGTAATCTGTGGTAGCCTACACGATGGGTTGACGGCCAACCCGCTTGTCCACTCTCACCTCTCCAACTTCAGCGAAACCACTCTGTATGGAAACCAAAGTCGATGCAGCTCTGCGCCGTCTCGTTGCGACCAACCTCGTCGCTATCTTGTTCACCGATCTGGCAGGAAACATCCTCAGTGCCGACGATAGTTTCCTGGAAATGCTGGGTTACAGTTCCGAAAATGTACCGCCCAGCATTCACGATCTGACACCGGGCGAACATCATCGTCTCGACGAAGAAGCATTCGAGAAGCTGATGGCCTTCGGCGCCTGCGCGCCTTACGAAAAAGACTTTCTGAAACAGGACGGCAGCCAGATTCCGGTGTTATTCGGCGCGGCGCTACACGAGGAAGAGATCGCGTGCTTTGCCATCGACCTCTCACATAACAAGCAGAGTCAGGAAAAACTGAGCCACCTCGCTTATCACGACGCACTGACCGACCTGCCAAACCAGGTACTGTTCAAAGATCGACTCAAGCAGGCCATTGCGCTTTCCCGTCGCTCCGATCAGATGCAGGCCGTGCTGCTGCTCAATATCGATCGCTTCAAGACGATCAATGATTCTTTGGGATATGTGGCCGGCGATCGCCTCTTGCAGTCAGTGGCCCAGCGTCTGACGAGTTGTGTTCGGGAAAGTGATACGGTGGCGCGTTTCGGAGGCGATGAATTCGCAATTTTGCTGACGCAAATTCCTCGCGCGCAGGACGCCGGCAACGTAGCACGCGCTATCAAGCAGTCGCTGAGCCAGGCATTCATCTTCGACGATCAGGAGATCTTCGTATCGAGCAGTATCGGTATTAGTCTTTATCCACAGGACGGCCGCGACACTGCGGGATTATTGAAAACTGCGAGCGCGGCACTCGATCGCGCGAAGGTGCAGGGCGGCAACAATTTTCAGTTTTACACAGCCGGCGGAACTACCCGCGCTCTGAAACAACTCGTGCTCGAGAGTAATTTGCGATCGGGCCTGGACCGATCCGAATTTGTTATTCAATACCAACCCCAGGTAGACGTTCGTGGCTTTCATCTGGTGGGAATGGAAGCGCTCGTGCGCTGGCAGCATCCGAGTCTGGGTTTGTTGTATCCAGCCGAGTTCATAACGCTCGCCGAAGAAAGCGGCATGATCATTATGTTGGGCGACTTTGTCATGCGGACCGCGTGTGCACAAAACAAAGCGTGGCAGGAGAGGGGCTTGACGCCGATGCGACTGTCGGTCAACTTTTCGGCGCGGCAGTTTCAGCAAGCAACGTTTATTACGGACGTTGAGCACATACTGAAAGAAACGAATTTGGATCCCCGTTGGCTGGAGCTGGAGCTAACCGAGAGTTCCATCATGAAGGATCCGGAGGAGGCGATTGAAAAACTGCACGAGCTGAAGTTGATGGGGATCAGCGTGGCGATCGACGACTTCGGTACCGGCTATTCCTCACTGAATTACTTGAAGCGGTTTCCTATCGATACGTTGAAGATCGATAAGAGTTTCGTCTCAGACGTTTGCAAAGATCCGCACGACACGGCGATCGTGAGGGCGATCATTCAACTGGGCCATGCGCTGGATCTGACGGTAATCGCCGAGGGAGTGGAGACGAAGGAACAGCTTCAGTATCTGACCGCGCTCGAGTGTGATGTCGTGCAGGGATTTTTGTTCAGCAAGGCGGTTTCGGCGAAGGCTTTTGAGGAGTTGTTAGTCGAACAACGGCAAGTTACGTCTGGCGGAGATGTTTCGGCAACCACTCCTTTATCCGTTGACTCACTCGTGCCCAGTCATTGAGTTTTCTTCAAGTTTACTGGCCGCGTCTTTATCCAGCATCCAGAGTGACCGCCTGTTAGTTGGCCTGACAGCCTGGGCCGGATACAGCTCGGGACCCTGAAGAACACGCGTCACGATATCGGCCTTGTCCGCTCCACTCACCAGAAACAGAACTGACGCTCCGTTGGTCAGCAACGGCAGCGTCATCGTGATTCGATAAGTCTTCAGCTTTTCAACCCAGGGCGCTGCCACCAGGCGCTCCTTTTCGTACAGCACATCGGAACCGGGAAAAATTGATGCCGTGTGTCCATCCGTGCCGAGACCGAGGAGAATCAAATCCAATTGCGGCAGGCTGCTCTCCGTCACTTCGACCAACGTTTGTTCGTATTCCCTGGCTGCGTCCGCAGCGTCCGGATTCTCACTTCGTACTCGATGAATCTTTTCTTCTGATACCGGCACATGTATGAGCATGGCTTCGTTCGCCATTCGATAATTGCTGTCCGGATGATCGGGCGAGACGTGCCGCTCGTCAGACCAGAAGAAGTGTGTTTTGGCCCAGGGAACTTGCTCGCGAAACGGTTCGTTCGGGTCCGCCAATAGCTGATAGAGAAGCTTTGGCGTTGAGCCGCCGGACAAAGCGACAGTGAAAGAGCCTCGCTGCGCGACGGCTTCAAGGCTTCGCGCCACAAAATGCTCTGCCGCCGCGTGTGCTAGATCCTTTAAACTGGCAAAAATTTTCACCATAAATCCGTGTAGTCAATCCGCGTCATCCGTGGCTAATGATGACGCCCTAAAGCACCGCCACGATCCGCAACGGCCCACCGCTACCGCCTTTGATCTTCATCGGCAACGCAATCACGGAAAAGCCCTTCAACGGCAGTTGGTCCAGGTTCGCTACATTCTCAAAAGCAGGAATATTCTTCTCGAACAGTATGCGATGACTTTCAAACAGCGTCGATTGTCCGTGGTCGATGCTGGCTGTGTCTAAGCCAATCGCTTTAATCGAACGATTCTGCGTGAGCCAGCGGGCGGCTGCGGGATCCAATCCCGGAAAGTGCAGTTTCGCGACGGCTTTGTCGCCACGTTCATCTGTTCCCAGGTACTTCTTACGATCCGGATAGTATTTGCCGAAACCGGTTCGTAGCAGGACGATTGTGCCTGGACGGATGCTGCCGTTTTGTTTTTCCCAGTTCTGAATGTCGGCGACGCTTACGAGGTAGTCTGGATTTGCAGCGCACTGGACCGTGACGTCCACGACCACTGCGGCGCCCATGAGTTGTTGCAGCGGTAGCTGATCTACTGTGAATCCACCTTTCGCGAAGTGCACGGGCGAGTCGAGGTGCGTGCCGCCGTGTTCAGCCGCTGAATACCGGTACGCAGAGTAGAAGTAGCCTTTGTCCGTCATCCCTTCAAAGTCCGTTTCGAGTTTGAACTGCTGCGCCGTTGGCCAGTAGACACTATCGGCGTCGAACGCGTAGGTGAGATCGACGACGCGGCCTGACGGAAACGCGTCCGGCTTCTGTGCCGTCACCGGAACCACGAGAACCAGCAAAAAGAGAAGCAGTTGCAAACGCTTCATGTGGAGTGCTCCTTCGGGTTAGGTTTCTGTTATCTTCAGGTAAACACCGAGACTTAGCAAGGAGCTTTTGATGCAAATCGGCATGATTGGACTGGGACGCATGGGCGCCAACATGGTGCGACGCCTGTTGCGTGGCGGCCACGTGTGCGTCGTTAACGATCGAAGTCCTGAAGCAGTGAAAACGCTTGTTGATGAAGGCGCAACCGGCGCCGCTTCGCTCGAGGAATTTATCGCGAAGCTCAAGCCGCCGCGGACGATCTGGTTGATGATTCCGGTGGCGCTCGTCGATACCATCCTCAATCAGCTCATCACCGTTGTGTCTGAGGGCGATATTATTATCGACGGCGGAAACTCGTATTACATTGACGACATTCGACGCGCCCGTGAGTTGAAAGCCAAAGGCGTTCATTATGTCGACGTCGGGACGAGTGGTGGAGTTTGGGGTCTGGAGCGTGGTTATTGCCAGATGATCGGTGGAGAAAAAGAAGTTGTGACTCACCTCGATCCGATCTTCAAGACACTCGCTCCCGGACGCGATACAGTTTCACCGACACCAGGACGTCCTCTCGACGCCGGCACTGCGGTAGATGGTTACTTACATTGTGGAGCAGCGGGTGCAGGGCACTTCGTGAAGATGGTCCACAATGGCATTGAGTATGGGCTGATGGCGGCGTACGCCGAGGGACTCAACGTGCTGCATCATGCGAACGCGGGTAAGGTGGAAAGGACTGCGGACGCCGAAACGACGCCGCTTCGCAGTCCGGATCATTACCAGTACGATTTCAATTTGGCGGATATAACCGAGGTGTGGAGGCGTGGTAGCGTCATTGCTTCGTGGTTATTGGATCTCACGGCAATCGCGCTGGCGGAAAGTCCGCAGTTGGAAGATTTCTCGGGACGTGTTTCCGATTCGGGCGAAGGTCGTTGGACAATCAACGCCGCAGTGGAGGAAAGTGTGCCGGTGCCGGTGCTGAGCGCCGCGTTATTTCAGCGTTTTAGTTCGCGAGGCGAAGCGGACTTTGCGAATAAAATTTTGTCCGCCATGCGCCTCCAATTTGGCGGTCACCGCGAGAAGTAGAGAAGAACATCATGTCAGCAGTAGTTGTAGAACCAAATCCAGTTCAGTTTGAGCAACCCGCTCTCCCACAAGCCGAACCTTGCGTCGTCGTGATCTTTGGCGCCACCGGCGACCTCACAAAACGTAAACTCATGCCCGCATTGTGCCGGTTGACCAGCCAGGGCTGCCTCGAGAGCGTGCGCATACTCGGTGTCGGCCGCAGCGCCATGACTGATGACGCTTTTCAAACGGTCGTCCGCGAGGCGCTCGACAACTCGAAGAAGATCGAGCATCTCGACGAACAGGAATGGCGCGAGTTTTCACAGCGCATTCATTACCTGTCAGGCGAGCTCGACGATGAGAAAACTTACCGGGACGTCGCAGCGCGTCTGGAAGAGCTCGCGTCCGAAGGCGCAACCAGGAACCGGCTCTTCTATCTCGCTACTCCCCCTTCGCTTTTCTCGAAGATCGTGAAACGTCTGGGTGAAGCCGGCCTCGCAGACGAGCAGGACTACTGGAGCCGCATCATTGTCGAAAAGCCTTTTGGCAGCGACCTCGAATCGGCACAGGCTCTGAATGCCACGATTGCCGAAGTGTTCGAGGAGAGTCAGGTCTATCGCATCGATCACTACCTCGGCAAAGACACAGTTCAAAACATACTCGTATTTCGTTTTGGCAACTCGATGTTTGAGCCGATCTGGAATCGCAACTACGTGGACTACGTGGAGATCACCGCAGCGGAAACTGGCGGCGTGGGCAGCCGTGCGGGGTATTACGAAGAGGCCGGAGCCCTGCGCGACATGGTTGCAAACCATCTTTTGCAACTCCTGACGCTGACGGCAATGGAGCCGCCCGTTGCCTTCGACGCAGATTCCGTTCGCGAAGAGAAAGTGCAGGTGCTGCGATCGATTCGGCGCTTGAAGCCTGAGCAGGTGGCTGAGCGCACCGTGCGTGCACAGTATGGACCGGGTGAGATCGACGGCGAAAAGGTCAAAGCTTATAAAGAAGAGGAAGGTGTTGGCGCAACGTCGGTGACGGAAACGTACGCCGCCATCGAGTTTGTTATTTCAAACTGGCGCTGGTCCGGAGTGCCGTTTTACGTCCGCACCGGCAAACACCTCGGGCGCAATCTGACGGAGATCGCGGTTCACTTGAAACGCACGCCCCAGGCGTTATTTGCGCGCACGCCGGTTGACGAGATCGATCCGAATGTCATCGTGCTGCGCATTCAACCGAACGAAGGAGCTACCGTCACGTTTGGGGCCAAACGACCCGGGTTTGAGATGCGCACTGCCACCGTGCACATGGATTTCTGTTACCAGTCAGCCTTTGGCGTAGAGTCGCCGGACGCTTACGAGATGTTGTTGCTTGACGTGATGCGTGGCGATGCAACGCTGTTCATTCGCAGCGATGAGGCTGAAGCGCAGTGGCGTTTAATCACGCCGATTGAAGAGGCCTGGGCCAATGAGAAAGTCCGCGAGCTGCCGGTTTATGCAGCAGGAAGCGACGGCCCGGCTGAAGCTGACGAGCTTCCGGCGCGCAATGGACATCGGTGGCGAGGATTGATGGAGAGTCACGCGGGTTGCGATTGAAGCCACGGATTACACGGATGAATCCGTAAACAATCCGTGTTCATCTGTGTCCAAGACTTGAGACCACGGCCGCCAGCTCAAACCGGTCGATAGGTTTTGCGAGGTGCACCTGGTAGCCCTCTGAAAGAGCTCGCATGCGATCTTCTGTTCTCGCGTAAGCGGTCAGCGCCAGGGCCGGTGTTTGTCCACCTTGCTGCTCCGGCAGCCCGCGCACTTTCCTGATCAACCCGTATCCGTCCTCCACCGGCATACCGATGTCGGCGATCAGCACATCGGGCCGCCAACTCTCGACTGACTCCAATCCTTCACTCGACGATCCTACCGCGATCACCTGCGCCCCACACTTTTCGAGCATCATCGTCAACAGCGTTCGCGCATCAATTTCGTCATCGACGACGAGCACACGCAAACCGGCGAGTGACGAAGGCTGCCCGCCACGCGATTCACCCTCTATGACCGCCGGCTGCCTGAACTCTTTAGGGAGTAAATCGTCGTTTGCGGTTATCGCCGGGAACCTGACGCTGAATGTCGAGCCTTGATTCGGACCGGCGCTCTCGGCCCGCGCAGTTCCGCCATGCAGCTCGACCAGGTGGCGTACGATCGCGAGTCCCAGTCCTAAGCCGCCATAGTTCCTCGTCGTTGAACCATCAGCCTGGCGAAATCGCTCGAACACGTAAGGCAAAAAGCCCGGCGAGATACCGACGCCTGTATCTTTCACAACTATTTCCAACTCGGAATCGATCTGTTGCAGCGTTACCAGGACCAGCCCGCCCTTCGGGGTAAACTTCACGCCGTTTGATAACAAGTTCCAGACCACCTGCTGTAGACGTTCGCGATCGCCGAAGACCGGCTCGACGTTTGGTTCGAGCAGCACTTGCAAGCGAACGCCTTTGGCTTCCGCGGTGGGCCTGATGCTTTCAGCCGCTGCTTCGACCACCGAATCAAGCTCGCAGCCCACAAATTCGAGACGCAGTTTGCCGGTGATGATGCGTGAGACTTCGAGCAGATCATTGATCAGCTCGCATTGAGAGTTGGCGTTGCGAAATATGGTCTCGATGGCCTGGCGTTGTTTATCCGGTTCGACTTCATCGTGGAGCAGAAGGTCGGCCCATCCCATGATCGCCGTCAATGGCGTGCGCAGTTCGTGCGAAAGAGTGGAGAGAAACTCATCTTTGACGCGGTTGGCAGCTTCCGCTTCCAGACGCGCTTCTTTTTCCCGCTTCAAGGCCTGGCGTCGCTCAGTTGCGTCGTGTGCCATGCCGCGCACGATTGGTTTCTCGACTCCTTCGGTGCGTAGCGTGTTGTAATACTCCCAGAGCCTTATTTCCCCGGTGGCAGTGCGAACTTTCATGACGCCGCGTGCCGAGCCTTCACTAACAACGGTGCGCAGGTAATCGTCAAATCTATCGTGATACTCGGGCAGCAGTCCGTCGCGAATGTTAATGCCGACGAGAGAGTCCTGCGGGTAACCCAAAACTCGCGCGGCCCACGGATTTACTGAGAGCACGCGTCCCTCGAGGTCGTGAGTGCAAATGAGTTCGTGACTGTTATCCACGAGGTCGCGATAACGATCCTCGCTGATCCGCAACGCTGTCTCTGCTTTCTTCCGCTCGGTAATGTCATGGACCAGCACAAACTCCGCGGGCCTGCCGCCAAAAGTCAGACGGTTTGCAGTGATAGCGACGTTGATGATCGTGCCGTCTTTTTTCCTATGTCTCCATTCGCCTGCGTTTTGGGTACCGTTATTTCCGGAGGCAAGATACTCATCCAGCAACGCCACATCTTCGGGCGGCCGGATGTTCTTGATCGTCATCTGGAGAAACTCTGCCCGCGAATAGCCGTAATGGCTAACTGCTGCATCGTTCACCGCGAGAAAGCGAAGAGTGGCGAGATCGTAGACCCACATTGCCTGCGGATTCGATTCGAACAGCAGGCGATACTGCGCTTCTGACTTGCGTAGCGCTTCCTCGATGCGCGTGGCTACGGTTACGTCCAGCACAAGCGAAAGCACTGAAACTAACTTCCCGTTTTTGTCATACAGCGCGGAGTTGTACCACTCGCAATAAAGTATCGAGCCCAGCTTTGTGTAATTCCGATTGCGCGAAATCCCGTGATGTTCCTGTCCCTGGTTCTGGCGGTGGCCCACCTGGTTCACCACTTCGAGATCGTCAGGAACTACAAATTGCCAATCGCTGAAATGCTTGCCGAAAACTTCTTCAGCCTTCCATCCGAAGAGTTTTTCCGCGGCGGGTGACCAGCGGAGCACTCTAAACTCGTGATCCCATTCGATGACTGCGAGTGGTGTGTTTTCAACATGGAAAGCGAGCCGCTTGTGCTCGTCGGCTGTTGATGCTTCCACTATTTTGCGCTCGGTAACGTCGCGAATAATGGCGACGCCGCCGGCCACCTCACCCTTTTCGTCGTGGCGAGGTGAGTAGTAACCATCGAAAAAACCGCTGTGACCGGATTGAGCAATGACATAGGGGCGGTTCTCGGCGACGCTGCTTTTACCGGCGAGGGCGTCGAAATAGTATTTGTCTTCTCCGGTCTCTTTGAGGCAGGGAAAGAGATCGAAAGCGCATTTGCCCAGCACCTCCTCGCGCTTCACACCCGAGATGCGCTCCATGGCCCGATTCCATGTTGTATAGCGGCACTCGTGGTCGAACGCGATGATGCCATCGACGTTTGCTTCCAGCAGGCATTTGAGAAACAGGTGTTGTTCTTGGGGTTCGTACGACATCGCTTTTTAAGGAAGACTCTCTGTTCGGTAAGAGGAAAAAGTTAGCACATTTAATCACCCCCCATCACTATTCGCAAATCTTTAGCGGCGGAGTTAGGATCAGCCGCAAAAAGACACAAATGTTGTCAACCCTGAATCTTTGCAATCCTGTGAAACTATGACCCCGTTTCAGCAGGCGCCCCCAGCCTTAGGAAATCAATACGAAGA
>Ga0126314_10001393_pt1 | contig 11623 bp, 10 predicted proteins | sample Plot105B_FD_92535 | JGI IMG/M metagenome (GOLD analysis project Ga0126314, IMG submission 92535) | Serpentine soil microbial communities from UC McLaughlin Reserve, CA, USA - Plot105B | ecosystem: Environmental > Terrestrial > Soil > Grasslands | place: USA: UC McLaughlin Reserve, Lake County...
GAGTCAGCCTGGAGCAAAGGCTCTTCAGCCGCGGCCGCATTTCGTCCTTTCACCGGGCAACACAAGGAATTGCCCAAACGCTTAACGCACCACACTGAATGCGAAGAGACCCAGCATGACTACGATACTCACACTACCAGACAAGCTGAACAGCTTTTTTCATGCAAACCCAATTTGAAGAGACACAATCATGTCATATCTGAAATCTCTGCTTCTTTGGAACAGCGCGCTTTGTGTACTTCCCGGTGGGGCTAATACGAACGGGAAGGACACGTCAGAAAAACTGGAAACCGCACCCACCAAGTACGTTGAGGCCGATGGGCTTAAATTTGCCTATCGCCGTTTTGGGAACAGTTTTGGGAACAAAAGCGGTACGCCTTTGGTGTTTTTACAGCACTTTTCAGGAACCATGGACGATTGGGACCCAGCGGTAGTCAATGTTCTTGCAAAGCATCGCCCTGTTGTTGTTTTCGATAACACCGGAGTTGGGAAGTTCAGTGGCAAGACTCCTGACAATGTTCTTCAAATGGCAACGGATACCGCGCACTTCGTTTCGGCACTCGGCTTAAAGAACGTCGACCTCCTCGGATTTTCCCTTGGTGGGTTAGCGGCGCAGCAACTAGCCGTCGATTATCCTGAATTGGTCAGGAAAATTGTGCTGGCAGGCACTGCCCCTCAAGGGGGCGAGGAGCATTTGCTGAAGATACTGGGTGAAGCATTCTCGCAGAAGGACGCTGCTGACCCGAGGCTATATTTGTTCTTTACGCAATCAGAGGCGAGTCAGGCTGCCGGCCGCGCCTTTTTGGAGCGGGCCAACTCCAGATAGGTGGACAGGGATCCACCGAGTGGCCAAGAAATTACTGACCCGCAGGCTAAAGCCATTATCACCTGGTGTGCCATCAAAGATCCCAAGCATTCGATGTTGAAAGCCATCAGTCAACCTGTGCTAGTAGTCAATGGAAGCAATGACATCATGCTCCCGACTGAGAATTCTTATGTCATGTTCAAACATCTAAGAAATGCCAAGCTGATTCTATATCCTGACTCCGGACACGGCGCGCTCTTCCAGTACGCCGAAGATTTTGTCTATCACACGACGCGATTTCTGACCGACTAATTAGCTGCAGGCAAGCGCAATGAAGGCACCCAGTTCACCCGGAATAGATATGTGATTTCCAGTTCCCAGACGATCCCGGCACTTGTGTTTGCAGTCATCATGTCTTTGGTCACGACGCTGATCGTATTGGGTGTCATTACTGCCTCGCATGCGGGTCTAGATAATTAATATTTCGATCATTGGATCAAAGGATTTTTACTAGCCTGGCCGGTCGTTTTTATCGTGATCTTGGTAATTGCCCCGCTTGTATCGCGGTTCGCTGATGCGTTAGTCGAGAACTGAAATACAGGAAGCAGAAGCCGCTCGTAAGCTTCGCCTTGCTTCGCCTATAGGCGAGACTGAATGCGGTGCGGCGGCTAACCGACCTGATCTCTGTCGAATTGTGGGCTGCACCGATCTGCTAGGCGTCCATCTTCTCTGCAGGGAATGGCTTGATAGGCTCGCCAGGATTCGTGTTGTCGTCCGCCATCGGGACATAGTCCTTCGGGTCAAGGATAGCGGGCGGTAGTGTGCAGAACCTTTCGCACTTTCGTTTGGCGGTAGCCGCGATCTGAATCACGCTGCAGCCTTCTTCGTGCTGTTTGCAACCAATCCATCCTCAGGTAACGCTTCGGGATCACGCGACGCTATGGGTTGAGATCACGCCCAGAGACGGCCGGGTCGAGCAGCACAGTTTCCACAGCTATCGGATGCTGCGCAACCGCTATCAGATGCTGCGCATGAGCGAGACCCCGGAGATAGAGGTGCACCTAGGCAAGAGCACGGAGCAGCCCGGGGCACCGACGAGCCAAGCAGGTCCGCAGTCTTCCTCGCAACCACCAACGTCACCTTTGCGGCATTCGGAAAGCGGATCTAGAAGTTGCTGGTTCGAAGTCAACTGCGTGGGGCTCGAGGCAACCCGAGAGCAATCCGGGGTCGTCCCAATGTCCAGGACCTGGAATAATGATCAAACGCTATCTGGAAGATTTCGAGGCCGGACAACAATCCGGCGGCGCCTCGCGAATTCGGGTCGAGAAGGCTCGGACCACAGCTTTCGCCGCGGAATTCGATCCGCAGCCGTTTCATCTCGACGTGGCGGCCGCGAGCGACCCTGTGTTCCGTGGCCTCCAAGCGACGGGCATACGGCCGCAGCCACGATGCGGCTCCCCGTAGAGAGTGATTTCAAACCCGCCGGTAACATCGTCGGGACCGGGTTTGACAAATTCCTCTGACCACGACTCGTGCGGCCCCGCGATGAGTTGCGCGTGGAGAGCGAAGTGCGCGAAGTACGCCGGTCGAAGTCGCGACCGGATCAGGGGCGAACCAAGGTGTGCACGACGACGTTGAATCAGCATGATGAGGCCGTTCAAATCTCAGTCGGCACTCTCGTCGTGCCGCGTCGAGCATTCTTTCAGGGCATTTTAGAACAATTTAGCTCAAAGTAAGGACTCGTCAGTCGCGCTCGCGTATCATCCGTTCAACCGGGCACTTAATGAACAGTAGTCCCAATAATCGCTCCACCAGCATGAGAGGTTCTATATCATGAAAACCAACGGAGCCGGAAGCACGGGTGTCGAGCGCCGCGCGCAGATCTTTCTGGAAGCCCTGCCCGCCGGCGGCGGCAAGCCTATCGAGCAACTGAGTGTGCCGGATGCCCGCGCGGTGCTGGTGGGGGCTCAAGCCGGCGTCAAGCTTGACCTGCCCAAAGCCGACATCTCGGAGAAGACCATCAATGCTGATCACCACAACATAAAGTTGACGATCGTACGTCCGGCGGGCGTGAAGGAGACGCTGCCGGCGTTCATGTTCTTCCACCGCGTTAGCTGGGTGTTGGGAGACTTTCCGACCCCTGAGCGCCTGGTGCGCGATCTGGTTGCAGGGTCCGGCGCGACGGCGGTGTTCGTCATCTACACGCCGTCAGCGGAAGTCCACCATCCAACCAAAATCAAGGACGCTTACGCAGCGACCAGGTGGGCCGCGGAACGAAGCGAGGAAATCAACATTGATGGTACTCGGCTCACGGTGTCCGGCAACAGTGCGGGCGGAAACATAGCGGCTTGTCGTCAGCCTGAAGGCCAACGACAGGGGCACACCGAACATCAAATACCAGGTGCTGTTCTGTCTGATGACGAATGCGAGCTTCGAGAACACGTCGTACGAGCAGTTCGCCGACGGGCACTTCCGGACCCGGAACATGATGATTTGGTGCTGGGAAAACTACACGAGCGACCCGAAGCAGCGGCAGGACGTCTATGCCTCGCCCCTCCAGGCGACGACCAAGCGGCTCAAGAGTCTGCCGCCCGCTCTCATCCAGGCAGCGGAAAAGGACGTGCTGCGCGACGAAGGCGACGCCTACGGGCGCTAGCTGAATGCAGCCGGCGTCGACGTCACTGTGGTTCGCTACAACGGCCTAATTCACGATTACGGTCTGCTCAATGCATTGAGCCAAGTGCCTGGTGTGCGCTTGGCGCTGCTGCAGGCGTTCGACGGGTTGAAGCAGCAGCTGCAGTTAAAGAGGACGCGGGGAAGGAAGCTACATTTAGCGACGCGGGTACTATCAGGGCGCTGGGTATCGGCGCTGGCGTGAACACCAAGAATCCTAACCGCCTGCCCCTGCTGCTGATTGCCGCAGAGGAGGACCGGACAATCGTACCCTCCCTGGTTCGCGCCACCTACGGGACGCAGCGGCGCACTCCCTCTGTTACGACGTTCAAGTCATTCCTGGGACGTTTGCATTTCCCGATGGTCGAGCCCGGATGGGAGGAGATCGCCGCCTACGCGATCCAATGGGCAAGCGAGCATGCACGATACGTTGAGCTGAGCTCAAGCCAGAACGGCATTGACTAGGGACCGGACGTCGCTGTCAGAAACTGAGAATGAACGGCTAAGTTACGGGAAAACTAGAATGGAGATTTCTACTCAGCCACTCGGCATTCAGCAGACATTACTTCGATCAGCAAGACATACCGCGTTTACTGCCGCTTATCTGACGCTCCTCATTCTCGCAGGCTGTTCCGACGGCGAATCTACGGTCCAACAAACGCCGCCGCCTGAGGTGGCGGTCGCTAAGCCTCTCGTTAAAGAGATCACCGAGTGGGATGAGTACACCGGTCGCCTGGAAGCCATAGAGTCAGTCGCAGTGCGGGCAAGAGTCCGCGGATATTTGGAATCCGTGCACTTTAGAGACGGGGCCATGATCAAGCGCGGCGATCTGCTGTTCGTCATTGATTCACGCCCCTACCAAGCGGCCTTGGATGAAGCTAATGCACGTCTCACACGCGCCCGTGTGCAGCTTGACCTGGCGGAAACCGATTTAGCCCGCGCGCAGAATCTTTTTGAGCAAAACGCAATTTCCGAGGAGGAGCTGGATCAGCGCACCCAAGGAAGAAAAGGCGCCGCAGCGGAGGTACAGGCCGCAGAAGCGGCGGTGCGGCGCGCGGAATTAGACTTGGCATGGACTAAGGTGCGTGCACCGATCTCGGGGCGGATCAGTCGCAGGCTGGTGACCAAAGGGAATTTGATCAACGGCGGACTCGCCGGCGGGACGTTGCTAACGACCATCGTCTCCATGGACCCTATCTACGTGTATTTTACAGCCAATGAGCAGGATCTCCTGCACTATATGCGCTTGGCCCGCGCGGGGGAGCGGCCGAGCTCGCGCACGACGCCTAACCCGGTGCGGCTGCAGCTCGCTGACGAAGAAGGATATCCGCATCGGGGCCACATGAACTTCGTCGACAACCAGATGGACGAGTCCACGGGCACCATCCAGGGCCGGGCAATTTTCAAGAATCCCGGGTTTTTGTTTGTGCCGGGCGTGTTCGCGCGCCTTTTGCTCAAAGGCCGTGGGCCCTATGAGGCGATGCTCATTCCGGACGCCGCCGTGAGCGCAGACCAAGCGACCCGCTTCGTTTACGTGATTGACAAGAACAACAAGGTTCAACGCCGGGATGTCGTACTTGGCCGGTGGGTCGATGATCGTTTGCGCATAATCGAAGACGGCTTGAAGCCTGACGACCAAATCATTACGGACGGACTTATGCGTGTCCAAATCGGCGCGCCTGTCACGTCTGAAATGACTACCATCAAAGATCCTGGCACGAATGTAATGGCCACGGCCGAATAAGCCTGCGCATGAAATTTGCCCATTTCTTCATCGATCGGCCGATCTTCGCGGCCGTCATCTCGATTCTGATCGTGCTGGTAGGCATGCTCGCCTATTTCAATTTGCCAATCGAACAATACCCGGAAGTGGCGCCGCCGCAAGTCCGGGTGCAAGCTCGGTATCCGGGCGCCACGCCGGAGACTATTGCCGATACGGTCGCCACGCCGATCGAGCAGGAGGTCAACGGGGTCGAGGGCATGTTGTACATGACCTCGTCCTCGACCGCCGACGGCGCCATGCAGCTCGACGTCTCCTTCGAACAAGGCACGGATCTTGACATCGCGCAGGTACTGGTGCAAAACCGGGTGGCGATCGCCGAGCCGCGCCTGCCGGAAGAGGTGCGCGCGCTCGGCGTCACCACCATCAAACGCTCGCCCAACCTCATGATCGTGGTGCACCTGCTGTCGCCGGATAATACCTACGATCAGCTTTACGTCAGCAACTATGCCGTGCAGCATATTCAGGACGTGCTTGCGCGCATCAATGGCGTGGGCGAGATCGTCGTATTCGGCGCGCGCGAGTACAGCATGCGCGTATGGCTGGACCCGGAACGCCTCGCCGCGCTAAGCCTGACCCCAGGCGACGTGGTGAACGCGCTGCGCGCGCAAAACGTACAGGTCGCCGCCGGCTCACTCGGTCAGGAACCCACGACCGCCCATAATGCCTTTCAGTTCGCAGCCAATGCGCAGGGTCGTTTTACCACCACAGATGAGTTCGCGCAGGTAATTGTCAAGCGTGGTCGGGACGGCCGCTTGACCAGGGTTGGCGATGTGGCCCGTATAGAACTGGGTGCGGAGGATTACTTCACCAACAGCTATCTGGACAATAAGCCGGCGGTCGCCATCGTCGCAAATCAACGGCCGGGCAGTAACGCGATCGAGACAGTGGCCGAAATCAAGGCCACCATGGCGGCGCTATCCAAGGATTTTCCGCAAGGGCTTGCTTACCGTGTGGTTTACGACCCCACCGAGTTCGTAGCGGAATCCATCTCGGCAGTTTATCACACGCTGTTCGAAGCGCTGCTGCTGGTCATCTTCGTTATCGTCTTATTCCTACAGACGTGGCGCGCGGCGATCATTCCTATTGTCGCGATCCCGGTATCGTTGATCGGTACATTCGCGGCCATGTTCGCCTTTGGTTTTTCGCTTAATAATCTATCGCTGTTCGGCTTAGTGCTCGCGATCGGTATCGTGGTCGACGATGCCATCGTGGTGGTCGAGAACATCGAGCGGAATCTAGAGCAAGGCATGACGCCGCGCGACGCGGCGTACAAAACAATGGATGAGGTCGGTGCTGCCCTCGTTTCAATCGCGCTAACGCTCTCGGCGGTGTTCGTGCCCACGGCGTTTCTGACCGGTATCACGGGCCAGTTCTTCCGCCAGTTTGCGCTGACGATCGCCGTAGCCACCTTCATCTCAGCATTTAACTCTCTCACCTTAAGTCCCGCGCTGGGCGCACTGGTGTTGCGGCCTAAAAACGAGACGCCGAAGAGCCTACTGGGGCGCGTATCAAATCGCATAGCCGGCCCATTTTTCCGCCTGTTCAATCGCGGATTTGAACGCATGAGCAGCGGGTACGCCAAGCGCGTATGCCAGTTCACGCGCCGGCCCGCGCTCGCGCTTGTCGTGTTCGCGATTTTGATCGGGTTGACGGTGTTCGGGTATCAGCGCGTACCCGCGGGCTTCATCCCGCAGCAAGACCAGGGCTATCTGATCACCGCCGTCGAATTGCCGAAGGGCGCCTCACTACAACGTACAAATCGGGTGGTAAAAGAAGTCACCGACATTGCGTTAAAAACGCCCGGCGTAGAAAACGGCGTCGGCTTCGCCGGCTTCTCGGGCGCGACGTTCTCAAACGCGCCTAACGCGGGCGTTGTGTTCTTGCCGCTGAAACCCTTCGCCGAGCGCACGGCGGGCGAAAACGCCACCGACATGGTACCTAAGCTGCAACAAGCCTTCGCGCAAATCAAAGAGGGCTTAATACTGGTCATCGAGCCGCCACCGATACGCGGACTCGGCACCTCGGGCGGTTTCAAAATGATGGTGCAAGATCGCTACGATCGTGGCCTGCAAACTCTGGAAGGCGCGGCTAACAACCTGATCGCCAACGCTAATCAAATGCCCATGCTAAGCCAAGTCTATACGACCTTCAGCACCGCTACACCGAAGTTTTACATCGATATCGACCGCACGAAGGCCGAGATGCTCAACGTGCCAGTGCAAAATGTCTTCGATGCATTGCAAGTGAGCCTGGGTTCGACCTTCGTCAATGATTTTAATCTCTTCGGGCGCGTTTACCGCGTAACCGCACAGGCCGACGCGCCGTTTCGACTAGTGCCTCGCGATATCGAGCAACTACGCGTGCGCAACGCCAATGGCGGGATGGTGCCGCTTGGGACCATTGTTCAGATAGAGCCTACCTCCGGCGCGGATCGCGTGGTGCGTCACAATCTTTATCCGTCGGCAGAGGTGCAAGGCGCAGCGACGCCCGGCTACAGCTCTGGTGATGCGATCGCCGCTATGGAGCGTCTAGCCAATGAAACGCTGCCTGACGGAATTGACTACGCATGGACGGAGATCGCCTATCAGCAAGTGACGGCCGGCAACACCGGGATCATTATCTTTCCGCTGTGCGTACTGTTCGTCTTTCTGGTATTGGCCGCACAATACGAGAGCTGGTCGCTGCCGCTCACGATTATCTTGATCGTGCCGTTGTGTATCCTGTTCGCCATCGCGGGCATTTGGGCGCGCGGTATGGATATCAATATCTTGACCCAGATCGGGTTCATCGTGCTCGTCGGGCTCGCGTGCAAGAACGCGATCTTGATCGTCGAATTCGCGACGCAGCAAGAAGAAGCTGGCAAGTCGATTTACGCCGCCGCGACCAACGCCGCACAACTGCGGCTGCGGCCGATCTTGATGACGTCTTTCGCCTTCATCCTCGGGGTGGTGCCACTTGCTCTCGCCGCGGGCGCGGGCGCGGAGCTCAGGCAGATCCTGGGAACGGCCGTGTTCACGGGCATGCTGGGCGTGACCTTGGTCGGACTGTTCCTGACCCCCGTGTTCTATGTCGTCATCCGACGGCTGACCACGCGCAAACCGCTCACAGATGCGCACGACGCGCAAGAAGCGGAAGACGTGCATCGCGTAAGAACATGAGGGAGCGGATGTGTGTGCGCTGGCGCCAAGCGGTCGTAATTGCGGGTTGCGCGCTACTCAGCGCTTGCATACTGAAACCTGACTATCAGCGTCCGAACGTGTCCGAACCGCCCGACTTCAATGGCGCCAATAAGCAGGTTTTGGATTGAGCCGCGCCTGAAATTCAGCGGTGGGCGGAGTTCCACGACGATATTGTAAATCGCCTGATCGTAAGGGCGTTGCGCCATAATCGTAATCTGCGCGCTGCCCGTGCAGTGCTGGATGCGCAGCGATTCCGGCTGCTTCCGATCGTCACGGCCGGGTTTGGCATATCCCGACAAAAGATCAGCGGAGTGACTACCCGCACCTCGGGCGCAGGCGCTGGTGACGCGTGATTTCAACCTTATCCAGACGTTATACGATGCAAGATTGGATGCTTTTTGGGAGTTGGATTGCTTCGGTAGGGTCCGGCGCTCCGTTGAGGCCTTCGCAGCCGATTAACAAGCCCAATTGCTCATTGTCGGGTGTTTTCTCTTTAGTAGGTGCCGAAAGTGGCTCTTTAATCTTTACCTCGGACTTAATGGCGAAGGACTCTCGTACACATCCTCATACGTCTTCATACGTCTTCCGAAAATTCTCTTGCTTTCACCAATCGCGGAAAAGCGGCCAGACTCGATAGTCCGAATAGTCCGACTTGGCAACTGGACTCTCTGGTCAAAACCTCTTCATCACCTTCGCTGCTCGGTGCCAATCTCAGTGTGGACGAAAGTTTGCGACGCTCTGAAACGTTAAGAAAGCCGGGCCAGCTATTCGGTCTCTTGATTAAAGGCATGTCAAAAGTCCGCTTTATCCATTTAAACTGCTCTGAGTGACTTAATCGAAAAATAGCCTCAACCTCCTTCTCCAAGGTGGACTATCGCGCGGCATCTCACGACGCGAATTATTTCCGGCTTTCGAACGAAATTTTTTTGTTGGCACCATTCCAAACCTTCGGTTTCCGAAGAAGGATGATTCGTAGGACTCGTCCTAGGTAGGCGTCGTATTGAGAGATCAAGGAGACGAGGAGGCTTCTGGATAGAAGCAATCACAACAGTTAAACATGCTCGTAGCGACGCGAGAGCCCCCTCCGCTAGCGAAAATGTTCGTTGGGAACTCTGATGGTTCTTTTATCCTTGATCCCTGAGACTTCGCGTTTTTCAGCTTTGACTTTCGAAGGTCTTCCTCTGTTGTTCGGTGGCTTCCTGGATGGCGAAGATCGAACGCATCAGCACGCCGCGAATGCTACCAAGCCGCGAATGCTACCAATATGCATGGTGAATAGGTTGATGCTCAACACCTAGCGGAGGGGATTCTCCTCCTCAAAGTCAATCCGTACCAGCTCATCACGAGACTGAACATCTAAGCCAACATTATAAGCCCTATCTCGACCTGGGTTTTAAGAACTCTCGCAATGCGTCAGCGACGTTGTGACATGCCACGGCTTGAGTGCGCGCCATCAGCGGCAGCGGCAGGATTACCGCCGGCATATAAGAGGTGCCGTTGGCATCTATACTGACCTTGCCTATGGACTGCACGTCACTTAAGTCCCAGACCGAGGCCTCGTAGGCGGCCTCCTCCTCCCACCAGAGAAAACCGAGACATGCCCCGCCGCCGGGCCCTACAGCGCAGGACATGGCGCCGCCATTGCCGGCGTCGCGCGTGGCGCCGTCCATCCAGACTATATAGCGCACATTCGTGCTGCGCAGGCGTTGTGCGATCACCGGATCAGCCAGCAGACGCTGCAGCGCATCGGTGGTCATGGGCGCGATGCGCGGTTCGAACCAAGGAAATAACTGATTTATGAACCGTTGCTGCGGGTAGATGGTCAGGGCTGCGCCCTTGAGGGATTCGGCCACGCACTGGGTAAATTCGGCCTCGGTCTGATACCCGCTGGGCTCATCACGTCCGAGCACGACCACCGCCTCGCCATTGGTCACCGCAACGCTCGGCGCCTGGCGCAGGTGCTCGACGGACGCGGTCACGCAACCGGTCGAGCCCGCACCGACGACGAGCAGCGCGCAAACGAGGCCGAGCCGCTGTTGGGCAGACGGCTGGAGAACGCTTCTTAGCATCTAACTAAAGCGTAGACTCATAGGGGGTGATCGTTCGGGAGATGGAGCCCGCGGACGAGCGCGTTTTTGACCCATATAGATAAGCCCGCACCCCGTGCCTTCGGGCGAATCCCAACGTGAAGGCCGCTGCAGCATCGCGCATGGCGAGTGTCGACGCCTCTAGCAGCGCTTCGCGGGCGCCTAGAAAATCCATCGCGCTACGACCGTATCCGGTCACCGGCCAATCCGTCATCAATTTGCCCTGCGGGGTGTAGACGTGCATTTGATACTCAATCCAGGCCTCGAAGTAGTCCGTGCCGCTCTGTTCAGGAGTGCTGAACTGGTAGTCCTCGATACTTGGGCGGATCACGGCGTCGAGCGCGCTCCCGACGGCGAGTCGCTGAACCCGTGTTACTCGCTCGAATACGCCGGTCAACAACTGTCGAAAAAGAGTGGCGTTGGCCTGCCCCAGATCGATGCTCCAGTCTCGGCCGTCTGGCAGCGTTTCCCGATGGACGTGGTTAACGAAGGCGTCTCCCAGGTATAGGCCTACGGAAAACGGCAGTTTTTGCATTACGGGCTTGGGAAAGGGCTCACGAACCGCCAAGTCTGTGCCGCAGCCAGCGGACAATATCGATACGCTGAGCATGATGGCGCACGGCAACCATTGCTTCGCGTTGCGACTCAATGCGCCCAGAAAACGCAGGTGCACACGGCTCATTTTATTCGTGCTCCCGCCGCCAGCTGGCGGCACGGCTGGTTTGGCATTGCCCCGATGAGACGAACCGCTGCCGGCTGTGATTACGCTTACTGGAGACTTTGCAGTCCCACAAAAGTACCACCATTAGCCTCACATAAACTACGCATAAGGGTGGCGAAACGGATGCCAGTGGGCAGGATCTGGCCGGAATCGATGAACTGCGTGGGAAAACCCACGCCGTGGATGCGCACGCGCAGATTGCCTCGGTTGTCCCTGGGGTTGATGCGGTCCACGGTGTCCAGCACCGATTGGATCGAGCCGCCGGTGAACTCGTCGCCGAACACGTAGATGCTGATGCGCTTGTTGGGATCATAGAAGGCCCTGATCGCCTCAATGATACCCTCCACCGGATTGCTGTCAGAGAATGGCTGCCAA
>Ga0126314_10001394_pt1 | contig 11622 bp, 10 predicted proteins | sample Plot105B_FD_92535 | JGI IMG/M metagenome (GOLD analysis project Ga0126314, IMG submission 92535) | Serpentine soil microbial communities from UC McLaughlin Reserve, CA, USA - Plot105B | ecosystem: Environmental > Terrestrial > Soil > Grasslands | place: USA: UC McLaughlin Reserve, Lake County...
GAAGTTGCCATCTCGAGTGCTCAGGAACGCGACCTTCTTGCCGTCCGGCGAGTACGCAGGGTTGCGGTCTTGCGCCGAGCTTGTGGTAAGGTCGGTCTGCCCCGACCCATCCTTGCCCATCACGTAGACGTCGAGGTTGCCGCTTCGGGTGCTGGTGAAAGCTATACCCTGGCCGTCGGGGGACCAGTTTGGCGTCGAGTCGACCGCCTCGTCGTGCGTCACCCGGTCCAGGCCGGTGCCGTCTGCGCTCTTCATGGTATAGATGTCGATGTTGTCGTGTTCGTAACGGTTGCTCTGGAACGCTATGCGCTCGCCGTCGGGCGACCAGGCGGGGTTCCCATCCACCGAGGCGGAGTTTTTGGAGACGTTCTTCTGGTCGGTGCCGTCCGAATCCATCGTATAGACTTCATCGTTGCCCTCGCGGACGGACTCGAAGGCTATCTTGCTGCCGTCGGGTGAGTACGCGGGCACGTAGTCAAGAGCATTGTTGTGGGTGAGGCGCTTCTGATCCGAGCCGTCGGCCTTCATAGTGTAAATCTCGAAGTTGCCATCGCGGTTGCCGTCGAAGACTATCCTTCTGCCGCTAGGCGAGAAGGCGGGGTTGTTGTCGTCGGACTTGTTGAAGGTGAGCTGCTTGAGGCCCGTGCCGTCTGCGTTCATCGTGTAGATCTCGTTATCCCCGGTGGGGTTGGTTATCAGCGTGGTCCGGTTGCTTGCGAACACTATCTTGCCGTTCTGGCCCGGGAACGCGGCCTCCGCAGGCCCCGCAATCCGCGCCAGCAAGCTCGCGGCCAGTACCAGGGCCATCAGCGCCGCCAGTGCCGCCTTGAGGTAGTGGTTGTTCGTCATCGCTAGTGCGTTCATCGTTCTTGCCGTTCCTTTCTGTTCATCGGATTCCTCGATCTCGAACTTGCCGCTCATCTGTGTTCGTGTGCGCTCTCACCTCCCTTAGGTTCGTCTTTTGGCTTGCCTGGACGACAGCCTAGCCGGAGGTTGTTAGGGCTTTGTTAGCAGGGAGACCGGAGGGAGTACTCAGGTTGAGTATCTGATTGAGTATTTTTCTGCAGAGAGAAAGATGCGTGCCGCAGTGTGCGGAGCTTAATGGCCTGCGCCCATTCGTTTACGGGAGCGGTCTTTGAATCTCCAACCAGGCAGCAACCTGGGTGCGCGAGCGCAGATTGAGCTTCTTGAGGATGCGGCGCACGTGAGTTGCCGCCGTGTGCTCGGAGATAACGAGTTCTTCGGAGATCTGGCGGTTCGTCAGCTCACGTGCGACCAGCTCCGCGATCTGCCGCTCGCGACGGGTGAGGCTCCGTGATAGATCCTGGGGCGCGCGTGATCTATCCACCACAACGCCAGGCGGCTCTTCGGCGCCCGAGAGGGCGTACTCGATGGCCTGCTCGGAGCTCATCTGCTCCCCCTCTTCCCACGCCGTCACGAACGCCTCCTCGCCGAGCCGAGAACGCATAGCGTTCAGCTGTGCCTCATAGTCAGTGGGCACATGGTCCCAGAGTACGATGGCGAGGCCTATGGCTTCCCGCAAAGTCTCGGCCGCCGCCCAGAGCCGTACCGCTCGGGCCAGCCGTCCGTCCAGAGCGGATATCAAGGCGCTGCCCAGCAAGTCGTTATAGATGCGCGGTTTGATGCCCAACCGCTGCAGAAGACGTAGGTTCTCTTCTACAAGGGCTTGGGCCCGGGTGCGATCTCCGCCTTCCAACTCGGCCATCCATAGGTGGGTCACGCATAGGGTCACCCGCTGTTTGTCTCCGAGATCCTGAAACGTAGCCAAGCTTTCCTCTAACGACGCCACGGCCCGCTTGTGATCTCCCCGATAGAGCGCGGCCATCCCCAGAAGAACGAGTAACTCGGCCTTCGCCCAGCGGTCGTTGAACTTGTGCCGCCACAGCGACAGGGCTTCTTCGCACAAGACCTCGAGGCGCTTCTTATCTTCCTGGTGCAGGATGGCATGTCCCAGGTTGAAGATCGAGGTCGCGACGCTCGGCTCGTCCCCCTCTTCCATGAACAGGCTCACGCTCTCTTCGAGAAGCGTCACGGCCCGGTCCAGGTCGTGCTGGTAGAGAGCGATCCAACCAGCGTCATTAAGTGCCTTCGCCCGCACGCCCGCCGGCAACGCGGTGTTGCCGGCGAGCGCCCCCTCCAACCAGCGCCGCCCCTCGCTGAAATAACCGCCGACCCACCAGAAGCGCTCCAGAGCCACCGCGAGGCGCGATCCCCGTTCGACGTCTTCCTTTTGGAGCGTCCACCCCAGGGCCGTCCTCAGGTTCGCATGTTCCCGCTCCAGCCGCTCGAGCCACGCCTCCTGCCCTGCGCCCCTCAGTTCCGGCTCAGCCTCCTCCGCCAGCGCCAGGTAGTACTCTGCGTGCCGCCCACGGATCCGCTCCGCCTTCCCGCTCTCCACCAGCCGCTCCTGAGCGTACTGCCGGATGGGCTCCAGCATTCTGTAGCGCGGCGCGCCTCCCCATCCGCCTCCGCCACCACCAGCGACTTGTCTACCAGGCTCAGCAGCACGTCGAGCGGGTCTCCTTCGCCGCTCACCGCCTCGACCGCCTCGAGGGCCCATCCCCCCGCGAACACCGAGAGCCCCACGAACAAATCACGCTCTCGCTCCCAGAGCAGCTCGAAGCTCCAATTCAGCGCTCCTTCCAGGGTCCGCTGCCTCGGCGAGGCGGTGCGACCGCCGGCCAGCAGTTCGAGGGAATCCTTGAGCATGTCGGCGATCTGTCCTACCGAGAGTGCCCCCGTCCTGGCGGCGGCGAGCTCTATGGCGAGTGGCATCCCATCTAACTTCCGGCAGATCTCCGCCACGGCCTGCGCGTTGTCCTGGGTCAAGAGGAAATCGGGCCGACGATACCTGGCGCGTTCTACGAACAACCGTACCGAGCCGTACACGGCCAGTTCCTCTACCGTTGGCACCACACCCGGACCCGGTGCGGGAAGAGGCGCCACCCGCCAGGTGAGCTCCCCGGCGACGTTCAACACCTCGCGGCTCGTGGCAAGCACCTGGAGACTTTCGCACGAATCGAGGAGCGATTCCGCGAGATGGGCTACGGCCCCGATGAGGTGCTCGCAGTTGTCCAGTACCAAGAGTAAATGCTTCGATGAGAGGTGGTCCTTGAGTGTGGTGGCTAGCGGGCGGCCCGGCTCCTCACGCACGCCCAAGGTCTCCGCTACCGCCTGCTCCACCAACTCCGCATCCGAAAGCGGGGCGAGTTCGACGAGCCACACCCCGTCTGCGTAGATCCCCACCAGGTCCTTGGCCACCCTCAACGCGAAGCGCGTCTTGCCCGAGCCACCTGCCCCCGTCAGCGTGAGTAAACGGGTCATGGAGAGCAGCCGCTCCACTTCGACCATCTCTTCCTCGCGCCCCACGAAACTCGTGCGCTCGGCCGGAAGGTTGTTGCGCTTCCGCGATCCCCCCACCGAGCGTCCGGCGGGTGCAACGATGCCCTTTCCCTTAGAAGGCCCAGCTTCAGGCTGCTGCCCGGCCACCATGCGCTCGTAGAACAGCCTTGCCGGTTCGCCGGGTTCGATTCCGAGCTGTTCGGAGAGCGTACGCCGGAGCCGTCCGTACTGCTCGATCGCCTCAGTGCGCCTCCCGTCGGCTGCGTAAAGGCGCATCAGGCCCAAATGCGCCTCTTCGTGGCCAGCGTAAACTTCGACCGCGCGCCCGAGGGCCGCGATCGCGGGCTTCGACTCCCCCTGCTCCTCGTGAAGGGCGGCCAGCTCCATCAGCGAACTCAGATAAGTCTGCCGCAAGGCTTCTCGCTTGTGCTCGGCCCATGCCTCGTAGCGGTCATCGGGTAACAACTCCCCGGCATAAAGGTTTAAGGCCGCCCGGTAGGCCGCAGGATCTTCGGCTCTCCTCGCCGTCCGGGCCGCTTCCTCGAAGGCCTCCGCGTCTACCCAGAGCGGTCCCTCCGGGCACAGCGCGAGCCAGCCGTCGCGCACCCGAAGGTAGCGCGAGGCGGCAGGGTTGGGCTCGAGTGCGCGGCGGGCGGCGTGCAGGGCCTGCCTGAGGTTGTTGGAGGCGGCCTCGGGAGCCAAATCCGCCCACAACCACTCCGTCACCTGCTCGCGGTGAAGACGATGCCCAGGGGCGAGGGCGAGGAGCTTCACTAGGCTCGCCGCCTTCTTCAGGCGCCAGGACCCCTCTGGAACGCTGCGGGTCCCGACAGAAACCCAGAATCCGCCGAGTAGCCCGATACGCATCGGTTCAGGCAACGTGGTCTCTTCCCTGGTCGCGTGAGCCTATCGCTCCCAACTATACCCTCGAGGTCGGCAGACTGGAACACCCGCCCTTCCGAAGGCTTTACAAGGAAGGCGCGAAACCGCGGTGGCTGGCATCATAACGGTAGAGCAAGGATAAGAAGGGAGACTTGATGCCAATCTACGTAGCCCTGGTGAATTGGACCGGCCAGGGCATCAAGACGGTAAAGGCCGCCGTCGAGCGGGCCGACAAAGGAGAATTGATTGCCAAGAAGCACGGGGCCCACTTCCTTGAGCATTACTGGACCAGCGGCCCTTACGATGTGGTTGCAATAGTCGAAGCACCTGACGACGAAAGCGTCTACGCCGCCTTCCGAGAAATCGGAACAGCCGGGAACGCTAGACCGACGCTCATGCGTGCGTTCGGCCGAGAGGAGATGTCGAGGATCCTCGACAGGCTCTAACCGTCGTAGGGCGGGTCGGCGCGACTGCACATCGGCTTCTCGCCTCGCGGGTCCGTGTAGAGAACCCGACTCCGGTGGGCTTGAGCACGTAGGCAGGGGCGATTTCGACACGGGTTCTCAGGCGCGCAGGCATGACTAGGCAACCCGCCCTCACTTTGTATTTAGGTATGAAATCCGGCTTCCGAGGAAGCGACTTCTCGGCAACTGGAAGGAAGCTTCTCCGGGGGCGTGTTGCTCCCACCACTTTCCTCTGGGCCCACGCAAGCTGGGACAACGCCTAGTTTGACTTTAAGGGTCATGCTTGTCGGAGAAAACGTGGATTTGGACGTGTCGCTCTTGGCAAGCCGGGAGGTGCCGGGGGCGTTGTTAGTGCCTCGCGGCCTGCCAGTGCTTGATGGCGTCTATCGGGTAGACAAGCATAAGGACGTTGAGCAGTAGGCTGTCCCTGATCCAGAAGGCTAACGTGACCTCTGTCAACATAAACACCGCAAGCGCCCGGCGGAACCCGAGCTGCCGAGCGAGCACGAACCCGAGCCCGCAGGCGAGGATGTCGCCGAACGAGTTTACGATCGTGTCTCCGTTGTAGCCGTGCGCCACGGTCCACTCTCGGTAGCGCCGGATGATGAACTCCGAGTTCTCGGCCACCTCCCACAGGGCTTCCATCGAGATCGCGATCGAGAGCCGCCAGAGCGCCGACAGCCGCGGCAAGACGAGCGCCAGTAACCCGCAAAACAGGAATCCGTGGAGCACGTGTGTAAAAGTGAACGAGCCTAAGAGCTGCTGGGAGTTGTCCGAGCTCCAGGCTTGGCCGGACCACAGGCACAGATGGTTGCACGGCCGCCACCACAGGCGCCCTTGACTACGGAGCAGGTACGCCGTTGCCACCAGAACCAAGACGATGGTCAACCATGGCAACGTCCTTTTCATCCTGGCCTGGAGCATAGATGCTCTCTATCTGTATCGACGAGAAGACTTCACGCACATTATCTCGTATTGGTTGCTAGACCTCCAGAGGATGTGCTTGGAAGGCACCTTTCTCCGCCTGGAACCTCGGGCATCGGGAGAGATGAAGAATAGTGGGTAGTTACGGCGTCTACAAGCTGCTCCGCCCTTCGGCGAGGAATGGAACCCGCTGGAGGACCACGTCGAATGGGCGGCCAGCCGCGCGGAGGCGGTACGGTGCGCGGATAAGATCCACGACCCGGCATACCCGGGGGTGAGGCGGTAGTGGACGTGGACCAGTGCTCGGAACGCCGGGTCGTCTACCGCGCTGGCAGCACAGACTTGATCACTTCGTAGGCGTCACGAATCGCCGCGCGATTCTTCGTTCTTCTAGAGCAACTTACAGCGCTCGACAAAGAGAGGGCACAGAGCTGTATTTCCTTGTGTACAAACCCTGAGCGCTCTATCATTGCTACCTACGGTGATATGCGTTGCATAGCTGCGGGTAGATGAAATCCTACCCGGAAAGAGATGCGGTGCAAGGTAGGGATCTGACAAGAGCAAACGCCCGGCGGAGGCTCCGGCGCAACTTCTATCTCGTGTTTATCGTGGTCCTGATAGGCCTGGCAATCTCGTTCTGGTCATGGGTGGACGCCCAGGCGCGTGCCGTAGTGGTGATCTCCTCCGTCCTCGACGCCCCGGTTCTCACTCCTGCCGTCGAGGCCGCGAGCAACGAGCCACGCTTCGCTGACGTCCACGTGGCGGGGAACCCTGCCCTTGTGGCGAGGCCCGCGGGCGACGGACCATGGCCCGCGATATTCCTGGTCAACGGGACCGTGCCCGCAGGGAGGAAGCTCCCTGCGGTGCGGCACTTGGCGGAGGGTTTCGCGCGGGCGGGGTACCTCGTGGTCGTGCCCGATTTACCGGGATTGATGGAGGACAGGATCACACCTAGAACCGTGCAGGAGACCACCAAGGTTGCCCGCGAGATATCCACCACCGCTGACGCCAAAGGTGGGAAGGTGACTCTGGTCGGGGTCTCGACAGGAGCTACCCTCTCCCTCCTGGCCGCTGAGAACCCGGTCCTCAAAGGGAAGGTCTCCTTGGTCGCCGGAGTGGCGCCATTTGCGGACATCCATACCGTAGTTAGCGTCGCCACCACTAGCCATTACCGACGGGATGATGGAGAGCTGATCCGCTACAAGGCTGCCCCCTTCCTCTCCTACGTCGTCGCCCGCTCTCTGATCGCCGCCTTGCCTCCCGGCGAGGACCGGCAGACGCTCATGAGCGAGCTCGAAAAGGTCGGCCGTGACAACCCGCATCCACTCTCCGATATCCGCTCGCGTCGGACAGCAGATCTGGGACCGGAGGCAAAGAGCGTAGTCAGGCTGCTCGCGAACCGTAACCTGAAACGCTTCGACTCGCTCTACGCGGCCCTCCCCGAGGGGGTGCGCCACGACCTCGGGGAGCTCTCGCCGCTCCCCGGCGAAGGGGAGATAGACGTCCCCGTCGATCTCGCCACGGGTCCCCACGACAAGTACTTCCCTCCTCATGAGTCCTACGAGCTGAAGCGCGTTGCGCCTGAGAGACAAGTAACGGTAACGAAAGCGCTCGACCATGCAGAGCTCAACGTCTCTCCCGGAGACATTCCGGCCTTCCTAACCTTCGACGGTTTCGTGGTTCGCTCACTGCGGGAAGCCCGCCTCAAAGCCTAGTAGACCAAATAGGCCTTGCAGAAGATCTCGAAGCACTCTGCTATTTGCGTCGCTTGAATAATAACCGCTAGGAGCTTTCATCCACTCGCCAACCGGACGAGAGGCCTTCCAGAGTTATTCGCGCTGAGCGTACCAGCCGGAGGCCACGGCTCCCCAGGCGGCCCTGCTTTGCTGGCGTGCTGTCTCATGGTGCCCTGACATCTGACCAGGCGGTGTCATGTCACTCTCCCTTATGGGTCTGTGTGGTGTACCAAGATAGAGAGCCGACAGAATCAGCGCAAACGGTGTGCGTTCAGAATCGGTTTTATTACCCCTCCGATCCTTGCGACGCCCGTCGAGACGTTCTGCCCCACCTCACCGCTCGGATACGCGACGGCATTGGCGGGCACCGTTGTCGCGACCGGCCCCGCCTCGGCGAACGCCGATTACGACAACGGCGCTGTCCTTCGTGGTTTGTCTAGATGCAGATGGAGTAGTGGAGGTCACGTTCTAGCCGCGTTGGGGCTTCGGTTCTCTTGGGATCTTGAAGACACGCTTCTCCATATCGGGATAGCGTGACGCTAGAATATCTTATACGGACTTCGGGGTATCCTCATCTCGCACGCTCGGGGGAATATGGGCCAAAGTGGAACAGACCCAGCCACTTGGTTCTTGGAATCATAGACTACGGTAGACCCGGATTACTGGTCACACCTAAAGGAGAATCGCATGATCGGGAGGATCTGGCACGGATGGACAACCCGCGAGAACGCCGACAAGTACGAGAGACTACTCAAAGAAGAGATCTTCTCGGGCATAGCTGAGGAGAAGGTCTCTGGATACAAGGGCATCCAGCTCTTCCGCAGACCCCTCGACATTGATGAGATGGAGTTCGTTACGATCATGTGGTTTGACTCCTGGGATGCGGTCAAGCAGTTCGCCGGGGAGGATTATGAGCGAGCGTATGTGCCTCCGGCAGCGCGAGAGGTGCTGGCGAGATTCGACGAGCGTTCCCAACACTATGAGATCAGGGAAAGCCTCGACTACTAGAAGCAAGGCCCTACTAGGTGCATCGCTCAAACGGGTAATCTTCCAACCCCGGAAGTTAACCCTTAAGGACACACCACAGCGAAGCGTGTTGCTCCTACCGTCTCCGTCTGGGTCCACGCAAGCTGGGACAATGCCTGGGGTGACGTTCCGAGTCCTGTTGCCAGGGCATGGAGAGTGGTCGGAGTTGGAAGTCGTCTAGCCACGCGGAGGAGGGTAGCACGGGCGGCTGGCGTCAAGGCGAAGGCGGGGTGCGCGCTTACTGTGCAGACCTCTGCAGGGTCACGAGGGTGATGTCGTCTTCCTGCTCCCACCCGTACCCGGTGAAGGAGCGAAGCTTATCCATCAGGAAGCCCGCCAGCGAACTTTCCTCTGCGTCGTGCTCCGCGAGCAGCCTTCTAAGCTGGGGAACGCCGAACATCTCACCCTGAGGGTCGTGAGCCTCGACCAAGCCATCACTGTAGAAGAGGGTGCTGTCGCCAGCCTCCAGCACAGCCTCCTTCTCCTCATATGTCATGCCGGTCATGAGCCCCAGCGGCATCCCCCGTGCTCTCAGCTCGTCGGCCTGGCCATCATATCGCCTGCACGGGAGGTTGTGTCCGGCGTTGGCGTAAACGAGACGTCCGCTCTCTGGGTCGAGGACGCAATAGAAGCAGGTCACAAACGTGCTAGGGGGTATATCCGCAACTAACGCCTCGTTGACCCGAGCTAGCACCTCCCCCGGCGACTCCAAAGACTGAACGACGGCTCTAAGCATGCCCCGAGTCGTTGCCATCACCAGCGCCGCGGGCATACCATGACCGGTGGCGTCTCCTACCACCAGCCCTATTCTTCCGTCCGGAAACTCCAAGAAGTCGTAGAAGTCGCCGCCGACCTCCCTAGCCGGTTCGTAGTAGGCTGCTATCCGCCAGCCCTCTAGCTCGGGTATGGTCTCGGGCAGGAGCTCCTGTTGGATCTGACGGGCTACTTGCAGTTCTTGCTCGATGCGCTCTCGCTCTCGGGCTTCGGCCGCCCGAAAGCGCCAGGTGAGGTTGCGGATTAGGGTATCGAAGGCCGGGGAGCGCTCCAGGCCCAGCCCAGGTAGAGAGATGTCGCCACTCTCGGAGTACGCTTCGTCGGTTGTTCCGCCTTCGAAGAGCCACTGCTGTTCTTCTTCCGAGCGGCTGATGGCTACGCTGGACCACCCTTCCACTGCCCTGCTTCTGGTGATCCGGTAGATGGTAATGCCTGTGGCTGTCATGTGGTTGCCAGTTGGGGGGATGCCCAACCAGTCGCCCAGGTGGGTGGCGCTAACGCTCCAGCGGTACATCACCCTGTCGCCTTGAGCCAAGATGTCATGGAGGACGCTCTTCATATCGGGGAAGGCTCTATAGTACATAGCGAGCAGCTGCTTGAGGCTGTCGCGGCTGGTCAATCGCCCATCAGGGATTTGGTGCTCGATGTAGTCGGGGACCATGAACTCGTCCACGGCGGCCAGGTTGCGCCTGATCCACGCCTCCTCGAAGTAGCGGCGGACGAGAGCTTCGTTTTCTTGTGCGGACACGGTATATTCTCCTCGCACACGCACTTTCTCCTAGCGGACAACCACCCTTTCCACCAAGAGCATGATGCCACCGACCAGAGCCGGGTGCGAACTTCTGAGAATAAATGTCTTCGAGAACGGGAGGTAGAGCCCGCGGGTGCCGTTGTCGCGACCGACTCCGCCTCTGCCGACGCAGGCTACGACAATGGCACTGCCGTTCAGCGTCTGCCTCGATATCGAAGGGACGGTTGAGCTGCGGATCGTCGGTTAGCGGCAGCCACGAGGCTCGCGAGGAAACGAACGTCGGGATCACGATTGCCTTCTATCGGGCGCGAAGCCAGTCGGGCCAACGTCGCGCTTGGCGTTCTGCGCAGGGATAGTATGGGATGGGACGAACTAGGTCCGCACTGCATTTGGCGGTGATTTGTAGCATAATGCCGCTCAAAACTTTGAGACAAGGTAGGGAAACAGCTTGGCTTCCAATATGGTCCCGGCTAGCATGCCGAAAAGCGATATTACGAACTCTAATGTCGCCACGCGCCTTTGCGCCTCTAAAAAGGTACGCTCGGTTTCTGGTGCTACAGAATGAGTACCGAGGTCAAAAAGCGCGCTGCTCATCAACGAAGGAGAGTCGTCTTTCCATCCACTCGGGCAAACAGGACGTCCGGAACCTCAAGTTCAGAAACGCCAAATCCGCACACGTAGCATCGGCGGTCCTGTTACTCCAAAGTAGGTTTGGTAATGCCCCCATCCCTCTTCGTCCAGAGTCCACCTAAAGGTCAGTTGGTTCGGACCGTTAAGCGCGATAGTCGTCTCGGGGTACCAGAACCACATCATTTGGCCCTGGCTGTTGAGAGCCCCCAAATTGGCATCTACCAACAGGTCCATCGAGCCAAGGTTGTGGCTCCAAGTGTAGTTCTGCCCCTGGGGTGCATTAACAGGTGGCGGGAAGAGGGGCATGGTCACCTCGCCGGAGTCCCAATCCGGTTGGCCCAGCCCACCCTTGCCTGGAGGCGTAGGCTTCGTCGCCGATCCGGCGGCTCTCTTGTTGTCAGCGGTCTTTCGTTGGTCCATGGTGGCTCCTCCTTCTCGTTCTGTGGTCATCTCCTATCTGCTTATAGCAATCGCCGATGAATGGAGGATGAATTTGGTAAGGGGAGCGAAAAATTCCCGTTTCGAGACCTAGGGTGCTCGACTCTGAGGACTTCGGGAAAGCCTCCTACTAGGCAACTCAAGAAGGTGCGTACGAGGAAGCGCACGGCCCCTGCTACCTCATCTTCGAGAACGCCACCCGGACGGGTGTGTCGGGGGTGAGGCCCGCGACAGTATCCACCTGGCATATAAAGCAGACCACCCAGCCTGAGATAAATGGCCACATGGGGGATATGCTCGGGCTCCGCCTACCTCCATACTTATGGACGTAGGCAGTACGGGGAGGGGGGCTAACATCTTTGTTTCTCTGCCCACTAAAGAAAGGTGGATGGGAATGAGAAGGACGGCACTGTTGGCCACTGCGGTGATGGCGGCGCTGGTGTTGACGATGACAGCAGGTCCGATGTCTAAGCAGGGGCTCTCACCGGAGCCAGCCCAGGCACGCATGCCTGCCCTCACGGTCACCGTGGCGTGCAAAGCCACACCCGAGACAACCCGTGTCAAGAACAACCGCAACAGGGCCATAACGATCAAGAATGTAGGGTCGATCTACCAGCCGCGCTCCAACGAGCCC
>Ga0126314_10001395_pt1 | contig 11620 bp, 9 predicted proteins | sample Plot105B_FD_92535 | JGI IMG/M metagenome (GOLD analysis project Ga0126314, IMG submission 92535) | Serpentine soil microbial communities from UC McLaughlin Reserve, CA, USA - Plot105B | ecosystem: Environmental > Terrestrial > Soil > Grasslands | place: USA: UC McLaughlin Reserve, Lake County...
CCGAAAGCACAGCCGCTGTAGACGTCCGGGTCGTAGCCGACCGCGCGCAGGACATTGGGGTGGACCATGCCGGCGCCACCCATCTCCAGCCAGCCGGTGCCCTTGCAGACGCGGCAGCCGGCGCCGCCACAGATGGCGCAGTCGACCGCGAAATCGACGCCCGGCTCGACGAACGGGAAGAAGTCGCAGCGGAATCGGATACGCCGCTCCGACCCGAAAAGCTGACGAGCCATCTCGGCCAGAACTCCTTTGAGGTCGGCCATGGTGATATTGCGGTCGACCGCCAGCCCTTCCAGCTGGTGGAACATCCATTCATGCGATGCGTCCTGCGCCTCGTAGCGGTAGGCCCGGCCGGGCACGACAACCCGCACCGGTGGTGTTGTCTGCTGCATGACGCGCGCTTGCATCGGTGAAGTGTGCGTGCGCAGCACGATCTCGCCGGGCAGATCCACCTGGATCGTGTCCCAGATATCGCGCGCCGGGTGGTCCTTCGGAATGTTCAGCAGATCGAAGTTGTAGTGCGCGGTCTCCACCTCAGGACCGAAAACGGTCTGGAACCCGAGCAAAGCGAAGATCTCGCTCAATTCATCGATCATCTGCGAGACGGGATGCGAGGCGCCAAGAATCGGCGGCCGACCGGGCAACGTCACGTCGACGGCATCCGCAGCGAGGCGCTGCTCGAGATTCTCGGCCGCGAGCGCGGCGTGCCGAGCAGTCCAGGATGCCGTGAGCTCGCTCTTGAGCGCATTGCCACCCCGGCCAGCGATCGGTCGCTGGTCGGCCGGAAGGGAAGCCAGACCGCGTAGAAATAGCGTCAACTCCCCTTTGGGACCGAGAAACGCCCGCTCCCAGGCGATGATCTCGTCGAGTGAAGTAGCCGCCTGGAGTTCAGTCTCCGCCCGCATGCGGATGTCGTCGATCGTCTCCTGCGCCGTCATGCCGCTACCTGTCCTACGCTTCCCGTTTCCTTTACGGGCATGAAAAGACCCCTCGGCAGGGACGAGGGGCCTCCACGCGGTACCACCCTGCTTCGCCGGCGTGCCGGCGCGCTCAAATCTGCCCGCTAACCGTGGGCTTGGGGACGACTACGCGGCGCGCTTGGCGCATTCACCGTCCGGCTCAGGAGGGAACTTCTCCGCCGCGCCACCCCGGCGGCTCTCAGTCGCGACCACCGTCCCTGTCTGGCGCGCCGGCGGGTACTCGTCTCCGTCAGCGCCATCTCTCTTGATGTCATTGCGAAGTATAGCAGTCGCCCCGATGTGCGAGATCAGAGAACGCCCTCGTCCTATACTCGGGACACGGACACAACTGGTTCTGGCCTGGATGCGGACTGTTGCTGCGGTCCCGGCGAAACGCGGAGACGGAAGGAATCGGCGGGTGTATTCGACGATCGAATCGGTGCGGGGCAGGGAGATTCTCGATTCGCGAGGCAATCCCACGTTGGAAGTAGAGGTCGCCCTCGTCGGCGGTGACAGTGGTCTCGCTGGTGTGCCTTCCGGCGCATCGACCGGCGCGCACGAGGCGGTTGAGCTGCGTGACAACGACCCTGCGCGTTACGGCGGCAAAGGCGTCCAGATCGCGGTCCGGAACGTCAATGAAGCCCTCGCCGAAGCGGTGGTCGGACTCGATGCGTTCGACCAGATCGGAGTCGATCGCACCATGCGCGATCTTGACGGCAGCGAGAACAAGGGACAACTCGGTGCGAACGCGATCCTCGGGGTCTCGCTCGCGGTCGCCAGAGCGGCGGCCGAGGCGGCGGGGTTGCCGCTCTACCGCTATCTGGGCGGGCCAAACGGACGCACGCTACCCGTGCCGATGATGAACATCCTCAACGGCGGCAAACACGCCTCCGGCTCGAATGTGGACATGCAAGAGTTCATGGTGATGCCTATCGGCGCGCCGTCATTCGCCGAAGGACTGCGCTGGGGCGCCGAGGTCTTTCATGCCTTGAAGAATGTGCTCAAGGCGCGCGGTGCGGCGACGACGGTCGGGGACGAAGGAGGCTACGGTCCGAGTCTGTCCTCCAACGAGCATGCCATCGAGGCAGTGCTGGAGGGGATCGCCAAGGCCGGATATGAGCCGGGGCGTGACCTGGTGATCGCTCTCGACCCGGCGACGACCGAATTCTTCGACGCAACGACCGGAAATTACCTCCTCAAGGGCGATGACCGAACGCTGTCGGGCCACGAGATGGTGGAGTTCTGGAAGGATTGGACTACGCGCTTCCCAATCGCCTCCGTCGAGGATGGACTGGCTGAGGACGACTGGTCGCATTGGAGCGCCCTGCAATCATCCATCGGCAGCCACGTGCAGCTCGTCGGCGACGATCTCTTCGTCACGAATCCGGAGCGCCTAGCGAGAGGCATCCGGGAGAGGGCCGCGAACGCGATTCTGGTGAAGCCGAACCAGATCGGGACGCTCACCGAGACGCTGGACGCCATCGCCCTGGCTCAACGCAACGGGATGAACGCGGTCATTTCACACCGCAGCGGCGAGACCGGCGACACCTTCATCGCCGACCTAGCGGTGGCGACCAACGCCGGGCAGATCAAGACTGGCGCCCCTTCCCGCGTCGATCGCGTCGCCAAGTACAACCGGCTCCTCGCCATCGAAGCAGAGCTGGGGGAGGCAGCCGTCTATCCCGGATCTTCAGGACTGACCTGAGTCACGCGTTATCCGTCATTTGAGTAGGCAGGGACGGCTGCCGCAATGCCCCGGATGCCACAATCTGCTCCATCTCGGAGACGATTGCCTCGAATTCGGCGAGACCGGCCTCAATCGGCTGCGGAGAGGTCAAGTCGACTCCAGCTTCGGCCAGCAACGCCAGTGGATAGTCGCGACCACCGGAGGCGAGGAGGCGCCGGTAGCGCTCGCGGGCAGGCTGCCCTTCGTCGCGAATCGCGCGGGCAATTGCGATCGCCGCGGAGAGCCCGGTTGCGTATTGATAGACATAAAAAGCCCGGTAGAAATGCGGGATGCGCGCCCAGTTCACGCGGACGCCATCGTCGATGCTGACGCCAGGCAGGTAGCTCTCGTAGAGCTCGCCGTAGATCTCGTTCAGGATGTCGACGGTGAGCGGTTTGCCCGATTCCGCTAGCGCGTGGACGCGCTGCTCGTACTCGGCAAACATCGTCTGTCGCACCACGGTACCGAAATAGGTCTCGGCGAACCGATCGAGAATCGCGAACCGCCCCAGAGCGTCGTCCTTGGCGGTTTGCTCGAGCAGGCTCCAGGTGAGAAGCACCTCGTTGACGGTCGAGGCGATCTCGGCGAGGAAAATCGGGTACCCGGCCTCATGGAAGGGAAGGTTGGCGTCAGCGTAGAAGCTGTGCATGGCGTGGCCGGCCTCGTGCGCGAGCGTGAACACGTCGTTCATCGTGCCGTTCCAGTTCATCAGAATGACAGGCGGCGCGGCATAGGCTCCCGACGAATACGCGCCGGAGCGTTTCCCCTTCGTCTCGTGGACATCCACCCAGCGTCGCTCAAAACCGGTCCGCAGATCGTCGACGTAGTCCTCTCCCAGGAGACCGAGGCCGCTGAGCACCAGATCGACGCCCTCACGATAGTCGTGGCGTTGCTCCGGTTCGGGGGACAAGGGCACGACCAGGTCATACGCCGCCAGCTCGTCCAGACCCAGCACTTGCCTGCGCAACTCCAGATAGCGAGCCAGAACCGGTTGCGCCGCACGAATCGATTCGATGAGCGTGTCGTAGACCGCGGTCGGGACGTTGTCCCCGAACAACGCCGCTTCCCGGGCCGAGGAGTGGTTTCGCACGCGGGCCTGAAACACGTCGCCGCGCACCGAAGCGCCGTGTAACGCCGCCAGCGTGTGCCGGTGATCCAGATAGGCCCTCGTAAACGTCTCTGAGGCTTGCCGACGCGTCTCCCGGTCCTTCGACCGTAGCAGCAGCGCGTGCCGCGCCTTCGTCAGCTCGATCTCTGTTCCTGTTTCGTCGTGTACCCGGCCAAACGTCAGGTCGGCATTGTCGAGAGCGGTGAAGGCATCGGATGGCGCGCGGGCCACGTCGGCGCCCTGGGCAAGAATCTGCTCGATCTCAGCCGAGCGCACGTGCGGCCGCCGGCGCGCGAGATCGTCGAGCATGTGCTGATAGGGTGCAAGGAGTGGATCGGCGCGAAGCTCATCCAATCGCTGGGGAGGCAAACTGAGGAGCTCCGGCTCGACAAACGCAAGCGCCTCTCCTGCCTCGATCGCGATAGCCACTGAACGCTCATAGCGCGCCAACGCCTCGCTGTTGGCAAGGTTCTCATCACGCCTCAGATGCGCGTAAACGCGGAACCGCTCCAGGGTCTGGCGCAGAGCCATGATGTCCTCGAGCGCCTGGCGTAGTCGAGCGGCTGAGTCACCGAGCGCGCCACGGTGGCTCGCGGCGGCCTCGATCAAGGCCGGCATCCGGCTCGCGTCAGCCTCCCAATCGCTCTCCTCGTTGTAAATTCCGCTCAAGTCCCAGGTGTCTTCCAGGGCGATTTGGTCCCGTGTTGGAATCTCTCCGGCCGGGATGTCAACGGTGTTTTGACTGGTCATGCTTTGTCCTGTTCTCCAGTTGATTCGGCGTCCTCGTTGCTTGGCTTGTGGTGCTATCCGGCGTGGCGTCAGCGCCGGTCAAATCTGATCAGGAAATGATGCCGCACAACCTGATCGGCGGCTCATGACTAGACTATGCGGCCAGTGAGATCATCCTCGAAGCTGGGAGGCGACGTTGCAACCTGAGCTCATCGACATCCGCACCGGGCAAACCCGTGCCGTCTGCGTCGATTGTGGCGAGCCCTTCGACCGGGCGCCCGGCGAAGTTGTGGCCAGGCGCGGCACGGGGCTGCCTGTATCACCGCGATGCCCGCCATGCCGCGTCTCGCGGCGAGAAGAACGGAACGCCCGTATCCTCGAGGCGCTGCGCAGTGGCGACTTGCGAGGTGCACGACCGTTCGCTGCCGGTCCACCGGACTCGACCCAGCGCCTCTACCCGGCGGTCTGCTCCAGCTGCTTGCGCCCGATCCGCCTCCCGTTCAAGCCGAGTCTCGACCGGCCGGTTTTCTGTCGCTTCTGCCTCGACGCGCGAAACGGCCGCTGACGGTCTGCGCGCGACGGATCGCGGTGCCTCAGTCGCTGCTCAGGCGTTGATCTCGAAGGCGAACTCCCGCTCTGCAATCGTCAGGCTTTCGTCCGCGATCTCGACCATGCGGTCGATTTCGGCCTCGCTCATCACGAGCGGCGGCGCGAAGTGCATCACGTCCCAGACCCGTGTCACCAGCCCTCTCTGCAGAGCCAGTTCGCCCAGCCGCGCCGTGAAGGTGGCCGTCTTGCCCCAACTTTCTCGTGTCTCCTTGTTCTTGACAAGATCGATACCGCACATCAACCCCAGCCCGCGCACGTCGCCAACGGTGGGATGGGCGCGCAGCTCCTCGAGCCGGGACTTCAGATAGTTGCCCTTCTCGGCGCTCTGCGTGACCAGATTCTCGCGCTCGAAGATCTCGAGGTTCTGTAGCGCCGCGGCACAGGCGGCGGGGTGGCCACCGAAGGTGAGCAGGTGACCCATGGCGGCTTCTTTATTCTCCTTGAACACGTCGTACACCGATTCCCGGACGATTGCGGCGGCGATCGGCGCGTAGCCGGAGGAGAGGCCCTTCGCCATCGTCATGATGTCGGGCACGAATGCGAACTGCTCGGTGGCGAACATGGTGCCGGTCCGCCCGAAGCCGTTGATGACCTCGTCGGCAATGAGTAACACGCCATGACGGTCGCAGATTTCGCGCAGTAGCTGCCAGTACTTAGGCGACGGCACGTGCACGCCAGCTGCGGTCGAGATCGGTTCGCCGATGACCGCGGCAACCGTCTCCGGACCTTGGTTGACGATCTCTTGCTCGACGAAACGGGCCGCCATCAGGTCGGCTTCTTCCCCCTCGAGACCGAAGTCGGACCGGTAGCGGTCCGGGTGTGGCACGTGGTAGACGCCGTACATGAAGGGACCGAACCAGGTTTCGTTGCGCGTTGCCGTGACGCTCATCGCGCCGTAGGTCATGCCGTGGTAGGAGCGCCGGCGGGCGATGATCTTGTAGCGCTTGGGAAAACCGCGCATCGCCTGGACTTGCTTGGCGATCTTGATGGCGGTTTCGACGGCCTCGGAGCCACCGGAGGCGAAAAAGAGCCGGCTGAGGTCGCCCGGCGCGAGCTCGGCGAGCTTTTCGGCCAGTTTGACCGCTGGTGTAGTCGTGTAGGTCATTGCCGAGGCGTATCCCAGGCGAGCAGCCTGGTCGGCGTACGCCTGTGCGATCTCGCGGCGGCCGTGTCCGGCATTGACGACCCACAGTCCGGCGATCCCGTCGAGATACTCCCGGCCGTGCACGTCGTAGAGGCGAGCGCCTTCGCCGCGGTCGAAGATGCGGAGGTTGTCGCTTTCGAACTCGGCCCACGGCAGTTGGTGGATCCAGACGTGGTCGCGCGCGGCCTGCTCCACCGCCGTGGCGCCACCAGCATGCCAGTTTTCCTCAGCCGGGACCCCCGGTCGCCGCTCCCGTGTCTCGACCATTTCGGCTGCCTTCGCGCTCACCATCGACCAATTCCTCCCGAGTAGACCGTCGCGGCCAAAGGCAACGCCAGGCGTGACCGCGCAGCTTGCATGCAGCGGGCACGGCACTGGCGTACCTCATGTGACCGGCGGGAACTATAGCAAAGGCCACCGGGAAGACTCTGTTGCCGGGTTCGTTGACGGTAACGTGGCAGCGACGGATGATCCTGACGAATGAGCCGCGAGCGCGACGACGCACGGCTCCAGGAGTCGATGGTGGACAAGCGTGGAGAACTAGACGATTTTGGGGCGGCTCGCTTGACGGCCCACCCGATCCTCGGCGATCTGCCGCCAGTGCCGCTCATCGAATTTACCTTCGATGGTGAAGCCGTCGCGGGGCGAGAGGGTGAGCCGATCGCGGCCGCACTCTTCGCCGCCGGCTATCGCGTCTTGCGCACTATGCCCAGGTTTGGTGACGCCCGGGGTGGCTATTGCATGATCGGACGCTGCACCGATTGCCTGGTGGTCGTCGACGGCATCCCCAACGTGCCTGCCTGCCTGACGCCCGTCTCTGCGGGTCTGGCGGTGAGGACCCAGCGCGGCCTCGGCGAGACTGCCTGGGGCGAAGCCGGGGAGGGAAGATGACGCCCTCGATCGCTGTCGTGGGCGCTGGTCCGGCGGGTCTGGCCGCCGCCACTGAGGCGGCAACCGCCGGAGCCTCAGTGATGGTGCTCGACGAGCGGGCGGAGCCGGGCGGGCAATTGCGCTATCGCGTACAGCCGGTGACGGTCGCGGCCGGTTCACCCGCCGAACGCCCGGACCTGCTCGCCGAGCGCCTGGTCGACGTCGCGCTGGCTGCCGGAGTGAGATATCGCACCAACGCGACCGTCGCCGGCTGCTTCGCCGGCCTCGAATTGCTCGTGGTCGAGGAAGGTATTTCGTCCTGCGAAGTGCCTGATGCCCTGATCGTGACAACCGGTTCAACCGATCTGCCCTACCCATTTGCTGGCGCCACCTACCCCGGGGTGTTCAGTGCACGAGGATTGCAAATTCTGTTGAATTTGCACCGGGTGCGCCCGGGACGCAGGTTCGCCATCATCGGCGGCGCTGGGGACGCGGAGGAGATCGCAATCGACATCATGCTGGCCAGCGGGGAGATGGTCTGGAGCGGTATCGCGCCGGCACCGTTCCTGCGCGCGGACGGCGCGCAAGGCGTGCGAGGATTGACTGTCGGTCAGGACGAGTATGCGGTCGACGTCGTCGCCATCGCCGTCGGCCGTCAAGCCGACCCAGCCCTGGCGACGATGGCTGGAACGCCGCTGGCGTTCTCCGCGGAGCTGGGTGGCCTGACTCCGATGATCGACGACCAATTGCGGAGTCCTCTTGGCGGACTCTTTGTCGCCGGCGATGCCGCCGGAGTGGGGAGCGTCGAAGCAGTGATCGCCGAAGGCCGCCTCGCCGGAATCGCGGCAGCGGCGTCACTTGGTCTGGCGAGTGATGAGGATGTCGCGGCGGTCAGTGCGGCCGGTGGGCCAGAATTGGCGTGGCGCCTCGCTAGGCGATCGGCGCTGCAACCTGTCTCGGTGCAGCCGTACCAGTGAGCTGAACCGTCATGCGAGACACTGCCCGTGACGAGGGGACGATGCTGGATACCGAGGCCACGTTAACTTGCCGCTGCGAGGAGATCCTGCTCGAGGAGATCGTCGCCGCGTTTGCCGCCGGAGCGCGAACCGCCGATGACGTCAAGCGTCACACTCGGGCCGGCATGGGAGCCTGCCAGGGAATCTTCTGCATGCCAGTCATCGCCGCGATGGCGGCTCAAGCGACAGGTGTGCCCATCGACCGCCTAGCGGGGATGACGATGAGGCCGCCCGTGCGGCCGCTGGCGCTGGAGGCACTGGCAACTCTAAACGGCCTGGGATCCAATCGTGGAGATGAATCGCTAGCCAGCGACGAGGAGTGACCGTGAACGACCATCGCGACGCGGAGGCGTCCCGCCTCACGATCGACTATCGCAATGCCATGGCGGCCGCTGTCGGTCCCGGGCACGGCGTGACCGATGCCATGCTCGACGAGATGGCGCCAGTCGTTGCGGAGCAGCATGCGCGCCTCGGCGCCGAGCACGCGGCTGGCGGTCAGCGTTGGATGGATCTTCCATCCGACACGGCGCTGGTTACTGAAATCGAGACATTCGCCGCCGAGGTTCGCGATCGCTATGAGAATTTCATCCTAGTTGGTATCGGCGGCTCGTCGCTCGGCGCCATCGCGACCGTCCAGGCGTTGACTAATCCATTTCGTAACGTGCTGCCGTCTGAGACCCGGGGCGGACCACGATTCTTCGTTCTCGACAATCCCGATCCGGAGAAGGTTGCGGCGACTCTGGAGACCGTCGATCTGTCGAACACACTCGTCAACGTCGTGACGAAGTCCGGGCAAACGGCGGAGACGATGGCCAATTTCCTCGCCGTGCGGCAGGCTCTCGAGGCCGCCGTCGGTCCCGAGCGAGCGCGCCAGCAGATCGTCGCCACGACTGACCCGGCTGAGGGGCTGCTGCGCGCACTGGCAGATCAGGAAGGCTACCGCACGTTTCCGGTCCCGCCTGGGGTCGATGGCCGGATGACGGTCCTCAGCGCCGTCGGCATGCTGCCGGCCGCGATCTGCGGCTGCGACATCGGTGGGCTGCTGGCGGGAGCACGCGCAATGCGCGCACGGGCCACGACCGCGGACGTGCGGCAAAATCCGGCCTACCTGCTGGCTGCGCTTTGCATCCTCGCCGACACCCGTCTCGACAAGTCGATCCTGGTGACGGTGCCTTATGCGGATGCGCTGTTCGGTTTGTCGGACTGGTTCCGCCAACTCTGGGCGGAGAGCCTCGGCAAGCGGCTCTCGCTGGACAACGAGGTGGTCTACGCTGGACAGACGCCGATTAAGGCTCTCGGTGCGATCGACCAGCACTCGCAGATCCAGCTCTACACCGAGGGTCCAAACGACAAATTGATTAGCCTCATTGCCGTCGAGAACTACCGCGCGGAGGTGGCAATCGAGGATGTGCCGGACGGAATTCCCGAGCTGGATTACCTCCGTGGTGCCGAGCTGGGTCGGCTTCTCCAGCGGGAGCAACTCGCCACGGCATGGGCACTCACCGAGGCGCAACGCCCGAACTTCACGATCGGGGTGCCGACCGTTGATGCTGCCATTCTGGGTGAGCTCTTCTATCTCTATGAGCTGCAAACGGTGATGGGTGGCGCACTGCTGAATGTCAACCCGTTTGGTCAACCCGGCGTTGAGGCGGGCAAGAACGCCACGTACGCGCTCATGGGGCGCGACGGCTACGAGACACTACGGGAAGAACTCCTTGCTGCGACCGGCACTGAAAGCCAATACCGGCTCTCGTCCGGCTGATCCAGTGGCGGAACTGATCGGATTGGCATGGCGGCGATCGGCCAGACGCATGCTGGCTCTAGTTAGTGCGCCTGGTCGGCATGGTGCTTGTTGGGAGTCAGCCAGAGGATGAACCCGAGCGCGGCGATTACAAGGGCGATCCCGGCTCCGAGGGGGAGGATGTCGTTGTCTCCCTCCCAGTTCACGACCTCACCCAAAAAACTGACACCCAGCAGGACAACGACGACGGCGATCAGGTCCCGTTTCAGGTCATTGAGATCGTTCACCTTGAGCCAGCGTGGCAGAGCCAGATTTTGGTCGATGAAAAGCTGGTAGAGACCAAGAGCCACGATGTAAAGCACCGTTCCCAATAGGATGATATCGGTGATCTCGATCAGACTGACGGCGAGACGGTCGATGTGATGTTCCCCTAGATTGTCGAGATCAAAGTTGGCGATCTCGTTCCAGGCTATGCTGAAGAGGGTGATTGTCGCGATCACCAGCAGGATGGCCGAGCCGACGAACGACCCGAGCACGGCGAACCCGATGATGAAGCGGCTCGCGGCGAAGATGTTCCGAAATTTCATCCCGACCCTCCGCCGCGGCCACGCTTAGGCAATCGCCCGTTCGGCATCGAACCGGCCGACGCTGGCGGCGGTTCGGAACGCTTGGATCGTGTCCCGAACACCCTCGTCGAGAGGTCGCCAATCGATCGGGCCCAGGAGTTCCTCGACTGCCTTGCCTTCGACGCCATCTGGCGTGAATAACGAGTCCTCGTTAAAGGTGATGGTACCGGTGCTCTCTGGTGCCGCGCGTTCGATGGCGGCGATTACGTCGGCCACCGATGCCGCCGTGCCGCCGAGGTTATAGACCGGCGCTCCAGCCGGCATCGTGCGGGCCGCCTGGATGAAGACGCGAGCGACGTCGTCCGCGTGCTGGTAGGTATCGGTGCCACCGAAGGAGATGGTGTAGGGCCGTCCCATGGCCGCAGCCGCCATCGCCTTCGTCGGCGTCGAGCTCACGCCCTGGTCGCGGCCCGGACCGTAGACGAAGAATGGGCGCAATCCGACACTGGGCACCGTGTAGTCCTGCCAGTAGATGGCGGCCCAGCCCTCGTTGGCTTCTTTGGTGACTCCGTAGAGCGTGACCGGGATCAACGGCGCGTCGTCGGCAAGTGGCCCCGGGGGATAGAGATTGGCCGAACCATAGACGGCGATTGACGAGGCGTAGGCGAGCCCCTGGACCTGATCCACGAGCTTGCGCGCGGTTTCGAAAACGATCGCGGTACCAACCACGTTCACTCTGGCTCCGAGTACCGGGTTCGCGCGCACGAAAGGCACCTGTAAGGCGGCCAGGTGCAGGATGTGGGTGATGCCGCGCTCGCGCACGACCTCCTCAAAGCGGACCTCGTCGGTGATGTCGCCATGTACGAAGTCCACCTGTCCGATGCTGGCGTCATCCATGATGATGCGCATACGGTGCGGCTCGCCTGGTAAATCGTATGTCGTCACCGGGACGCCTTCGTCGACCAGTCGTTTGACGGCCCACGATCCGATGCAGCCCAGCGCTCCCGTGACCAGGAAACGCTCCGAAGTCATCCGTTCACTCCCATTTTGCATTGCGCGCCGCCGTGGCGGCCGTCACTACTCACGCTGAATGTCTGCTCGAAGTCATACACCCGGCGACCCGCAGGATACCCGACATCGCTTCGAACTGAG
>Ga0126314_10001396_pt1 | contig 11618 bp, 11 predicted proteins | sample Plot105B_FD_92535 | JGI IMG/M metagenome (GOLD analysis project Ga0126314, IMG submission 92535) | Serpentine soil microbial communities from UC McLaughlin Reserve, CA, USA - Plot105B | ecosystem: Environmental > Terrestrial > Soil > Grasslands | place: USA: UC McLaughlin Reserve, Lake County...
CGACACCACCGCGATGCTGATCGCCGCCGGGCTCGATCCCGAGCGCTGCATCCTGTTCCGCCAGTCCGACGTGGCGGAGCACTCGCAGCTCTGCTGGCTGCTCTCGTCCGTCACGCCCTACGGCGACCTTCAGCGCATGCACCAGTTCAAGGACAAGTCCGCACGCGAGCAACAGCTGGTCCGGACGAGCCTATTCCTCTACCCGGTGCTCCAGGCCGCCGACATTCTGCTCTATAGCGCCGACGAGGTGCCGGTCGGGGAGGACCAGCGCCAGCACGTGGAGCTCGCCCGCGAGATCGGGCGCCGCTTCAACGCGACCTACGGAGAGGTCTTCGTCGAGCCCGAGGCCGTGATCCCCGAGACCGGCGCACGGATCATGGACCTGCAGAACCCGGACACGAAGATGTCGACGAGCTACGGCACGGACAGCGGGCTGATCTACATTGACGACGAGCCCGACGCGATCGTCAAGAAGGTGAAGCGAGCCCAGACCGACTCCGGCAGCGAGATCGTGCGCTCGCCCGACAAGCTCGGGATCACCAACCTGATCGACATCTACTCGGTCGCGCGCGACGTGCCGCCCGCTCAGGTCGAGGGCGAGTTCAGGGGGGAGGGCTACGGCGCCTTCAAGCAGGCCGTCGGGGAGGCGACCGCCCAGCTGCTGGCCCCCGTGCGCGCGCGCTACGTGGAGCTGCGCAGCGACGAGGAGGGCCTCGAGCAGACGCTCGAGAAGGGCGCCGATCGCGCCCGCGAGATCGCGGTACCGACCATGGCGGAGGCGCAGTCCGCAATGGGTCTCGGCCCCCGCGCTTAAGCCGTCCGGGACGCGCGCTAAAGAAATAGCTTGTGATTCCGATCACAAGGTATATGAAGGCGCTCGATCGCCCACTCGTCCGGCCACTCCTGATCGTGCTTCTCGCCACCGTGGCGTGGACGCTCTGGGTGTCGGACTTTGGCGTGAACCTCTGACCGGGGCCGCGTCTAGTCTCTCGGCGATGTCAATCGCCACGCTGGACCTTGACCTGGAGGTCTTCAACGGGCCGTTCGACCTGCTCCTGACGCTCGTGCTCAAGGAGGAGATCGACCTGCTCGAGGTCGATCTCGCGGAGGTGGTGCTCGCCTACGTCGAGTACCTGGAGCGCACCGGCGAGCTGGACCTCGAGGCCGCCACCGAGTTCCTCGTCCTGATCGCGGCGCTGCTAGAGCTGAAGTCGCGATTGATGCTCCCGGCGGACGACGAGGAGGGCCTTGACATCGAGCCGGTGGAGGCGGCGGAGGAGCTGCTCGCGCGCATGCTCGAGTATCACCGCTACCGCCAGGCGGCCGCGCACCTGCGCGACCGGCTCCACGCCGAGCACGGCTTCCGCTACCGCAGCGCTCCGCTCCCACCGCAGCTCCGCCGCATCTCCGTCGAGGCAGCCGAGGCAGCCTACGACTCGGAGCGCCTCGCCGAGGCGCTCGGCTCGCTGCTCACGGTGCCGCCGCCGCTGGACCTGCGCCACGTGCGCCGCCCCGCGGTCTCGGTGGAGCAGCGCCTGCGCCATCTACGCGACCTGCTCGCGAGCCGCAGCCGCTTCTCGTTCGACGAGGCTGTCGAGGGCGTGGACCGCCTGACGGAGGCGGTCACCCTGTTCGCCCTACTCGAGCTCTACAAGGCCGGGGAGGCCAGGTGGGAGCAGGACGTGCCGTTCGGACCGATCACGGTGGCGCCGTCGTGAACGACCTGGTGCGCACGGTCGAGGCGCTGCTCTTCCTCTCGCCGGAGCCTGTGGCCGTGGACCGGCTCGCCGATGCGTGCGAGGTGGGGGAGGGCGAGATCGTCGAGGCGCTCGCCCGCATGCGGGAGCACTACGCCGAGGGCTTCCGCGGTGTGGTGCTCCGAGAGGTGGCCGGCGGCTTCACGCTCGCCACCGACCCCGTCGCCGAGCACGCGGCCCGCCGGCTTCTGGCGCGTCCCCGCACGCCGCCGCTGACGCAGGCCCAGGCAGAGTGCCTTGCGATCGTGGCCTACCTCCAGCCGGTCTCGCGGCCCGAGGTCGCGCGCATCCGGGGCGTGGCGTCCGAGTCCGCTGTCGGGACCCTGCTGGAGCGCGGCCTGATCGAGGAGTCAGGGCGCTCGCGTTTCGGCGCGGTGATGTACCGGACCACCGAGCTGTTCGAGAAGCTGTTCGGCCTCGCGGGCCTGGACACGTTGCCCGACCCGGGGCGCTTCGACCCCTCGCCAGACGACGAGGGCAACATCCGCGAGCGCCTGCTCCGCGCCGGCGAGCAGCGCGCCAAGAACCTCGCGGGCTAGCTCGCCGCCAGCTCCAGCCGCGGCCCGCTGAACTCCCCGGCAACGTCCTGGAGGATCTGAAGCATCGCGTCGCTCGCAGGAGCGTGGAAGCCGCCCTCCACTCGCGCGGCGAGCACGCGGCGCACCGGGGCGTCCTTCAGCCCGCGCGCGACCGTGCCGGGGTGCAGGGCCGTGAGGGCCATGCGCGGCAGCAGCGTCACGCCCACTCCGGCCGCCACCAGCGCCTGGGCCGCGAGCGTCTCGTCGGCCTCGAAGGCGACCCGCGGGTCGAAGCCGGCGTCGCGGCAGCTCGACTCGGTGATCTGGCGGCAGCCGCACGTGCTGGTGGACAGGATCCAGGGCTCGTCGAAGAGCTCGGCGAGCGACAGGTGGCGGCGGTCGGCGAGCGCGTGGCCGGCGGGCAGCAGCGCGTCGTAGCAGTCGTCCAGCAGGTGGGTCAGCTCGAGCTCCGGCACGAGCATCGTGGCCGGGTGGTCGTAGACCAGCGCCAGGTCCACGTCGCCGGCCTTCAGGAGCAGCGCGGCCTCGTCCGGCTCGGCCTCGCGCAGGCTGAGCTCCACGTCGGGATGGCGCCCGTGGAAGGTCGCAACCGCCCGCGGCACCACGGTGGCGCCCGCGCTCTGGAAGCACACAAGGCGGAGCCGGCCGCCGCGCAGCCCCGCGATGGCGGCAAGGTCCTCCTCGGCGGACTCCAGTCGCGCCAGGATCGCGTCGGCGTGCGTGACCAGCACCGTGCCGGCCTCGGTCAGGCGCACGCCGCGGGAGAAGCGCTCCACCAGCTGCGTGCCGGTCTCGCGCTCGAGCGCCGCGATGTGCTGGCTCACGGCCGACTGCGTGAAGTTGAGCGCGTCCGCGGCCGCGGAGAACGAGCCGCGGGCCGCCACCTCGCGAAGCACCTTCATCCTGCGCACGTCGAGCATCAGCACAGCTTATCTCGGTGTCAAGCAGGTCTCATTGGGACTAATGGAAGCCATCTGCTTAGCTGGGGTCATGTCGCGCCGCTCCGTCGCCCTGCTGATGTTGCTGAGCGCATTCTGGGGCGCCTCGTACCTGTTCATCAAGGTCGCCCTGGACGACGGTGTGGCGCCGTGGGCCGTCGTATCGATACGGACGGCCCTCGCCGCGCTCGTGCTCGTCCCGCTCGCGATCCAGCGCGGGGTCCTCGGCAGCCTTCGCGGCCGGCTCGGGCCGATTGTGGTGCTAGCGCTCGTGCAGGTGGCCGGCCCACTCACGCTGATCGCACTCGGAGAGGAGCGCATATCGTCCTCGCTGACCGGGATCCTCGTCGCGAGCGCGCCGATCTTCACCTTCCTGCTCGCGTTCGCGCTCACCGGCGAGCAGCGGGCGAGCACCGGCAGCCTGGTCGGCGTGGCGATAGGCATCGTCGGCGTGGGCATGCTGCTCGGCGTGGACGCGGGCGGCGACGCCGAGGCACTCGTTGGCGGCCTATTCGTCATCCTCGCCGCGCTCGGCTACGCGGTCGCGGCCTGGTATTTGAAGCGCAACCTGAAGGGAGTCGAGCCGGTGGCGACGGTGGCCGGCACGCAGGCGGTCGCGGCACTGGTAACCCTGCCGCTCGGGCTCGTGCACGCGCCGGATGCGCTGCCGGGGCTGGACGCGGTTGCCTCCCTCCTGACGCTCGGTGTTGTCTGCACCGGATTCGCTTTCGTGATTTTCCACTCGCTCGTCGCGAGCGACGGCCCGGCGCGGGCATCGCTCGTGGGCTACATCGCTCCGGTGTTCTCGATCTTCTACGGCGTCGTGCTACTCGACGAGCGCTTCAGCATCGCCACCGCTGCGGGGCTCATCCTGATCCTCGGAGGCTCGTGGCTAGCCGCGGGCGGCCAGCTGCCCGCACGCCGCCGCGATGTCCCGGCCGCGCGTAAGCCTGACGGTGGTCCGGATGCCGCGCTCCTCGAGGGCGGCGCGGAACGCGGCGATCGCGTCGCGGCCTGAGCCGCGGTAGCCCGAGTCGGTCGGGTTGTACGGGATCAGGTTCACCTTGAACGCGTGGCGCGGGTCGAGTAGCTCCGCGAGCGCGAGCGCCTGCTCGTAGCGGTCGTTCACGCCGTCGAGCATCAGGTACTCCACGAAGACCTGCCGCCTGCGCCGCTCGTGCCAGCGCAGACAGGCGTCGAGCACGTCGCGCAGCGGGTAGCGCTCGTTCACCGGCATAAGCTCGGAGCGCAGCGCCTCGTCGGCGGCGTGGAGCGACAGCGCCAAGCGCGCGGGCGGGCCCTCCTCGGCCATCCGGTCGATGCCCGGGATCCAGCCAACGGTCGACACGCCGATGTTCGAGTGCGCGATGCCCACGTCGGGCAGCCGCTCGCAGGCCGCGAGCACGGCATCGAGGTTCATCAGCGGCTCCCCCATTCCCATGAACACGGCGTGGTTCACGGCCTCCTTGCGGCGGAAGTGGAGCGCCTGGTCGAGGATCTCGGAGGCGGTGAGGTTGCGCCCGAAGCGCATCGAGCCGGTGGCGCAGAACGTGCAGGTGAGCGGGCAGCCGGATTGGCTCGACACGCACAGCGAGCGGCGGCCGTCGCGGTAGCGCATCAGCACGGCTTCGACCGGCCGCGCGTCGTGGGTCTCGAAGAGGGCCTTCTCGGTGCCGTCGGCGGCGAGCGCGTCTCGGACGAGGCGCAGGGACGAGAAGGGCACCTCGTCCGCCAGCCGCTCGCGCAGCTCCAGGGGCAGGTTCGTCATCTCGTCGTACGAATCCGCGCCCCGCGCGGCCCACTCCCAGACCTGGCGCGCCCGAAAGCCGGGCTGCTCGCCCGCCGTCAGGTGCTCGTCCAGCAAAACGAGGTCCATACGAAAAGTGTGGCGCACGCGCATGGGATTCGGGGGCGCCGGGCAATACCAAGGGTGGTGGCGCCCCCCTTGCGAGACACGATCCCAGTGTCTGGGGATCGGCAGATGCTGGACGCAGTCCTTGATGCGGCGACTTCGCTGATCGTCGTGACGGACGTGCGCGGAAACCTCGTTCGCTGGAATCGCGCCTGCGAGCAGCTCCTCGGCTATACGGCTGCGGAGCTCCAGGCGCCGCGGGCGCTTCTCCGACTGGTGCCCCGCAAGGAGCGGCCCATCGCCGTGGCAGCTCTCGAGGCGCTCGCGGCGGGCGAGTCGCCCGTGCGCAACGAGTATCACTGGCGCACGCGCGACGGGCAGCTGAGGCTGATTGAGTGGTCGACCACCGCCCTGGTCGGGTCCGACGGCGCGGTGACGCACGTCGTGGGAACCGGGGTCGACGTGACGGAGACGCGCGAGTGGGCCGCCGAGCGTGACGCGGCCGAGGAGCGGCTGCGCCACATCGCGGACCACGACGCCCTGACGGGCCTCTACAACCGGCGCCGCTTCGAGCAGGAACTCGACCGCCACATCGTGCATGGCCGCCGCTATGGCGTGGATGGTGCGCTGCTGGTGATCGACCTCGACCACTTCAAGCAGGTGAACGACGGCCACGGCCATCGCGCTGGCGATCGGGTGCTGGCGGCGGTGGCGGGCGTGCTGCGCGCCCGGCTGCGCGAAAGCGACATCCTGGCGCGCTTCGGCGGGGACGAGTTCGCCGTCCTGATGCCGCACGGCGGAGCGGCCGAGGCGGCCGAGCTGGCGAACCTGATGGTCACCGCCATACTCGAGGTTTCGACGCCGGTGGGGCCAATCGACGCCAGCGTCGGCTACGCGCTCTTCGAGGACGCGACCACCTCATCGGACGAGGTGCTCTCCCGCGCCGACGACGCGATGTATGCGGACAAGGGGGAGGGCGGCAGCCCGACGCGGCGTCTGCGGTCGGTGGAATAGGGCGCCGCGAGACCGCCCGAACGGCAGGCACCGAGGGGGTGTGGTCCCATCTACTGCCCCTATGCGCCCGTAAATAGGACCACACCCTTATTCGCCCACCTCTTCATCCGCTCTCGCTAAGCGCCGGGGGGTCGCTGCGTAGCCGCGGAGACCACGGACGCGTAGCCTGCCCGGCGTGCGCCTCGCCAAGTTCCTCGCACACGCGGGAGTCGCGTCGCGGCGCGCTGCGGAGGGGATCGTGGCGGACGGTCGCGTCACGGTAGGCGGCGAGGTTGTCACGGATCCCGCGCGCGATGTCGACGAGACAAGCGGGGTGGCGCTCGACGGGCGCCGCGTCACTCCGGAGCCGCTGGAGGTGCACGCACTGAACAAGCCGGCCGGCGTCGTTTCCACCGCGCGCGACACCCACGGCCGGCCGACCGTGGTCCAGCTGGTGCGCTCGCCGCGCCGGCTCTACCCGGTTGGGCGTCTCGATGCGAACACCACCGGGCTGATCCTGCTCACCAACGACGGCGAGCTGGCCGAGCGCCTCACGCACCCGCGCTACGGGGTGAAGAAGGTCTACCGGGCGCGCGTCCAGCCCGCTCGGCTGTCGCCGCGGGCGCTCGAGGCGTTGCGCGAGGGCGTCGAGCTGGAGGACGGCCGCAGTGCCCCCGCGCAGGTGCGCCAGCCCGCGCCCGGCGTTCTCGAGCTCACCATTCGCGAGGGCCGCAAGCGCCAGGTGCGGCGCATGGTGGAGGCCGTGGGGCACCGCGTGGTCGAGCTCGAGCGCGTGGCTTTCGGCCCGCTCGGCCTGCGTGGCCTCGAGCCGGGCAACAGCCGCCGCCTCACGAAGGCGGAGGTGGAGCGCCTGCGCGGGCTCTCGGAGCCCCAATCGGGACGACCGTCGCGAGCCCGAGGACCGCGGGCACGGTCGAGCTCCCGCGCGCGGCGGCGACCTCAGCGCTAGGCGTCCGCAGCTCCTCCGGGCGGCATTCGTGTGCGATCCGCGCTGCCATCACGGCTCGCGCGTCGAACTGCTGCATGGTTGCTTCCTCTCGTCGCTGGTGCACGGAAGCCACCGCCGCACCCGCCGCGTTGGCGGGCTCTAGGGCGCGGTGGCGCCGGCTACTCGGCGACGAGCAATCACTGCGTCCCAGGCTACCCGAGCTTTGCGGCTGCCACAATCGGCGCCGCATGAACCTGCGCGCGCTCAGAGGCGCCATCACCGTTTCGGAGAACGACGCCGATGCCATCCTGTCCGCGACCGAGGAGCTCGTGCGCGCGGTGATGGAGCGCAACTCGCTCGACCCGGCGCAGATGGTCAGCTGCATCTTCACGTGCACCGACGACCTCGATGCCGAGTTCCCCGCCGTGGCCGCACGACGGCTCGGGCTGTCCTCCGTGCCGCTCCTGTGCGCGCGCGAGATCGACGTCCCCGGCGCCCTCCCGCGGGTGATCCGGCTGCTGCTGCACTGCTACGCCGACCCCGACAGCGACCCTCGCCACGTGTATCTGGGCGGCGCCGAGGCGCTGCGCCGGGACCTCGAGGGAGCGCAGTGACGGGGCTCGAGTTCAACGCGCGCGTGCGGGAGATCCCCGTGTACCCGGCGGCGGCCACGTACGCGTTCGGCGGCGAGCTGGTGAAGCTGGCCTCGAACGAGACGCCCTTCCAGCCCCACCCGCAGGTGCTCGAGGCGGTCGAGGCCCAGCTCCGCACGCTCAACCGCTATCCCGACCCCGAGCGCAATGCGCTGCGGCGGCGTCTGTCCGAGCGAACCGGCGTGCCGGCCGGACGCATAGCGGTCGGAAACGGGTCGTGCGAGCTGCTGCTCGCCGCCGCCGACGCGATGCTCGAGCCGGGGACCGAGCTGGTCTACGCGTGGCCCTCCTTCTCGATGTACCCGCAGCTGGCCGCCATGTCGGGCGCCCGCGGCGTGACCGTGCCGCTGACCGGCGCCGGGGAGCACGACCTCGAGGCGATGGCACGCGAGGTCACGGCCGCCACCCGGATCGCGCTCGTCTGCAACCCGAACAACCCCACGGCCACCGCGCTCTCGCCATCGGCGATCGACCAGTTCGTGGGCGAACTGCCGCGCCACGTGGCCGTGATCCTCGACGAGGCGTACGTGGAGTTCTCCTCGCTCCAGGATCCTGACGAGTCGATCGCGCTGCTCGATCGCCACCCCAACCTAATCCTCCTGCGCACGTTCTCGAAGGTGTACGGGCTGTGCGGGCTCAGGGTCGGCTACGCGCTCGGCTCGGAGGAGTTCCGGCTGGCGGTCGACCGTGTGCGTCAGCCCTTCTCGGTGAACGCGCTGGCCCAGGCCGCGGCGAGCGAGGCACTCAACCACGTCGACGAGCTCGAGCGGCGCGTCGAGCAGACCGCGATCGAGCGTCTGCACGTGGAGTCGGAGCTCGAGGAGCGCGGCGTAAAGACCACCGACAGCCAGGCGAATTTCTCCTGGGTCTCGCTCGGCGAGCCGGAGAACGAGGACGAGGTGGTTGTCGGCCTCGCGGAGCGCGGAGTGATCGTTCGGGCGGGCAAGGCCCTCGGCGAGGAGGGCTGGATGCGAGTGACGTACGGGACGCGCCGCGAGAACGATCGCTTCCTCGCAGCGCTGGATCAGGTGATCTGAACCTGCTACAAAGACTCGTGATGTCCGGTCTGGCCACGCCGACTTCGTGCATGAGCGCATCCTCGCGCTCCGCTCGGCGTGCCCACTCGCGCTGGTACTACCGATTTAGCTAGGCGTCCGGCAGCGGCTCATGCCGTGCCGAATTCCAGGACCGCCGGGCGCCGTCCGAATCGTTGTACCGCAGACCAACTTTGAGAGGCTTTAGGCACAGATGATGATCGTGATGAAAGAGGGCGCGACCCAGGCGGAGGTGGACGCCGTGGTCAAGCGCGTCGAATCCGTCGGCGCTCATGCCCACATCTCAGCCGGAGAGCTGGTGACCGTGATCGGCGCGATCGGCGACCGCGAGCACGTGGCCAACCTCGGGCTCGAGGGCGCGCCGGGCGTGGACCACCTCGTGCCGATCCTCAAGCCGTACAAGCTCGCTTCGCTCCAGTACCGGCGCGACGAGCGCACCGTGCTCGAGATCGACGGCCGCCGCATCGGCGGCGAGCACTTCGCGACTATCGCGGGGCCGTGCACCGTTGAATCGCGTCAGGTGCTGCTCGACGTCGCGCGCACGGTGAAGGACGCCGGGGCACAGTTCCTGCGCGGCGGCGCGTACAAGCCGCGCACATCGCCCTACTCGTTCCAGGGCCTTGGCGAGGCCGGCCTGAGGCTTCTGGCCGAGGCGAAGGCCGAGACCGGACTGCCGATCGTGACGGAGCTGCTGGACGTGCGCGACCTCGATCCCGTGCTCGAGGTGGCCGATGTGGTCCAGCTCGGGGCCCGCAACATGCAGAACTACACGCTGCTCACTGAAGTGGGCCGCGCGGGCAAGCCGGTCCTGCTGAAGCGCGGGCTGTCGGCGACGCTCGAGGAGCTGCTCATGGCGGCTGAGTACATCCTCAAGGAGGGCAACGAGCAGGTGATGCTCTGCGAACGCGGCATCCGCACGTACGAGCCGAGCTACCGCTTCACGCTCGACCTGATGGCGGTGCCGGTGCTGCGCGAGCTCACGCATCTGCCAATCGTGATCGACCCGAGCCACGCGGCCGGCAAGCGCTCGCTGGTGGAGCCGCTGTCGCTCGCTGCGGCCGCTGCGGGCGCCGACGGCATCATCGTCGAGATCCACCCGAGCCCCGAGGAGGCCGTCTGCGACGGTCCGCAGGCGCTCTACGCGGACGACTTCGCCGCCTACCTGCGCAAGCTCGAGGCGGCGGCCGAGCTGGCCGGAAAGCAGTTCACGACCGTCGGGTGACGGCGTGCGCATAGCCGTGCTCGGCGTGGGGCTGATCGGCGGCTCGATCGGCCTGGCGGCGCGGGAGCATGTCGAGGAGGCCGAGGTCGTGGGCTTTGGCCGCGACGCGGAGCTGCTGCGCACGGCGCTGGAGCGCGGCGCCATCGACCGGGCGGCCGCCTCGGTCGAGGAAGCCGTCGCGGGCGCCCAGCTGTGCTTCGCCTGCGCGCCGGTCGGCGCTCTGCCCGAGCTCGTGAGCGCGGCGCTCGAAGCATCGGGCCGGGACACGGTCGTCAGCGACGTCGGCTCGACCAAGCAAGACCTGGTGGAGCGGACGCCGGATCCGCGCTTCGTGGGTGGGCATCCGATCGCCGGGGCGGAGACCGCCGGCGTGGAGCACGCCCGCACGGACCTCTTCGAGGGGGCGGTCTGGTACCTCACTCCGCATGAGCAGTCGGGCGGGCTGCTGTACGAGCGCCTGCACCGCTTCGTGGTCGACGTCGGGGCGCGGCCCATCGCGGTGGACGCCGAGACCCACGATCGCCTCGTCGCCGTCTTCAGCCACCTGCCGCACGTGCTCGCCAACGTGCTGGCGTCTCAGGCGGCCGGGCGGCTGCTCGAGCACGGTGACGCCCTGCGCCAGGTCGGCCCGAGCTTCCGCGACATGACCCGTGTGGCCGGCGCGAACACCGCGATGTGGAGCGACATCTACCGCTCCAACCGCGCGGCGATCATCGAGGAGATCCGCGGCTTCCGGCGCGAGCTCGACGAGGTCGAGCGGCGCCTCGCGTCGGGCGAGGTGGAGGACTGGAACGACCGTGCGCGCGACGACAGGCGCGTCCTGCTCGAGGCCGGCTCGGCGGAGGGGCCGGTGCACGAGCTGCGTCTGACCGTGGCGAATCGCCCCGGTATCGTCGCCCAGGTGGCCCTCGAGCTCGGCAGGGCGGGCGTGAACATCGTCGACATGGCGCTCGCGCCAGCGTCCGACATGCGGAGCGGCGCCATGAGCCTCTGGATCGCGGGCGACTCGCAGGCTGCGCGCGCACGCGAGCTGATCGCCGCGCTCGGCTTCGCGGTCGGCGGCGAGTGAGCTCGACCGTCCGCTTCGACCCCGCCGGCCCGCTCCGGGGCGACTACACGCCCCCGCCCGACAAGTCGATCTCCCACCGCGCGGCCCTGTTCGGAGCGATGGCCGACGAGCCGGTCGCCGTGCTGAACTACCTCGATTCGGACGACACGCGCTCCACGCTCAACGCCGTGATGACGCTCGGCGCGGCGGTCGAGGAGGAGCGCCAGGACTGCCTGCTGGTCCGCGGCGTAGGGCTGCACGCGCCGCTCGAAGCCACCGGCGGGCTCGTGAACGTCGGCAATGCCGGCACGCTGATGCGGCTGCTGCCCGGCTGGCTCGCGGGGCAGCCGGGCGGCGTCTGGGCGCTCGACGGAGACACCTCGATCCGCCAGCGCCCGGTCGATCGCATCGCCGAGCCGCTCCGTCGCATGGGCGCGGGCGTCGAGGCGCGCGACGACCGCTTCCCGCCCTTCACCGTTCGCGGGGCGGAGCTGACCGGGATCGAGTACGAGCTTCCCGTGGCGAGCGCCCAGGTCAAGTCCTGCGTGCTGATAGCCGGAATGCTCGCCGGCGGCTCGACCACTGTTACCGAAGCGTCCACGAGCCGCGATC
>Ga0126314_10001397_pt1 | contig 11613 bp, 10 predicted proteins | sample Plot105B_FD_92535 | JGI IMG/M metagenome (GOLD analysis project Ga0126314, IMG submission 92535) | Serpentine soil microbial communities from UC McLaughlin Reserve, CA, USA - Plot105B | ecosystem: Environmental > Terrestrial > Soil > Grasslands | place: USA: UC McLaughlin Reserve, Lake County...
GTGGTGGTTTCAGAGCTGGGCCAGAAGGTTGATCCGTTTAAAGACGAGATCAGGTACAATGGCGAGTTGCTGAAACGCGAGAAGAAAGTGTACGTGATCCTGAATAAACCAAAAGATTATATTACCACTACGGATGATCCGCAGGAACGCAAAACTGTTATGCAACTGGTGGAGAAAGCAAGCAGGGAACGCATCTATCCGGTTGGAAGGCTGGATAGAAATACTACCGGTTTGTTGCTGATGACCAATGACGGTGATCTTGCAGACAAGTTATCGCACCCAAAAAATGGTATTACTAAAATATACCATGTAGAACTGAGCAAAAGCCTGAGCCAGGGCGATCTGAATAAGATCCAGTTCGGACTGGAGCTGGAAGATGGTTTGATTAAGCCGGATTCGGTATCTTATGTAACCGGTGGTTCAAAACGTGAGGTAGGAATTCAGATCCATAGCGGCAAGAACAGAATTGTGCGCCGGATATTTGAACATTTAGGCTATGAGGTTGTAAAGCTGGACCGCGTGGTTTATGGCAACCTGACTAAAAAAGATCTTCCCCGTGGAAGATGGCGCTTCCTGGAGGAGCATGAGCTGATACAAATTAAACACCTCATCAAGTAATATATGAAAAGATCCCTTCTTGCAATACCTGTTTTACTGCTGGCGATACAAAGCTGCGCACAGAAAAGTGATTACAATCTGATTGTTGGTACTTATACCAATGGCGGAAAAAGTGAAGGGATTTATGTACTGGACTTCAATACAGCTACCGGAGAATACAGGCAGAAAGGTGTGGGCGTTACTGAAAACCCGAGCTATCTTACGGTCAGTCCAGATAACAAATTTGTGTATAGCGTAAGTGAATCCGGAGACAAGAGTACGGTTAGCGCTGCTAAATTTGACAATGCCAGGGGTGAAATCAAATTTTTGAACAAGCAGCTTACACAAGGCGGCGATCCCTGTTACGTCATTTCTGACGGGAAGCATGTGATTTCTGCCAATTACTCTGGCGGAAACGCTTCGGTATTTGGTATCGAAAAGGATGGATCACTGGGCCCGCTGAAGCAACTGGTACAGCATACCGGGAAAAGTGTGAATAAGGACAGACAGAATGCGCCGCATGTGCACATGGTTCAGTTTACCCCGGATAAAAAATATGTACTGATCAATGACCTGGGAACGGACAGGGTTTACATTTATAAATACAATGCCGGGCTCAGCAAGGATGTATTGGTACTGAATGACAGCGTTGCCGTTGAGCCGGGTTCCGGTCCGAGGCACCTTACTTTCAGCAAAGACGGTAAATATGCCTATCTGCTGCATGAACTGGACGGTAGTGTGACTGCTTTTAGTTATAGTGAGGGAAATTTGAACAAGATCCAGTCGGTAAAGATCACAGATGATGGCTTTACCGGTGAAAACGGTGCTGCTGACATCCATGTGTCGCCGGATGGCAGGTTTTTATATGCCAGCAACAGGGGTACTGAGAATAAGATCACCATATTTGCCATAGAAAAGGGAGGAATCCTGAACAAAACCGGCCAGGTAAGTACTGAAGGTAAAGGGCCAAGAAATTTTGTAATAGACCCAACCGGTAAAAGACTGCTGGTAGCCAACCAGAATTCCGACGAGATTGTAATTTTCGACCGCGATCAGGAAACGGGGGGCTTAAAGGATACGGGCAAAAGGATAAAGATGCCTGCCCCGGTGTGTCTGGTATTTGTACCGGCTAACTAGTTTATTGCTCTTATCCGGTAAGTCTTTATAAATCTGCATACAGAACAGCGTATAAAAAAAGCCTTTGGATGATCTCCAAAGGCTTTTTTATGTTGTCATACTTAGTTATGCTTCATTCAGTTTCAGCTGGGCCTGGATCGTTTTGTTATAATAATCAACGTACATTGGCAGGATCTTTTTCAGGTCAAAGTCTTTCGCTCTGATCAGCGCGTTTTCCTTGAACCGGTTCAGGGTGTCCTCATCTTCCAGAATGCTGATGGCCTTTGCGGCCATGTCGTCTACATCACCTACGTTGCTCATGTAGCCGCAGAATCCGTCTATGTTCAGTTCGGGAAGCCCGCCTGCATTTGAGGTGATCGCCGGAACCTTACAGGCCATGGCTTCCAGTGCGGCAAGGCCGAAGCTCTCCGATTCTGAGGGCATCAGGAACAGATCGGAAACGGAAAGGATCTCTTCGATTGCATCCTGCTTACCCAAAAATCTTACATGGTCGCAGATGTCGAGACTGCGGCACAGCCTTTCATCTGATGCGCGCTCGGGACCGTCTCCTACCATTAGCAGTTTGGATGGGATCTTCATCAGGATCTTCTCGAACATCCTGATCACGTCTGCGGTATTTTTTACTTTTCTGAAATTGGAGGTATGAATCAGTATGCGTTCATTATTTGGCGCAATGGCTTTCTTAAAATGGTCTTTGGGTTTCAGGCTAAACCTCTTAAAGTCAATAAAATTCGGGATCACCTTGATCTCATTGTTGATCTTGAAGTGTTTTTCTGTATCGTCCTTCAGACTTTGGGATACCGTGGTTACACCGTCTGATTTATTGATGGAGAAGGTAACAACGGGTTTATAGGTTGGGTCTTTACCGACCAGGGTAATGTCTGTTCCGTGAAGCGTGGTTACAAAAGGAATATTGATACCATAGGTTTCCAGGATCTGCTTGGCCATAAACGCAGCCGATGCATGTGGAATGGCATAATGAACATGTAGAATATCCAGTTGTTCGAAACGAACGACATCTACCAGCTTGCTGGCCAGGGCAGATTCATAGGGTGCGTAATCGAATAGCGGGTAGTCCCTTACGGATACCTCATGATAGAATAAATTTTCGGAAAAGAAGTCTAGCCTTGCGGGCTGACTGTATGTGATGAAGTGTACCTGGTGGCCTTCATCAGCAAGTGCTTTACCCAGCTCGGTAGCAACAACACCGCTACCTCCAAAGGTCGGGTAACAAACAATACCTATCTTCATTAATTTAGTTTTACCATGCAAAGTACAGCACTTAAACTGAGCTTTATGTTAAACAATTGCAATTATTTGAATTTGGAACAGGCTTGTTACGATTTTCTTAAGCTTTCATTTCTGCCTGAATGACGAGATACATCTCATTGGGCCTTTGTGTGCCGATGTAATATTCAAAGCCGTCGGTATCTGTTAGCACCACCACATCCTTGCCTGAAGAATAAAATCGGATGCTGCCCTTGCGGTGCAGGTTGTAGACCGGGTTGTTGAAGAAATAGTTGCTGTAGGTGTCTTTTCTGACCCTGGTGATTGAATGGAGGTCTATGGTAACCCGCTTTGCAGACCACAGCCCTTCAATTACGATTTTCTTGCCTTCTATGGTGGTCTTATACTGGATCAGGAAAAGCAATGCGATGGAAACGCCGATGATACCGAAACCTACCACCAGAAACAGGTCCTGTGTACGGTCGCGGTCGCGCTCATAAACGTATGCCGCAAAACAAAACGCGGCCATGATGAGCCTGATGCAGATGCGGATGTAATCGCGTCCGATGTATTGTTTTTCCAGATAAGCGTAACGGTTTCCCATTTCATTCAATTTGACAATAAAGTTACTGGTTTTTTGACAGTCTGCTAGTGCTATTCGATTTATTCTTGTTTATGAAATGTAATTTGAGGATTTCAGTTCCAAAATAACCGTTTGCCTGGTAGCTGCGGTCACTTTATACCTGTCGTCCTGCCTTAATCCGCCGACCCAAATGATTTCTCCGTTTCCGTTGATCAGTAAAGGGATCTGGTCTTTAACGCTGAGTGGCACTTTTTCGTCTATCAGGAAATCGCTCAGTTTCTTGAGGGTTTTCATACCTATCGGCCTGAACTTGTCGCCGGGCTGACGGGTCCTGACGATCAGCGGGTAGATCAGCTTGCCGGAATCTATAAAAGCTTTTTCTTTATTTCGCTCAAAAAAAGCCTGTGCCATATAGGAAATCTGCAGGTGATGGTATTTTAATTCGATATTCTGGTCGTGCTGATGAATAAATCTTATGGGATCATCTGCAGGATTGTCCAGGGGGTACAGGATCAGGTCTTCGCGGTCTACTATGATCCGGTAGGCTGCGCTGTAAAAGGAGGTGCCGCTTTGTTTGTCCAGTGCGTTTAGCAGCTCGGCTACTACGGTTTCCGAAAAACCAAAGGGCCTGAGCAGTTCAAACATCAACAGGTGCTGCGGCATTAATGCCCTGACGGCTTTGATGGACATGCGCAGGGTATTTTCTTCCTTTACCAGGAGTTCCTGCTTCAGCCTCGATACCGTCTGCCGGAGCACCATTTCGGTTTCGGCAAACCTTTGAATGTTTTGCTGAAAGGTATGTTCGACGTTTGGATTGAGGGCTTTGAGGACCGGGATTACGTGGTGCCTGATCTTGTTGCGTGCGTACTTCGAGCCAAGGTTAGAGCTGTCTTCTACATAGTCGAGGTGATTGGCTTCCGCAAACTGGTCGATCTCTGCCCTGGAAAGGAACAGCAGCGGCCTGATCAGTTTTCCTCTTTTTGGCAGGATGCCATGAAGCCCGGCAATGCCCGTTCCTCTTGTAAGGTTCAGCAGTATGGTCTCCATTGCATCATCCTGGTGTTGTGCCAGTGCGATAAAGTCGTAACCCTGCGTGTTACGAATGTCTTCAAACCAGGTATACCTGAGGGTTCTGGCTGCCATTTGCGTGCTGATTTTGTTGGTGGCCGCATACGCTTTCGTCTGAAACTGCGTTACATGGAACGGAACTTCCAGTGTAGCGGCAAGCATCCTGACAAAACTTTCATCTCTTTGAGATTCATCTGCCCTTAAATTAAAGTTACAATGTGCGATACCAAAATGAAATCCGGACTGTTTAAACAGATGTGCCATTAAAACAGAATCCTTACCTCCGCTCACGGCGAGCAGGATCTTTTGCCCTCCGGCAAAAAGTGCATTGCTGCGGATATGGTCTTTAAAAGGCTGGAGGGGTAACATCTTTCAAAAATAACAACTAACTTTGTAAAGTGCAGAAAATACACCTTTTCTTTATCTTATTTGTGTTACCATTCTCTTTGCTCGGGCAACAGAGAACCAAAATTATACTAGACCGTTCTGAAAGTGGAACCAGTAACAATGCCTTAAATGTTTCTTATTTAAAAAGACCGGTTTTCAGGCACGACAACGCCACGCTTACCTGCGACAGTGCTGTATTTTATCAGGATAAGAATATTTTTGAGGCTTTCAATAATGTCCACATCAATCAGGGTGATACCATAAATATTTATTCTGACCATTTGATTTATGATGGTAATACTAAGGTTGCCCACCTGACCAGCAATGTAAAGATGATCGACAAGGAGTCTGTTCTGACCACCAATACGCTGGATTATAACATGGGGACTAAAGTGGGTACTTATATAGAGGGTGGTAAAATCGTCAACAAGGATGTTACACTGACCAGCAAGAACGGTTATTATTTTTCAAACAGCAGGGATGCCTATTTCAGGTATAATGTGGTGGTCGTTACGCCACAAAGCAGGATCACCTCGGATACGCTGCGGTACAATACGCTGACCAACTGGGCATATTTCTACGGCCCGACCAATATTAAGGGTAAGGGAGATAACCTGTATACGGAAAACGGCGCCTACAATACCAAGACGGAGTATGCTTATTTTGGAAAAAAAAATCTGTACACCAATGCGTCCAAGTCTTTGAAGGGCGATAGTTTATATTATGACGGCATTGCGGGATATGGCAAGGCTGTGCGGAACATTGTCTTTAAGGATACTTCGGATAAAACTGTTTTATATGGACAGCTGGGGTATTATTACAAGAAGGACGAGCGTGCGGTAGTGACTAAAAATGCTTATGTAGGTATGGGCACCAAGGATTCTATAAAGGTGAACAAAAAAATGGTGCCGGATAGCATCTGGATGGGCGCCGATACGCTTGAAACGCAGATGGTTTTTCAGAAAACCTTAAAGCTGCTTGAATTTCCGGTATTGAAAAAGGACAATGAGCTTGGAGAAGAGGAAAAGCCTGAGGCAAAAACTACAGGTCCGAAACAGGGAACGCCGCCACGAAAGGGCAGGCAGCCCGTGACGGCTCCGGCGAAGCCGGCTAAAAAGTTATCTAAGAAAGAGAAAAAAGCGGCTGCTCTTGCCCAAAAGCTTACGGATAGCCTCAAGGCGACTATGCCCAAAGATAGTTTATTGAAGGACAGTGTGCTCATGGACAGTCTTAAGGGGAGGCAGCGGGATTCGCTTGCCAAAGATTCGATGGCCGGGATTTTAAAGCTCGGCAATGTAGTTAAAGGTAAGGCAGATTCCTTACTGAAAAAGCCGGCCGGGGCTCCGGTTAAGGTTAAGCCTGGCAGCGCGATTCTGGCTGCCAAAAAATTGCAGGACAGTCTTGCGAAGAAACTGCCGGATAGTGTACTTAAAAAACAGGCGCTGACCGCTCCGGTGGACTCCTTGGCCGCGAAGGCCGGGGGACTGGGGAAGGGACTCGATTCTTTGGTCAAAAAAGACAGTGTTCCACCCAATCCGGCAGACACCATTAAAACCAGGGCGATCAGGGCATTTCACAATGTGCGGGTATTTAAATCAAATATGCAGGCGGTTGCCGATTCGCTGTTCTATACCGCCGCAGATTCTACGTTACGCTGGTATGGCAGCCCCGTGCTGTGGTCGCAGGGTTCGCAGCAAACCGGCGACACTATTTATCTGAGGTTAAAGAACAATAAACTCAATACCCTGCAGGTCCTGGAAAATGGCTTTCTGGTCAATGTGTATCCGGATTCCGCGAAGTTTAACCAGGTGAAGGGAAAGCTGATTACCGGTTTTTTTACCAATGGAGAACTGAGCAATATGTTTGTGGATGGCAATGCTGAAAGCATTTATTATTCTAAGGATAAAGATAGTGTTTATACGGAAATGAGCCAGACAGTAAGTGCCCGGATTAAGATCCTCTTTAAGAACAAAGAGATCACCGACCTGCTCACAATCAAGAATCCTGAGGGTGTCAGAATGCCGGTAAAAGAGCTGAAGGAAGATAAAATGCTTACCGGATTTATCTGGAAGCCGGAGGTCAGGCCGCTGTCTAAAAAGGAAGTGATTCTGGGTAAGGCTAAGCCAAATGTTAAGGCCGGGAAAAAAGACAAATCGGCTGTGAAAAAGATTGGTGTAAAGAATGGTAAAGCTGTTGAGACCTTTACCGATAAGGTGAAGGCAGGCCTGAAGAATGAACTTAAAAACAAGGACATTAAAACGGATTCTATCCCTGCGAAGGATCTGAAGCTGGATTCTGCAGCTGCGAAACAACTGGCTCCGCTGATTAAAAAAACAGATTCTTTATTGAAGAAGTCGGCGCCGCTGCTTAAAAAGGCAGAACCTGCTATTAAGAAAGCGGAACCTTTGATTAAGAAAATAGATTCTGCTGCTAAGAAGTCTGTTCCTTTAAAAAAGCAATAAGTTTTTTCATGGCCAGCGCACGGTGACTGATTCCATTCTTCTGGTCCATGCTCATCTGGGCAAAGGTGATGGGATAGCCGGCAGGCTCAAATATCGGATCGTACCCAAAGCCATGATTTCCGGCAGGTTCCTGCCTGATGGTTCCATTGATGATGCCTTCGAAGAGAAAATGCTCTCCTTGCCTGATCAGTGAGATCACTGTTCTGAACCTGGCTTTTCTGTTGGTTGTTCCCTCCATTTTTTGCAGCACGAGTTGCAGGTTCCGCTGGTCATCCTTAACTCCCGAATACCGGGCTGAATATATTCCCGGCTCGTCATGGAGTGCTTCAATCTCAAGACCACTGTCGTCTGCAAAACAGTCGAGCTGGTAATGTTCGGCTACGTAGCTGCTCTTCAGGGCGGCGTTCGCGGCAAAGGTATCCCCTGTTTCCGGAATATCGGTTGTACATCCGATATCACCAAGGCTGAGTACTTTATATAGCTGTCCGAGCAGGTGCTGAACTTCTTCGGCTTTATGTTTATTGTTGGTGGCAAAAACCAGCTGCTGGATCATAGGCCGAGTTGTTGAAGGCTGCCCCAAAGTACTTTCTTTGCCTGCTGATCGGCTTCAAGAGTTTTAAGCTCTGCTGAAAAAATGAGTTTTACGGCTCCTTCATTGACTACTGTATTTTCGGGGTGATCGTTGAGGCCCAGATGTAGTGGTGTTACCCCAAAGGCGAATACCAGGGTACATGAGAAATGGGTGTTTAGCTGGGCTAAGCTCGTGCTTTTATAGTTTGCGTAATTCAGGAGCGCAAAATCATTGGCTGTTAAATTCATCGATTTGACGATCTTCCTGAGTAATTCTCTGCCTTTTTCATCGCTGACCTCGTTTTGCTCATCATTGACCAGGATCAGGATATTGCGTTTGTTATTACCAAGGAATTTGAACTCAGGCCTTGCGGCCGCAAGGCTGACAGGTTCCGGTTCCTTTACCAGGGAAACATATTCCTGATGGTTCTGCTCACCGGTTCCGGCATAGGTAACTGCTTCAGGTTCGTCGACAAGGTAAATATCGTCTGTAAAAAACAACCGAAGGGCCTGGGGATCGTTGGTAAGTTGACTCAGCATCAATGATAATTTTATTAGAAATCTTTTTTCTGTTAAAATTAGTTAAATATCTCATTATAGTGCCTTTATTTATTACTTTTATGCCTTAAAATTTACACCATAATTCTTTAGTGAGAAAAGTTTACAGCGTCATTATACTGTGTTTTGTTATGGGTGCTGCGTTTGGACAAAATGTAGCTTTAATAAACGGGAAGCCGCTATCCAGTAAGGAATTCAGGTGGTTTTACAAGAAGAACCATGCGGGTAATGCGAGTGTGTCGTACAAAGATCTTGAGGTCTATCTGAATCTTTATATTGATTTCAAACTTAAAGTATTGGATGCTAAAGAACTGGAACTTGACAAGGATACAGCATACCTGGCAGAGGTGACTGATTATGAACAATCATTGAATACACAAAAGCGGATTTCAAAATCCAAGCCTGAATATACTTTCATGATGAATGAGTACAGGGAGGCGGTACTGATGTTTAATCTGACGGAAAAAAAGATTTGGGAAAAGGCACAGAATGAAGAAACCGAACTCCTTGCCTATTATAACAGCCACAAGGATGCTTATGCACAGGGCTCTTTTGAAGATGTAAAGGGGCAGGTGATTACAGATTATCAGCAGAACCTGGAGCTGGAATGGGTGTCCTTCCTGAGAAAAAAATATCCGGTGAAGATCTATCCGGATGAAATAAGAAAATTGGCTAAGCTATAAATTGCCGCCAATAGCATATATAATATTAAATTTGCAAAGAGAATAAAATTGAATAACTATAGAATGAGGAAATTTTTAGTAATAGCATGCGGATTGATTTGTTTGTTTTCCAACACGCAGGCACAAAAGAAAAATATAGATAAGGTTATTGCGGTTTTGGGAAACAATATCATTTTGTTGTCTGACCTGAACCAGCAGTATGCTCAGTATTTGAACTCAGGAAATCCGGAAAATCCAACCGTAAAATGCTACATCCTTCAACAGATACTTACCCAAAAATTACTGAAGCAGCAGGCTGAAATTGACTCTATTGTTGTAGAGGAAGGAATGGTTGATGAAGAGGTCGACAAGCGGATGAGAATGCAGATTCAGCGGGCCGGTGGCCAGGAAAGACTGGAGCAGTTCTTAAACCGGTCTGTACTGCAATATAAAGATGAAATCAGGCCAGACATCAAGGAACAGCTGATCTCAAACAAGATGCAGCAAAAGATTACTCAGGATGTTACCATTACTCCTATCGAGGTTAAACGCTATTTTGACACTTACAAAAAAGACAGTCTTCCGGATATCCCGACTGAGTTTGAAATTGGCGAGATCGTCCTGCACCCTAAGCTGACAAAGGCAGAGAAGCAGAAATTTTACGATAAGATCGATGCGTTAAGACTCAGGGTTAAAAGCGGTGAGGATTTTGCTTTTTTAGCAAAATCATATTCAGAAGATCCGGGTTCGGCTCCTGACGGTGGTGACCTTGGCTTTTTTGAGCGTACGAGAATGGTAAAAGAGTTTACCGCCTGGGCCTTTAAATTAAAGCCAGGGGAGATGTCGCCGGTATTTGAAACAGAACATGGCTACCATATCCTGCAGGTAATAGAGCGCAGGGGTGAGCAGGTTCAGGCACGTCACATCCTGGTCCGTCCGCAAACTACACCTCAGAGTTTAGAGCGTGCAAAGCTGCATGCGGATACCATTTATAAAAGTATCATAGAGAAGAAGGTTCCTTTTTCAACTGCGGCATCTCTGTATTCTGACAATAAAGATTCTCAATACAATGGTGGTATGCTACTGTACGCAGATCAGGTTACCGCAAGGACAACTTTCATTCCTGCAGACAAACTGGATCCTAAAGTATTCCTTATTGTAGATACGATGAAGGCTGGTGAAATATCACAGCCTGTAGCCTTTAATGATCCTGACGGAAAAGAAGGATATAAGATTCTTTACCTTAAAGCGAAGATCGCCCCGCATAAGGGAAATCTGGAACAGGATTATGCGAAGTTTAAAGAAAAGGCGCTGCAGGAAAAAATTGACCGTATGCTGAGCGATTGGTTTGAAAAAAGAAGAGAAGATACGTACATCAGGATTGATGATGAGTATACCAACTGCGATGAACTGAAGATCTGGACTAAAAATATAACTGCTAAAAAATAACGCTTATGCAGTTTGAAAATGACATTAAAGCCGTTGATGCGCTCCATGCAGTATACAGTGACATCAAGGCTGAGATCGGTAAAATCGTTATCGGACAGGAAGATGTGATCAAATCTGTATTGATCTCTATCTTCAGTAACGGGCATTGTTTGCTGGTTGGTGTGCCGGGTCTGGCAAAGACATTACTGGTGCAAACGGTTGCTGATGTTATGGACCTGCAGTTTAACAGAATTCAGTTTACTCCTGATCTGATGCCAAGTGATATTATTGGCGCAGAGATTCTGGGAGAAGACAGGAACTTCAAATTTATCCACGGCCCCGTATTTTCGAACATAGTTCTGGCTGACGAGATCAACCGGACACCTCCAAAAACACAGGCTGCATTACTGGAAGCTATGCAGGAAAAGGCGGTTACCGCTGCCGGCCAAAGACATGTATTGCCCAATCCCTTTTTTGTGCTCGCTACACAGAATCCTATTGAACAGGAAGGTACTTACCCTCTTCCCGAAGCACAGCTGGATCGTTTTATGTTCAACATTCACTTGAGCTATCCTTCGTTTAACGATGAGCTGACCATTGTCAGGAATACCACTACCAACAGTGATGTAGCACTGAAGAAGATCATAAATGCCGCTCAAATCCAGTATTTTCAAAAGCTAATCAGAAATATTCCCGTTGCAGATAATGTGGTCGAATATGCGGTTAGGCTTGCCAGTAAGACAAGGCCGAACACAGCGCTCGCAACAGAAGACATCAACAAATACATCAGTTGGGGTGCAGGGCCAAGGGCTTCTCAGTTCCTGGTGATCGGCGCTAAATGCCATGCGGCGATTTCCGGAAAGTATTCGCCGGATATTGAAGACGTACAGGCGGTTGCTGAACCCATACTCCGTCACCGCATTGTTCGCAATTA
>Ga0126314_10001398_pt1 | contig 11612 bp, 18 predicted proteins | sample Plot105B_FD_92535 | JGI IMG/M metagenome (GOLD analysis project Ga0126314, IMG submission 92535) | Serpentine soil microbial communities from UC McLaughlin Reserve, CA, USA - Plot105B | ecosystem: Environmental > Terrestrial > Soil > Grasslands | place: USA: UC McLaughlin Reserve, Lake County...
CCTGTTTGACTCACAGCGCGCCCCAACACAGAATGTACGCTGCCCGGCGTCCACAACTGACAGACGAGATATCTGTCTCTTGCTTACACAGGACGTCGGGTTCTTCTTGAAGGGAAGCAAAAGAGCCGGAGCCCCGAAAACAGAGATACGGTTGGGACTCCACCCCCCACAAAACACCTACCGGGTAGATACTCCTCCCCCGTAGCGGGGCGTATGAGAGCACAAAGAAGCGCCGGTCGGGCGCAGGCGGACCATAAACTCCAGCGGTGTTGAATTTACGACCTGCTCCTACTAGGCGCTTCTATATTCTACCCCAGGCCCTGGCCCTACCCTAACTACCCTCTTCGTGCTCGTTGGAGGGCAACCTCGTGCCTCTCGTGCGAGGCTGGCAGCGGCTCCTCCTCTTGCGGCTCCGGGAGCGTAGGTACGGCTCGGCGACGACCGCCACGACAAACAGGAACACGGCCAGGACCACGAGATCGAAGACGGCCACCGCTGCCACCATATCGCTCATGCTTCTACCCTCCCCGCCTGGCGTAGCCGCCGCCGACGCTGGGCCTCGATGGCCTGGCGGATTGCCCGGCTCGGGGCGAGGCGATGCTTGAGGATGGCGGGCAACTGCTCCCACTCCTGCTGTGAATACCAGAATTCACCGACCCTGGTCTTCCGCAGCCGCCTCGCACCCTCCGACTCTGGTGAAGCCTGCTCCTCACCGCTCAACCTGCGACCTGCTCCTCGGGGTTCTGCTCCAGGAGTGCGGCCAGGAGCGCATCCCGCCCGCGTTGGCTCAGGAACACAAACTGACGCTGGTTGTCATGCTCGGCCCCCTCAACATGCCAGTAACCAAAGTGGAGCAGGCCATAGTCCTCAAGTTGGCGGCAACGGATGTAGACCAGCCCAGCCTCCTCGTGTGTGGTGTAGAGACTGCCGAACGGCAGCGCACCACCAACCGCCTGCTCGTGTTCGTAGACAGCCTGTAGGATCTGCTGCTGTTGTGGGCTCATCTCGACACTAGCATTGCCTATCGCAACCACCTCAGGTCACCTGAATCTGAGGCGACCTCTGCTCCTCGACCGCCTCATCAAACTCAGCGTTCCGTTCCTCCATCTGCCTGCGGAAGCCCTCCTGCTGCTGCTGGCGCCGCTCTTCCACAGCCTGCTCCTCCTCGACACGGTAAGCAGCGTCCAAGCTCCAGAGATTTTGCTTTGCGCGGTTTATCCGCTCCCGGACGCCGTGCCTTGCGCCGCTGATGTTGTTGGCGAGTAGCTGCGCCTGCTTTAACTCCGCCTCAACCTCCTTGAAGCGCGGCTCGATCTCAACAGCCTCAGCCTGCGCAGCCCGATAGCGCCGGTCTAGATCGGCCAGGTCGAGGTTCGCCTGCTCAAGCTCTAGCCTCACACGCATCCGCGCCACGTCCTGTGTTTGATCTTGCAAATCCTCAAGCTCTAACCTTAGCTCACGGGACTTGTTGCCAGGCCGCGCCGGGTAGCCGCTGCGAAGAGCCTTCTCTCTAGCCTCTATCTCCCGCGTGATCCCGGCGGCGAGTAGTTCTGCGATCTCCTCCTGCCGACCCTGGATGCGCTGCTCGGCCTGCCCCAGGCGCTCCAACTCGGCGGTCACTACCTCCCGCGTACGCTCCTCGGCTTTGCCCTCTTGCTTCTTTGTCTTACTTGGCACCCTTCTCCTCCTTCTCAAACAGCGCAGCGTCACGGCGCTCGACCAGCTGGTCAAGCTCCTTTTGCTGTCGGTCTAGCTGCGCCTGACGCTGGTTTATCTTCTCGTCCATATCGTCTATCTGCCGCGCCCGTTCCTGCTCCTGGGCCACGGCCTGTGGCCCCCTTCCGAAGCCCCTTCGTATGGCCGTGTTGAAAGCTTCTCGAACCTCTTTATCCGCCATCGTTCCTCCTACTTCTTCTTCTGGTTCTTCTGTGGCTTCGGCTGGTTCTCCGCTCGCCGTGGGTCGCTCTTGTCGCCGCCCATAATCCTCAAGCGTGGGTGAGGCTTATCGCCTGGCCTCTGGTACTTCGCTTTGTCCGCCACTGCTCTACTCCTCTCTCTCTTGCTGCTCGCCCTTCCACAGTTCGCGGAAGGCATCGAGCGCGGCTGACACAATCGCTATCTTCACCCTGCGTAACTCCTCGTGGGGCTCGCCCACGATGCGCCTCTCCATGCTCGCCATCAGGTCGTCGGGCACATCGTCTACAGAGTCGTGGGCGTGGCTGACTAGATGCGCCCACTGTTCGGCTGCCGTGGTGGCACGCTCATGCGGGTCGCTTAACTCCTCGCCACGCTCCCGAGCCCGCCTCAGTTCGACCGCCCGGCGGGCTATAGCGAGAGGCCACGCCTGCGCTTGCTCCCGGCAATACTCCGGGTCCACTCCCCAAACCTCCCCGCCCGATGTGCGCTGCGGGTTGTCTAGGCGCTCCAAGCGCCGCCGAAGATCCCTAAGCGCCATAGCCTGCCCCCTGGCCGAGGCCCCCCTGGCGTTGCGAGTACCGCGCCTCCAACTCCTCGATCCTGGCCTCCAACTGCTCCGTCTCCTTGATGCGCCTCTCAAGTTCGAGGTAACGCACCAGGACGCCCGCGACCTGGGCGGCGATGGAGATGTTGCCCCGGTCTTTTCGGCCCTCGGCTACCGCCCCCATCCACTCCCGTAACTGGCCCTTTACCTCCCGGATCTCGTGGTTTACGCCCCCAACCTTACCGGCCTTCGAGGCATTGGCGCGGCGCTGCTCTGCCTTGCTCGGGTCGTGACTAAAGCAATAGACGACGCCCTCGGAAACGATGCGCTCGCATGGCGCGTTGTTGGCTTTAACACCCTGGCATCGAGCCACTACACCCACCCCCCCTCTCTAACAATACTTATTCCACGGCTCATGCGGCCCCTGCCTCCCTCTCGTGTAGCCTCCCAAGAATGTGTTTTGCGTGGGCCTCAGACAGCGGAATGCTTCTCGCAACCTCATAGAAGCCTGCACGACCCGCCCTGCTCATGCCGACCATGTGTCCGATCTTCGCTAGCTGAGGATAGCTTGCACCCCTGCACTGGCGCATAGCTTCCCTGCCGTGCTCGTGCGCCGGACAGTCCCGCAGGAGGAGGAGCACAGAGCGGTAAGGCTCGACCTCCCCCTCGGCTATGGAGAGCGCCCGCAAGGTGAGGTCCACGAACGTGTCGGCCCATCCCAGGCCGCTCTCGTACGGTATGCGGTCCTTCTCCTCCTGGCTCTGGCCTTGGCCGCCACCGTAGCCCGGTCCTGCGTAGCCACCCTCCCCGACACCTACGCAGGACATCCGGGGACACTGCGCGACGTGCTCCTCCAAGGCGCTCAGAAAGAGGAACAAGTCGCCATCACCACCGTTGCGGTCCGGGTGCGCCGCCGCCTTCAACCTCCTCCAGTAGGAGGCATCGTTAAGCAAGGCCGGTGCTGCGCTCTGCGGGCTCACAAGCGCCCGCTCCCCGAACGCTTGCCGAGGCGGTGCATGGTGTGCTCGACCATACGGTCGTAATCGGCCAGGAGGTCGCGCTCCTCCTGGTTCTCCAGGCGTCGGCGGCGGTAGTCCTCCCGGCTACCGACCGCCGCCTCGACGCCTTCCCTCTCTAGCTCACGCTGGCGCTTGTACTCCTCTTCCGGGTCGCAACGCTTCGCCAGGGGAAGCACGTCCGCGCCCTCGGCTGGCGACTCCTTTTTGGAGCCGTAGGTCGGCTTCTTGCGGTTCTTCGGAAGCCTCACGACGTTATGCCGGGCCTGCTTCCACTCCGCTAGATCCAGGTTCCGGGCCTGGCGGTCCTCCTCGTGACGCACGCGCTGGCGCTCCTCGGCGTCGAGGATGCCACTCTCCCGTAGCTCCCTCTGGTACTGACTCCAAAAGTTAGGCGCTAGCCTGTAATGGTCGTTGAACGGCTCCTCGATGATCCTGGCGGCAACCATCTTCCGGGCGGCGCGGCGCACGTTGTCTTTCCTACGCCCCGTAGCTTCTACAAGTTCGGCGAGGTCTAGCGGAGCTCCGCGCCCAGACGCCAGGAACAGAGGCACCATACAGAACATCGAGACAGCGCCGAGCCGCGCCACCGTGGCAAACTTCGCCCGCCCGGAGCGCATCCTCACGACCTCGGCGAGAGTGCCCAGAACCTCGCCCGTAGACTCACTCCAGGTGTCACCAATAAAGAGTCCACATGCAGAGTAGGTATCTTTATTGGTGACACCTGGAGTGACTTTTGGCGGCGGCACGATAAACGTCCCGGACTGGCCGCCTCGGCCCTTCCCTTTGCGCCAGCGTATGAGTTTAAGATCTTTGACGAGGTAGGGTAGCGTGCTGCGGCACAGCGTCTCGCGGGCGACTCCGGCCCGCTCCGCCAGCGTGCGAACATCGGAGCCGACCCGTAGCTCTTTATCACTGGCATTGATCCCACGCTCGACGACGAGGAGCACCAGGGCGACATACACCTTATAGGCCGTTGCACCCTTTGAGCCGGTCCATTGTGTCGGGCTCAGGATGAGCCGGAGGTATGGTGCGAGTATGTCTTCGCGCTTTGGTGTTGACTCCTGGCGGACGGCGCGGGGTTCGTAATACCTGCCGGTGTAGGACTCGAAGCAACTAGTAACGCTCAAGCGGACATAGCCGCCGTGCTTACTCCCGGCGGGCCGGTTCCTGTGTAGGGCGCTGCGGCGGAACAACGCCTCGACGCGCCCCAGGTCGCCAGCACACCAAAAGATCAAGCGGTTTATCAGGCGGTAGTCGGCCTGTGACCAGGAGATACCGTCCGGTATCTCGCCGTCGTCGAAAAGCCGTCGGAACGCGCCGCCGTTCCTGGCGTTGCGCGCCCGGTCGAGTAGCTCGTCGTCGGCCAGGTTCCCGGCCGCGCGCGTGCGTGGTTTTTGTCCCTCGGCGCGCTTGCGCTTTTTCTCGTCGCCGAAGCACCGCCGGTATAGAACCTCGGCGGCGTCCTGGCACTCGTTTACGTCAAGCGCGAAGCTGTCCATGAGGTCGCCAGTTAGCACAACAAAACGGCTTCCCGGCGTCCCGTCGTACATCTCGATCCCTAGCGACTTACTCCCACACTTAGGGCCAGGCTTTTTCGCCTGGCAGATACCGTGTAATCCACGCCCGCCGGTGCTTACCTCCCAATAGGTCGGGAAGGCGGCGACTACCTCCTCGGCGAACGCGCTCCGCTGGCCGTGCTCGTCGAGAGCGTCGTCGAGGTCGAGTACGAGGTACGGATCGTCGGCATTGAACAGGTACCCGATGCCATCGACCAGGCCCGCCTCCAGGGCGGCGACGGCCTCCTCGAAGGTACAGTAATTCTCTGGGTTGGTCTTATCCGCCCTCACCACCGCGCCGCGCCTGGTGAGTTTGCACGGCGGCTTGTCTGTTCCGCCGTCCTGGCGACGCTCGAACTTAGAGACCATCCAACGCCGACTCCGCCGCAACTCGGGCGGTACGTTATAAACGTGAGCTAACTCTCTTTTTATCCGGTTCGAACTTTGTTCGACCATGAGGTATACTCCCCGTACTTTCGGTTGGGGGCCGTTTGGTGTGGTGGCCGCGGCCCTTTTTCCATGCTTACAACTAACTAGCCTTTGCCAACGTCGGGAAGTTGCGCAGGTTGCTTACCACGTCCTCGGGCGTGATCTGCCCCCGCGTCAACGCTTCCTGATTCATTGCGTGATAGATGGCCAGCGCTCGGGCCTGGTCCTCTTCCGCCTCCATGAGCCTTCTCGCAGTTACCGGCTCAAGCTCGACAAGACCGCGCAGAAGCTCGTTGGTATCTAGGCGATGCTCGGCGGCGAACGCCTTTGCTTTTTGCATGGCCGTTACTGAGTGCTGCTCATGCTTTAGCCAACGCGGCCAAAGGCCGATCATGATTTCTAACCGCTCTTTCGGGGGAAGCGCCCTTAGAAGCTGGACATGGCTCCAACGGGCGCTACCACTTTTGGGCGATCAAGCCCCTTACCGGACAAAAACTCTTCGGGCGTGAGGCCGAAGGCTTGTGCCCACTTTAGGACTGTGGATCGGTGCGGGTTCGTATTCCGCCCCGATTCCGTGTTTGTAATGGTGGTTATCCCCGTGTCGGAGTATTTCGCTAGCTCCAATTGATCCCATCCCGCTTGGCGGCGGTGCAGGTAGAGCAAGTCGCCTATCTGTAGGCGCTGCTCCGGTGTTTCCTCCATTGCGCAAGTCCTCCTCTGCGTGGGGGCGTATACGTCGGAGGAATTGTAACTCATAACAAACAGCGTTTACAACTTTTACAGTGAGAGTGTAGAATACGGCTAGCCGTAAAAACGAGAAATGCCCCGTCCCGGTTTAGCGGCCAGGGGAGCGGGGCGAAAGGTACTAGTCGTGAGTATACAGCAAGGTAGGACCGACCAGGGCCAGGGCCGGAGGTTGGAGCGCATAGTCGCCAAGACGAAGCTTGGCACCGGGTACTTCCGAGCACCGGACCTTGAGCGCATGACGGGCCAGGTGCGGGGTATGTTTGCCGCCGTTGTCCTGAAGGAGCTACTCGACAACGCGCTCGACGCCTGCGAGACGGCTGGGGTTGCTCCGGAGATAGATGTCATGGTGGGCGAAACAGCGGAAGGGTCGCTGGTGATCGAGGTCTCGGACAATGCGGGAGGCATTCCACCCGGGATGGTCGCCGAGATCCTCGACTTCGACTTAAGAGTTTCCGATAAATCGCCGTACGCCTCCCCCACCCGTGGACAGCAGGGCAACGCGTGGAAGACCATTTTTGGCATTCCGCATGCTCTGGGAGGGAGGGAGCCGGTCGTGATCGAGGCGCAGGGCCTTAGACATACGGTCCGCGCCTGGCTCGACCCGGCCGAGGAGGTCGCCCTCGACCACAAGCTTGAGGAGATCGAGCCCGCGCGGGGCACAAGGGTGCGCGTCACACTGCCCCGCACAGACCAAATTTTCGAGCCCGAACTCTGGGTTAGGGGCGCCGCTTTGTACAATCCGCACGCTTTTCTCCGGCTCAATCACCATGGTATTTGGGGAGAAGTGGCTTTGAGCGAAATGTACAAACCAACTGCCCGCATGCCGGAGAAGTTTAATAAGGTCAAGCCCAAAGACCCCACGAGAGCCCACTGGTACGACATAGGGGCGCTGGAGAAGCTTATCTACACCCACATCAAGGATGCCCGCAACGGCGGGCGTGACCTGCCTCTAGGGGAGTTCATCCGACAGTTTCAGGGGCTCAAGCGGCCGGAGAGGGCAAAGGCAGTGCGGGCCGCTCTGACATTCTCGGTCAACCGCCTCTCGGACTTCGCCGAGATGGGCGACGGGGCACGCCGCTGGGCAATTAACGAACTCCTGGTGCACATGAAAGTGGCGGGCGAGCCGCCCATGCATAAAGTGCTCGGGAAGCTGGGCAGGGAGCACTTCCGGGCACGCTTCGAGCAGATGTACGGCATCGTGAATGACCGCTTCTGGTACCAGAACGTCGAGGGGATGCAGTATGGGATGCCGTACCGCTTTGAGGCGGCCCTTGCCGAAATTGAAGATTATGGTCACCTCTTCACCGGCGTCAACTACTCACCGGTGTTTGGAGATCCCTTCGCGGAGATGCTCTTTCAGACTGAGGGTTTCAGCACCATCGGTCTGAAGAATCTCCTGAAGCACCTACATGTCCTACCCGATGAGTCTATCTGGGCTTCCTACGGGAGGGAGAGAGACGAGGAGCAGCCAGAGACGGTGGTCGCCATGCACTTTATAAGCCCTGTTGTCCGCTACAAGGACCTCGGCAAGAGCACCATCGACACGAAAGGGCTCCGCTAATGACGACGCAGAAGACCATCTCAGAGGCGCTATGGGCGGTCAGCAAAGCGATCTACAAGGAGGAGGAGCGGCGGCTCAAGCGGGCGAGCCGTCCTGTAAAGGAAGAGAAGCCGCAGGGGGAGAAGGAACCCGACCTGAAGGAAGCGTCGTTCATGGTCATGGAGGAGGCCGTGCGCCACGTCTCTGGCGACCGCACGCTGCCGTACGGCGCGCGGCGTCTCTTCTACCGCGTCCGCGACATGATACCGGCTGTTACCTCGAAGCGGTTTCACCCCGAGAAGGGCTATAAGTACTTTTCTCAGACAGTGCTGACTGAGTACCAGCAGAAATATGGGAAGCTTGAAGGACTCTACTACGACCCGCGTGGGAGGCTCCACGAGCCGCACACCGGCAAGACGGTGGACATCGGCACGCGTGAGGTGGAGGCGTACAGCTTCCCTGATTACGTCTTCGACAAGATACTATTCGTGGAGAAGAAAGGCCAGATGCCGTTACTCGAAGCCGCCAACATCGCCGAGAGGTACGACATGGCCATCATGACGGGCGAGGGGTTCGCCACCGAGGCGGCGCGGGTCCTGCTTGAGAACGCCTCAAAGGAGCAGGACTACCAACTCTTCGTAATACACGACGCGGACCCCGCAGGCTACAGTATCGCCCGCACCGTGCGAGAGGAGACGGCACGGATGCCCGACTACAAAGTCGAGGTGAAGGACCTGGGGCTCAGGGTCGAGAAGGTAGTGGGTCTCGAAGGTGTCCGTCCAGAAGAGTATGTGACCAAGCAGCCGCTCTCTAAGCCGCTACTCGATAGCCTCGAAGAGGGTTCTCTAGCTTACGAGTTCTTCACCGGCGAGGAGCTAGAGGTAACGGAGAACGGCAAAAAGAAGAAGGCCTGGCGGCGCAAGCGCATCGAACTCGACAGCCTGAGCGCGCCGCAGGTTATAGAGTACCTAGAGCGGGCGTTGGAGGAGAACGGCGTGCGCGGCAAGGTCATCCCCCCCGACGACTATCTTAAAGATGATGTCCGCTCGAAATACGAGGCCGAAGTCCGCTCTGAGGTTCGCCGCATTATCGATGACCTGGTCTCAACGGAGAGAATACAGAAGATGGTTACCCGCCTCTTCAGAGAGCGCTACGAACTTGAGAACGCTGGCCGGTGGATAGAGGAAGGCTTCGAGGAGGACGACCGGCTCAGTTGGGAGACTCCGCTAAAACGCCGACTATCGCGGAGGTCTGGGGAGCTTGGAGCCGATCTGGAGCAGGCTGTGGGGCGCGTTTTTGAGAAGCTGCTCTCGGAGGAGTAGTCCTACACCAACGACTGAGGCTTCACCGTGAGCACGTCGGCCAGCTTGCGTGCGGTGGCGGGCGTCGCCCTAGTGTTCGTCGTCTCTAGCCTGGCGATGGTCGCCCGCGACACCCCCGAGCACACCGCCAGTTCCATCTGAGTCAGCATGCGCTTCTCCCGGTACTCTTTCAGGCGTGACAACGGTTGCACCACCACCTCCTATAATTTCGCTTATTTATGAGAGATTCTATCAAAAAGCTGTTGACTACTCAATACAAACTTGAGACAATGCAGCTGTTGATAAAAGAAGTGGCCCCGGCGAGCACCACCTCCCGAGGCCAGGACCACAGGGAAGGAGCCCTACGGCCAGACACAGGATACTTCGTTGGGCGTTATCCGACGAGGCCTGGCGCACGATCTTGAGGGAGTCGGAGACCCGCTACCGCCACGAGCTGATGGACGATGAGGAGAGGATGCTCCTTTGGGACCGTATCCTCCGGCTTCGGCGTCAGCTAAGGCTGGCGTAGGTCCGGGCAACATCTAACGAGGTGAGGGCCAGGGCTCCTGATGGGAACTTTGGTCCTCTTTTTGTTATAGTGTGTTAAGTTTTGTTGGTAACGCATGATGGGAGAATGGGTGTACCGCAAAGTAACACTACTTGCAATGGTCGCGTTAGCTGTCACGCTTGCCGCTGCTACCGTGTCTATCGCAGCGCCAAAAGAGACGCGCACAGTTTGTCAGGACGGGGTGACCAAGGAGATACCCGTGCAAGCTAAAGCGAAAGGTGCCACCGAGGGCCATGCGAGACAACCCCGCCCGGCTCGGAGCTAGCACTGGCCACAAAGGTATGTACAGATAACTATGACGGGACTATCGTCTCTGAAGATCCAATTACGTGCCGGTGGACCAACCCGGCGGAACAGAGCCGTTTGGTTGATGAAGAGGACGGAACCTATCTCATTGTCTTCTACTCGGGCACGTATGACATGATCTGGGACCCGGCCGGGGACTATTTCCCACTGTATGAAGGGACCCTTGTCAGCTATGAGGTAACCCGCTGCAACGATCCCCAGTATGGTCAGTACCTAGATCCAAACGACTCGCGCTGTCAGTTCCCGATCGAGTAGGAGGCTAGGCTAGAGAGGAGTGCTCATGTACAGAGCGACCCTGCAAATTTTGGCGGTCGCCCTGGTGGCAGCTTCGCTACTGCTGGTCGCGCCGCTGGCGTCGGCGCAGTCGGGATGCGAGATAGCGCACGAGTGCTTCGAGGATGTTGCGAAGTGGTACCCGCCGGGCTGGCCAGAGGACAGAATATCACTCGTCGCGTGGAATCCACAGAGTGGCGGCTATGAGGGTATAGCGGGTTACGGCCTAGCGGCACTCTGTTACAACTATGGCGGCTATTACTACCTGGACTACGGTGGAGCGTATTGGAACGCCTGCTAGGTCAGGAATGGATACAAAGTAGCTCGATCCTGTCCTACCCCATGTGGTGCGACTGGTGGGGCTATGAGTACTGGTGCTACGCAGTGGACGGCGGCTTTTGGGTCCGGGCACGTTAGAGGTTACATCACTGATATGTCGCCTCTCCATATTGCCTTAACCGTCTCGACGCCAAGAGTTCGCACCATGATCTTGGCTTCCTCAAACCAATCTACCCGTCTGCGCTTCTCTTCCTCGGAGAGAGTTGGATCTCTCTGAATTGTTCTTGCCGCGGCGTCCAGGCCCAGGATGAGCCGCTCCTGCGGATCGGGCAGTTCTCCTATCTCGGTAAGGCCCTTGTCTGTGAGACCCCTAACTTGAGCACTCGTGTACGGAGGCCCTCCCTTGATCGAAGTGTCTAGCTTCGCACTAATGTAGCCTTCGTCTACTAACCTCATGAACCGATACAGCGCCTGCACTTCCTGTTGCTCGGTAGCTGCTGCATCGGCTTCTCCCCCTGGTTCTTCTGTCCCCCTGTCTGTATCAAGGGGTACCCGCATTCTCACTACGTGTTCAGCAGAGAGTCTCGGCTTATAGTCGGTCTGTTCTTGGAACCACTCGTAGACTCCACGCAGCATGCTTTCTTGCTGCACCTTCTCGGGATACTCTCTCTGATGTGCCATTGCTCCTCCTTTAGCATGGATCTAACTTCCGAACAGCTTACGCCAGAACCCCTTAGAGCGTTCGGCCTCCAGGCTCACTCCAACCCGAAGAACTGCCGCCACCAGCTACGCTTTGGTTGCGCGTCTGGTACTGGGGTCTCCGGCACTGGGGGTGCGTGGGTACTATACGGCTCCTCGGAGGCCGTCTCGGGCGCTTCTCGGGGCTCTGAGGGTGTCGTGTCCGGTGGTGCTTCTATGGCCGGGATACGCTCCAGAGCGGCGGCGAGTAGGTGGTCGCGGCGTCTGATCTCCTCGTCGCGAAGCGCGAGCATCTCGCGCAGGTGCTCGATCTCCGATGACATGCGCTCGAATAGCTGCGATTGATCGACCGTTTCATCGCCGATGTAGCGCGATTGATCGGTGTGTTCATCGGCGTTTGTTCGCAATTGATCGGCGTTTAATCGGACGTACAC
>Ga0126314_10001399_pt1 | contig 11611 bp, 12 predicted proteins | sample Plot105B_FD_92535 | JGI IMG/M metagenome (GOLD analysis project Ga0126314, IMG submission 92535) | Serpentine soil microbial communities from UC McLaughlin Reserve, CA, USA - Plot105B | ecosystem: Environmental > Terrestrial > Soil > Grasslands | place: USA: UC McLaughlin Reserve, Lake County...
ACGCGCTCGGGCAGGTCGTAGAGGCGCTCGAAGCCGCGCCGCCGTGCCGACGTGATCTGGCCACTCCAGAACAGCCACTCGAACGCCCGCTTGACGTCCGACCAGTCCCACCACGGGCCCGTGCGGCTCGGCGCGTGCTCCTCGACGACCTCGCTCGCGGCGATCGGCCCGCGGTCGCGGACCTCCTCCAGCACGCGCTCGACCAGCTCGGGGCGCTCGCGCTGGATGCGCCGCACGCCGCCCCAGGCGTCGTCGCCGGCGCGCTCCATCCGCCAGCGCAGCAGCGGCTGGATGGCGACGGGCAGCAGCGACGCCTCGTGACCCCAGTACTCGAACAGCCGCCGCGGGGCACGGTGCGCGGCCCGGTCGAGCAGCTCCGTGTCATAGGGCCCGAGCCGGCTGAACAGCGGCAGGTAGTGCGCCCGCGAGAGCACGTTGACCGAGTCGATCTGGATCAGCCCGACGCGGTCGAGCACGCGCCGCAGCGCCCAGCCGTCGGGCTCGCGGGCGCCGTGGCGGTCGGCGAAGCCCTGCGCGGCCAGCGCCATCCGGCGCGCCTGGACGGCGGACAGGCGCTCGATCGGCTTGCGGCGGGCGGACGGCACCGCCGCATCCTTGCAGTGGGAACGCGGCGAGGGGCGCCCCGCGCGGCGCGGCCGTGCTGACGCGCTAGTCCGCGTCGCGGTGGACGGTGTCGACCGAGAACGCGGGCAGGCAGACGGCGACGTACTCGGCCCCCTCCGGATCCGGGGTCGAGTACCGCACCCATTCGCCGCCGCGCACGAGGATCGCCTGACCGGGCCGGACGTCGAGCTCGCCGCCCTCGTGCTCCACGTGCAGCGCGCCGTTGAGCACGACGGTGTACTCGTCGAAGTCGGGCCGCTGGCCGGGCTCGACCCAGCCCGAGGGCGAGCGCATGTGGGCGACGCTGACGCGCTCGTCGCCGGTGTTGACGCGGCCGGCGTACTCGTCGATGAGCTTCGGCTTGGTGCCCGCCGCCTCGACGCGGCTCGGGCTCTCGATCAGAAGCGGCATGGCGGCGAGGCTACCTCCACTTGGCCAGCGCGGACGGACGCCAGCCGGCGAAGCGCTCCAGCAGGGCCTCGGGCGTCGGCTCGGCGTGCATCGCAGCGCGGTGCTCGCGGCGCAGGAAGCCCTCCTGCACGGCGTGATCGAGCAGCGCGGCGAGGCCGTCGTAGTAGCCGTTGACGTTGAGCACGCCCATCGGCTTGTCGTGGATGCCGAGCTGGCTCCAGGTGTAGACCTCGATCAGCTCCTCGAGCGTGCCGGCGCCGCCCGGGAGCGCCACGAAGCCGTCGGAGAGCTCGGCCATCAGCGCCTTGCGCTCGTGCATGGACGCGACCACGTGCAGCTCGGTGAGCCCGGTGTGGCCGATCTCGCGGTCGATCAGCGCCTGCGGCATAACGCCGATCACCTCGCCGCCGGCCGTCAGCGCGGTGTCGGCCAGGATGCCCATCAGCCCGACCCGCGCGCCGCCGTAGACGACGCCGATCTCGCGGTCGGCGAGCAGCCGCGCGAGCTCGGCCGTGGCCTCCGCATAGGCCGGGTCCGCGCCCGGATTCGATCCCGCATACACGCAGATGCGCACGAGCGGGCACGCTATCGGCATGGAGAAGACGAAGCTCGGCCCGCTGAACGTCAGTCGCCTCTGCCTCGGCACCATGCTGATGGGAGGCAAGACCCCGCGCGAGGAGTCCCACCGGATGCTCGACCGCTACCTCGAGGCCGGCGGCAACTTCATCGACACCGCCGACGTCTACGGCGACGGCGAGTCCGAGCGCACGCTCGCGCCGTGGCTCGCGGACCATCGCCACGAGGTCGTCGTCGCCACCAAGGTCCGCATGAAGGTCTCCGACCCGCCCGGCGAGGGCCTCGCGCCCGACCGCATCCGCGCGGCCTGCGACGCCAGCCTCAAGCGGCTCGGCGTCGACGTGATCGACCTCTACCAGGTCCACGCGCCCGATCCGTCGATCCCGCTCGAGGACTCGCTGGAGGCGCTCGACGGGCTCGTGCGCGCCGGCAAGGTGCGCGCGCTCGGCGCCTCCAACTACCCCGCCTGGCTGCTCGCCTGGGCGGTCGCCCTCCAGGACCGCCACGGCTGGGCCCCGTTCGTGGCGCTGCAGCCGCAGTACTCGCTCGTCGAGCGCTCGATCGAGGTGGAGATCCTGCCGTTCTGCCGCGCCGCCGGGATCGGCGTGATCCCGTGGGGGCCGCTCGGGGCGGGCTTCCTGACCGGCAAGTACTCGCGCGACGCCGAGCCGCCCGAGGGCTCGCGCATGGCCGACGCGAGCGACGACGTCGAGGAGGCCCGCCACCGGCGCGCGATCGAGCGCAACTTCCGCGTCGTCGACGAGACCGAGGCGGTCGCCCGCGAGCGCGGCGCCACGATCGGGCAGGTGGCGCTCGCCTGGCTGCTCGGCGAGCCGGCCGTGGTCGCGCCGATCATCGGCCCGCGCACGCTCGAGCAGCTCGAGGACCTGCTCGGCGCCGCCGACCTGCGCCTGACCGACGAGGAGCGCGAGCGGCTCGCCGCCCAGGCGCCGCCGCCGGTCATGTACCCGCAGCGGATGCTCTCCGAGCAGGTCGGACTCGGCGAGCTCGCGCAGCTGCGGCGCTGAGGGGCTCTAGACGGCGTCCGCGACCGAGGCGATCTGGATCAGGTTGCCGCAGGTGTCGTCGAGCACCGCCGTAGTGACCCCGGGGCCCATCTCGGCCGGCTCCTGCGTGAAGCGCACTCCCGCGCGCGTGAGGCGCTCGTGCTCGGCGCGCACGTCGTCGACGGTGAACGAGGTGAACGGGATCCCGTCGGCGACGAGCGCAGCCTTGAAGGGCCGCGCGGCCGGGTGCTCGTCGGGCTCGAGGAGGAGCTCCGGCCCGTCCGGGCTCTCGGGCGAGACGACCGTCAGCCAGCGGTGCTCGCCGACCGGCACGTCGTGCTTGACGCTGAACCCCAGGACGTCGGTGTAGAACGCCAGCGCCTTGGCCTGGTCGTCGACGAGCACGCTGGTGATCGTGATCTTCATGGGTCCTCCGTGGGACGGGGCAGGAGCCAGCGGTCGGCGATCCGCTCGAGCGGCTCGCGCTGCAGCTCGTGGAACTTGTAGCGGCCCTCCTTGCGGGTCCGGATCAGGCCGGCCTCCTCGAGCACCGCGAGGTGCTGCGAGATCGCCTGCCGCGTCGATCCCAGCCCGTGCCTGGTCGTGAGCCGCGCGCAGAGCTCGAACAGCGTCTGCCCGTCGCGCTCGGTCAGCTCGTCCAGGATCGTCCGGCGCGTGGGGTCCGCCAGGGCCTTGAAGACGTCGCCCACGGCGGGGATGATAGGCAAGCTTTTACTTGCATGTCAAGCGGGGCGAGCGTGCGGCGCGGCCTCGCGCTCGCCGCGCCAGGTGCGCGTGTCGGGCTCCAGCGCCGCCATCAGGCGGTCGAGGTCGGCGTCGTCGTTCCAGGCGCCGACGGAGGCGCGCAGCAGCGGGCGCCCGGGGAGGTTGCGGACGACGATCCCCTCGTCGCGCAGGCGATCGCGCGTGGTCTCGGGCTCCGGGTCCTCCCAGGCGACGAGCGTGCTGTCGCCGCGCGGCGCGACCGTGTGGCCGCTCTCCTCGAGGCGGCGCGCCAGCGTCGCGGCCTGCGCGCGCCCGTGCGCGAGGACGTCCTCGAGCCCGTGGCGCTCTAGCACCTCGAGCGCGCCGAGCGACGCCGCCGCGGCCTCGCGGGACAGCGACGGCGTGTCGTAGCGGCGGGCGTCGGCCTTCAGCGGCGACTCCAGTCCGCGCGTGGTGTCCTCGAAGGAGATGTAGCTCGGGGCGATCGCGCGGATCCGGTCACGCCAGCGGGGGGATATGTAGAGCATCCCGGTGCCGTCGGCGCCGCACAGCCACTTCTGGCCCGCGGCGGCGTAGGCGGCGCAGTTGAGCGCCTGCACGTCGACCTGCACCGCGCCGGAGCCCTGCGCGCCGTCGAGGATCACCGGCACGTCTAGCTGCGCGAGCTCGGCCGGCGCGAGCTCGCCGGACACCCAGCCGACGTGCGAGCAGACGACGAGCGTCGTCGTCGCCCTCACGGCGTTCGCGAGCTCTTGGAAGGGGACGAGCAGGATCGCAGCGCCGCGCTCGCGCGCGGCGTGCAGCGGCCCGATCACCCCCGGGTGCTCCTGGTCGGAGGAGACGATCTCGTCGCCGGGCCCGAGGTCCATGCCGGCCATCACCGCGCCGATGCCCTCACTCGTCGACGTCGTGAGCGCGACGTCCTCGGCCGAGCAGCCCATCACGCGCGCATACCCCTCGCGCAGGCGCCCCTGGAGCTCGAACCGCCGCTCGAAGTGCCGGGTCGCCCGGCCCTCGCCGAGCTCGGACTCCAGCTCCGCCTGTGCGAACCGCACCGCGGCGGCCGCGAGCGGCCCGTCGGTGCCGGCGTTCAGATACGCGACACGCTCGAGGACGGGGAACTCGGCTCGTAGGGCGGCGGGGTCCATCCCGCCACCCTACCTCCGCTTCGCGCTAGCCGCCGCAGACCGGCCAGGGGGTCGAGCCGGACTGCGAGTACAGCTGCGCCGCACGCGCGTCCTGCTCGGCCTCGGAGGCGGCGGCGGGATCGCCGGTGCCGCCGACACTCTGCCAAGTGGAGTAATCGAACTGGTACTTTCCGCGGTAGGTGCCGCTGGCGTCGACCGCGGACGGGTTGCCGGCGGACTCGCAGGCCGCGATGGCCTCGAGGTGCGGTGCGGCGGTCGTGTTCGCGGCCGCGGCGGGAGCGGCGGCCGGAGCGGCGGCGGCGCGCTTGGCGCGGCGCAGCTCGCGGCGGCTCTTGGAGAGCTCCGCGCGCAGCGCCTTCGGCGACTCGCCGCGTAGGCGGCGCTTCTGGGCGCGCTCGGAGAACGTCGCGCCGTTGACCTTCGCGGTCTTGCGCTCCGTGCGGATGATCCGCGGCGTCAGGCGCTCCACGAGCAGTTCGCGGCGCTCCGCACGCATCTGGGCGTTCATCGTCAGGTGCCGCGCGAAAGGCGCGGCGATCGCGCTCTCGGCGGGACTGGGCGGGTCGTCGGTGGTCTCCGCCAGTGCGACTCCGGCCGGCAGAGCCAGGGCCGTGCCGGCGAGCGCCAGCGCGGTCGTGGTCGTCGGTCTCATGATCACGTCCTTGCGGCGCGCCACCTACCGGCGCGCCGTTTCGTTGTCGGTTCACGGACGGCGACCGCGGGCTGGTCACTGCGTGACGCGGGTCAGGCGCACGGACCAGTTGCGGATGCAACCGTCGCGGGCTCGAACCCTAGCAACATCCGCCGAACGCTTGTTCGTACATGCCCGGGGACCGGCCGCGGTCTAGCATCCCGGCGCATGCAAGTCGTGCTTCCCGACGGAACCGCCAAGGAGCTGCCCGACGGCGCCAGCGGCGAGGATCTGGCCGCCTCGATCGGTGCCGGGCTCGCCCGCGCCGCGCTCGCCGTGAAGGTCGACGGGGAAGTGCGGGATCTCACACGCCCGCTGCAGGACGGCGACCAGGTCTCGATCGTCACCAATCGCGACCCCGAGTCGCTCGAGCTGATCCGCCACGACACCGCGCACGTGCTGGCGGCGGCGATCCTCGACCTCTACCCGGGAACGAAGATCTCGATCGGCCCGCCGATCGAGGACGGCTTCTACTACGACTTCGAGTTCCCCGAGGGCGTCACGGTCTCCGACCACGACTTCGAGCGCATCGAGGCCAAGATGCGCGAGCACGTCAAGGCCGACGAGCACTTCGGGCGCGAGGACGTCACCGCCGAGCAGGCGCTCGAGCGCTTCAAGGGCGAGCACCAGGACTACAAGGTCGAGCTGATCGAGGACCTCGTCCGCGACGACGGCGTCGAAACCGTCTCGCTCTACACCAACGGCCCCTTCACCGACCTCTGTCGCGGCCCGCACGCGCCGTCGACCAAGCGCATCAAGGCGTTCAAGCTGCTCTCCGTCGCCGGCGCATACTGGCGCGGCGACTCCGACCGCCAGATGCTCACGCGCATCTACGGCACGGCCTTCCACTCCAAGGAGGACCTCGAGGACTACCTGCACCGGCTCGAGGAGGCGCGCGCGCGCGACCATCGCAAGCTGGGCAAGGAGCTCGACCTGTTCCTGTTCTCCGAGCTCAGCCCGGGCTCGCCGTTCTGGCAGCCGAACGGGATGGTCATCTGGAACGAGCTGACCGCGCTCTGGCGCAGGGAGAACGGCGCCCGCGGCTACCGCGAGGTCAAGACGCCGATCCTCTACGACGTCGACCTGTTCAAGGCCTCCGGGCACTGGGAGGTGTACCGGGAGAACATGTACTTCACCGAGGTGGAGGGCCGCACGATGGGCCTGAAGCCGATGAACTGCCCGGCGCACATCCAGCTGTTCAACGACGAGCGCCGCTCCTACCGCGACCTGCCGATCCGCTACTCCGAGGCCGGCCTCGTGCACCGCCACGAGCCGAGCGGAACCCTGCACGGGCTGCTGCGCGTCCGCCACATCACCCAGGACGACGCCCACATCTTCTGCACGGAGGAGCAGATCGCGGAGGAGGTCAACCGCTGCCTGGACTTCGGCTACGCGATCTACGACACCTTCGGCTTCGAGCCGCGGCTGGAGCTCTCGACCCGCCCCGAGAAGCGGATCGGCACCGAGGAGATGTGGGACCGCGCCGAGACGGCGCTCCAGCGTGCGCTCGACCAGCGCGGCGTCGAGTACGAGCTCAACGAGGGCGACGGCGCCTTCTACGGGCCGAAGATCGACCTGCACATGACCGACACGATCGGCCGCTCGTGGCAGCTCGGCACCGTCCAGCTCGACTACGTGATGCCCGAGCGGTTCGAGCTCACCTACACCGGCGCCGACAACGCCGACCACCGTCCGGTGATGATCCACCGCGCGCTGATGGGCTCCTTCGAGCGGTTCATCGGCATCCTGATCGAGCACTACGCCGGCGAGTTCCCGCTCTGGCTGGCGCCCGTCCAGGCGCGCGTCCTGCCGCTCGCCGACCGCCACGTGGGCTACGCGCGCGAGGTGGCGGGGGCGCTCGGGGCGGCCGGGCTGCGCGCGGAGCTCGACGACCGCACCGAGTCGGTCGGGCGCAAGATCCGCGAGGCGGAGCTGCGCAAGGTCCCCTACATGCTCGTCGTCGGCGACCGCGAGGCCGAGCAGCGCGCGGTCGCGCTGCGCCGTCACCGCGAGGGCGACCTCGGGACGATGGCGCTCGACGAGGCCGTCACCCGGCTCGCCGCCGAGGCCGCCGAGCGCAGGCCGGCCTGAGCCGTTGCTGCGCCGCGACACCGCGCGGCTGACGGGCGCGCTCGCCCTCGCGATCTCGTTCGCGCCGTCGCTGCTGCGCCGCAATCGCCGCGAGCAGCTGGCGGTCTCCGCGGCCTCGGCCGCGCTCGGCGCGGTGGCCGGGGCCGCGACGGAGGTGGCGGTGATGCGGCTCGCCAACCGGATCGAGGGCGGGGAGCCGGCCGCCCGCGCGGTGCTGATCGGCGCCGGCGCCCTGGCCACGCTGGCGGAGCTGTCGTCGAGCCCCGTGAGCGGCGTCGCGCTCGCGGGCACCGTCGCGCGCGTCGGCGGGATCAGCGCGCTGGTGGGCGCCGTGGCGCCGGTGCGCGAGCGCGCCGCGCCGCTGGAGGACCCGCGCACCGTGGCCGCGGCGCTGGCGGTCGGCGCGGCCGCGTTCGCGGGCTGGCGACAGCTGGCCAAGCGTGCCGGGCCGGCGAAGGTGCGCCTCGAGCAGTATCCGGCCGAGCGGTGGCTCTCGAGCGTCAGCGGCGGCGAGGGCAGCGCGCTGCCGCGCGAGCGCCTGGACTTCGAGGGCACGCGCTTCCTCGGCACCGCCCCGGCCGGTCTGCCGCGGGACCCGATCCGGGTGTTCGCCGGCGTGCGCTCGGCGGACACGATCCAGGACCGCTGCCGGCTGGCGGTCGACGAGCTGCAGCGGCTCGGCGCGTTCGAGCGCAGCCGGATCCTGGTCTGCTCAGCGACGCTGCGCGGCTACGTCAGCCCGGTGCCCGTGGAGGCCGAGGAGCGCCTGTCCGGCGGCGACGTCGCCTCCGTCGTCGTGCAGTACTTCGACCGCCGCACGTGGCTGATGCCGGCCAAGGTGCCGGTCGCCGCCCGCACGCACCGCGAGCTGCTGCGGGCGCTGCGGGAGCGCCTCGCGGCGGTGGAGGATCCGCCCGAGGTGGCGATCTACGGCGAGAGCCTCGGCGCCTGGGCGAGCCAGAACGTCTTCCGCGGCGGCGGCGTGCGCTCGCTTGACGCCGCGGGGGTGGCACGGGCGCTGTGGATCGGCACGCCGTTCTTCTCGCTGTTGCCCCGGCGGCTGCAGCGAGGGCAGCTGCCGACCGACGGGCGCGTCGGCTTCGTGCGCGCGAAGGAGCTCGTCGCGGGCGAGGAGCGCCGCCGCGGGCTGCGCTTCGTCTTCCTCTCGCGCGGGACCGATCCCGTGACGCTGTTCCCGGGGCTGGAACTGCTGTGGCGGCGGCCCGAGTGGCTCGGGCCGGGCGACTGGACGCCGGGGGTGACCTTCGTGCAGACCGTCGCCGACCTGATGGCCGCCACCCGCTGGCCCGGGCGCGCGCCTCGCGCGCTCGCCCACGACTACCGGCTCGAGGGCCCGGCCGCCGTCGATCTTGCGATGGGTCACGGCGCGGACCCGCGGGAGCTGGCCGAGCTGGCCGATCTGCTCGTCCGACGCGAGCTCGAGCGCGGAGCGCGGTTGCGTCGCTTGCGCCGCGGCGAGGGCGACGGGTAGCGTCGCCGGATGCGTCTGCTCCTCGCCATCGCCCTGCTGCTCGCCATGCCCGCGACGGCCTCCGCCTCGAAGGTCTCGGTCGTGCTCGCCGACGGCTGCCAGGGCGACACCGCCTGCTCGAAGTACGGCGGCCTGCCGCCGGTCCCGATCACCACGTTCCAGGGCGCGCCGGCCGAGGCGAACAGCGTGACCGTGCGCCGCGAGGGCGGCGACTTCGTCGTGCGCGACGACGGCGCCGCGCTGACCGCGGAGTCGCCGTGCACGCGGGTCGACGACCACGCCGCGCGCTGCCCGGTGACCGAGGGCGCCTACGGGCTGCACGGCCTCGCCGCCGGCCTCGGCGACGGCGACGACGCGCTGACGATCGCCGGCGACCTCCGCGTGGAGACCTCGATCTCCGGCGGCGACGGCAAGGACGTCGTCGAGGGCGGTGCGGAGCCCGACGCGGTCGACGGCGGCGCCGGCGGCGACCGGCTGCTCGGCGGCGGCGGGGTCGACGAGCTCTCCTACGCCACCCGCACCGCGCCCGTCACGGTCGACCTCGCGCGCGAGACCGGCGGCGAGCCAGGGGAGAGCGACGGCGTCGGAGGCTTCGAGGTCCTCGTCGGCGGCTCCGGCGCGGACGTGCTCCGCGGCGCTCCCGGCGACGAGACGCTCGACGGCGGCCGCGGGAGCGACGTGCTGCGCGGCCGCGGCGGCGACGACGCGCTGTTCGGCGGCACCGGCGCCGACCGGCTGACCGGCGACGCCGGGGACGACCGCCTGTACGGCGACCCGGCCCAGGGCGACGACGTCTACACGCCGATCATCCGCCTGCTCCCGGATCGCCTCGACGGCGGCACCGGCGACGACGTCCTCTCCGACACCGGCGGCCGCAACACCTACCTCGGCGGCCCCGGCGCGGACCAGCTCGAAGGCGGCGCCGGCCCCGACGTCATGAAAGCCGGGCCGGGCCCGGACCGAATCTTCGCCCGCGGCGGCGGCCGGGACCGCGTGCGCTGCGGCGGCGGCCGGGATCGCGCGCGGACCGATCGGCGGGACGTGCGGGTCGGCTGCGAGCGCTAGCTGCGGCGGCTACGGACTTCGCACGCCGATGCCATCGATGTACCCGTCGAGCAGCCGCACGGCGGGCCGAGCCGCGGGAACCACGGCGCCCTCGCGCGCGGTCTGCGTGCGGCCGTGGTAGCGGACCAGGTACTGCGCGCCGCCCTGCGACGGGCTCCCCCGCTCTCACCGCCGCCACCGTGTCACCGGTGAGACAGCGTATCGTCTTGACACGGTCGGCGCACCGCTATACTTCGGGGCCTTGATTACGCGTTCCAACACCGCGCCGCGCACTTCTTGACGCGCCGCAGCCACCTCTAGTGCCGGTCCCCAGAAGGTTCGACCGGCAGCCGCCGGAGCGCGACCCCACCCGGATCAACGAGCGCATACGTGTGCCCGAGGTCCGGCTCATCGACGAGACGGGTCAGCAGGTCGGCATCATGAAGACGCAGGAGGCCCTCCGCTACGCGCAAGAGCGCGATCTCGACCTCGTCGAGGTGGCGCCCGAGGCGAAGCCGCCGGTCTGCCGCGTGCTCGACTACTCGAAGTACAAGTACGAGCAGAACCAGAAGCAGAAGGCCGCGCGCAAGCACCAGACGCAGATCAACGTGCGGGAGATCAAGTTCCGCCCGAAGATCGCGCAGCACGACTACGACACCAAGAAGGGCCACGTCGAGCGCTTCCTCAAGGCGCGCGACAAGGTCAAGGTGACGATCATGTTCCGCGGCCGCGAGATGGCCCACCCCGAGCGCGGGGAGATGATCCTCAACCGCCTCGCGGAGGACCTCGGCGAGCTGGCCACGATCGAGCAGCGGCCCCAGCAGGACGGCCGCAACATGACGATGATGCTTGCGCCGGCGCGCGTCGCGTCCACTGACGGCGACACGTCGGACAGCGACGAGAAGTCCGAGAAGCGCCAGCGGCCGCAGCAGAAGCCGGCCGGCTCCGCCGAGCCGGCGGCGATCGACCCGAACCAGATCTGAGGACGGGGCCGCGCGCCGTGGCCCTTTCCCGCCGCTCGCTGCTGACGCTGCGCCTCCCGCAGCACGACGCCCAGCCGCCCGACCCGCGCCCGTACCCGCTGGCGGGCGGCGCGCCCGCGCTGATGGCCGCGCTGGCGCCGCTGCGAGCCGTGCTGGCGGAGCACGCCGGCGACGGCGCGCTCGACCTGTCGGTCGGCGCCCACACGCAGCTCGACGCACTGCCGTACGGCGACCAGAGCGCGGAGGCGATCGTCTCGGTGCTGGGCGTGGCGCTGGCGCCGCGCCCGAAGCGCGCCGGCCGCGAGCTGGTACGCGTGCTCCGCCCCGGCGGGCTGCTCGCGCTCGCCGTGCCGCAGCCCCGCACGCTCGTAGCGCGCACGCTGCTGATGGCCGGCCACGACGGCGGCCCGTCGCCGCTGCTGTGGGGCGACGAGGAGACCGCCGAGGCGCGCATGCCGTGCACCGACGTGGAGGCGCACCCGCACACGTTCCGGCTCGTGTTCGAATCCCTCGACGCCGCCTGGGAGACGGTCGCGGCGCCGTTCGGGGTCCCCGCGGGGGCGCGCGGGCGCTACGACGAGATGCTCGCGACCCACTCGCCCGGCCCGGGCGCGCTGTCGATGCAGGAGCACTGGCGGATCGTGGTGGCGCGCCGGTTGGGGTGAGCGACCTCCTATACTGGCCGCCCGGCATGCCGAAGATGAAGACCCACTCCGGCGCGAAGAAGCGCTTCAAGAAGACGGCCGGCGGCAAGATCCGCGCCCGTCACGCGTTCTCGAGCCACATCCTCGAGAAGAAGTCGCCGAAGAAGAAGCGCG
>Ga0126314_10001400_pt1 | contig 11611 bp, 16 predicted proteins | sample Plot105B_FD_92535 | JGI IMG/M metagenome (GOLD analysis project Ga0126314, IMG submission 92535) | Serpentine soil microbial communities from UC McLaughlin Reserve, CA, USA - Plot105B | ecosystem: Environmental > Terrestrial > Soil > Grasslands | place: USA: UC McLaughlin Reserve, Lake County...
TTCATATGATTTATTAGAACCAGATGCATTAGAGAGAAATAGGATTATGAAGATGAACAATTGACGAACTGTCATAATATTTTCTTTCTAACATGCTTCTTGAAGTCACTTTGAGGTTGCTAGTGTGTCTGACATGGTAAATGCGCCGCATCAAGCATACCTATCAGCACCTGGTGCTCCTTCAATTGGGGGGTTTTTTAAAACTGGTGTTCCCATTGTCACAGGCTTTCTTCTGCATTTTCATTTGCCTTCGTTATAATTCGGAGCGCTCCTGGTTTTTGTTTTTTTGGATAGAAAAAAATTGTAAGCCTTTATTCTTTGCTACTCCATTCTCATTATACTGTCATTTTATCTCTCTCTACTTTTTCTTTCTCTCTTCTCTCATGACCTCAAATGCTGCGTACCCAAAGGTTCCAACATAGCGGGCTTTACAATCTGCACATACTGGGGTAAGGCCTCTGGGAGTTATGAAATCAGCATTGTGTTTACACATGTGACAAGCATAGTATGCAGCTCGCCATTTCATGTATGCTGGTGATAATATCATGTTCTGTTGTTTCTCCTTCTGGTATTGTGCTGCTGTTGCTGCTGAGGATAGCAAACATCACAGAGCGGAATCATCTCAGTCGGTGATTTAGGATTCTCTCCAGTTAACACGTAGTAGTCAGCTGGCTTTGCAGCGCATTTGCAGCATATGTAATAAGAAGGCGATTTGTTAACGGGGAATGTCATATTTTTAGTAGGCATCATATCTTTTGTTTAGCACCTTCCTCATCATCAAGTGTATACTGCTATTTGCCGCTGCAGCCATTCCAAGCCGTCAAGCTCCGCAAATAATCTATCAGATTCATGCACGTCTTTGCTATTCTTCAAGAGAGTCTTCTTTTGCATAATAATGGATTCAACTTTTTCAATATCGTCGATAGACCTAATAGCGTCTATCTGCATCTGGAAGGTCTTATTCACTTCTGGTTTGTTCCCATGATTAATTTGCTCTATTAGGAAAGATATCCTTTCGTCAATTATTTGTTGTAGAGTCGTTATCATATATGGTGAAGCCAAGCTCCAAATGGATTGTTATATCATAGCTAGCACCTTGGAGGGAGGGTGGGTGTTTAGTAATTACAAGAAGAAGGACGGATTGACGAAGGAAGAAGAGGAAGAAGAGAAGGGAAAGGAAATTTCATCCAGTTATCTATTTTGGATGTCTACGAAATGACATAGTAACCAATGAATTTAGCAATTTTATAGAGAGACACACAAGACCGAAAAATAATAATAGTTACCTCCGTCTATATGATAGTAGGCTCCATGCACTGATGACGTCTTCATCGCGCTCTCCACCTACAATCTTTGAAGAGTTTTGTGAGTTAATATTGGGCGCGGATGAATCTATTAGATTTGTAGGCATTGCAGCCCTAAATGGGGCCATATTAGCGACGAAATACAGAGCCAATTTGATACCCCTGCTGACTCAAGAGGAAACAGCATCGTCTATGAAATATTCAGTTTGGAGAGTGGAAAGTAGACGAGTCCTAGAAGAAAAACTAGGCAAGACTCTCTACGTAGTTGCTACTTATGAAAAAATAAAGCGAGCAACGATTCCGGTAGGGCAAGATGGGCAGTCTATTTTGATCATATCATTTGATAACGAATCTGACGCAGAATCAATAATTCGCAATAAGATTTTGAGAATTATTAAGCCATATGGCACTATTAGTCGTTAGCTGCTTGCGGAATTGCTTATCCTCATTCTCCTACTTCTTTTTCATCCCCTCAAGTCGCTCAGTAAGTCGTACGTTCAGCATACAAGCTCACTGCAGTGATCTTGCATACTCTCACTTTGCAGTATGATAACCGCAGTAGCGTCCTACTACGACATACCGCTCTGCTTTTTATTCTTCTTCTCTTCCTTTCTTTTAGCAATGGATGGTACTTTTCTCATTCTCATTAAGAGAGAACCGATCCATGCAATCCTATCTTGCCTGCAAAGCCCAAAGCAGCAAAGCAAAGTCCCAGACTTGAGATTCCGTAATTTAATAACCGATTAATAATTTCAAAAAAAAGGATAAAGGCGACCTCATTCTTACGTTAAGAAGTTGTTCCTAAGCAGGGCGGAACGAGGATTATCTAACTCCTAAACTACATTTTTTTTAGACAACTACAGATGTACACTAAAGCGTAAACTTCAAAAGAAGATAGAACTCGTGGCGAGCGAAGAGCGAGCGTCCTTGATTGAACAAGTCCACTTACAGAATTCAGCAAGGACATGAAAAAATTGTAAGGTTTCAAGCGACCTAGTAGAGGATGAGAAGTTCAGCGACGTTAATATTATGTTTGAGTGTGAACCGCGTATTACCGAGCGGGGGTCGCCTAGCCTGGTAGGGCGTGGGATTGTTAATTCCGAACAATTTTCTAGAACATCTCAAGTTGCAGGACAAACACAAGAACAAAAAAACAGACGTCAGATAATCTGTTATGCACGTAAGTATAGTTACGTTCTAGACACAGGCAACGCCAGCACGCTCACAACATTAACAGGTCCTCAACGCCGCCATGCAATGGAAGCTCTCACAGTATTGAGCAAGTCCATAGGCTGTTATGATAGGTGGTGTGACATCAGAAAGCACTATCAACTGCGCTGGACAAACGGTAATGAATCCCTTGTAGCCATGCAGAGATTCTTTGACAGCAATCAGACTCTAGACGTTATGCTGGAGCGCGTGCGCACTATGATGCGTGTACTCCCTGCAACCATGGCTGCAATCATCAGGTTTGCTTGTATCACAGGTTTAAGACCTGTCGAGAGTTGCGAGGCTGTTAGGCTATTGCTTGCATATAAGGGGGATTATTCTATTGCCCAATATTACAACCCAGATCAGCAGGTCCTTCAACATTATAGATTCCCAGATATCTTTCTAAGACAGACAAAGAAGGCCTACATCAGTTACTTGAGCTTGGACAACTATCACGCGATTGCTAGTTTGGGGTCTAACACCCCTACATGGAATGCTATTCGAAAGACATGTAGGCGTAAGAACATCAATATGGAGATGCATCTATGCAGGAAAGTCTTTGCGTCGTGGCTGATCCAGTCTGGGATTGATTCTACCACTGTGGACTTACTACAAGGCAGAGTGCCGCAATCCATTCTAGTACGCCATTATCAGGCCCCCGATGCAACATTGCGTCAGCGCGTGTTATCTGCTACGGCAGCACCCGAAAAAGAAATAACAATATGATAATTATAATAAGAAAATAATAAGATCAGCGATAAAGTTAATAAGTATTGACTGGGTTATTATGATCGCACTGATAACCCCGACAGAAAAAGTGCACGGCATATCTAAAGAAGTAGTCCTTCATTCCTGTCCGACCTAGAGGCGCGGTCTTCTCTCATGCAGACGCGCTGGCTCCTCAGGTCTTCTTTTGTTTTTTATAATTTTCGTCTTTTCATTTCAGCCCTGGCTATGTAATCGTAGATACTAAAAGAAAGAAAAGAAAAGGACTGAATTGTTTTTGATTGTTGTTGTTGTCATTTTGGTAATCTACGACTCTCCTTAGCCTGCTGTTGTTGCTGTTGCTGCTTCTGCTGCTCTTCTTCGTCTCTATCCCTCGCGCTCCACCCATAAAACCAAGCTCTTACCAGTCGCTCGTCTAGCTCAGATTGGGAATAGATTTTTGTGTTGATGCCTCGAGCCTTCCTCAATTCGATGGCTTTGGTAAAGCCACTTAGTTCTGCAATATTCCAGCAATCGTCAATTAGCGTCATGATCTTATGTCTGCAGCAATCAAATCTAGAAGCAGTATATTCTAGTTGGTCTAGTATGCGTGCTGCAGTCAGACGGAACTCTTGCAAGTTAGTTGGTGCTGCTTCTAATGCTTCTTCTCCTTCTTTTGTTGTATCTGCTTTAGTTGTCATTATTTCAATATCCCTTCCAGTCTCAAGATTTCCATATTCGACATTGCCTCATACATTTCAAAATCTAAGATGTCCTGCATGTACAACCTGTCGTCTTCCTCTATTCGCTTTTGAATCAGATACTCAAACTCCATTTCACTTTGTGTTGTTCTCACGTTTTCTTCTTTTTCTTCTTCAGTTGTCATTATCATACTCCATGCTATAGCCACACATAGCTATAAACATACCTTCAACGGTTAACCCGTCAGGTCTTCCTGCATAGGTATAAATAAGTATGGTAGTTAAAAGTATACTTGGAAAGGAAAGAATGGTATTACTAAGACAAGTGGCGAAAATCAAGATAACCGTCGATGGCTACCGCTGCGAGCGGTGTCAGCATGAGTGGATTAAGCGTAAGGATACTGAGGGCGACCCAGAGATATGTCCCAAGTGTAAGAGTGCCAGATGGCATACGCCACGAAAACCACCTAAAGGAGTTAAGAAATGACAACAGAAGAAGAAGGAGAAGAATCACTGATATGATATTCCTAGACAAAATACCAAAAGAAGTCGAAAGAACACAGATGATACATGCAAAGGACATCGTCACTGGTGAGGTTTCAATAGAACCTGATGCATGGTTACCTGAGCCTTATCTATTTGTGTATGATACATCAGCACAGAAGATAGCAGGTGTGGGTTCTGCTGAAGCGCACAACCTAGCCAGAGCGGTCAATCTACTTGCAACCAACCGAGGATATAGAGTAGTAACTCATACAATGGATATGGAAGGAAGAGCACCGCATTATGTTTGCATGGTAAAGGAAGGATACTTTAAGCAATGACAACAACAACGCCAGAAGAAAAGAAGAAGGAAAGGGAAGTTTCATCTTAATTATTATCTGTCTACCTAATTACGTTCCTTTTTCTATGTATCTGTCTCTTGTTCTTTCCTTGGTGCTGTTGACTTTAGATTTTATCCGCTCCACTTCTGAAATGATTTCTGTCAGCTCTTTGTAATGATGAAATAGAATCGACATGATGATAGGATGAAGTGGCACCAGCTGGACGGAATTAGAGCAAGCTGTGAGATAGAGTCTTGGAATATCAAACATATTATCAAAATCTTTTCTTTCCGATTTATCCAATGCGTTGCGAAATGGTCTCCAATCTGCTTTCTCCATTTCAAGCACATTTCTAAAGGAAGGTATCGTTCTGCCCATTCTATACTACTATCACCGCCGCCACATCCCAATCCTAGTACTACTACTACTACTACTACTACTGGCGAAGTCTGCGAGCCACGATTAATACAAGCTAGCACTGAAAGGGGAGGGAGGGAGGAGGAGAAGTCCCTCAGTCTTCTTCAGCCGCTGCTATCTGACTCGACCCCAAGATTTGAAAGATAAGGTCCTTCCATGGACAGTGTAGGGACTTCAAAGGGAGATTGAAACTGACGATGATGTTTAGTAGTAATAGTAGGATCAAAGCCGCCAGTTGGTGTTAAAAAGAAAAAAGGGAAGAGAGGCTTCTACAAAGCCATCTAGTGACTTATTGCTTTTCTACGGGTCAAGCAGGTCCAGGGCTCGCGTCGATGTTAGTGTTTATACATATAGGGCCAATGGGGCGGGGGATAAAGATCTCACCAGGACCACGGCAGAGCGGAACCTCTGGGTCAGGATCGTCATCATCAGGCACAACGTTTGGAACGCTCAGGATGTCGGAGAGGGCGTCTACACATATGTTGGGGCGGATAAAGATCTGACCAGGACAGAGCCTCTGCCTTCCATCGTCATTATCATCTTCCAAGACGTCTCTTACTGTGTCTCCTATTCCTCCTACAGCAATTCCATCTTCCCCAATGTCCCTTGGATCCACTGGTTGCGCTAAAGCCATTTGTTGTTGTCCTAATCCTATTCCTCCTATATTTCCCATTGCTGCTATAGCAGCTATTGTTGTTATTACAGCCGTAATTGTCGGAAATTTGGTTTTCTTTATCATTTTAACCAAAAAGGGGAGAGAATTGAGGAATTTATCCTTTTTGATAGATTATACTAGATTTTAACAAGCGTTCTTTTCTCAATATGCAAATTATTCGCAATTATAGTTCTCTTTATCAAAAGATTTTCTATGCAGCGCTGGAATGCGAGAGTCTTCTCTCTTCTTTTTCCCTATTACTACTACTGCCATTGATATTATTAGTGCATTATAAACTCAAAAAGCTAAAACGAAGAAGTGTGTGTGCATGCTGTCAAAAGTAGAAGAAGATGGACTGTAACAAACAGGATGATGACAGTTTAGAGAGAAGAGAAAAAAAATAGGGGTTCTAAGGCGGATCTCTTTTTTGTTTATCCATCCCACTCGTTGGTGCTCAAGTCATCACCTGACTCAGCATTTTGGTCTACTGTTAGGTTTTGCTCTAGACTACATTCATTTGATAGGTCTGCATTAACAGTTGGGTCGCCTTCACTAGATATTCCTGGACCTGCTGAACCTCCACCAGGATTTTTGCCCATTTTTACATCAATATCAGGTATTGGGTCGCTCTGAAGCTCATCACCTGCTGCATTTTGCTCTGTATTAGGAACAGCTTGTTGTCCACCCTGACCTTGTGCTTGATTTATGCATGCTACATCTCCGTCTTGCTGTACTATAGGGGCGGATTTTATGTTGGATCGAGTTGTGTTTATGACGCCTGCTTCTGCTACTAAAGGAGAAGCGGCAACGCTTATGCCGACTACTCCAATAATCATTGCAGTCATTAAGACTGCGGTTTTTGTTGTTGCTATCATAGGTGACTATCTCTCTCCTTTTTGATTATTATGCCGCCTCGTTTGTGCTAAAGTCATCTCCTGACTCAATATTTTGATCTACTGCTTGATCTAGTGTTAGAGGGGATTCAATTGATTGCTCTGCATTTACAACTGGGTCGCCCTCACTAGATATTCCTGGACCTGCTGAACCTCCACCAGGATTTTTGCCCATTTTGACATCAATATCAGGTACTGGGTCGCCATCACCAGTTACTGCATTTTGCTCTGTATTAGAAACAGCTTGCTGTCCACCCTGACCTAGTGCTTGATTTGTGGGTGCTTGATCTGCCTCTTGCTGTGCTACAGCGCCAGATTTTATGTTGGACCGAGTCGTGTTTATGGTTTCTGCTTCTGCTGCTGGAGAAGTGGCAACACTTATGCCAACTACTCCAATAATCATTGCAGTCGCTAAGACTGCCAGTCTGTAGATATCATAGGTGCAAGTGTGACTAGAACTATGCTTAATTAGAAATTCTCTGAATTTTTATCATCGTCTGGAATGTAAGTCATTTATAGATAAATAATAATGAGTGAGAGATCTGATTGCTTATTTACTGCCTTGAAGATATTTTGGTTTTCTTGTTTGAAGAAGCAAAAAAGTCTACCAAATGCAGAGCCAGCATGCAGCTCACCAACGCAGCCATGGCACCCGATTAATACCGCAGTTCTAACAACAGAGAGAGGCGGAATTATCGAATGTGTATTCTATACATTCATTGGGCCAGCTGACCCAGAGTGTAACGTTGGAACACTAAATACAGAAACAGAGATGTGTGAAGTAAAGCCCGGAAACAGGCCAGTAGCAGCAGCAGCAGCAGCAGCAAGAGCAGCGTAGTTAGTTAGTGAGATAGAGAACAACATTAAAGTAGAATGAGGAGAAATGAGAAAACAGAATGAAAACCAATTTATCTTTTTTATTTGCTATCAGCACGCTGCTGATGCTGAGCGTAATAACAATTACAACAACAACTACGGCAAATGCATACAAGTTCGACCAAGCAACATACACCGGCTCAGTAAATAGAGGCGAGTTGATGAAAGCACTTGACTTGTCTGCTGCAGAACTGCGAACATTAGATACAAGTCAGTTAGAATTTGTGTGGGCAACAACTACGACATTAACATGGCAATGTCAGACGCAGGACGGTATAGTTGACGAAAGAGTAAGAGAACACCGAAGCATTCAAGCTCAAGTAATTAACTTTGAAGTCAACACAAACCCTCAGGGACAAATTACAAGTATTGACCTGACAGGACAGAGCAACAAACAATATGGCGTAGATGAAGGCGATAGCCAATTACACTGTTCTGAACCGCTTGTTTTAGTGGAAGGCTCTGATGAAACTGTAACGTCTGACCCATATTTAGCAGTTAGAGACAGAACACAACCGGGCGCATGGGTACCTGTCTAATAATAACTCCACTCCATCCCTCCCACTCTCTCCTTTTTTTATTTTAATAAAGCGCCAATAAAGTTAGACCATTGGAGCTTTAAACTATAGTCCGTATGAGATGGACTACTACGGTCATGCCAAAAACAACAAGAACTACCAATAAAGGAGTAATTAGTGAGAGACTCTTAAAACATTCAGTCTACGATTATTCGAGTAGGTTTGAAGTCGAACAAAAAGCATCATGTCCTTTCGGACATGGGAGAAGTAGCAACGATATTATTGTCTCAAATACTGAAACGAAGATGCGGGGGTCGCCTAGCCTGGTAGGGCGTGGGATTGCTAATCCCATGTCCGAAAGGACACGTGGGTTCGAACTTCCAGTAAATGGGACGAAATTCCCACTCCCCGCGCTGTTTTTATTGTAATTTCTTAAATCTATAGTTGCAGCAGCGTTGCTGCGTTCACGCAGGGCAGCTGCAATGTTGCAGCTTTCATCGTTTAGAAGTCTAAGCTTCTTCCTAAGTCGGCATCTCATGTAACGCTGCTGTGCTTTCGTGAACTGTCGACTCCCATCAAGATATTGCTTTTCGGCGTTAGCGAGGGGCAATGATGAAGATGGTACATGCACTGTAAATATACCGAGAAATAGAGAGATATAAGCTAGCTAAACTAGGATTGCTTTTACATCTTAGAGGTTGACTCCCGAAATGGCTGATTGAAAAAATGAGGCTCATAATTTTAGCCATAAAACGAAGACCGGTCCTTAGTTTTAACTGCGAATTTTTCTATCCCTCTTTTCTTGTATGGTTGACACCCACCAACTGTAAATCAATGGGCAGCCCTTCTATAAAGTGCATTTTCTCATCACAGCAATTTCTCGGTCAACCCTAATTATCATAGTTATGACTGAATATCGCTGTGTGCTCAATTTGCGTATTCCTGTTTAACGACACGGATGGTTTCATTCTATTTTGTAATTCATTACTTTTGTAGTTGTGAGTATTACGCTAAGTTCTTTTATGGACTGGAGGTTCTCTGTCTTCTTCGGCCTGGCCATAGTTTGACCCTCTCGTATTTTTTCGCCAACTGTGTACCGCCCAGAAGAGCCAAGAGCGCACCAACGTATGTTCCTCCAATAAATCTCCAGAAATTGCAATTAGCCTCTGGGTCAGCTATCACATTAGATTTAGGTAGGTTATCTGGAAGATAATATGTAAAGAGACTAGAGAGCGTTACAAGGGCTGCGATGAAAAATGCCGCCCCCTAAGGAATCTGGTTTGCATTTCGTAAGGGTTTTTCTTGTGGTGGTATTTCTTTGGATGGGTCGCCTAATTTGGTATTCGTCCACAGATAAACCAAAATCCTGCAGTTAAAAAATATTTGTGCCTAAATTTTCTCGATTTTTCTTAAAAATAATAGTTAAAAATCACAATTAACATAATCAGTCGAATACCTCTCTAATTTTCTTAACCTCTATTCAAACAGCTACTTCACTCACCTATATTTACGCTAGCCTTTTATGGGAGTCATTTTTGTAAGTCTATCATAGTTTATTCTACTTTCATTTTATCAGTCGCAGGATAGGTTCCAACAAAAAAGAGACCATAAAGTCGACCGGTCTCAGCGTTTTATAGTCTAAAATCCAATGACTTGTTTTTTGTATGTATATACAATATCATGCTATTTTTTGCGGATAAAAAAGCGACGCCGAAGAGGGCATAATTTACTCATAAAATTCAACTTTTTGCCTCATCTTGACGCTCAGGGAATTGCGATTTGTGCTAGCATGTGTGGTTAATAACAGGTTTTGCGCTAACCCTTACTGCATCTTTTGGGTTCTATGTCATTGCCTTTGCCTTTCTATTGTTTATGGGACTCGCCGTCATAATATTCGTCTACAAAAATTAAGATTTCCTTTGTATCTTTCTCTCTTCAACTGTCTTTTAGTATTAACTCCTATTTTTGTAAACTATAACTACTAATGCCATTACTACTGCTATTGATATGGCTATCACTGGTATTGGTATGGTTGAGGGAAGGGCTAGTGCTACTATCATCATATTTGCTATTATTATGGCCATTATCGTTATAGTCAGTATCCATGTTACATCTACTGCTATTGCTGTCCTCTTCTACCTTTGAATCAGTCATCTATCGTTTAAGGCTTCACACAATTCTCCATTCTTTTCTTTCAATGTGTCTAGCGTCATAGGCGGGATTCTAACTCTCATCGCCTCATCTAGTCTACTTCTAACCCTAAGAGACAACTCCCGTCTTGAAGGGTCAAGCCTTCGAAGTTCTTCGCATCTATCGGCCCACCACTTCATGACCACATCAGGGATTTTGTTTCTATCACTCATGCCTCTGCAAACAACAAGATAAGGAATTATGATAAGGTCTCTTGCGTGTTTACGGTAATCTCAAATTGGTGTTTGAATTAATTTTTCAATCCATGCTATAGTTATAGGTGTTGTTAAAGCAGTATTGATTGAAGAAGGGCTAAACTGCATCTTTTGCATACACAATTCCTTAAGCTTCTCGTCTATTACATCTTGCATTAACCAAACGTAAAAATCAGTTATGAGAAATTCTTGTGTTGGTTTTGCTCTAATCCCATTCCATCTTTGTATTATCCTGACTTTAGAATCTTCCTCATCTTCGTGTTTGATATTTACCGAACTCGGAACTCTCGTTAAACAAGATTTGAAACTGATTGAGTGCTGAGGGTCAGACTTGCCGTTAGTTAATTTGCGTTCTGCATATCTCAGGAATTTGATAGATGGGTTTTCAAAGCGTGCAAACTCTGGTATATCTTCAAATGTATGTTGCATATCGTCTAAGTCTAATGGTTGATGTATATGATACCCGCCCCCGGTCCAAAGCACTGTAGGTTTTGCACCTTCAAGATGTTTCTTAATATTTCTTAAAGTTGTCCTAAGTGCTGTATCTAATCTTTTACGGTCGCCTGCAAATGTTGATAGGTCTAAGCCTATGAAAATATGGTTAGGCTTTGGTTTGTAGGAGGGGAGTAAATCACCATTTTCTATCAATTTATCATAGTTGGGATAGCACGCCAGCTTACTATCTTTGTTAAATGAACCAATATAGTAACTTATAGCAACATCTCTGTAGCCGACAGGTCTTTGTCTACCTTCTATAACTGCAGTTGATATATTTCGGGGCCACAAAGATTCTTGGCCATCAAAGTGTGCAATCATAAAGTCTAGCCCCTGCTCTATACTCCGTATGGGGCCTGCTGGAGTTGTTTCTGACGCTTCTGACGGAACGGACAGTTCTTTAGGATGTGTATGAGTACTTCAAGTTTTCCTGTTATCTTACTACTATTACTGTTAATTATCAGGTTATCAAGACTTTCATTCTCAGAATTATCGTTATTACTATTGCTATTATAGCCCTTATGATTGCTTGTAGACATCAAACTGACCGTAAAAATCACCTACACCCCTTCTCAAGAAGCGTCAGATACGTCAGATGAGTCAGAA
>Ga0126314_10001401_pt1 | contig 11601 bp, 11 predicted proteins | sample Plot105B_FD_92535 | JGI IMG/M metagenome (GOLD analysis project Ga0126314, IMG submission 92535) | Serpentine soil microbial communities from UC McLaughlin Reserve, CA, USA - Plot105B | ecosystem: Environmental > Terrestrial > Soil > Grasslands | place: USA: UC McLaughlin Reserve, Lake County...
CATCCTCGATGTAGGTGTCGTATGAAGCACCGCCCTGCAGAGCGTGGAAGAGCACGCTGGAGAGGTCGTAGATGGTGTTGGGTGTCCCTGTCGCCCTCTCGCCGCTCTCGCCCCCGGTCACGCCCCCGATGACGTCCTCCGGATCGTGGATTGTGATGTCCGGTGTCTCCCTGGCCCTCTCGCCCCTACCTTCGGTCATTCTTCTGCCACCCCTTTCTTCGCTACCTTCACTCTAACCTGACCCCAGTGTTCCCGCCTTGGCTGCCCCCATAACTCTCACCCATTCGTCGCTGCCTGACACTCCTGGTAACCGATGGCATCTATCAAGAACAGCTCTTGTATCGTACACACGAGGATGGCTCGTAAGGTCCCGAGTCTCCCCCTCCCTTCCATAACCGGTCTTGGACGCCTTTAGAAACCGACCTCGCGGCTCTGAAGAGTAAGAGGATGTAAGCTTCTCGTCTTCCTAGGGTTCTGCTTTGGGGCTTGGCGGTGCTGGTGGCACTCCTGGCCGTCGCTCCGGTGCTGGCGCAAGAGAATACCGAACTTATCAACGGCATACCACCAGCAAACGGAGTGGCCTATAGCCCTGAAGAGATACAAACATTGAATGAACCGCTCAGAATGTGCATCTTTACCTGCTACCCGGCGATAATGTACGACCCTGACTTCGGCGTCTGGTACTACTATTACTTCGATACGGGAGCCTGGTACTGGGTCATCCCGCTCAACCGACGATCAGATCTATCGCCTAAGGTCCGCATTTTGCAAACAGGCTCTAGTGAACTGTCTCTATTCACTTGATTGCCGACAAGGGGTATTCTCGGACGGTAAACGGGAAGAGTTACAGGTATCTTCGATCCGAGCTCATACAATGGGTTGCGAGGCGGTTGTGACGGCAGTTGACGGCAACGTGTGCCGACAGTTACCGACACTCACCTACAAAATCGGCCTACAGCAACCCAGAAGCAGGTCTGCTAGAGAGAAAAACTCTGCAAAAGAGAGGTTTCATAAAGTGGTGGGACCCGGACTCGAACCGGGGACACCATGATTTTCAGTGGCGTGATCCGTGTTCACCGGCGTTCCTAGTTGTTCAAAATTGCCTGCAAAACAGATAGATCTTTCGTTAGGATGTTTCTCTCTGTTCGCCGCTGTTCGTAGCGGGTTGGTGTACTAATTGGTGTACTCCGCCTTCCCCAAAGAGCACTTAGTTGCTAATGCAGAGCCTACCTTCGGTGGGCCTATGTCTGCGCCCCACTCTCCTCCTCGCGTGCCTCCGATCGCTCTTCCGGGTACCGCAACCCGTTGCCGACTCTCTCGCTAACGCCTGGGGCTTGGCCGTTGCGCCACCTGATCGGAGAATACCGTGTCGGGTCGACGTTCAGGCTAATCGTCTGGGGGATAGAGTCCCTGCCAGTAGTATCCACCGCCGCCTTCCGCAGAGGGATGAGACCTAGGTCGATCTCCCCATATACGATCCCCTCCTCATCGTACAGCGGGCCAGCCACGTACTCCCCGGCAGGGTTGATGATTCCGCTGCCTCCAAAGAAGGTCCAGCTAGCGTTCCCTAGGTCTGCCGCTTCGGTGGCCGAGGCGAGCACATGCAGGGAGGCTGCGACCACGAAGCACTGCCCTTCGAGCGCATGAGCCCTGGAGCAGACATCCACCACGTGGCGGTTCGTCCGCCCGCTGGAGAACTCGGGCCAGCCGGGTCAGCAGGCACAGTGGACCTGCTCCCCCTGAGAGATCAGGGCATATTTTAAGAGGGGCTGAAGGTGCTCGTAGCAGATTAATCCTCCCAGTCTACCCACGGAGGAGTCGTACACCCTAAGTCCCGAAGCGTCCCCCCTAGCATGGAAGACCTTCTCCCGGTTCGAGGGAAAGAGCTTGCGGTGCTTGCCGAGCGTCTCTCCGGTAGGGCCTATAAAGACCAGCGAATTGAACAGCGCACCGTCGTAGATCTCCTCAACCTCGTTCGCGCCGACGACGACGTACACTCCTTTTTCCCTGGCTACTCTTCCTATCTTTTCGGTCTCTGGGCCGGGGATAAGGATCGCGTTGTAGGTAAACTCCCTTAGGTTAAGCATCCACTGCGTCTCGTCCTGCAAGTCGATGGACCAGTTCGGGTACATGGGAATAAAACACTCGGGGAAAACTACCAGCTTCGCCCCGTTGTCCGCAGCCTCCGCCGTCGCCTGGCAGACTATGTCCACGGTCTCCACTTTGTTGAACGGCAGAACCGGTGCCATCTGAACAGCCGCTGCCGTAAAAGACTTGTCGCCCACGTGTCTCCTCCTATCTGTGGCTTCACGGTGTTCGTATGCGGTAGGCTTCGCCAGAGACCTGCCGCGTCCGCGAGGGCCCAGTGCTCATTATAAGCAAGGTTACCTGGGTTCAGAACTCCTTAAAGGCGCCAAGGGTGAGCCCTGGCAAATTCTCCTCCGAGGCCTCGGTACCTCCTCGTAACCCTCAACAATAACCTTCCTTCGGTCAAGCAGAGCTGCCGTTCAGCACTCCGATAGAGAATCGAGGAGGGTTTACGTAGTTATTTAAGTAGGGCTCCCTAGAAAATAGAAGTGGCGGGACCCGGACTCGAACCGGGGACACCATAAATAGAAGTCCTTAGACCAGCGTTCTAGCCTGTCCTACCCTGTCCGGAAAATGGCCTTATCTATGCGGTTTTCGGCGTTTATCCTGCTGTCATTGTTCTGCTCTGTTCGGCTCTGTCGTAGCCCGGTTGCAGTAGCATGTGGTCTAGATTCGTCCAGAAGCTCCTACAGCTACGAGCTGGTGAATCGGCAAAGCGACCTCATCATTGGCCGTTAAGTAGCCATCATCGGGCGCTTGAAAGGTTTTCTACCCTTTTTTCACACAGGCTCTAGGTCCGCTAGATCGTGTTGTGGATCTACGAGGGAGCATCGAGGTCCTTGTCGAACACTCAGGCGTTACCTCTACCGATCGGCTCTCTCACGCCGACGCAGCGCCAATTGCCGGGCCTGCGATAGTGCCAACGACGCGTGGTCGTCTGCGAGGTGGTCAGGTTCAACGCCCTGTAGTGTTGATAAGTCGCGGCCCGCAAACGCCGAAAAATCCGTGAGGCGGGCGCTCTCTTCCACGAACCAATCGAGGCTCAAGAACTCGTAGGCGACCCGTTCGAAGAAGTGGCGGGACAACGCCAAGTCGAAACGGTCGGGTTTTGCGGGATCCGTGTTCTCGATGGTTAGCGCGATGTTCTCGTCCTCCTCAAAGGCCATCTTCAGCCCGAAGGACGCAAACTTGGCGGCCATCGCCCCGACGTCTACTATAGCGTTTACGTGGAGTGTGCCACTATAGAAGTCGAAGAGAGCCTGCGGATCCCTGATGGACAACGTGTAAGGGTATCGGCCCCAGGTGTCGAACTTCGACTGGTTGACGAAGAAGAACATTGGTTGCTTGCCCTCGAACTCCTCTAAGAAGAGGCCGAACCCGGGAGGCTGGTCGCTCTCGATATCCGAACCACCGGGGTGCCCGCCAACGACGACCCAATAGTAGAGTCCCTCCTCAACCTGAGAGAAGGCGAAGCCATTCCTGTAAGCGTCACTTATGAGCTTGTTGAGGTCATCCACGTGATCCTTCTCCTCGAGAAGGATAGCGCTCCTTATAGTCTCGCCTGGTAGACCGTAAAGCCCCTCTATCTGGTCCTCGGCCAGAAATCGGATCATCTCCTTTAGTTCGGCTTCCTGCCTTCTCGCACGGCGGCTCGTGCGAGGACCAGCCTTAATCTCGACCGGGCCAGAGAACCGCTCACTTATGATCGTAAGGTCGCCATAGCGCAAGCTGTTGGTCAGGTCGTTTAAGACGGCGAGGGCCCCGTCCACCTCGAAGATCCTCCTCAGGAACTTTAACTCGTGCCGCAGTCCCTCTTGGCCGTGCACGTGCCCTGTATCTTCCTTAAAGGCCATCGGCTTGATGTCCCGTTTCGGGATATAGATGAAGACCAGAGCGTCGCCGATACTCTTGAAGAGGTACAAAACCTCACGGTATTCCTCTATCATCTGACGGTGTCGCTGGATGCGCTCCTTAACCTGCTGAGCTTCCGACTTGCTCAACCGAACGGTTCTTCTCCAGGAGAGCATCGCCTTCAACTCCTTAATCTCTGACTTGAGGTACTTGATCCTCTTTTCGACGTAGACGATCCTCCGCAGCAGGTCCTCCTGTATTCCGAGGCAATACTGCCGCCGTTGGAGTGGGCGAAGCCGAACCTCCTGCACTCGGGCGAAGAGGTCGATAAAAGATCGCTCATAGTAGCTCATCAACATGATGGTTAAATCATACTCCTCAGGATCCCAACCTCCTCGCCAAGAAGATCGTACTCTGCATCTCTGATCTCGACGATGTCGTAGCGGATGTACTCGCATAAAGTATCGTCGCGCACCAAGTGGTTGGTCACCGCCTGCACGACTTGGATGAGCTGCAGATCCCGGGCCCCCGGTATTTGGCAGGTCTGTAGGATCATGCACTCCTGGACGATGTGTGTCTCCCACTCCTTGTGGTGGCTCTTTTTACTCCTGGCGTCGGAGGTTCAAATACTCCCCTTTCCGCTGCAACTCTTTTGACATAGAGAGATAGGGCGAGTAAGGGTCCCGCCGTCATGAGGCAGCGTACCGGTTCGGCCGGGAAGAATGTCCCGGTTCAATTAACGGTAATAGTTGACTATCTGGTCGAACGCCTTGCGAAAGTCTCTACGGAAATTCCTTCTGTCGCCGTAGCGCCATTCGTGCCCGGCGGGCAACGCCTCGTTCCACGCGCGGAAGAGCTTGGCGTAGGACGGCACTTCGGGTACTTCCCCCTCGCCCGGCACCGTGACCTCGGGGTGTTTCATGACCCACTCAAACAGGGCCATGCGACGGCGGGATGGCTGTGGCGTTGTGGGTATTAGTTCCTTAACAATCTTGTATATCCGGGTTGTGTTGGCTACCGGAAACCACGGTGGTAGCTCGAGGACAATGGGCTGGTACACGCGAGAACGACGAAGAACCTCAGGGTAGCTAGAAGGAATATTGTAGTAAAAATACGCACCAGGCCGCCCTATCATAGGCGCTTGTTGCATCAACACGAACATCGGCATCATCCGCGCGAGCCACCATGGGTATCGTTCATGCAAGCGCTGTGCAAACTCAAAAAGCAGCCCCAGCACAGAGTGCTCGAGAACCACAAGTTTGCGCCGCCACAACGGTTTTGGTCCAAGAGGTACGTCCAACATTCGAAACGGGGCTATACCCTCATAGGAAGAGAGCAGCTCACCACCGTTCCACTCTATCCTGATACTACCCCGTACCCGAGAAGCGCCCTTTGAAGGCGGCCACTCCCCTTCCAACACCTGAGCCTTATGGCCTACAAAAGGCACGCCCTGCTCCTCAAACCACCCGCAGGAGAAAATCGCCGCCGCTGGCGAGTCTAGAAGAGCTATAGCCTGATCAGCGGAAAGGTTGGCACCGCCTAACACCCTCTGCCGGAACTCCTTTACCATGCTGTCCTGCGCTACAAGCTTTAACAGGTACGCCGTGAACGCCTGGCCTCGCCAATACAAAGGATCGTCTTTGGAGAGCGAAATAGTCTTTGTCTCCTCCTCCTGTCCCCCTACAACCCTTTCGACTTCGCCGATGTCTAGACCGCGAAGGTCGGGCTCAAAGATCGTTTCTCGCACTAACCGAAGATATTTCTTTACTAGGTCAAGGAACTCTTGGCGCGAGAAAGCATAGTTGGGATTCAGTGCCTCCTGTATGGAGCCCTCTTCCTTTAACTCCTCCCATATACGCTGGGGTATGTCTTCCTTTAACTTGCTAGCCACCCACCTGCGTAGGTCCTCTTCATCTTTGGTGTCCCACTGTCTATCCCTCACAGGACACAAGATACTATGACCGAGCAGAAGATGCCAGCAACCAAGGAGGCGCAAATGCACCCAGAAGAGCAGAGGTGGTTGACGGTGAAGGAGGCCTCGGAGTTGCTGCGCATTCCACGTACGCGCTGCTACGAGTTGATCCAGCAGGGTTCCTTGCCTGCTGTCCGGATCGGCGAACGCTCGATAAGGGTGAATTACCGAGAGCTAGAGAAGTTCCTCTTAGAGGAACGTCGCGTAGTCGCGCAGTAAAGGCCGCTCCCACAAGCGGCCAGAATAACGCGAAGGAGATCTATGGACATCGCGTCACAAGAATCTTACCGCAGCAGCGAAGGATACACACTACCCGTTTTTGACCTTAGAGGCTCAGCCACGGCGAAGCATCTTCGTCACCAACACTCGGTGCGGCAAGAGTATGGCAACCACCAGGGTCACATCGAGAACCACTACGTTCTGATCTTTAGGCCCGGCAGTGCCAGGAGGGTTGCGCTGTGAGGCCCGTCGAGGTGGTACTCGACAAGTTGGAAGACGTGCGGTCCAACGGCGAGGGCTATGTGGCACGCTGTCCTTGCCCGGATCATGGTAAAGGGCGCGGGGACCGCAACCCGAGCCTCGACATTAAAGAGGGCGACGACGGGCGAGCGCTCCTTTACTGCTACGCGAGCTGCAAGAACGAGAGCATCGTCGATGCGCTGGGCCTCGAGATGCGCGACCTGTTCGTCCGGCGCGAGGACGCGTGGGAAGGGGGATCCTATACCTCCTCCAAAACGGGGTCAACCGATCAACCGTGCACGCTCGAGAACTACGCAGCGCTGAAGAGGCTGCCGGTCTCGTTCCTTAAGGACCTGGGCCTTAAGGATTACCACCGGTTCGACGAGAAGGCGGTGAGGATGCCATACCTCGACGCCAGCGGTGAGAATGAGCTCCTGGTTCGCTCGCGCGTCTCTTTGACCGGCAAGCCTAAGGTAATAACCCGCAAGGGGGACAAGCATCGCCTCTACGGACTCTGGAAGCTCGAGCAGGCCAGGGAGGTAGGCTACCTGATCTTGGTTGAGGGCGAATCCGACGCGCAGACCCTCTGGTACCACGGCGAACCCGCCGCGGGCATCCCGGGCGCGAGCAGTTGGAAGATCGAATGGGCCTCCGAGATTAGAGGAATCGACAAGATCTACGTGGTGGTGGAGGAGGACGAGGCGGGCGAGGGCCTGTGGCGTAAGCTCGCCGCCACCGGTGAGATTCAGGAGCGCATCTACAAGGTAGAGCTTGAGGGCGTGAAGGACGTCTCAGAGCTTTACGCTCACGACCCCGACGGCTTCGGGGAGCGCCTGCACGCCGCACTTCGAAAGGCCAGGGCGTGGCTGGACATAGCGGAGAGCGAGGCCGAGGAGCGGACGAGGAAGGCGTGGTCGGCCTGCTGCGCCCTCGCAGAAAAGGAGAACATCCTCGAGGAGTTCGCTGCCGATCTCGAGAAATCGGGAGTTGCAGGGGAAATGGAGAACGGGCAGCTTCTCTACCTCGCCCTCACGAGCCGCCTGCTGAACAAGCCGGTGAGCGTAGCGGTCAAGGGACCGTCGTCCGGTGGGAAGTCCTACCTGGTCAAGGAGGTCACAAGCTTCTTTCCCGAATCGGCGTTCTGCTTTTTCACCGCCATGAGCGAGCGTACCTTGCTGTACACCGACGAGCCTCTCGAGCACCGGCATATCATCCTGTCCGAAGCAGCCGGGATAGGCGGCGACTTCCAGGAATACGTGATCAGGACGCTGCTCTCGGAGGGCTTCCTCGAGTACGAGTTTATCGAGAAGACATCGGAGGGCTTGAGGCCACGTAGGATACGCAAAGAGGGGCCGACGGGTTTCATAACCACCACCACACGAAACAAGCTGCACGCCGAGAACGAGACCCGGTACCTGAGTCTCACCGTCACCGACACCCGCGAACAGACCCGCCGCGTGTTCCGCGCCATCGCCGAGGAGCGAGCCGAAGAGCCCGACCGCGAACGGTGGCAGACACTACAGTTATGGATTGAGGGTTCGGAACGCGACGTGAGTGTGCCCTACGCCCCAGCGCTGGCCGAGAAGATGGGCGACGTCGCCGTGAGGCTTAGGCGCGACTTCTCCGTGGTCCTCAGCCTCACAAAGACGCACGCCCTTTTGCACCAGGCCACCCGCGAGCGGGACGCGGAGGGGCGAATCATCGCCACCCTCGGGGACTACGCATTTGTGCGACGGCTCGTCGCAAACCTGGTGGCCGAGGGCGTCGAGGCGACCGTGCCGCCGACCGTGCGCGAGACGGTCGAGGCGGTCGAGCGGCTCATTCGTGAAGGTGACGAAGAGTGGGTAACCAGCAGAGCGGTCGCCGAGGAGCTAGCCGTGGACAAGGCCGCTGCCTCCAGACGGGTAAGGGCCGCCATAGACCGCGGCTACGTCAAGAACCTTGAGGACCGTAGGGGTCGCCCAGCCCGGCTCGTCCTCGGAGAGGGCATGCCTGAAGATCAAGAGGTGCTTCCGACTCCCGAAGACCTCCGGCAGGCGATGAGCGGTTGCGCGGTTGACCGCGATTTCGGGGGGATACAACACCCCCCTCCCCCCTCTTCTGACATCGATGCCGATCTTGGTGAGGAGGAGGGTGCCTATTACCCCCCTGAAAGCACGTCAACCGATCAACAGGACGATGAGTGGAGTGTGGTATGAGCGTGAGCGAGCTTCTGGCGGAGTTGAAGGAGTGCGGCGTGGAGCTGGTAGCCACCGAAGGTCAGCTGCGTTACCGGCCAAGAGAAGCCGTAACATCGCAACCCCTGGACCAATTAAAAAAGCACAAGCCACAGCTCATGAAGCTCCTTGAATCGGAGCAGTACAGGTTCCAAGGTGGAGATTGCTATTCTGAAGACTCACATCCCGAAGTCCGCAACCTAATAGCCGGCGGTTGGAAGCCGAAAGAGCACTGTGGCAAGACCATCTGGGAAAGCCCCGAGAACGGGTTCTGGTACAGCCAGGATATGGCTTTAGAACTGCTCCGGCTGGATCCTCTCGCCCAACCACCTTACACCTGGAGGGTCGCACGAGGTGGAGGCTTCTGGGTGTCTACCAGGGTTCGGCGAGACCGAGCACCCCCTCGGTAGGGGCAGACGGTCACTACGTAGTGGGCAAAGAATCGAGATAAAGGAGGCATGATGCCACTGACTACAGCAGAGATTCACGCAAAACTCGGGGTGGAGGAGGGCCAACCCCTATACGTTGTGGCCCTCGACTGTGACGAGAACGAGTCATCACGGAGGTACGGTGGGACGTTACCCGAGTGGGTAAATGGTGGAGAGGTTTCCATAGAGCACGGCCGGCTGTACGCCTCCACCAGCCCGGAGATAGACAACCACGGCATCCTTCGGATTCCGGCGCATCTCTTCGAGAGTGCCGCCGAGGATACTGGGCGTGGTTGGTAATGCACAAGCTAGAGCGCACAACCTTTGAGACCTCACGGGCTGCGGAGTACTTCGACGTCCGCGAGCTGCAGACGCAGACTGGGCAACGCCGCGAGAACTTCCCAACCGTAGTTTTTAAGGAACTGGTTGACAATTCACTGGACGCCTGCGAGACGGCGGGCGTCGCTCCCAGGGTAGACATACACGCGCGCGTGGGGAGAGACACCACCGAGTTAACCGTCTCGGATAACGGGCCGGGCATACCGCCGGACCTGGTGGGTAAAGTCCTCAACTTTGACACCAGGACCTCCGATAAAGCGGCATACCGTTCTCCCACGCGTGGGGCGCAGGGGAATGCGCTCAAGACCGTGGTTGGCATCCCCTACGCGCTCGGTAGTAAAGCACCCATGATTATAGAAGCACGGGGACAGCGCCACACAATCCGAGCGTGGCAGGACCCGGCGGGCGAGATACACACGCCCCACGCGGTGGATGAGATGCCCAACAGCGAGGGCACCCGCGTGTCTGTCTGCGTGCCGTTTGACGGGGACATGGACTACAACCCCGAGCATTGGGCAAGGTCTTTTGCCTTGTTCAATCCCCACGCGTGGGTAGTCGCTGACCTCGGTTCTTACTGGTAACAGCGGTACAGCAAAAACCGCAAAAACTTACAAACCGACCGCCGCGTTCCCCGGTTGGCGCAAGTTCCTACCTACCGACCTTACCAGCGCACACTGGTACGGAGCGGGTGCTTTGCAGCGGCTGGTGTTCAGCCACATCAAGCATGCCAGGACCGGAGGGCGGGACTTACCGCTGGGGGAGTTCGTCCGGCAGTTTCGCGGGCTATCTAGCACCGCGAAAGCGAAGGCCGTAACCGCTGGGTTCGGCGACATCAAGTACCTCTCGGACTTTAAGGAACGCCCGGATAGGGTGGTTGACCTGCTCACTGCCATGCAAGCCACCGCTAAAGCACCCTCCCACAACGTTCTGGGAGCCGTCGGAGAAAAGCACTTCCGCACGTACTTTGAGGATGCCTACGACGTGAAGGAGTTTGTCTACAAATCCGCCAAGGGTAGGTTTCCAAGCGGACTCCCATTCGTGTTTGAGTTCGCGCTGGCCACGCTGGAAAAGCCCGGCGACCTTTACTTCGGCATCAACTTCTCGCCATCGTTCGGTGACCCGTTGGTTGGTACTCAACTGGTCGGTCCAAAGTTTGCGGCGGAGGGCATCCGTGGATTTCTGAGAGAGAGCTACGCGCTACCCGATTCGGGTGGTTCCTACCACGGCTATCGTGCACCCGCCAACGTGGCCGTTGCCGTGCACATCATCACACCAGCACCGGTGTTTATGGACCGAGGCAAGAGCCGCCTACAGCTAGAGGAGGTATAGAAGCCTAGTGGCAAAAAAGAAGAAGAGCGAGCTTGGCGCCGCCGACCTCATCGCATCGACCATCTTTAGCGCCACCAAGCCGCTCTACAAGGAGGGCGAGAAGCGGCGGCGCGGTGCCAGGGCGAAGCCCAGGACCTACTACACACCAGAGCCAAAGGTCTCCCAAAAGGACATAGTCCTTAGCGTCTTGCGCGGAGCCATCCAGAACGCCGGCAGCCACTTTAGCGCCCGCGACCTGTACTATGCGACGCGTCCACTAGCGTATGCACATCGCGACTGGGAGAGCGATAAAGAGCTCAGGTACTCCTATTTCGCACAAACACTGCTTACGGAGTACCAGGAGTGGCACGGTACTATAGCCGGGCTCTGGCGGGACCCTCGGGGCCATCTGCACGAGCCGCACGACGAGAGGTGTGAGGCGTGCGGCGTGTCGCGGCGAGGCACGCTAGCCCTGGGCACGCGCGAGGTCGCCAGCTACCAATTTCCGGAGCACGCCTTTGACAAAATTCTCTACGTAGAAAAAGAGGGAGAGTGGCCAAAGCTGCAGGCAGCCCGGCTGACCGAGCGGTACGACTTTGCGGTCGCCTCAGCCAAAGGCTATCCAGTAGAAGCTGTGCGCGAACTGTTCGCCCAGGCTGAAAGCGGTGATTACCAGCTTTTTGTCTTCCACGACGCAGACGTCGATGGGTACAACATTTCCCACGTCTTGCGCGATGCGACAAGGCGGATGCCCCACCACAAGGTGGACGTTGTATACATCGGACTTACGGTGGCGGACGCCGTGGACCTTGGACTAGACGCCGAGCCGTTCAGCCGGGCGCATGACATTCCCTGGCGTACCCGTCGGCGACTCACAGAACTGGAGCACGAATACTTCGTTACCCTTCAGGAGCGCTTTGAGCTAAACGCCATCCTGCCC
>Ga0126314_10001402_pt1 | contig 11599 bp, 9 predicted proteins | sample Plot105B_FD_92535 | JGI IMG/M metagenome (GOLD analysis project Ga0126314, IMG submission 92535) | Serpentine soil microbial communities from UC McLaughlin Reserve, CA, USA - Plot105B | ecosystem: Environmental > Terrestrial > Soil > Grasslands | place: USA: UC McLaughlin Reserve, Lake County...
TAGGCCGCGCCCTCGATGTGGGCCAGGAGCTGCTCGCGGACCTCGGCCGAGCGCTCGATCGGGGGGCAGTGGCCGCAGCCCTCGAACACCAGCTCCCGCACCGACCCGCCACCGGCCGCATAGCGGTCCAGCATGGCCCGGGTCTGGGCGATCTGGGGCTGGGGCGGGAACACCTCCATGCCCGGCCAGCCCGGGACGGCCTCCAGCTTGCCCAGGGTGCCGAAGTCGAACATCGACTCGTCCGAGATGACCTGGTCCTGGTCGCCCCGCAGCCAGAGCACGGGCGGCTTGACCGCCAGGTCGGCGAAGGCGCTGGTGTCGCACCACTTGCCGGCGAAGGCGTTGTTGACCCCCGAGCGGCCCGGCGCCACCCCGGGCCAGTTCGGCGAGCTGGTGGTGTCCCCCGGGTAGCCGGTGTCGCCGACGGCGGTGCGCAGCACCTCGTCCATGAGCTCGTCCTCGTCCGGGGCCTTGTAGGCCGGCGACCAGAAGAAGGTCCGCATCACCACCCGGGGGCTGGACACCGGGTCCTCCTCGGAGGTGTCGCCGGCGGCCATGCGGCGCACGAAGTCGGGGGCGGCCGTGCCCCCGCCCGTCCCGGCCCAGTCGTCCCAGCAGGGCGTCCCGTGCACGTCCTTGCTGCCGCCGAACCCGTAGGGGGCCAGCGGCGCGACCAGGGTGATGGTGGCCAGCTCGCCGGCGTGGTCGAGGGCGTACTGCTGGACCACCCCGCCGCCGTTGGACCAGCCGGCGATGTGGAGCCGCCCGTCCCCGGCCCAGCCGAGCGCCTCGACCAGGGCGTGCAGGTCGTCGCTCCAGTCCCGCAGGCCCCGGGTGGCGTCGACCGGCTTGCGCTCGGTCCGGCCGAAGGACCGGAGGTCGGGCGCGACCAGCCGGTAGCCGCCGGGGAACCCGTCGGCCACGTCCTGCCAGAACCGGCCGGTGGTGATGTTGCCGTGGACCAGCAGCACCGGCACCCCGTCCTCTGGCCCGCTGACGAAGCAGTGGGTCCGGAGACGGCTGGTCTCCACCATCACCTTGTCCATGCGGCCTCCTCCTTGATCGCGACTGCCCGTAAGGTATCGGCTGGAGCGGTCGCGATGGGAGGGCCGGTGGTGCTCGAGGTCGAGGTCGAGGCGGGCGAGGCCGGGTTCGACGCCGGGCGGCTGTCCCGGATCGACCGGCATTTCGCCCGCTATGTCGACGACGGGCGCCTGCCCGGCTGGCTGGTCCTGGTCAGCCGCCACGGCAAGGTCGTGCACCTGGCCACCTGCGGCCAGCGCGACCTGGAGGCCGGCCTGCCGGTCGAGGCCGGCACCCGCTTCCGCATCTACTCGATGACCAAGCCGGTCACGGCGGTGGCGGCCATGCAGCTGTACGAGGAGGGGGCGTTCGCCCTCAAGGACCCGGTGCACCGGTTCATCCCCTCCTTCGCGGACATGGCTATCTACCGCGACGGTCCGGCGTCGGGCCCGCGCACCGAGCCGGCCACCCAGCCGGTGCGGCTCTGGCACCTGCTGACCCACACCGCCGGCCTCACCTACGGGTTCCACCATGCCCACCCGGTCGACGCCATGTACCGGGCGGCCGGGTTCGAGTGGGTCGCCCCCGAAGGCCACGACCTGGCCCAGTGCTGCGACCTCTGGGCCGGGCTGCCGCTGCTGTTCGAGCCGGGCAGCGAGTGGAACTACTCGGTGGCCAGCGACGTCCTCGGCCGGGTGGTCGAGGTGGTCAGCGGGCAGCCGCTGGACCGGTACTTCCAGGAGCGGATCTTCGGGCCGCTGGGCATGACCGACACCGGCTTCTGGGTCACCGAGGCCGACGCCGGCGAGCTGGCCGCCCTCTACAGCGCCGGCCCGGGCGGGCGGCCGGTCCGCGACGACGAGCTGGGCGGCCGGGCCCTGCGCCGGCCGGCCTGCCTGGCCGGCGGGGGTGGGCTGGTCTCGACCGCCGCCGACTACCACCGCTTCACCCAGGCCCTTGCCCGCGGGGGCGAGCTGGACGGGGCCCGGCTGCTCGGCAGCCGCACCCTGGCCTACATGGCCCGCAACCACCTTCCCGGCGGGGCCGACCTGGAGTCGTTCGGGCGCCGCCTGTTCGCCGAGACCACCTTCGACGGCACCGGCTACGGCCTCGGGTTCGCCGTCCTGCTCGACCCGGTCGCCAACAAGGTCCTCTCCAGCCCCGGCGAGCTCGCCTGGGGCGGCGCCGCCAGCACCTTCTTCTGGGTCGACCCGGCCGAGCGGCTGACCGCCATCTTCCTCACCCAGCTGATGCCGTCCACCACCTACCCGCTCCGCTCCGAGCTGCGCCAGCTCGTCTACCAGGCGCTGGTCGACTAGCGGCCGCTACTCGGTGCGGGCGAAGCGGGCCACGGCCAGGCCGAGCAGGACCAGGCAGGTAGCGGCCACGATGGCGATCTGCACCGACACCGGGACCTGCCAGCCGGCCCAGGTGATGCCGGGGTTGAAGGTCGCCTTGGCGGCCGGGGTCAGGTCCAGGTGGTCGAACACCACCGAGCGGATCGGCTCCACCGCATAGGTCATCGGGTTGAGGGTGGTGGCCACGTGCAGCCAGCCGGGCAGGTTGGACAGCGGGAACAGCGACCCGGACAGGAACATCAGCGGGGTGATGGTCAGCTGGACCAGGGGCATGGCCGACTGGACCTGCTTGACCCGGGCCGACAGGAACAGCCCGAGGGCGCAGATCATGAAGGCCATCAGGAACAGCAGCACCACCAGCTCGGCCATCATCACCAGGTTGTAGGGAACCCCGACCAGGGGGGCCAGGGCGAGGATGATCAGGCTCTGGAGGGTGGCCACGGTGGCCCCGCCAAGGCACTTGCCGGTGAGGATGGCGGTGGTGCTGACGGGGGCGACCAGCATCTCCCGGAGGAAGCCGAACTCCCGGTCCCAGACCATCGAGATGCCCGAGAACGCCGCCGTGAACAGCACCGAGGTGGCCAGCACGCCGGGGAACAGGAAGGTCCGGAAGTCGACGTCGCCGTTGGAGGCGATCAGCGACGACAACCCGGTGCCGAGCACGAACAGGAACAGGACCGGCTGGACCAGCGAGGAGACAATCCGGGACCGGTCGCGGCTGAAGCGGATCATCTCGCGCTGCCAGACCACGGCGGCCGCCCGGACCTGGTGGCGCAGGCCGGTGGCGGGCACGCGCACGGCCGCCACCGGCGTCGGGTTGGTCGCGGTCATGCGGCTCACCTCCCCCGGGCGGCCATGGCCATCGGGCTCACCGGGCGGGCGGCCTCGGCGTCGCGGATGGTCTTGCCGGTGTAGGCCAGGAAGACGTCGTCGAGGCTGGGCCGGGTGACCGTGACCGAGCTGATCGGCACGTCCAGCCCGCCGAACAGCTGGGGCACGAAGGCCGCCCCCTCGGCGACGGCGAAGGTCACCGCCCCCTCGTGGACGGCCGCCTCGATGCCGAACCGGTCGGCCAGCTCGGCGATGGCCAGGGCGTCGTCGTCGGTCGTGATCTGGACCCGGTCCTTGCCGATGCCCGACTTGAGGGCGGCCGGGGTGTCGAGGGCGACGATGCGGCCCTGGTCGACGATGGCGATGCGGTCGCAGTGCTCGGCCTCGTCCATGTAGTGGGTGGTGACGAACACGGTGATCTCCTGGCGGCGGTGCAGCTCCTCCAGGTAGTCCCAGATGGAGGCGCGGGTCTGGGGGTCCAGGCCGATGGTCGGCTCGTCCAGGAACAGCACCCGCGGGGAGTGGAGCAGGCCCCTGGCGATCTCCAGCCGCCGGCGCATGCCGCCGGAGAAGGTCTGGACCAGGTCGCCGCGGCGTTCCCAGAGGTCGACCATGGTCAGCACCTCCTGGCGGCGCTGGGCGGCGGTGGCCCGGTCGACGCCGTACAGCTCGCCGTGGAAGCGCAGGTTCTGCTCGGCCGTCAGGTAGGCGTCGAGGGTCGGCTCCTGGAAGACCAGGCCGATGTGGCGGCGAACCTGGTCCCGCTCGCGGGCGACGTCGAAGCCGGCCACCGTGGCCGTGCCGGCGGTCGCCTCGGCCAGGGTGCAGAGGATCTTGATGGTGGTCGACTTGCCGGCGCCGTTGGGGCCGAGGAACCCGAAGGTCTCCCCCGGCCGGACGTCCAGGTCGATGCCGGCAACGGCCTCGACCTGCTTGTAGCGCTTGACCAGCCCGCGCATGGCGATGGCCGCCGCGGAATGCTCCATGGGTACCTCGCTGTGTGCTCTAACGTTGTTCGGGATGCTACTCTAACGGCGTTAGGGGGGCAAGCGGATGGAGGCGGGCCATGGCCCTGACCCAGCAGCAGGTGGTGCGGCGGGCCGTCGACCTGATGGCCGAGGTCGGGCTGGAGGCGCTGACGCTGCGGCGGCTGGCCACCGAGCTCGGGGTCTCGGCACCGACCCTGTACTGGCATGTCCGCAACAAGCGCCAGCTGCTGGACCTCATGGCCGAGGCGCTGGTCGAGCGGGCGGGCCGCAGCACCGCCCCGGCGCCCGGGCAGCCCTGGTGGGACTGGCTGGCCGAGGAGGCGCGGCTGATGTGGCGGGCGCTGACCTCCCACCGCGACGCCGCCCTGGTCGTCGCCGGGAACCGGCCCACCGATACCGCCCTGCCCGGTATCGAGCAGGTCATGGCCAGCCTGGTCACGGTCGGCTTCCCGCCGGCCGAGGCCCTGCGGATGATCCTGTCGATCAGCAACTACGTCATCGGCTGCGCGGTGGAGCGCCAGGCGGAGGCGGCCAGGGACCAGGACCCCGAGCGCGATGTCCGGCTCCTCCAGCAGGCCGGGGACCTGCCCTATCTGCGGGCGGCCCTGGCCGGCCTCCACGGTCCGGGGCCGTCGGCCGACGACGCCGGCTTCGAGTACGGGCTCGCCCTGCTCATCGGCGGCGCCCGCGCCCACCACGCCGAGCTGATCGGCGCCAGCGCCGGCGCCGGGGCGGTGACCTAGCTACTGGCCGACGCGGCCGTCGATCCGCTCGCGGAGGAAGTCGGCGTGGCCGTTGTGGCGGGCGTACTCCTCGATCATGTGGACCAGCACCTCGCGGAGGACGTCGCCGTCCTTGCCGACGAGGTCGAGGTTGGGCGCCTCGGCCGCGAACCGCTCGGCGAAGGCGACCTCGGCCCGCCAGTTGGCCCACGCCTGGGCGACGATCTCGGGGTCGGCCACAGCGCCGTCGAAGTCGGCTCCGCGGTCGCCGTAGAGGCGCGGCGGGTCCTCCCCGGCCAGTCGCCGGCGGAACCAGATGCGCTCGGCCTCGGCCAGGTGGCGGACCAGGCCGAGCAGCGACAGGTTGGACGGCGGCACCGACCGCCGGGCCATGGCGTCGGCGTCGAGGCCGGCGCACTTCAGCTCAAGGGTCAGGCGCTGGTCGCGCAGGAAGCCGGCCAGGGTGGCCCGCTCGCCCTTGAACCCGCCGTCGGTCCGGGGGTCGTCGTCGGGGCTGACGAACATGTCCGACCAGCCGAACTGGCGGGTGGGCGGGTCCTGGTCGGGGGCCGGGCCGGCGGGGTCGGGCATGCCAGCGATCATCGGCGATCCACGGCCGGCCGCACAACCGATTTGGCGGCCAGGCGGGACAGGACCCGGGGAAGCTCGCCGGGGTGGACAACGCCCAGGCGGGCGGTGGCGCGGGTGAGGGCGACGTACAGGTCGTTGGCGCCGTGGCTGCCGGTGGCCAGGATGGCGGCCGGGTCGGCGACCACCACGGCGTCGAACTCCAGGCCCTTGGCCTCGGCCACGGTCAGGACGGCGACCCTGGCGTCGAGCACGGCCGGGCCCTGGCGGGCGGTGGCCGCCGGCACCTCGGCCCCGATCAGCTCGGCCAGCTCCTCGGCCCGGCCGGGCGGGACCAGGACGGCCAGCTTGCCCTCGCCGACCTGGGCCGCCTCGGCCGCGACGACGCCGCCGAGACCGGCCCCCGGGTCGGTGTCGGCCGGGGCGAGGCGCAGGTGCCAGGGGGTGGTGCCGGCCTCCCGGGCGGAGCGGGGCGGCTCAAGGCCGGTGCCCATGCTGGCCAGGACGTCGGCGGCCACGGCCATGATCTCGGCCGGGGTCCGGTAGTTGATGGTCAGCTCCTCGACCCGCCAGCGCCCGGCGGCGTGGGGGTCAAGGGCCCGGGCCCAGGAGCCGGGCCCCCACGGCGCCCCGGTCTGGGCCATGTCGCCGACCACGGTCATGGAGCGGCTGGGGCTGCGGCGCATCAGCATCCGCCAGGCCATCGGCGACAGCTCCTGGGCCTCGTCGACGATGACGTGGCCGAACACCCAGCCGCGGTCCTGGCTGGCCCGTTCGGCCAGCCCGGCCTGGGGGCCACGGGTGCGCCAGCGGCCGGCCAGCGCCGACGGGTCCAGCGTGCTGGTGTCGGGGGCGTAGCGGGCGGCGTCGCCGATCGTGGTGCCGGCAAGGACCTCGCGGGCATACGCCAGCTCGGCCTGGTCCTGCTCGGCCTGGCGGGCCTCGGCCCGCCGGGCCCTGGCCCCGTCGTCGCCGAGCAGCACCGCCGCCTCGTCCAGCAGGGGCACGTCGGCCGTGGTCCAGCCGGGGTCGCCGTCGGCGGCCGGGCGGAGCAGCTGGGCCCGCTCGGCCGCCTCCAGCCCGCCCCCGGCCGCGGCCAGGCGCTCGGGGGAGGCGTACAGGCCGCCGACGAGCTGCTGGGGGGTCAGCTTGGGCCACAGCCGGTCGACCGCCGAGCGGACCGCCGGGGCGGAGCTGAGCTCGGCCCTGATCTCGTCCAGGTCGGGGTCGAGCAGGCGCTCGTCGGGGAACAGGTCGACCAGCAGGTCGTCGTCCTCTGGGAGGTCGACCTGGGGCAGGTCGTGGGTCAGGGCGGCCACCATCTGGTCGGTGAGGGCGGCCACCACCTCGCGCCGGAAGGTCGACCTGGCCTGGTTGTGGGGCTCGCCGGTCGCCCGGGCCCGGTCGCGGGCCCGCTCACCGGTCGCCGGGTCGAGGCGGAGCCGCTGGCCGCCGACCTCGACCACGATGTCGGCCTCGGGGACCCGCTGGCGGTCGGTGATGGCCCCTGCCAGCAGCTCGACCATGCGGGTGTCGCCCTTGACGGCGGCCGCCTCGACCGGCTCCTTGGCGGTCGCGGCCACGCCCGGGAACAGGTTGCCCACGGTCGACAGCAGCACGTCGGTCTCCCCCAGCGAGGGGAGCACCTGCTCGATGTAGCGCAGGAAGGTCGGGTTGGGCCCGACCACCAGCACGCCTCGGCGGGCCAGGCGCTGGCGGTGGGTGTAGAGCAGGTAGGCGGCCCGGTGCAGGGCCACGGCGGTCTTGCCGGTGCCCGGCCCGCCCTGGACGACCAGGACCCCGGGGAGGTCGGCCCGGATGATCCGGTCCTGCTCGCCCTGGATGGTGGCCACGATGTCGCCCATGCGGCCGGTGCGGCTGGCCGTGAGGGCGGCCAGCAGGGCCGCCTCGCCGCTGAGGCCCTCGCGCTCGGCGTCGCTCAGCGAGTCGAGGTCGAGCACGTCGTCCTCGATCCCGAGGACCTGGCGGCCACGGGTCCGCAGGTGCCGGCGGCGGACCACGCCGCTCGGGGCGGCCCAGGTCGCCCGGTAGAACGGCTGGGCCGCGGGGGCACGCCAGTCCACCAGCAGCGGTTCGCGGTCGTCGTCGAGCAGCCCCATCCGGCCGATGTACAGGTGGCTGCCGTCGGACCGGTCGAGGCGGCCGAAGCACAGGCCGTGCTCGGCCGCGGCCAGCTGGGCCAGGCGCCCGCTGTGCCGGGCCACGAAGGCGTCCCGGTCCACCCGGGCCTGGACGTTGCCGCCGCCCTCGTAGCCGAGGGCCCGCTCCAGCTCGGCCTGGGTGCGCTCGCGCAGGGTGTCCAGACGCCGGTACAGCATCGACACGTAGGCCTGTTCCTGTTCCAGCTCAGCGGCGAGATTCTGCATCCTTGACAAGTGCCCCCATTCGCGGTACTGTTAGTTCGGTGGTTCAGCCGCCTAGTTTAGTGTGCTTACGCAGAAGTACCTTACGGTAGCAGCGTGAGCGGTGAATGTCCAGCCCCTACCGCCCGAGGCCGCACGCCAGCGCAGCATCCAGCCCCTTGCCGGGGCTTTTTTCGTCTGGGCCTATCCCAGCGTGGTGGTGACGGCGTGGGCCAGGATCTCCAGGCCTTCGTCGGCCTCGGCCTCGGTGAGGATGAGGGGCGGGGCGATCCGCAGGACGTTGCCGTACAGCCCCCCCTTGCCGACCAGGAGGCCGCCGCGGCGGGCCTCCTCCTGGAGGCGGGCGGCCAGTGCCGGGGCCGGCGTGGTCGTGCCCGGCTCGACCAGCTCGACGGCCAGCATCAGGCCCTTGGCCCGGACGTCGCCAACGGCCGGCCGGCCATCGGCCAGGCGTCGCAGGCCGGCGGCCAGGCGGGCCCCGACCACCCGGGCGTTGGCCTGGAGGTCGTGGTCGGCCAGGAAGTCCAGCACGGCCAGGGCGCCGCTGGTCACCAGCGGGTTGCCGCCGAAGGTGGAGATCGAGTTGGCCGTCACCGAGTCCATCAGCTCGGCCCTGGCCACCACCCCGCCGATGGGCAGGCCGTTGCCCAGCCCCTTGGCGAAGGTGAGCATGTCCGGGACGATCCCGTGCGCCTGGTAGCCCCAGAAGTGGTCGCCGGTCCGGCCCCAGCCGGTCTGGACCTCGTCGGAGACGAACAGGATCCCCTGGTCGTCCAGGACCTCCTTCATGGCCCCGAACAGCCCGTCGGGGGGCACGGCGAAGCCGCCGACACCCTGGACCGGCTCGGCGATCATGGCCGCCACCGGGCCGGCGGTGGTGGTGTCGATCACGTCGCGCAGGTCGTCGACGCAGGCGGCGATGTAGCGGTCGTCGGGCAGGTCCCGGAACGGGCTGCGGTAGCGGTAGCCGCCGTGGACGTAGCTGACGTTGACCGGGGTGAAGCTGGACGCCGACCAGCTCCGGTTCCCGGTGACGCCCATGGCCGCGTAGGAGCGGCCGTGGTAGCTGTTGCGCAGGGCCAGGACCTGGTTGCTGCGCCGGGCCGTCGTGGCCAGCAGCAGCGCCGCCTCGTTGGCCTCACTGCCCGAGTTGGTGAAGAACACCTTGGCGTCGGGGATGCCCGACAGCTCGGCCAGCCGCTCGGCCAGCTCGACCTGCCGGCGGATCAGGTACAGGGTCGAGGTGTGGACCATCCGGCCCGCCTGCTCGCGGACCGCCTCGACCACCTCGGGCGGGTTGTAGCCGATCATCGTGGTCAGAATCCCGGCGAAGAAGTCCAGGTAGGTGGTGCCCTCGCCGTCGACCACCCGGCAGCCCTTGCCGTCGACCAGCTCGATCGGCTGGTCGTAGTAGAGGGCCAGCCAGGAGGGCAGCACCTTGCGGTGGCGGGCGAGCAGCTCGTCGTGCGACATGACCCCTCCGCTGGGACCTCGATGATGTGCTGGTGGGAGGATATCGCTATGACGATCCCAGCCGACGCCCCCCGGGCGGCGCTCGTGCGCCCGCCATCGGACGCCTTCGCCCTGGCCATCTCCAGCACCGGAGCGGCCATCGACCCCGGCCGGGCCCGTGCCCAGCACGCCGCCTACCGCGGCGCCCTGGCCGACCTGGTCCAGGTGGTTGTCCTGCCGGCCGCCGACGACCTGCCCGACGCCTGCTTCGTGGACGACTGCGCGGTCGTGCTCGGCGGCCAGGCGCTGCTCACCCGGCCCGGCGCCCCCTCGCGGGCCGGCGAGCCCGAGACCCTGGCCGGCGCCCTGGCCGGCCTGGTCGACGACCTGCACCGGATGACCGCCCCGGCCACCCTGGACGGGGGCGACGTGCTGCGGCTCGGCCGGACCCTGGTCGCCGGCCGCTCCGAGCGGACCACCCAGGCCGGGATCGGGCAGCTGACCCGGTTCGCCGAGGCCCTCGGGGGGCGGGTCGAGGTCGCCGCCGTCCCCGCCGGCACCCTGCACCTCCAGAGCGCCGTCACCGCCCTGGCCGACGACGCCGTGGTCGGCACGGCCGAGCTGCTCGAGCAGCCGGCCCTGCGGGGCGTCCCCACCAAGGTGGTCGTGCCCCCCGAGGAGGCGGCCGCCGGCAACGTCCTGACTGTCGGGACCACCGTCGTGCTCCCGGCCGGCTGCCCGCGGACGGCCGCCGCCGTTGCCGCCCTCGGGTTCGAGGTCCGCGAGGTCGACCTGAGCGAGTTCGCCAAGGCCGACGGCGGCGCCACCTGCCTGTCCCTGCTGGTCTAGGAGGACCCTGTGCGCCAGCCCCGAGGGCGAGGCTAGCGGCGGGCGACCAGCACCGGCGCGACCTCGGCGGCGAAGGTGGCGATGCGGTCCTCCAGGCCGGGCGAGCGGTGGTCGAGGTCGACCACGAACCCGTCGGCGCCCGCCTCCAGGTAGTCGTTGAGCTGCTCGGCCACCCAGGGCGCGGGCCCGGCCACCATGTGCCGGCCACGCTCGTCGGCGGCCTCCTCCTCGAGCCGGTCCTGGAGGGTGACGGCCAGGCGCAGCACCACCCGGCCCTCGGGGACGTTCTCACGGAAGCTGGCCGCCATGGTCCTCAGCTCCCGCAGCGGGAGGGCGACCGGGTGCCACACCCCGGTCCTGACCGCCCGGCGCAGGGTGTGCCGGGACACCCCGGCCACCCACAGCTCCAGGCCCTCGGGCCGGGTCGGGGCCGGGGCCAGCCAGGCGTCCGGCACCGGGACCGGGCCGTCGGCCACCACCTGGCCTGGCGCCTGGCGGAGCAGGTCGCCGGCCAGCTCCAGCCACTGGTCGAGGCGCCGGCCCCGGTCGGCGAAGGAGGCCCCGAGGGTCTGGAACTCCTCCTCCATCCAGCCGGCCGCGACCGCCGTGACCAGCCGCCCGCCCGACAGCACGTCCAGGCTGACCAGCTGCTTGAGGGTCAGCAGGGGCTCGCGCTGGGGCACGATCAGGGCCGAGACGCCCAGCCGCAGCCGCCGGGTCCGCCCGGCCAGGTAGCCGACCGTGACCAGGGCCTCGGTGATCGTGCCGTAGACCCCGGCATGGCGCGACGGCACCATCACGTGGTCGGTCATCCAGCCCGAGTCCAGCCCCGCCTCGTCGGCGGCGACGGCCGCGGCGGTCAGGCGCCCTGGGTCGAACGTCTCGCCGTAGTTGGGCAGGACCACGCCGAGGTGGGGACCATCCATGCTGCAAGGCTACCGCCATCGGGTGGACGGCGTCGGGGCGGATGGCCAAGATGGCCGCGGTCACCCGATCCTCGCGTCTCCTGGAGCCGCCATGCGACGGACCGTCTTCCTGCTCGACCTCGACGGCACCCTGGTCGACAGCGTCTACCAGCACGTGCTGGCCTGGCAGGAGGCGCTGGAGGCGGGCGGGATCGAGCTGTCGGTGTGGCGCATCCACCGGCGCATCGGGATGAGCGGCGGGCTGTTCGTGGGGGCGCTGCTGCGCGAGACCGGCCAGCCCGTCGACGCCGAGCTGGTGGCCAGGCTCCAGCAGCTCCACGCCGAGGCCTACCGGCGCCGGGCCGCCGACCTGCGGCTCCTTCCCGGGTCGCGGGAGCTCCTGGCCCGGCTGACCGAGGCCGAGGTGCCGTGGGCGATCGCCACCAGCGGGCTGATCGAGGCCGCCCGGCCGACCCTTGAGCTGCTCGGGGTCCCGGA
>Ga0126314_10001403_pt1 | contig 11599 bp, 13 predicted proteins | sample Plot105B_FD_92535 | JGI IMG/M metagenome (GOLD analysis project Ga0126314, IMG submission 92535) | Serpentine soil microbial communities from UC McLaughlin Reserve, CA, USA - Plot105B | ecosystem: Environmental > Terrestrial > Soil > Grasslands | place: USA: UC McLaughlin Reserve, Lake County...
GAGAAGTAGCGAGGCTCGGGCAAACGGAAGACCGGAGCTAGACTCGACGTTGTTGCAAGATGTGCAGCAAACACCGCTTTATCGCGACACGTTCGCGCGCCTGCTCGGCTTCCTGAAGCCGTATCGCTGGTCGCTGGCGGTATCGATCGTGCTCGCGGTGGGCTCGCAGGCCGCGTCGATCGGACTCGTGCTCGTGACGGGCAGCGTGATCGACCGCGCGATCGTCCCGGAGCGCCGCGACCAGCTCTGGACGCTGATCTGGATCGCGGTCGCCCTCGGCGTTGCGAAGGCGCTGCTGATGGTGGGGCGCCGCTTCATCTCGGGCTGGCAGGCGCTCGGCGTCGAGTTCGACATGAGGAACGCGCTCTACGCACACCTCGTCCGGATGTCGTTCGGGTTCTACGACCGCCACCAGACGGGCCAGCTGATGTCGCGCGCAACCGTCGACCTGCAGGCCGTCCGCTTCTTCCTCGGCTACGGGCTGATCTTCTTCTTCCAGCACATCCTCACGATCGTCGGGGTCACGGCCGTGATGCTCTACCTCGAGTGGCGCCTCGCCCTCGTGGCGCTCGTTGTGACGCCGCTGATCGTCGCGCTCGCCTACCGGTACAGCCATGTCTCGCACCCGATCCTCCGCGACGTCCAGCAGAAGATGGCGGACGTCGCCACCGTCGCGGAGGAGAACATCGTCGGCGTCCACGTCGTGAAGGCCTTCGCGCAGGAGGACGCCGAGCAGGCGAAGTTCGCGGAGCGGTCGCAGGCCGTCTTCGACCGGAGCGTCGAGGCGAACCGTCAGCGCGCGCTCTACGTGCCGCTGCTTGCGTTCGTGCCGCTGATCGCGCAGGCGGCCGTTCTGCTCATCGGCGGGTGGATGGTCGTACGGAACACGATCTCCGTCGGCGACTTCTTCCGCTTCAACATCTTCGTGACGATGCTGATCATGCCGCTGCGCATGCTCGGTATGTGGATCGGGCAGGCGCAGCGCGCGACCGCGTCCGGCGAGCGCATCTTCCAGGTGCTCGACGAGCCCGAGGAGGTCGGCGACGAACCAGGCGCCGTCGAGCTCCCGCCCGGGCCGGGGCACATCCGCTACGAGGGCGTCTCGTTCGGCTACGACCCCGAGCGCCCGGTGCTCGAGGGCATCGACCTCGACGTCCAGCCGGGCCGGACGGTCGCGCTGATCGGCCACACCGGCGCAGGCAAGACCACGCTCGCCGCGCTCGTGCCCCGGTTCTACGACGTCACCGACGGCCGGGTCACGATCGACGGCCGCGACGTACGCGGCATCACGCTCGCGTCGCTGCGCTCGGAGGTCGGCGTGGTCGCGCAGGATCCGTTCCTGTTCTCGGCATCCGTCCGCGAAAACATCGCGTTCGGCGCCCCGTGGGCCGAGGATGCCGACGTCGAGCGTGCCGCACGGCTCGCCCAGGCACACGAGTTCGTCGAGCGGCTTCCCGAGGCCTACGAGACCGTCATCGGCGAGCGCGGAATCACGCTCTCCGGCGGCCAGCGCCAGCGGATCGCGATCGCGCGGGCGCTGATCGTCGACCCACGCGTGCTGATCCTCGACGACGCACGGCATCCGTCGACGCGACCACGGATGCGCTGATCCGCGCCGGCCTGCGCGAGGCGATGGAGGGACGGACGACGCTCATCATCGCCCACCGCCTCTCCACGATCGCGCTCGCGGACGAGCTGGTCGTCCTCGACGAGGGCGGCATCGCCGCTCGCGGGACGCACGACGAGCTGCTCGCGTCGAGCGCGGTCTACCGCGAGATCTACGACCACGGGCTGCTGGAACGGGAGTTCGCCGAGCGCGTGGAGGCGCGCGCGTGATGCACGTCTCGTCGACCTTGTACGCGGGGTGTGGACGCCAATTCGGCACAAACGCGGCACGGTCGCGTGACCATTTCCGCACTAGCGTGTCGGTGGGCGGGAGCGGTGCCCTACGGGCCCCAGGTACACGCGCGGGACACTGGTGCCCACCGTGAGGGTCTGGCAGCCCGGAAGCCATCTCAGGCAGGCGCGCGACACCACCGTCGACGACTGGTCGTGGCGGCGGACGGTCCGGCGGGTGAGTACGCTCGCCCGGCTGACGGCGCCGTACAAGGGTCGCACGGCGCTGGCGCTCGGGTCGCTGCTCGCCGCGACCGCCGTCGGGCTCGCGCCGCCGTACCTCGCCAAACTCGCGCTCGACGAGGGGATCGCATCGCAAAACCTCTCGACGCTCGCGTGGATCGTGGCGCTCTTCGGCGTCGCGGGCGTCCTCAGCCTGCTGACGAGCTCGGCACAGACCTACTTCACCGGCTGGACGGGCGAGCGGATCCTGGCCGACCTGCGCAACCGGCTCTTCAAGCATCTCCAGCGGCTCTCGCTCGGCTACTACGAGCGCAACCGCGCAGGCGTGATCATCAGCCGGCTGACGAACGACGTCGAGGCCCTCGACCAGCTGGTCACCGACGGCGTCACCACCCTCGTCCAGAGCACGCTCATCCTGATCGGCTCGTCGGTGATCCTCTTCCTGCTCGACTGGCGGCTCGCGCTCGCGACGCTCGCAGTCGTGCCGTTCATGCTCGCGGCGACGGCGGCGTTCCGGATCTTCTCCTCGCGCGCCTACCGGGCCGTTCGGGAGCGGCTCGGCCTCGTCACAGCCACGCTCGCCGAGGACATCGCCGGGATGCGCGTCGTGCAGGCATACACGCGCGAGCGCGCGAGCGAGCAGCGCTTCCGCGAGGTCAACGCGCAGTACCGCGCCGCGAACCAGCGCACCGTCGTCACGAACGGCCTCTACTTCCCCTTCGTCGACTTCCTCTCGACCGCGGCTACCGCGGTCGTGCTCGGCTACGGCGGCTACCTCTACTTCGCGGGGTCGATCACGGAGGGCACGCTGCTCGCCTTCCTGCTCTACCTCTCGAACTTCTTCGACCCCGTGCAGCAGCTGTCGCAGCTGTACAACACCTTCCTGGCCGCGGTGGCTGCGCTCGACAAGATCATGGACGTCATGGACGAGGAGCCCGAGGTCGTCGACCGGCCTGACGCGCGAGAGCTCCCGCCGATCGAGGGCCACGTCGCGTTCGAGCGCGTCCGCTTTGGCTACGGCGAGGGCCGCGAAGTGCTCCACGGGCTCGACCTGGACGTGCCCGCCGGCACGACGGTCGCTCTGGTCGGGCACACCGGAGCGGGCAAGTCGACGATTGCGAAGCTGCTCGCCCGCTTCTACGAGCCGCGCTCCGGCCGGATCACGATCGACGGACATGACCTGCGCGACGTGACGCAGCAGTCGCTGCGCCGCCAGCTCGGGATCGTGCCCCAGGAGGGTTTCCTGTTCGCCGGGACCGTCCACGACAACATCGCGTTCGGCCGCCCTGACGCCACGCGCGACGACGTCGTCGCGGCCGCGCAGACCGTCGGCGCGCACGCGTTCATCGGGGCGCTCGCGGACGGCTACGACACCGACCTCGGCGAGCGCGGCACGCGCCTCTCGCTCGGCCAGCGCCAGCTCGTCGCCTTTGCCCGCGCGCTTCTCGCCGACCCGAGCATCCTGATCCTCGACGAGGCGACCTCCTCGGTGGACATCGGGACGGAACGGCAGATCGAGCTCGCGCTGCGCCGCCTGCTCAAGGCGCGAACCGCGTTCATCATCGCGCACCGGCTCTCGACGATCCGCGACGCCGACCTCATCGTCGTGCTCGAGCACGGGCGGGTCGTCGAGCAGGGCACGCACGCCGAGCTGATGGCTCGCCGCGGCCTGTACACGGCGCTCTACGGCGACTGGGCCGCCGAGGTCGCCTAGGGGGCTTGGCGGGTTGTCGGCCGGGTAGCGGGCCGGATCACGACCCCTCGGCCGCGGGCGGCGGAGGCGGCGGCGCGGCCGGCGCGGCGGCCGCGGTGACCTCGGTTTCCTGCATCCGCATCCAGCCTCCCGCCGCGACTCCGGCCGCGAGGACGACGCCGACGTAACTCGGCCACGCCGAGTAGTCGTCGACGAGATTCTTCAGCAGCGCGAGCACGAGGACCAGCACCGCGAGCGCGACGGTGACCGTTCGCTCGGGAACGTTCAGGTCGGGGAGATCCACCTTCGCGACCTGCAGCCCGACCCAGACCAGGAGCGCGATCAGCACGAGTCCCATGGCGACGCCCCAGAAGCCGTGCCACGCGTTCCGCGACGCCGACGCGATCTCGACGCCGCCGACCTCGACGGTGACCTTCTGCCAGGCCAGGAAGGTGTCGATCAGGAGCAGTGCGCAGGCGCCGAGCAGAAGCTTCGTGCCGGTGGAGAGCGTCCTCAGGTCAGGCATCTGCCGTCCTCTCAGGTTGCGATTCAGGTCGGCGAAGCTTCGCGCATCCGTCAGACGGCGAAAAGGGGCCGAGCCGCCGGAGGTGTTGTAGGCTCGCGCCTCGCGTGCGGGCAGGCGAGGTCATCGGGGAGGCGTGGGGCCACTACAAGGCGCACTGGCAGCACCTGATGCCGTTCGCCCTCGTCGTCTACCTGCTCCTCGGCCTCGTGTCGCTCTTGCTCACGCTCGCGCTCGGCTGGTTCGGCGCGATCCTGGGCGCGTTCGTCGGGATCATCGGCCTCTTCTGGCTCCAAGGCGCGCTCGTCGAGGCGGTCGCCGACATCCGCGACGGGCGGGCCGACCTCACCATGGGCCAGACCTTCGGCCGCGCTCAGCAGCACATCGGCCCGCTCGCCATCGCGGGCATCCTCGCCGGGCTCGCGGTCGCCGTCGGCCTCGTCCTGCTGATCGTCCCGGGCCTCTACCTGCTGACGATCTGGAGCGTGCTGATACCGGTGATCGTCCTCGAGCGGCGAGGGGTGATGGAGGCGTTCGGCCGCAGCCGCGAGCTCGTCAGCGGCTTCGGGTGGAGCGCGTTCGGCGTCATCGTGCTGTGCTTTCTGATCCTCCTTGGCGTCTCGCTCGTCGTCTCCATCGCGACCATCTGGCTCGGCGGCGCCTTCGGCGAGTACGTCAGGAGCGTAATCAGCAACACGATCGGGATCCCGTTCGTCGCGCTCGCGCTGACGAACATGTACTTCCGCCTCCGCGCGCTGAAAGAGGCGCCCGCGGCTGCGACCCCGGAGCCGATGCCTCCGCCCGCGTAGCCCGCGCACTACAGTCCCGGCATGGCGCTCGACCGCGAGACCGAGGAGCGGATCGACCAGCCGATCCCGGAGGAGGCGGAGCGCGAGACCCGCCTGACGCCCGCCGAGGCGGTCGAGAAGATGCGGATCAACGTCCCCCCGAGGGCGAACCGCAAGCTCCGCGCGCTGATCGAGCGGGTCAACGACGACAAGCAGCTCAAGGGCTGGTGGCACGTGGCGAACGTGAACGCCGTCCTCCGGATGGAGATCAACGACCATTCGTGGGTCCACATCCAGATCGTCACCAACATCGCGCTCAAGCTCCTGCGCCAGCTCACGAAGCACCACGTCGAGACGGCGATGGTCAAGGACTACGGGATGACGAGCGACGACGCCGAGGTCGTGGTCGCGCTCGGCGCCCTGCTCCACTGCGTCGGCATGGCGGTCCACCGTGACGGTCACGAGGACTACAGCCTCTTCCTGGCCGAGCCGAAGGCCCGTGACCTGCTCGACGGCCTCTACGAGGAGCCGGACGTCACCGTGATCACGTCGGAGGTGCTGCAGGCGATCACGAGCCACCGCGACTACGGCAAGCCGCTCACGCTCGAGGCCGGGATCGTCCGCGTGGCGGACGCGCTCGACATGGCGAAGGGGCGCTCGCGGATCCCCTTCGAGCACGGGCGCGTGTCGATCCACTCGCTGTCGGCGGCGGCGATCGAAGAGGTGCTGATCCGCGACGGAGACTCGAGCCCGATCGGGATCGAGATTCTGATGAACAACTCGTCCGGCATCTACCAGGTCGACGGCCTGCTGAAGGCGAAGCTGCGCGGCTCGGGCCTCGAGCCCTACGTCGAGGTGGTCGCGCACATCGACACCGAGGCGGAGAAGCGCCTCGTGCCGATCTACCGGCTCGAGACCTAGTCCCGTATCACCCACGAGACGCTCGATCTCTCGCGAGAGGTCGAGCAGGTCGGCACGTCCCCGAGCAGCCTTGACCGCGCTCCCGCGACTCTGCTTGGATCGGCCCGTGAGCGTCGCGGCGGCGCAGGAGCACGAGGTACGGCCGGCGGCCAGGCAGCCGGCCGCGCCGGCACCTCCCTCGCCCGTGGCCGCGGCGCCGACGGCGGCACCGCTGAGCCCGACCGCCGTCCTCCAGCTCCAGCGGTCTGCCGGGAACGCGGCGCTCGCGCGCATGCTCGCGGCGCCGCCGCGACGGCAGCTCCAACGCTGCGGAGCCTCGTGCCGCTGCACCACGTGCTCGAGTGAGGAGCTCCCCGACGAGCGGCTCCCGCGCGTGCTCGCCCGCAAGCCGGCGGCGAGCGTGCGCAAGGGCGACAAGTGCGAGCCGGAGCGCCGGATCTCCGGGATCGTGTTCGTTCCGTGGCGCGACGAGGAGGTCGTGATCGCCAACAAGGCGGTCGAGGGCTCCAAGAAGGCGCTCGCGAACCAGTCGATCGCGCTCGATCTCCAGGTGAAGCCGTTCCTCGAGCTCGGCAACCTGAACTTCACCGACGAGAACGACAGCCGAACGGTGAAGTCGTACGACCAGGTGTGCGCGATGATGGAGGAGCTCGAGTACATGCGGAGCAAGCCCGGTGTCGTCGTGCTCGTCGTCCCGATTTCCGGCGAAGTCTGCGGCGGGCACGGCCAGGCCTGCTACGTCGGCGATCTCAAGGACCGCTGCCCGGCGCTCAAGTACACCCGTCGTCTGATCATCGTCGGTCGGTTCATGAGCGAGTCCGACCTCGGCGAAGTTCTCGCGCACGAGCTCGGCCACCACGCAGGTCGCCCGCAGCGACACGACCCGACGACGTACGGCCACGAGGCGTACGACAAGGACAACTACATGAACTTCGGGTCCGCCAACCGCAACCACTACCGGAGCGAGCTCCTCGACCGCATGTGCGGGCTCTCGTTCCAGTTCTGACCGCGCACACGAGAAAAACGAAAACCCGCCCTTTTGCGGCGGGTTTCGGAGGCTGCGGGGCTAGGACTCGAACCTAGACTACCTGATCCAGAGTCAGGCGTCCTACCATTAGACGACCCCGCAACGGCCGGACATTGTACCGCCGCCCCGCATGCAACGATGCCGTCCCTTGCGCCGCGCCGTCCTCCTGATCGCGCTCGTTCTGGCCGGTTGCGGCGGCGACGACGAGCCCACGGGGGACATCGGCGCGGGCGAGTTCCTGCAACGGATCACGGCCGAGCATCTCCGCGGCGACTTCAGCGAGTCCTGGGAGGACCTCCACCCCGCCCACCAGAAACTGATCAGCCAGATCCAGTTCGTCTACTGCGGCGAGCGCGAGCCGCCGCTCGAGGAGGACACGACCGTCCGGATCCTCTCGGTCAAGCCGGTGACGAAGGACGTGCCGGGGATCCCGCAGCACCGGGCCGAGGCGGTGCGCATTCAGCTGCGCGACAGGAAGGGCGTCGTCGACACGTACACCGCCCACGCCGTCCGGGTTGGCGACGGCTGGAAGTGGGTGCTCTCGGACCAGTTCGTCCAGGCGGTCGAGTCCGGCAAGTGTCCCGACGGATCGCCGCTGCCCTAGGCGGCTAGCCGCGCGCTTCGGGCTCGCGGTCGTCCTGCGGCGCGCCGGCCGGGCCGCTCATCGCGACCCCGTCCACCTCGACGACGTCACGCGGATCGGCGTGTCGGTACTCCGGGCTCTGCAGGCCTCCACGCGGGTCGCCCTCACGGTCGAGCGCCTGCGGATCGCCCTCTTGCTTGTCGGCGCGATGCTTCTCGCCGCGCCTGAACCAACGTCCCAGCATGACCGCAACGTTCCCCGGCCGACGCTACACTGAACCTCTCCACAGGGCGCATTCGTCTAGTGGCCTAGGACACCGCCCTCTCACGGCGGCGGCACGGGTTCGAATCCCGTATGCGCCTTTCTATGCCACAGAGTCAGCCCGCTCTGGCTTGTTGAGCGGGTCATTCGTGACAGGCGTGCCAGCAATGAGCGTCGCGTGCAGACTCCGGTGCAGACCTCGCACAGCCTGCACCAGCCCGGTCAGATCGAGGGATCAGAGGCCAAGGACGAGCATGAGCGCCTCGTCTACTGATCGCAGCTCGCTCGCGTCGAGCCGTCCCGCCGATCTGCCGAGCCGTTGGGGGTCGACCACGCTCGTCTCCTCGACGAGCACAATCGTCTCCTGACCGCCAAGCGCGATCGTCGGACGGAAGGTCGCCGGGAGAGCCCGCGTCGACGTGGGTGAAACGAGGACGGTGCTGAGGTCGAGGAATTCGTCTGCCTGGACGACCACCGCGTAGCGGGCGCCGCGCTGCTCGTGGCCGCGCGCGCCCCGTGGCGCCGGCAGCCGGAAGACCTCGCCGCGGACCACGTCAGTCGGCCAGAGGCGGCGCGAGCTCCGCGAGCTGCTCCCGGATGATCCGCATCTCCTCGCGATCGCGATCGTCGGCCGCGAGCCGGCGGACTTCTGCTCGGATCGCCGAGCGGGCACGTCGGCGAGCAGCAGCCTCGCGCAGCGCCGTCCGCACGGCCTCGGAGTCGCTCAACCCGTCGGCGCGGACGATTTCGAGCGCCGCTGCGGACGCGTCGTCGAGCCGAACGTGAATGGAGCGCGCCATAGCCGAACCGTAGCACAAATCGTGCTACACGTGCCGCCTGACCGTCCGGTTGTCAGCCGCGCAACATCGTGATAGGTCCATGGGCACTCCCGGGGGGAGAAAAGAGGAACGGCATGAAGGCACTCCTGGCGTCAACCGCGGCGGCCTGCGTTGTCCTGCTGCTCGCCAGTGCGGCCTCGGCGAAGCCGCCCGAACGGTTCACGGAATCGATCGCGTACTCTGGCTCCCTCTCGTGCGGCGCGTTCAACGACGTGTGGCAAGGGTCGATCGAGCTCTCCGGCATGACGACGTTCGACAAGGCCGGGAATCCGGTCGCGGACATCGTGCACATCAAGCGGGTGGAGACGAATTGGCGCTCCGACGACCCGTCCGCCTCGATGACGGGGACGGGGAGCTGGACGACCCACTACGACTACGCGACGGACACCGAGGCGAACACCGGCCAGATCTTCAAGCAGACCTACCCCGGCCTCGGACTGCTGTTCCACGACGTCGGCAACATCATCTTCTCGCCGGGCGGCGTGGTCGTCCACGGTCCGCACGACATCTTCGAGCAGGGCGACGCCGTGTTCTGCGACGCGCTCGAGGCGATCGGCTAGCGAACGGACGAGTTCGGCCTGCGGGGGCAGCAGAAGCGCGCGCTGCCCCCGCACGCACCGGCATCGGACTGCCTGGGTTGAGCTAGTTCCAGCTGAGGCCGCTGAGCTGGTCGAGCTTGAGGTTGCCTCCGCTCAGGACGCAGACCACCGTCTCGCCGGGCTCGGCCTCCACGAGGCCGTTCAGGAGGGCGGCGACCGGGGCCGCGGCGGCTCCCTCGACCACGATCTTGGTCCGGGCCATCGTCCACAGCAGCGCCTCGAAGATCTGCTCGTCCGGCAGCGTGACGATTTCGTCGACGTGCCGCCGGACGATGTCGAGTGTCAGTTCGCCTACCCGTTTCACGGTCAGCCCGTCGATCAAGCAGTCGACCTCGTCGAGCTGCAGGCGCTCACCCGCTTCGACGCTCAGCTTCATCGCCGGCGCTCCGGACGACTCGACGCCGATCACCCGGATTTCCGGGTTGATCGACTTGAGCGCCATCGAGACCCCGGAGATCAGGCCGCCGCCTCCGATCGGGACGACGACCGTCTGCACCGAGGGCAGGTCGTCGTAGATCTCGAGCCCGACCGTCCCCTGACCTGCGATCAGGTCGAGGTCGTCGAACGGGTGTATGTAGGTGAGGCCCTGCTCCTGGACGAGCTCGAGCGCCTTCTCGTTCGCCTCGTCCCAGATCGTCCCGTGCAGCACCACCTCGGCGCCGTAACCGCGCGTCGCCTCGATCTTCGACGGGGTCGCGTTCTCGGCCATCACGACGACGGCGCGAACGCCGTGGATCGCGGCGGCAAGCGCAACGCCCTGCGCGTGGTTGCCCGCCGAGGAGCAGATCACGCCCGCCTGCTTGGAGCTCTCGTCGAGCAGCGCGAGCTTGTTCAGCGGCCCTCGGATCTTGTAGGAGCCTGTGCGCTGGAACGACTCCGCCTTCAGCCGGACGTCCGCCCCGGTGACCTCGCTCAGCGCCCTCGACCCGAGCAGCGGCGTGTGATGTGCGTGTGCCTTGACGTGCTCGTGCGCCCGGCGAAACGCGGCGGTGGAAAGCTCGGCGGCGATCATCGGTTTTCACATCGAGCTTATCCCGCGCCGGCGCGAACGGGCGTAAGGTTGCCTCAACCGACAAGGAGGCTCTGATGGCACTCGCACGCGTCGTGACGTTCGAGGGAGTCAGCAAGGACCGCGTCGAGGAGATGAGGCGCGAGATGAGCGAGCAGGAGCGGCCGGACGACGTTCCGGCGAGCGAGTTGCTCGTGCTCCACGACCCCGAGTCCGAGCGATCGCTCGTCGTCGTGTTCTTCGAGAACGAGGACGACTACCGGCGCGGCGACGAGACGCTAAGCGCGATGCCGGCCGGCGACACGCCCGGGCGGCGTACGTCGGTCGCGAAGTACGACGTCGCGATTCGCATGGCCGACTGACGCTCAGTGCCGCGGCGTCCGCCGCCGCACTGACAATGGCGCAGCCGCGTCCTCGAATCCCTTGGAGGTACTCCAGTGGAGAACCTTGCTCTGCGCAATTACCTCGCCGAGCTGCTCGGGACCTTCACGCTCGTCTTCGTCGGCTCGCTCGCGCTCCTCGCCGCCGTTTCCACGCAGGCGCCGTTCGTGATCACCGTCGCGTTCGGCTTCGGCCTTGCGCTGCTGGCCGGCCTGTACGCCTTCGGCGAAATCTCCGGAGGCCACTTCAACCCGGCCGTGTCGCTGGCGATGTTCCTGTCCGGCCGGCTCGAGCTCCCGACGATGATCGGCTACTGGATCTCGCAGCTGGTCGGTGCGATCCTCGCTTCGCTCGCCGTCCTCGTCGCCTTCGGCCAGGACGACGTCGCGAGCACGGTGACGCAGGCGTCAGCCAGCTGGGACGCCTTCTGGCTCGAGCTCCTGCTGACCACGATCTTCGTCGCGGTCATCCTCCAGTCGTCGCGGAGTCAACGCGTCTTCGGGACAGCGTTGCTCGCGATCCCGTTGACGCTCGTGGCGGTTCATCTGGCGGCGATCCCCGTCAGCGGCTCCTCCGTGAACCCGGTCCGCAGTCTCGCCCCGGCGCTCGTCGGCAACGAGTGGGGCGACCTGTGGATCTACCTGACCGCACCACTCATCGGCGGCGTGATCGCGGCCGTGATCCACGGTTTCTTGTATGGCCGCTACGTCGCTGTCGCTGCCGAGGGCGCGGAGCCGGCGGCGCACGAGACCCGGTAAGAACGTCAGCGGAGCCGACGCGACCCGAAGAAGAAGAGCACGACCGCGACCAGGGCTAGGAGGACGAGGAGCCAGAACGCGGCCTTCAGGATCGACCCCAGACCGACGATCAGGATCAGCAGGAGCAGCAGAACCAGC
>Ga0126314_10001404_pt1 | contig 11599 bp, 11 predicted proteins | sample Plot105B_FD_92535 | JGI IMG/M metagenome (GOLD analysis project Ga0126314, IMG submission 92535) | Serpentine soil microbial communities from UC McLaughlin Reserve, CA, USA - Plot105B | ecosystem: Environmental > Terrestrial > Soil > Grasslands | place: USA: UC McLaughlin Reserve, Lake County...
CTCGGGGCATTTTGCTCCGGGCTTTGCTTGATGGAGCCTTAGTCTTAACAGACTAAGCAGGAAGTCGTATTTTGATTATATTTGATTATAGTTGATTATGTCTGATTAGTTAGAATCCATCCGATCAAGTTGGCATCACTATGAGCTGTTGATATTTGATTGGCTGGTAAATTTATGTCCCGAAACGATCCGCCGTTAGTTGTGTACGTGCAACCTCCCTCCTGTATATATATCGGATCACTTGCAATCGATGACTATTTACAGATACATCCTAATACCAAGTCCATCCTATAATTTTGTTTCCAGTTTTCATTGGCTGTAAACGTCGACTGTAATTCGATACGTTTTGGAGTATTTTCGACCTGGGCGTGATTTCAGGTAGTCCGTTGACTCTAGCGAATTCTTTTTGGAGTTTCATCAAGTTATCGACGGATATCGATTTCGTTGTATGAGACAGTGCAAAAAAATGCCAGAGAAACCGTTCGAATGGGACGCCGGTGTGCGTCTGTACGGGTGGCGCGTTTCCGGAATTCGGAGGTGGCGGTGCCATGGCCTCGGTTGCCTTACGTGCACCATAACGATAGTCGATCGGTTCGTCGATATCATAGACCACAAGATCCGCCCCGAATTTCGACATCAAAGTGCTAACCATATTCCCGAGGGCAACACATCCATCATACTCACGCTCCTCCCAGACACGGTCGAAATGTGAGAGGAGGGAAAAGTAGCATCGTAAATTTAAGTACGTCGAATGAAGAATCTCTTTGTCGATGGCCGCATTGGGATAGTTCAGGCCGCGCTCCTGACATATCCATTGGCGAATCCTTAGGACGGCGCAACCTTGTATGAGAGCTCGAGTACACAAACTGGACCATCGAACCATCGGCCGCGCGAATACGATGTTAACGTTTAAGACATCTTTGATGAAGTCCGCCGTAGCGATCGACGATTTCTCTTCCAGGGTGTGAAAGAAGACGTTCGCGATAGTGATACAGAATCCGTTGAATTCTGCACGGAAGTTATAATCAGTCACACCGTCGGTTGAGACATTATCGATGCTCCGGACGAGATGTTTGTATTGGCAAACAAGATCGACTCCGTCGTTCTGATGATCAACCATGAACGAGTCCATCCGGTCCCGTCCCGCGGAAATTGACGTGTTGACGGCGTTTATTGCCTTCAACATCTCGTCCCGGTCGACGAGGCGCTGTCGCTCCGTTCGTTCTTCAAATTCTTTGAACTGGTCGATGTTAACGACTATAGTAGCACCGCTCGCCTCAACTTCATCTCCGAACGCGCGTGCGGGGTGATTCTCAGGAAGTGATCGCTGAATTTCGTTGTTTTGGCGAATCTCGTCGATAAGTGACAGATCGCCGCCAAACACCCGAATCCAGTTCCGGATGATCTGAGTACGAAACGCAGTCGCTTTGGCTCCGGGAAGATTCATCCAGAGCCGCGCCGTGTCGTTGATGTCGAGGATGGATGAAGGATGTCCGCCCCTGTTTACAAATCACGTGATTAGATTTGCTTTATAATTACAGATCACGTGAAGACTTGAATAATACGGATCTGTATTTCGACAGAATCACGTGATAACTCACCCGAAGTGGTATTTGCGAGCGAGAGCCTTTGCTAGCAAGTCATCATTCGCGACTGACCTTTGGATGTATACTGTCGAATTGCTCAAAGTCGGTGTTTTCGTGTGTTCATCCCAGAGAACAAGCCTGGCCATGTCGGATGCTGCGAAATAGAACTTGCCGTCGATCCTGGTGTGTCGAATTCCATTGTCACCGAAGACCTCTTGTACGCGTCCGGCGAGTTCAGGGACCGAGCGTACAATCTCTTCGACAGCGTTGCCGCGTTCGCCTTTCCACTCTAGCACAATTTGTTTTAGATCGGCACGTCGGTGGATGATTACTTCATAGGCGAGTTCGTAGAAGACGTACACGCGTCCGTTTTCGACGCGGACAGGGTCGAAGTCGGCAGTAGTCAACCGTGCACGGACATCTGCTATCTTCTTAGTGGAGAGTAGCATTGTGCTTTCGCGTTGGTCGACGGGTGCGACGAGTTTGTGGATTCGAGAGAGATCGACGAAGCCATTTTCGTCGCGCGCGTCAATAATTTCTTTTAGTTGAGTAATAATGTCAGTCGACATGGTGGGGGAGAGAAGGTGTGAATTTTTTTTTGTTAATGATTTCGTGTGGACTACCTAATTATGCAGTTAGTCCGGCAAATAATTCGCCCCTCGGGGCAGATTTATCCACCACGTAATTTACTTGTAAGATGATCGTCATAAGTCTAAAATAAACTCATTCCATAGTCGTCGATATCCAAATGCCCCACTTAAAAACGATGATATCTCATGCGATAGCGCCGGTCGTCCGCGAGACTAAAACACTGGAATTCGTGATAAACACCCTAGTACAGTGGGCCGATTCGCCGGGGATAACACCGATCGCCAAATCACGTCGTGGTTTGAAAATCACATCACTACTCCGGGAAAAATTCGATGAGCATAATTTTACACGAGCGGGGCGTCCACGGCGACACGTTCTTCGTATGTTTATTTCCGATTGCAAATTGACCAAAATGCCGTTATCTAACGAATTAAAACTATGTAGAAAATATTCAACAACCGGCCGCCGTTGTTGAAATGGATTTCGAAGAAGACGTCGCAGAAGATGGCGGTATCGAAAACGACGGTGATGAATTCGAAGGGAATTGTAGTCCGGAAAGCGAAGAAGGCAGGAGTGTCGAAAACGACGGCGGTGATGAATTCGAAGGGAATCTGGAAAACGAAGGAGGCGATGAAGGCGGGAGTGTCGAAAACGAAGGTGGTGATGAATTCGAAGGGAATCTGGAAAACGAAGGAGGCGATGAAGGCGGGAGTGTCGAAAACGAAGGTGGTGAAATCGAAAGTCCAGAAAACGAAGGTGGTGATCAATTTGAAGAAACCTGGGATGACCCTCAGAATATTGCCAAAAACTTTGCAGAAAACCGGTCTGTATTGCCGGTCGTCTCAAGTTTCAATCTGGTATTCGACATATTCGGACCCGGGGTATTGGATACGGCGCCGTCTGGGCGTTATTTGGCGGACGAATACATCGCCAAATATACACGACCTGGTGAGCGTATTTTCGTTTATATTGGATTGGCGGTTGGCAGTATCAAACACCTTTATCATACAGGGATTATTGGAAACGCCAGCGTCTCGGGACGTCAGTTGAATTCGCTCAATGCCATTCGAAATTTCGCAGAACTACGCACGTTTCTTGACGACGTCTACTTTTGGCGAGTGGCGAAATCTGGAACGAGTAGCAGCATACAGAATATCCGCGCAAAACACGACGGGGTTGGTAGAATTGGCATTAACATCTGATCGCCATTTCGAGTCATTAATATTTACACATTTACGTTAGTTGTTGGAGGAATTCGAAGTATTCGAACGATGCAACGGGGTACCTGAATGGAATCTTCAGGTATCGAGAGGCAGTAGATGGTATTCGCTGTTGGAATTCTACCGGGCCGTGGGAGCGCTGCAGGTTGGACTTGACTTGCTCACACTTTTGCCGGTGTCCTTCACGCCCAAAAAAATGAGCCACTCGAATTTCGAAATTTTTCTAACACATATACTCACTCTAAAAAAATACCCACATGTATCTCCATTCCGTATTTTCTCATTCAAAGATTTTATTAAAGACTGATGGAGATTTTAGGCTTTGGCTCGGCTATTCACCATTTGCATCTGTCGTTGTTGCCGTACTTCGTCTCGAAGGTGTCATTTTTTAATGTAAGGCACTAATACATGATGGTACCAAGTCTATTTTCAATCACTCTAAAGTGTATCATAGCACATGGTAATGCAGAAAATATCCCAATGCATTTGAAACCCGAAATATCGCGCATAATAAAAAAGAGACCTCTTTTCGAAAACGTAGATTATATAGTAACAAAAACTGCCGGTGGAACGTACGCCAATCTCTGTATATGGTGTCCATTTGGATGCATGACGCCGACTCAACGCATTTTATACGGACACTCTGAGCTAGTTCCGAAATACGCTCTTACTAAAAAACAGATGAAGATTCACATTTTACATTGCGATGAACCTCATTGTATTTTACAAAGGCTGAATAACAAGGTTACGCGGCAGCTGAGAAGACTAGCAAAATCTTGTACGAGGATTTATTTGACAGGTGATCGTTGAGGCTCGTCGAGAGCGATAAATTCGAATCGAATCGCGGACCCAGTTGGCATGTTTTTGTGTTACGAATTCCGATGGTTCTAAAAAAATCCCTGTCTGTAATAAACTTGGGCATATTTGATCCTAGTTTCGTGAATACTCATTTTCCAGTCTGACGGCGGTTACAAAGTCTGTCTGTGTGACAATTGCGTCATAAATTTTGACAGGTACGCGCATAACTAATTAAGACTAAAGACTTTTATTAAAAACACGAACGAACGTGGCTTTGCTTAATTGCATGTCATTTTCAACTTCATATGAAGTTCCGTTCCCGTCCCACGTTGCCGCGATTACACCCCTCACGCGCGCCTTATGCAGCGATTCGACGGCTTGTGAATGCGTTATTACGAATGTTTTTTCTCCACGGTCCTCGGACGTATTCTGTTGGATCCAACGGTGGACCGCGAATTGGCCTGGTTCATCCAACGCGTCGTATACTTCGTCCATAAACATGAACTTTGGGTCGAATCCTCCACTCTCCTTCGCTTTTTTCAGAATAGCGAAGAACAGAGAGAGGCTGCATCTTTTCTTCTGACCGTCACTGCGCCGGACGAATGGGATGGTCCCTTTCTTCTCGACGAGGCTCAGCGATGAATTCAATTCACAACCAAGATCGAGGACCAACCCGTCCCCGTCGTCGCCGAGGATCTGCATATTCCGTTCAATCTCCTCGTTGATTTCGTGGATTTTCTTGTCGATGAATAGAGCACGAATACCTTTTGACTTGGTCGATTTCAAATTATCTTTCCAGAATCCGATAACCGCTCGGCGCAATTCTAATTTAGCGTTCGTGCCTCTAAGAATTTCCAGTTCCTTTTGGAGATCTGCTTTTTGATGTAGGGAACGGTCTATATTGCCAGCGACGGTTTCGATTTGTCGCTGTATTTGGGTGTTTACGGCTTCGATTTCTTTTATTCCAACCTCAACCAACGACCTCTGTCGTTTAATATCTTCTAGCGGAGTTTCATCCTCGGTCGACCCGAGATATGTTGAGATTTTTTCGATTTCTTGTTTAATCGACATTAGCTGCTTCCGCTGCAATGCAAGTTCTTTATCGGCCTGTTCGACCCGCGGTTGTAATTGGAGCGGCCTGTTTTGCATCCGAAACAGTGAATGTAATTCGTTTTCGTATGCGGTTTTCCTGTCTTCCAGAGCAGCTCTCTTTTTACTGGCCGTACTCCATTCAACGAATCCTTCTGGGTCAACGTGCCGGAATTCCCGTGAGCGTGTTCTAATACTGGCATATTCTTCGTACACAGTGGGATTTGATGGACCTAGTTCACTCAGAACTCCCCGACTGCGTGTGATAGAAAGATGAATCGTGGAAACGTCGTCCGTCAGTTTGATTCTTCGGTACTCGTCGCCGGCGGTTGACGCTGTTCTAATTTGGTTGACGGGCTGGACGACTTCGTCCTCCAGTTTCTGTAACTCGGCTTTAAATATACCGCTCGAATCCTTCTCTTTTAAATCACCAAGAATTCTTTCCGCTGCTTTTTCGATACGATAGAGTGCGTCCGAATCCCTTTTCCGGTCGAGTGTGTCTAATTCCGAATGTATGATGGCCAATTTATCCATGGAATTTTGTATAGTCGTGGCTTCTATGTCGATTTTTCTTTGATGCATGATACGGTCTTGTATAATACACTCCTCGTCGGTCAATTCCTTACACTTTTTCGTAAAGGCGGAGAAATGTGTGTCGATTTCCGATTGAACTTCCGCCATATCAAACCGCAGTTGTCGAATGTCTGATTCGATCTCATTTCTCCGTCGTTGTGAACTTTCAAGAAGTGATTCTCGTTCATGGTCCAATTGACACCGAAGCGTGTCAAGATCATCGAGAGACGCTGTGAAATGCGCCTGAGCGAGTTCTTGTCTTTCGTATGCATCATTCAACGCGTCTTGTGCTCGTTTTTGTCGTTCGAGTTTTTCGGTATTTTCTGCGTCGAGTGCCGTGATCTTGATATCAAACCGAGCCAGTTCCGTGTCGAATTCAGCAAGCCGCGCACGACTTGCCAAGTATTCATTTTCATAGTCGCGTTTCGACCCTTCTTGGTCGGCAAGACGGTGGGCCGCCGACTTCGTTCTTTCTTCGACACGAGTTGTCTGTAGTAGCAACTCACCCAACTGCTCTCTGACTTGTTTCATGTCGGTTTCAGTAAGGGTAGTGTATGTGGTGAATATATCGAATCCGAGCAAATGCTCGATGACCGCGCGTTTCTCCGCCTCTTTCGACGTCGTGAAATTGAGCGTTGTCGATGAACTCAACATGATGGATCGTGCAAATTTTTTCCATCCGATATTAAAAAGATTGTCAAGTTCCGCTTGGCCGATGCTTTTCACGCCCCTCTCCTCTATTTCAGTTGAGTTGGGTCGTGAAAACGTAAGCGAATGTTTCCCCGATTTACGGGACCTGCTCACTACACATCCATTCGCGAATCGTATAGTCACTTCACAACTTCGTTTGAGCTTGTCGGCTTCTACGTTGACGATATCGTGGGCGTTGCATTGACGGAACGTTTCGCCGTACAGACACCAAGCGATTGCTTCAAGGAATGTAGATTTCCCCGTACCGTTCCGTCCACGAATGAGCCACACGCCGGGAGATATATGGTTGAAGTTTACCGTCAGTGCCCCCCTCACGCCCATGAAGTTGCTCATGGTCAGCGTCGTGATGTCTGCGACAAACAGCCTTGCTTCGTCGTTTTCGATCGCTTTCGAATGGTGTGTTTTGATCAGACTAGTTATGTAATTTAACCTCTCCATCCGCACCGAGGCGTCCGCTGACAAATCGGATTTAAGAAAATCTTCCAGCACGGTTAGAATGTAAGCTGTGTCCTGTTTGGATCGAATGACAGGGCGGGTTTCGTCCGCTTCGTCTCGAGGTAATTTGACAGAGGCCTCTCGCGCAAATTGAACGCGAGCGACGGCCCAGTTTGTCCGCAAAGACCGTTGTATTTTCGATTGTGCTTCGATATTCCATGTTCCGTCAGCGGTTGCGGACGCGGGGATGTCGATCTGGATGAATTTATTTTTATACGAGTCCTTTAGGGGAGTTTGATCGAGACCACACACATCATCCCACCTCAAACGAATGAATTGCTCAGCGTATGGAGACGGTGTTAATGTGTGCACATTTGTCGACGGATCATACACGACGTATCCACGACGAATGTCCCCTGCATCTCCGAAATTAAATTGGGCAGGAGACCCTACGTACGTGACGTTGTGTTTTTCTCCGTATGTTCGGTGGTGGTGGAAATGACCCAAGAACGTCTGTTTGTACGTTCCCAGGAGATCGACGGTAAGAGAGCTTTTGCAGATGAAGTTTGAATGGTCAGAGATGCCGTTGACAATTGCACCATTCAGCGCAGCATGTGCGAACACAACTGTCCGTTCGCGGTCGACTGGATTATATGTATTTAGGCGCGTCGTTATGGCGGTCTGGTCCTCGTGGTACGGAAAGAATAAACAAGGGACCCCGTCGATCTCAGTTTCTGTGATTTCATCGTAAACGACGAGGCGAGGAGACGTGAATCCGAATATTTCCATGCTGTTAATCCTGCGAGAATGCTTATCTAGCATGTCATGGTTACCAATGAGGACGTGGATGACTGGGGCCCATGCGGCGCCGTGAAGGCTTCGAAAAAAACCCGCGATTTCGTGGTACGTTTTTAGATGGATCTGTCCTCGGGTGTGGACGATGTCCCCTAGTATAAGGACGTGACTGGGCTGCATCCTCTCGAACTCCGACACGATCCACTGGAAGGTGGTGCGGTTTCTGTCGAGGTTGTCGGTGTTAAAATGCAAGTCTGCTAATAGGAACCAGCTTGGTGCGGCCATGTCGTGTGATCCGTTTGGACTTCTATTGCGACACGTTCAATTAGTTCGTTTAAAAGTATTCGACGTCCTAATTTGAGCGTCAATAAACTTACAATGAAACGACAGATGAGGGGTTGTATGTTTGTTTCTTGTCGGCTAAAGGGTCGTTTTAGTGTGAAAAAGTACGCGTTTTTGTATACTTTCGCGTCATCACGTGACCTCAGTTAGACTAGTACCATTAATTACTGGCGCATTTTCTAAAAACCAAACCAATCGTCTTCTGTAGGTAATTTAATTATATTTCGATGGATATGCGGACGGAATGATTCTCTTAATTTAATCGAACTCCACCTGTTCTAGTATATTCGGTGAAAATGTTGTGATATTTAATTCAACCTGGTCAAATTGAGTCACAGGTCTGAGTTGGGATTCTTCGATACACAAGCACGCCAGCGAGTGTATATACGCTCGATAGGAATTGAATGTTAAACTCTTGCAAAAATATGCCGCGTAATCCAACGCTGTCTTCTGTTGTTCAGACAATATAACCCCGATGTACCGGGTTACGTCGAACAATGCGTACCTGATCATATTCATATCCTGTTCCGTGTTATGGTGGTACATGGTTTTACAACCTCGGCGATCCGTATTACCGAACTGGGTGGTGTGTTGGCCGAATGTCGTTATCATTAATGAGGCGAAATGATCGAATGACTTTTCCCAACTGTTTGCTTTGTTACTCCATTTCCGGATGTTCATCTCGTACGATTGGTAACCGAAACGGAAGGTTAGGACAGTCTCATATGATACCAACACTTTATACCGAATAATCGTTTCGATATCGTCTAATTTCACAGTGAATTTTCCAGATTCCAATACCGGTGGGTCGAATTTTTCAGATTTTGGCGTGTCGGTTTCTCGCAAAATCCCCGTTTTTGTTCGGTTTATCTTGAAATAAATACATTCAATCTCTCGCCAAACTTTATGGAATTCGTGCCCAAAATCCTGGATGTATTTATCCTGCTGTGAGCGCGAAACACACTGGTCGTGCTGTTCTCGTGTCCATTCCTCAACTAGTACATGGAGCTCCTTGGTTGTCTTAATACGAGCGTCTATTTCCCGCTCGCGCTCATTTTCCGAGTGGCGGAAATTCCGATTCAGTTGTAATCTTTCGTTTCTTTCGTTCTCGATTTCCTTCAAAAGATACTTCTCGTTTTTGTTCAGCCGGATTTGTGAGAAATAACGTCGCATGTGATGGAAGTGGCACATTCTGTTGATTAATATATTACACTGAAAATAATTTACCATGTTAAACGGAGGTGGTGTGGTTCGCGTGCAGCCACTTGACGATTGTGCCATTATGTCTTTAGCAAACCATCAACAATAATAATTATCCTGTAATGCATAAAGGCGAAAATCACATCAACGATTCGAGCGAATCTTGGAATATCGATGAGGACGCGTTCGTAGACGAGTTGGATTATGACGTATTCCGCGTTACGCCATGGGCATCGAAACGGCGGTTACAATACTGCGGGTTATACAGGGAAAACATGGAAAACGAACGCACTCCTTTACCGATTTTCAACAAACGTGCAATACTTGTGAAAAGATGCATATCGCCAAAGTAATTAAATGAATTTTAGTCGACATAAAAAACGCACTTTACTAACAAACATGTTTCAAAGGTATAAGGTTCTGTGGAAATGGCTCCAAACTGTATTTTACTCCGACGAATTGCCCCGCGGCTACGCAATGATCGCCGTGCCTCGCGTAAATAACCCCGCCGTCGAGGATGTTTACATTTTCGATTCGTCTGGTCTGATGTGGAGGTCGATGAACTCGATGTCCCTTCATCTGGAAAATATGGCGACAAATCTAACATGTTCTTGTGAGGCGTGTGGACGAATGAATAAGTGCAGTAAGAAAAATCCGGATTTACCCACACGAACACCAGAAGGCGATATTTCGGAAGATAGTGGCGTGGGTTCTCCGGATAGTTGCAGTCCTACCTGGAGCTGCACGATTTCATGGCAGCGTACACCCGAAAAGTATACGGTGTTGTTAAGACATCAATAAAATTGAACGAACGCTTTGTTTGCAAGTTTGCAATGTACAATCTTAATGGAGTGCGTTGGAAGGAAAGTCAGATGCGTCTGTGCTTCCTTGAGCTTTTTGGGTTCGATAAGCTTTGTCGCGTCACGGATGTCGTTTGGCGCTAAGATATCGCGCAATCGCACGGAAGGTTGTACTGAATGGGCTATGGATTACGCCGTCAAACACGGTCATCTCGGCGTCGTAAAATGGTTAAACGATAGGAGTAATTCGAGTGGAATGACGACGATGTTTAAGGATTCGGACAGTGACTAAATGAATCGAAACACGAGCTCCGAAACTTAGACTAGTTCTGTCGTTGACGATGGAAATATAGAATAATTTTAAGTATCAATTAAATTTTGTTTAAACGAGAGTGGAAATTTTAGCGAGCGGGTAAAAGTGAATTTAGGAGTGGTGGTCACGTGGAGGTTGCGGGTTGAGGTTGTTCGAGGGTTGTTCGTGAAAAACAAAACTTTCCTACGATTTTTCACTCCGATATCGCAGTCACGTGTTATTTCAGATAAATTAAAATCTGATTTATTTAATACCCACAAAATCAAATCTCATCTCACCACACCCCCGTCATCAACCATGACCTCCCGTTTGTTTTCAGATATTTTTTATCGACATAATGGGTTAACAGAATGCAGACCGCGATTCGATTTACGCCAATGGCAAAACGGCTAAATGTTTCCGCCCAACATATCCAAACCATTGCGGAAGCGACGGCGTCTAGTTTCTTTCAAGCAATCAAAGGCGATGATGGAAAAATGATCACCGAAATACGTCCATCTGACGGTTTTATCAACGCGACAAAGATGTGCGAAAGTGGCAGGAAAACCTGGTCGAATTATTACCAACTTGCGAAAACTACAAAGTATATCACAGAACTAGAAAGGTCCCTTGGAATCGCAAGGGAGTTGCTTGTACGGCAAATCACCGATGGTCCTAACAATTCGCGCGGCACTTGGGTCCACCCGAGAATTGCCATAAACTTGGCGAGCTGGATATCTGCTGTTTTCGAGGTAAAAGTGTCTGGAACGATCGAACGATACATCCGAGGCGAGATCACCACAGAAGAGAGTCAAGCGGCGGCGAACATCGTTAGCGGAAGTATGTGCACGGCTGGAAACCAAGCAGTTACTTTGTCGGATACGACTCAAGCCACCAGACAACCCCCGAGATTTCAACTCAAATCGGCAGGGTTCAATAACCCCGCTGACTTGCAAAAACCGCTGATGTATTTTATCGCGCCCGGGCCGTTGTTGATTCCGACGAACGAGCCGATCGCCTTCAAATCTCTGATAACCAACGACGTAATCGAGAAAGACGACCCACCGCCCTATCAGCAACACGACTTCGACATTGTAAAATTCGGAATATCAAGCAACGCTATGCAGAGAAAGCGTACACACGATAACGATTTTGGCGTATGCAGGA
>Ga0126314_10001406_pt1 | contig 11593 bp, 10 predicted proteins | sample Plot105B_FD_92535 | JGI IMG/M metagenome (GOLD analysis project Ga0126314, IMG submission 92535) | Serpentine soil microbial communities from UC McLaughlin Reserve, CA, USA - Plot105B | ecosystem: Environmental > Terrestrial > Soil > Grasslands | place: USA: UC McLaughlin Reserve, Lake County...
TCGGCCCCGAGCACGATCTTCTCGATCGCGCGGTCGAAATCCGCCGAGCCGAGGTCGTCTGCACCACGCCGCGCCGCCGTGAGCGCGGCCTCGTTCACGAGGTTCTTGAGATCCGCGCCCACCATCCCGGGTGTCGTGGCGGCGATCACCTCGAGGTCCACGCCGGTGCCCAACGGCACGCCGCGGGTGTGCACCCCGAGGATGCGCTCCCTGCCGGCGCGATCGGGCGGTGCCACGACGATCCTGCGGTCGAAGCGCCCGGGCCGCAGCAGAGCCGGATCGAGGATCTCCGCCCGGTTCGTCGCCGCAAGCACGATCACGCCGTCGCTGCCGGCGAACCCGTCCAGCTCCGTGAGGATCTGGTTGAGGGTCTGCTCGCGCTCGTCATGAGCGGCCCCGCCCATGCCCCCGCCTCGGATGCGCCCGATCGCATCCAGTTCGTCGATGAAGACGATCGCGGGCGCAGCGTCCTTCGCCTGCTTGAAGAGATGCCGCACGCGGCTGGCCCCCACGCCCACCACCAGCTCGACGAACTCTGACGCCGAGAGCGAATAGAAAGGGACGCCGGCCTCGCCCGCGACGGCACGCGCCAGCAGGGTCTTTCCGGTGCCGGGCGGCCCCGAGAGCAGCACACCGCGCGGAATCACCGCCCCTAGGCGCTGGTAGCGCTCCGGGTCGCGCAGGAAGCCGACGATCTCCGTGAGCTCCTCCTCGGCCTCGTCGATGCCCGCCACGTCGTCGAAGGTCGTGGGCTCATCGCTCGGGTCGTAGCGGCGGGCGCGTGAGCGTCCTATCGCACCACCCCGTCGCATCAGGACGATGAGGAGGCCGCCGATGAGCAGCGCAGGACCGAACCCGACCAGAACGGCGAGCCACAGCGGCGGCTTCGGCTCCGGGTCGGCCTTCACGTCGACGTTGTGCTGATCGAGCAGGTTCAGGAGGCGGTCGTCCGCGAATGCCGGGCGCCGAGTCTCGAAGTGATCGCCCGCACGCGCACCTGGCGCGTCGTCCGCGAAGGCGCCTCCGATGATGTCTCCGGTGGAGGTGACCTCCTCCACATGGCCGGCGCGAACCTGCTGGCGGAACTCGCTGTAGGAGATCTTCGTGGCCTCGCGGTCGTGCTTCAACGCTTCCGACGCGACGATCCAGTTGAGAACCAGCAGGGCGGCGATAACCGCCCAGAGGCGCCTGCGTCCGACCGGGAAGAACCGTCTCCGGAGCTGTTTCACTCCGTCATCACCGCCACGCAGACGCCCAGCTCTTCCCAGTTGCAGGCTGCGCTCCCGTCCGCGTCGATGCTGGGGATGTACGTGATGAAGTGACCGAGGATGTAGCCGTCGCCGGGCGTCGCATCATCGCCCTGGCCCACGCAGGGATTCGAGAAGCCGCCGCCCGAGCCCTGCCAGCCGGTCACGTAGAAACTCGCGAAGCCCGTGACCGGCTCGGTGCCGTTGCCGCTCCCGGCGAACGAGCTGAACTGGGTCAGGAACACCTGCACCAGCCTCGGGTCGCCCGGCGATATCGCGGGATAGTTCGCCCAGTTGTTGGGCGACGTGCAGGTCTTCGCCTTCTCGTCGCCGAGGATCCTCAGGTTCAGGCCGGCTGCGATCTTGTTCGGCGGCGCTCCGGTGTCACGCTTGACGCACGGCCACGGCTGCGCCGTGCCCCACAGCACGTTGTGCTCGGGGCAGACCGTGCCGGTGTTCTCCTTGTAGCTCGGCGTGCAGCCGAAGGCGATCTCGTCCTCGAGCCGGCTCTTCGTGGGATCGCAGTCGAGTGCCTGGGTCAGGCTTCCGCTGCCCGTGAGCCGAAGGACCACCGGCGGGTCGCTGACGCTGCTCGCGGCCGCGAGGCTCGGCGTGAGCCCGAGCTCGACCACGAGGTCGTGCGCGCAGGTGGCACAGCTCTCGAACGAATTGGCGTCAAGGGCCGGGTCCGTGATGTCGAAGACGCGCATGCTCCTGACCTCACCGGAGCGCGCGTCGCTGCCCGCGAAGATCGTCTGGACCGCCGGGAAGGTGCCCTTGCACGGGGTGTTGTTGCCGTTGGTGCAGGTGAGGCCGGCGGACGTGCCCCTGTGCTTGTCCCAGGCGAGGTTGATCGTCACGGGGCCCGCCCCAGCCACGACCGGGATCTGAACGGTCGACCGCCAGCGCTGCGTGACCGCGTCGTAGGTCAGCGTGTAGTTCTGGTTGCCGCCGAGGTTCGCGGTGACCCTCGCGCCGAGGAGGTTCACGGGGTCTGTGGTCCCGAAGTCGATCTTTGCGTCCACGCCCGTGAGGCAATCCGTCGTTGCCGACGAGAAGTACTGCCCGGTGCAGGTGCCGGGGAGCAGCCGGACGTCCCGCGCGATCGGGTTATCGGTGGCCGTGACCGTACCGGCGGCCGACCACCCGCGAATGTGGAGCAGGCCGGTATTGGGAGACTGGCTGTCGAAGCACGACACGAGCGGGTCTCCGCAGGCGAACGGACCGCTGCTCGTGCTGGTGAGCGCCACGCGTACGCCTATGTGCGCGCGGTCGATCGTGAGGTCGAGCGGGTCCCCCGAGTTGTCCCACGTCGTCGAGCTCGCCCCGCCGACCTTGGTGAGATTGCGCTCGCCAAGGACCTCGCCCGTCGTCTCGTCGATGAACGTGACGCGGGCGCGGGCCGGGCGAGGATCGGGAACCCCGACGGGCAGCGCTCCCGACAGTGTCTCGGCCTGGACGATCGAGACGCGGGCGTGTGCGTTGATGAACGGCACGAACTGCGCCGCCTTCAGAAACCACGGCAGGTCCGTCTCGGTGAGCTTCACGTCGACCATTGCCGACTCGCAGTTCGGCGCTCCCACGGTCGCGTCCACCGGGCTCGGCTGGTTGTGGTAGGTCGGCGAGTTGAGGCGCATGTGGACCTTCGACGCCGGCGTCCCGCCGATTTGGGCGTTCCACACGTCACCCCCGTAGTTGTGGGCGGTGGCCACGATCCTGTCCCAGTCGCACGCGGGCTGCGCCCACTCGCGCGCGCCGGCAAGTGCGGCCGCATCGGCCTGCATCTGGAGATGGCGTTTATGGACGAACCAGTTCGCGACGTCGAGCACGAAGCTGGCCATCAGGACCAGCAGCGGCAGCCACAGAACGACCGTGATGAGCACCGCACCACGCTCGCCCCGGCGGTCGGATGTCCGACCAGCAGACACCGCTCTAGAACCACCCGGCGACGGGTGCGATCAGGTCCGAGACCGCCGTTCCGAGCGGGCCGAGCGCGAAGAGCACGACGCCTGCGACGAACGCGAGGATCACGGTGTACTCGACGAGAGCCTGGCCGCTCTCACCCGCGAGCCAGGCGGGACTCGGCTGGAGAATCCGCGCCGGCGATGGGACCAGCCGAGGTGTGCGTGCGGCGTAGTCGGCGTACTCCGGAAACTCCCTGGTGAGCGCGCGCTCCTCGAAGCTCATCCGTGTGAACTGCGCGACCACGAAGACCGCGCCGGCAGCCAGGTTGCGGGGCGAGGGCGAAGCGATCAAGAGGCCGGCCACCGCTCCGAACTCGCCGAGATACAGCGGGTGCCGGACGAGCGCGTACGGGCCCTGTGTCACGAGCCCCCGGGCCTCCGGGAGCACGCCGAAGCAGCGACCGAGCGCGAGCGCCGAGACGAGCATCCAGGCACAGCCGAGCACTGCGATCAGCTCGCCGGCGATCACCACGGCCGGCGCCGCCGCCTCGCTTGGCGCCTTGAGCACCGCCGGTACGATCACGGCCGCACAGGTGAGAACTGCGATCGGCTTGCGGGCGCGGCGCAGGGCCGGACCGCGAATGATCACGAACACGGTGAACGCCACCGCCACCGCGAACTTGAGAAGCGAGTAGCCCGCGATGAGCCAGGTCTCGAGCGCTCCTTCCTCGACGGCGTCGCCGACGGCACCGACCGCCTGGCGCGCCACGGCCGCCGCCAAGAGCACAAAGATGAATGTCACAAAGTGCTTGCCCATCGCTTCAGCCTCCGAGCGCCTGCGAGAACTTCTGCACCGCGGGGTAGAGCAGGACGATGAACATCGACGGGAACATCAGAAGCACGAGCGGGAACAGCATCTTCACCGGGGCCTTGTGAGCGCGCTCCTCGGCGTGCTGACGACGGCGCTTGCGCGTCTCTGCCGCCAGGTTCCGCATGATCGTTCCCATCGAGACCCCGAGCGTCTCGCCCTGGACGATGGAGCGAACAAAGGAGCGCATCGACGGCGTCTCGCAGCGCTCCAGCATGTTTCCGAGCGCGATATTCGTGGACAGGCCCATCTGCTGCTCCTGGAGCGTGAGCCGAAGCTCGTCGCGCAGCGGCCCGTGGAAGCGCTCGGACGCCACCTGCAGCGATCGATTCAGTGCAAGCCCGGCCTCGACCGTCACGACGAGGAGGTCGATCAGCTCGGGCAGGTCCGACTCCACCTGCTCCAGCCGGCGCTCGGCCCGCCGCCTCACGATCGTCATCGGCAGCACCCATCCCGCCGCTCCGGCCAGCAGCGGGAAGAGGATGGCCCTTGGCCCTGAGGTGCCCCCTGCGGAGACGAGCCAGAGCATCGTGGTGAACGTGAGTCCGGTGCCCAACACGCGATAGCCCAGGAACGTCATCGGCGCGGTGGTGTAGAGGCCCGCCGCCATGAGCTGGTTGCGGATCTCAGCTTCCTTGAACCGGCTCGAGAACCGCGACGTCACGCGCCCGACCACGGTCGCGGCCGTCTCAATGAGACGCCGCTCCGGAACGATCTCCGGCAGGCCCTCCTGCGAGAACCCGTACGCCTGCATCTCCGCGATTCGAGATGCCGCGGCGATTCGGGGCATCGCCACCGCGCGCAGAGCGAGAGCCACAGCCGCGCCACCCAGCGCCAGGGCAACCAACACCGTCAAGATCACTGTGCGCTCCTCATACCTTGATCGTCACGATCCGCTTGATGGCGAGCGATCCCATGGTCAGCAGGACCGCGCCGATTATGAGAGCCAGCCTTCCGCCGCCGCTCTCGAACAGAGGCTCGGTATAGCCGGGGTTCAGCACGCTCACGAACACGAGCAGGGCAATCGGGAGCACCGTGATGATCCAGCGCGACATCCGTCCCTGTGCGGTCAGTGTCTGAATCAGCCGGCGCAGCTCGCTGCGCTCGCGCGCGGTTCCGGCGACCTGGTCGAGGACCTCTGCCGTATTGCCACCGGTCTCGCGCTGGAGCCTCGCCACGAGGATCACCTGCTCGAGATCGCGTGAGGCCATCCTGCGCGCGGCGCCCTCGAGAGCGTCCTCGATCGGGACGCCGAGGCGCTCGTCGGCCAGGACTCGGTCGAACTCCCTCTTCGTCGGCTCGGGGGCCTCCTCCATGGAGACCGTCAGCGCCCCAAGGAAGCTGTGGCCCGCCCGCTGCGCCGATGCGATCACCTGCAGGTTGTCCGCGAGCTGCTCGTCGAAGGTCCTGCGCTGCTGGTCGGCCCGCGCCTTGACGAACGCCCTGACGCCAAGCGGGACGCCGATCAGGCCGACCACGCCCAGCAACGGAATCCCGGAGGCAGACACGAGCATCCAGCTGAGGAACAGGGTCGCGACGCCGGTGATGGCAGCGATCTGGGCTGCGGGAATCTTGATCTGGGCGATGTCGAGCTCCTCCTCGAACGCCGCCCATCCGCGGATACGGGCGAGGCCCCGCTCGAGGGCCGGCACGAGACGAAGGCCATGGGCCTCGCGGCCCGGCTCATCCGCGTCCGGGGTCCGAACGAACATCGCCATGCGCTCGGCCAGGCGGCGCCGGCCGGGCCGGGCGAAGATCATCACCAGAGCCAGCGCCACGAGCCCACCGGCGGCCAGGCTCACCAGCACCAGGGCGAAGGGGGAGCGCCAGAAGTCATTACGCTGGTACGGCGCCGCGGCGCCCACCGCCTCCTCCGGGGAGCGGTAGCTCGCCGTGGCGGAGCCGATCCCGTCGACCGTGACACGCACGTTGACCCGCTTGCTCGCTCCCTGCACCGACCGGTACTGCACGAGGTACTCGTTCGAGAGCTCGGTGCCGAGGCGGTCGTAGATGGGGGCGAGGTCGCGACCGTTGCCGGCCTCGGAGTAGCTGCCGCGGCTGTCCGACGCGATCTGCTGAAGAGGATCTGGTCTGAATGCGCTGGACTGGAGGCCGACCGAGAAGACCCGGATGCCCTCGGCGCGGGCGTGCGCGGCCGCCTTGCCGAGGCTGATGTCGCTACCGGTGTCGGCTCCATCCGACATGACGACCACCGAGCCGCCGGCAAGGTCGGCGCGCGCGAGCAGAGACACCGCGGCGTCGACCCCGTCATACACGTGCGTCTCGCGCCGAAGCGTCGGCGGCGCATCGAGCGCACGCTGGATCGTGCCGCCGTCGGTGGTGAGCGGCAGAAGCGTCTCGACGCCCGAGTTGAAGGTCACCACGCCCAGGGGCTGGATGGGATTGCGGCGGCGCGCAAACGTACCCGCGGCGGCCATCGCGTCCTCGATCGGCTGGCCGGTCATGCTCTTGCTCGCGTCGATCACCAGCACGACTCCGAGCTTCTCGGCGGCGCGGCTCGCGGGCGAGACCGACTCGCCCGCCACGGCCTCGCCGTTCTCATCAACGTGAATCTGCGCTGGATCGACCGTCGATCCGGCGGGAAGCGTCAGCGCGTACGTGCGGTCGGGGAACCTGGGCTTTCCGACGCGGGTCAGCTTCAGACCTCCGTCGGCGCCGGCCACCGGCGGGAGGAGGAGGAGCCCGATCAGGACCGGAGTCAGCCGGGCCAGTGCTTTCATCACACCTGTCCCTGTGCGACCGACCGCTGGGTCGAGCGGCCGTTGCTGGAGCCGCCGGGATTGAACTCCACGCCGTGCTTCTCGAACTTTGGAAGGAAGCCCGGACGAAGGCCCGTCGGGCGAAGGCTCCCCATCACCTTTCCGTCGTCGGTGATCTGGTCCATCTTGTACTCGAAGATGTCCTGCATCGTCACGACCTCGGACTCCATGCGCCCGACATCGGTGATCGCGGTGACCTTTCGTGAGCCGTCGTGCATGCGCTCGAGCTGGACGATGAGGTCGAGCGCCGCGGCCACCTGCTGGCGGATCGCGCGAACCGGCAGGTCATAGCCCGCCATGAGGACCATCGTCTCCACTCGGGCCAGAGCGTCGCGGGGGGCGTTCGCGTGGATCGTCGACAGCGAGCCGTCGTGTCCTGTGTTCATCGCCTGGAGCATGTCCAGCGCCTCCGCGCCACGGACCTCGCCGACGATGATGCGGTCCGGGCGCATGCGCAGGGAGTTCCGGACCAGGGCCCGGATCGGAATCTCGCCCTCGCCCTCAATGTTCTTCGGGCGCGACTCCAGGCGCAGCACGTGACGCTGGTTCAGCCTGAGCTCGGCGGCGTCCTCGATGGTGACGATGCGCTGCTGGTTCGGTATCGCCGTGGACATTGCGTTGAGGAGCGTCGTCTTGCCCGAACCGGTGCCTCCGGAGACGAGGATGTTCAGCTCCGCGCGCACGCAGGACTCGAGGAACTCCACCGAGGGCTGATCCAGCGTGCCGAGGCGAACCAGGTCGGCCAGCTCCAGCCGCTTCTTCGAGAACTTTCTGATCGTCACCAGCGGGCCGGTGAGCGAGAGCGGAGGCAGTACGGCGTTCACACGGCTTCCGTCGGGAAGGCGCGCGTCGACCATGGGCGACGACTCGTCGATACGGCGGCCGACCTGGGCGACGATCTTGTTGATGATGCGGCGCAGGTGCGACTCGTCGTTGAAGCGGATCGGCGTGGGATGGAGCCGTCCACCGCGCTCGATCCAGATGTCGTGGGGGCCGTTGATCATCACCTCGGTGATCGTGTCGTCGGCGAGCGGGCGCTCGAGCGGGCCGTGGCCGAGGATGTCGTCGGAGATCTCCTCGGCGAGCCGCTCCCTGTCCTCACGGGCGATCCCCGTCTCCTGCTGGAGCCGGGTTCGGATCTCGGTCGCGACCCTGGAGCGCACCGCCGCCGGATCGGCGTCGGCGGCGAACAGCTGCGGTCCGAGCTCGCCGATCACGGCGAGGTGGATGCGGTTCTTGACCTCGTCGAAGTTGTCGCTCGCCCCGCCGGACGTGCGCGCCGCGCCGAGTCTCTGCTGGAGGTCCAAGGCCTACTACCTCCGGCCGATCGCGAGCCGGCGCCGGCGTCCGGTCGTGGGCACCTTGCCGTTCTCGGCGTGCCCGTAGAGCGCGGCGAGCGAGCGGAACGCCCGAGCCGCCTCGGAACGCGGCTGCGCCTGCACGATCGGAATCCCCTCGTTGACCGAGCGCGTGATGTCGCGTGCACTCGGCACAAGTACGTCGGGCGTGCGGCCCACGATCTCGGCGACATCGGCCGGCGTGATGCCGACCCGGCTATCCGCCCGATTGAGCACGAGCCGCATGCGCTCCTCGGCATAGCCCATCAGCTCGAGGGTCTCGAGGCCGAGCTTCGTGTTCTTGAGCGACAGCGAGTCCAACATGCCCACCAGGCAGATGTCCGAGGAGCTGTCGATCGAGGTGATCACCTCCGGGGTGAAGCCGGGCGGCGTGTCGACGATCACGTAATCGTTCATCGAACGCAGGACCGGGTAGACCGTGGCCAGCAGATCGGGCGTGACCGCCCCGGCCTGGTCCGGACGCGTGGGCGCGAGCAGGGCTCGGACCCCCGAATCGTGCGTCGCGAGGAACGCGTCGAGCTTCTCCGCGTCGATCGATCCGGCGGAGCGCGCCAGGTCGTAGATCGTGCGGTCCGGTCGGAGCCCGAGCGCGAGACCCACGTCGCCGAACTGGAGGTCCACGTCCACGACGGTGACGGTGGCGCCCCTCTCCGCAAGGCTGGCCGAGAGGTTCGAGGCGGTCAGCGTCTTGCCGATGCCTCCCTTGGGGCCCAGCACACAGATCAGGCGGCCGCCGTCCGTCGTCGACTCAGGGGTCCCGGCCCTACGTGCAAGCGCCTTCTCGAGCACGAACGCCAGATGCTGGGACAGCTCCTCTGAGCCGTACCAATCATCGTCGCTGAGCCGCACGATGTCGTCGGCCCCAGCCTCGAAGATGCTTGCGACGTTGCCGTTCTCCGCGCCGCCCGTGAGGACCACGACGGGACGCCCGGGTCGGCGGTCGCATGCACTCCTGATGAAGGCCACAGCCTCTTCGGACGGCTGGTCGCATGCGACGACGAGCACGTCCGAGGGCGTGTCCTGGAGCGGGTTGGCCTCGTCCTCGAGCCCGTTGACGAAGCCCAGGACCTGGATCTGGTCTCCGCCGGTCAGCGCCGCCTCGACGGCAGCGGCGTCGATCGAAGCATCGAGCGCGACGACGGCGCTTACGCTCCTCACTGACCCGGTCCCTGCTCGAGGTAGGCGTCGGCCTTGTTGAGCGCCTTCGCGGCGACGCCGGCGGCGAGGGATTGGAGGTCGGTGACGGGCACCTTGCTCTCCCTGGCCCCGACCTTCGGACGCGCGATGACCCAGACCTTCCCGATGTCCGCGGCGAACGCGATCTCGGAGGCCTTGCGGTCCGACACCCGGAGAATCAGGGGCTTGGTGGTCGACGGGCCTCCGCCTGCACCTGCCGCGGGCTTGTCCGGCGCCTTCAGCACGTACGCGTCGTGCACGATGACCCGGGTCGTGGCCTTGCTCTGGCCGCCACCCTGCTGCAGGCCGATTCCAGCGAGCACGTCCACGTGATCGCCCGCCTTGATGTTGCCGATCATGCCGTGCGCCTCGTCGAGTGGCACGGCGATCGCGCGGTCGAAGCCGCGCAGCCGGTTGATGATGCTGGGCGTCGCGTTCACGAACTCCTTGGACACGAGCTGCTCACCGGGGAAGACGTCAGCCGTCGCGATCTTGCCCTTGAGGTTGGAGGGATCGGAGATCGCGCCGTCCTTCAGGTCGTCCTTCTTGACCGTGGTGGTCTGGAACAGAGCGTCCTCGGCCACGACGTCCCCCGGGCTCCCCTTCTCGATGAGGTTCTTCGCGACCAGCACGGTCGAGACGTCGTCCGCGACGTCCACGCTGTCCCGGTACTGGCTGAGGAAGATCATCAGCACGCCAGCGGCCAGCAGCGCGCTGATCACCGCGACGGCCGTGGTACCGCCACGGGTCGACAGCACCTTGCGGGCGTCCCTTCGAGGCGTCCGCCGCTTCGGCGGGTTCGGCTTTTGAACGGTTTGCATCGTCACTCCTCGGTGGTTGCTGGGGTCGTGGTGTGCGGGACCGGCGCGCTCATGCGCAGCCGGCGGCGAAGTTGGTGGGAGGTCGTTCCAGGCGCATCGTGGACGTCGTCGTGATCGTCTTGTCGGTCACGTCGAGCCGGTCGGCGAGGAAGCCGAGGAAGGTGTAATTCGAGCTGACCTTCACCTCGACGGGCTCGCCAACCACCGCGCCGCCGCCGCCCGGGAACGTGATGCAGACCTCGAGCGCGTCCCTGAGCTCGTTCGAGTCCGCCTGTGACTTGAGCGACTCCTGAAGGCTCGCGCCAGGTCCTGGGTTCTTGTTCACGGCGGCAAACCGCGCACCCTCATGGGCTAGGTGCGTCTCGTCGATCCAGTAGTTGAAGGCCTTGCCGAGATCGAGCATGCCCAGGAGCAGCACCAGGAGGAGCGGCAGGACCAGCACGAACTCGACCAGCGCGGCGCCGGCCTCGTTCTGAGTGGCTCGTTGGTCGAGGTAGCTCATGTATCTCGGTGTGGATGCGTTTGGTTGAGTGCAACTAGAATTTCGGGGTGCAGTAACTGGGCACGCTGCCCCGTCCGCGCGAAAGCCGGACGGGGCAGCGGCTGTATCGGCCTAGAGGTTGCCGAGTACCGTGTTCAGCGTTCCGTCGACGGCCACGCCGACGAGGTCCAGCGTGACGACGGCCGCGACCGACACGAGCGCCAGGATCAGGGCGTACTCCACCATCGCCTGACCCTCCTCGCGCTCCTGAAGCGCGCGAAGGCGCTCGGTGAGCTTCATCTGCAGCTTGAGCATGTACTTGTCACCTCCTTCGAACGCTCCTCCGGCGCCGGTGCGCGGCGCGTGTTCTCAGCTTTGGCTGGCGATCCGTCGCCGGCTTGATTGCCAACGTATGCGCGGCCGTCGGCCCCCGGACCGGTCGAAGGTCTAGTCCTGGCCTAGACGTTCGGCGAGCGACGCCTCACCGCGCGCGGTGGAGACTGTCCTCGCATGGCAAGAGCCGTCACCATCGCCAACCTGGACGGGCCCGTCGTGTGCGAGCAGTGCGTGCTCGCGGACTCCCCGCTCCGGCGGATGCGCGGGCTGCTCGGTCGCAAGCACCTCGACACGGGCCACGGCATCCTCATCCGCCCGGCGCCCGCGATCCACACGTGGTTCATGCGCTTCGCGATTGACGCCGTCTTCCTGGACCGCGAGCTGAACGTGCTGAGCGTCAGGCCCGAGTTGCGCCCGTGGCGGATGGCCGGCCAGCGCGGCGCGCGCGCTGTGCTCGAGCTTCCGGCCGGCGAGGCGGAGCGGCGCGGCATCGAGCCCGGCGATCGGCTGGAGGTGAGCTTTGACGGTCTCTGATGCGCGCGGGGCCTCGAACGTGGTGCCGCTGCGGCCGGCGAGGGTGCTCCTCGTGGGCAGCGACGTGCGGTTCCTGCGCGTGGCCGCA
>Ga0126314_10001407_pt1 | contig 11591 bp, 7 predicted proteins | sample Plot105B_FD_92535 | JGI IMG/M metagenome (GOLD analysis project Ga0126314, IMG submission 92535) | Serpentine soil microbial communities from UC McLaughlin Reserve, CA, USA - Plot105B | ecosystem: Environmental > Terrestrial > Soil > Grasslands | place: USA: UC McLaughlin Reserve, Lake County...
AAGCTTCCCGGCGAATACCTCACGCCCGGGCTGCTTCCTTCGCTGCGCCCAGTGCAAGTGCTGGCAGTCAACACCGCACCTGTCGAGCTCGACGTCACTGTCGACCATCTGCTGACACTGGACGGCCACGAGATCGAGCGATGCCTGGTCAGAGTGACCGTTCAACTCACAGATCGTGATAAATATGCCTCGGTTGCCGGCCTAGCGGCCGAGTACGGGACCGAGCTGGAGACCTACCTTCTTCAGCGGGTCGAAACCGAGGTGGCTATGGAGCTGCACGCCGCCGTCAAGATGAACCGGCTCGCCGACCTACGACGCCAAACAGTCCAACAGGTCATGGCCGAGCGCTGGCTGCCCAAGTCCTTCGCAAGCGGAGCACTGATACGTCGCGATTTCGCGGTTATCGAGGTCAGCTGGCCCAAAGACAGCGCCATCCCGGGCGTCATCGCTCAGCCCAGTTCGCCCAAAACGGACCAGCCGGCCTCCAACGCGAAGTCCGCACCGGCTGCATCTCTCGCGACCCGGACCCCGGCAGCATTCGTCAGCGAACTGACCATGGATGCTGGGCTGCGTCGGATTTGGCGTCGCTATGCAGAACCGGAGCTGCGAGCCATCGCCGGCGCCAAGGTCGGCAATTCGGCAACCGTCGTTGCCGTAGTAAACCGCGAACCCGGTGCTTACGAAGGAAGCCGGCTGCGCGAGGCGTTTGGCGACTACCTGGAAGATCGCAATGTGCATTTCATAGCTGCTGTCGCAGATTCCTATGAGGATCTGGTCCGGGCCTGGTTCAAGCAGGTTGACGGCAGTCCCGGGCGATTGGTATCGGTCCGCTCAGTTGACGACGACACGATCCTGCGGATCGGCGTTGATCATGCCCTGCGATCGGCCGAGGAGCGAACGCGAGGACTGTCGGTTGGTACCCAATCGGATCGAGAAGCCCTACAGCGGTTAGTTCCCCATGAGCGGGTCGAGTTCATGGCGGCGGACACGACGGGCTGATCCGATGAGCGTGAGCGGCCCCCCGTCGTGACCAAGATCACGTATACCAATCCGGGCGCTGCCCGCCCGGACGTGGGGTCGCTCGGTCCATCTGGCGCCGAACGGGCGGAAGACTCCCGAAAGATTCGGCAGGCAGCCACTATCCCTCTGGTCATCTCACTGGGCGCCCAATGGGTCTTCTTCATCCATTACTGGATTCCGGAGACAAGCACCTTCCCGGCTAACGAAATGTGGCTCACCCAGCTGTCTCCCCTGGCCTCAGCTGCTTTGACGAGTGAAGGCCAGCCACAGGTTCAAGCGCAGAACGGGCAGTGGGGACTCCCAGCACTGGTGCTACTGATCTGTGCCTTTGCGCTGTTCTGGCTCTCCCGCACCCGTCATTGGCTCGGGCGTACGGCGATGCTTGCTCCGGCAGCACTCGGCCTGATAGCCGCCCTGGCAAGCGTGATAGCACTCGCCGCGAAGGGTGAGTTGAGATCAACGATGATCGGCGTGTTGCTACTGATCATTTGGGTCTGGAGCGCTGGTTATGCCGCTCTTCACGGATTCCTGGACAACCTTGCCCCGTTGCCACCCAAGAGTTGGTACAGCGGTCTGCCGCTCCTCGCCGCGTACGCGATCATCAGCCCGGCACCAACGGCCGTAGGCCGCTGGTTGTTTGCTCCGGAGATACGCGACGCAGCCAACGCACTGCAGGAAAACACGGTGGCGCTGCGACTCGCGGCTTTATGGACCGCGAGCAGTGCGCTGCTTTACCTGTGTGGATTGCTGATCGGCGTCGCTGTCTGGGTCGCCTACCAAGCATGGCCGCCGCGCCGCGATGCAGCATTCATCGGTCGCTGCCTGATCGTGATCGGCATCTTGATCGTCACGGGTGCCGTCGGTTGGCCAGCGACCAGCGTTGCTGAGAAGAGGGTGACGGAGCTGGCCTACGAAAGCCCGGCGGACGAGGTGAGTTTCAGCTGCGGTTCCTGGATCCTTGATCAGCCCCCAACAACCTCGCAGCGGGAACCGGCCCAGACCCTGGTGATCAACGGCTTTACCTGCCGGACGGTGACAACCTTCGCGGGGTACCAGCAGCTCTCCACCCGGGAGCTCAATGTCTCGCTGTCACCCGTCACCGCTTATACGCCTGAGGGCGCCAAGATCTCGGGTCGTATCGTCGCCGCCGAGTACGGTGAGGTCATCGTCGTCGCGGGCACGAACAGGTTCGATACCCGCCCGAATGTGCTCCTCGGCCTTGGCTTGACCGACAGCGCAGAGCTCTGGCGCTATGTCTGCGGGGATGGTCCGTTGGGTGTGCGCTTCGCCAATGTGCCAGGCGGCGACAATCCGGCCGACGGGCACATTACTCAAGGCGAGGTGGCCTCTGAGGTCGTGGCAAGCTGCGACGGCCAAATCGTGCGCATCAACCCGATGACCGGACCGGGATGACATGGAGTAGTTGGCTAGATGAGCTCCGCAACGAAGGCGCTCCAGGCAGCCAAGTTCCTCAGCGGGATGTATCGGGAACGAGCGCGGATTCTCTATTGGGCCCACGTCCGCGGCGATCTCTTCAGCCGACTCATCCTGCCGAACCATCACACCGATCCGTACCAGATCTATGAGGAAATGCGGGCCCGGGGCCCGCTGGTACCTACCCGGCTCGGCAACTACACCACCACCAGCCACCGCGTGTGCAATGAGGTGTTGCGGAGTCGGAGGTTCGGCGTAAGACCCGAAGACGGCAGCGAGGACCTTGCCAACCAGGCAGGTCTCGACTTGTCATTGCTCGAACTCAACCCCCCAGACCACACCCGGATTCGCCGGCTCGCTGCACCGGCCTTCACCCCGCGCCGGATGGCAGGGTACGTGGGATTGGTCGATCAAGCGATCCAAGGGCTGCTCGATCAGTGTGAACGCGAAGGCGAGTTCGACCTGATGACATCCTTCGCCTCGCCACTGCCGATTGCGGTAGCGACTCACCTCCTTGGTCTACCCAATGACCCGGAAAGGTTGCGGCGGCTCGGCTCGACGATCGCTCGCGCCCTGGATGGCATCTGGTCGCTTGGCCAGGCCCGCACGCTGGCAGTCGCCGATGCCGAGCTTCGGACCACATTCGCCGAGCTTCTCGACCGGCGCAGAGCAGACCCACGCAATGACCTGGTGTCTGCACTTGTGGCGGAGCAAGGCAGGGACATCACCCCGGCAGAGTTGTCAGCACTGGTGCGGCTCATTCTCATCGCCGGCTTCGAAACCACGGTGAACGCGATCGGCAACGGCATGCACTGGCTGCTGGCTGATCGGGAGCAGTGGGATTTGCTCGTCAAGGATCCTGGTCGGGCGCCGGCCGTTGTCGAGGAGGTGCTCCGATTCGATCCTCCGGTCCAGCAGACGGCGCGGGTGGCCAACCAGCCGACCGAGGTAGGCGAGGTGTTGATCGTGAAGAACCAGTGGGTGATCACGCTGTTGGCGGCAGCCAACCGCGATCCCGAGGTTTACTCAGATCCCAACCGCTTTGACATCACCCGAGAATCACCGGTTGAGCACCTCGCCTTCTCTGGCGGCATCCACTACTGCCTCGGCTCGCCGCTGGCGAGGTTGGAACTGACCCAGGCGTTCTGCGCGCTTGCCGAACGGTTCCCACGAATCCGGCAGACCGCGCCGATCACGATGCGGCCCGGCACTACGCTGCGCGGACCACTGCGTTTCCCGGTGGCAGTGTCCTAGTGTCGTGCCGCCTCGCCATGATCATCGTTGGGTGATCGCACCCAGTCGGTCACGGTCAACCCGCACCGCGATCGAGCCGTGCTGATCAGTCCGGAGCAGGGTCATTCCAGCCGACCGGACGAGTTGCACCGTACGCGGCGCCGGATGACCATAATCGTTGGCGTGCCCCGCACTCGCGATGGCGAGGCGAGCCTGGGTCGCGGCGAAGAACCCCGGATCCTGCTGAGCCGATCCGTGGTGGGGAATCTTGAGGACATCAGCTCGAAGATCGGCCCCGGTGCGCAGGATCGCCTGTTGACCTGGCGGTTCGACATCGCCGGTGAGCAGCAGCCGTAAGCCGGCAACAGTGACCATGATCACCAGACTGCTGTCGTTCTGTCTCGACGAGTCATCCTGGTCGACGGATACATGGTCCACCGGTCCCAGCACCTGCAACTCCGCTGGCCCAACGCTGGCCCTGGTACCAGCGGGCGGCGCATGCACCGGAATCTCCTGTTGCGCAGCCTGATGTCTGACTCTCGCAGTCAGCGGCCCGGGCGGTGCCAGCGGGCTCAGCCACAGCTGACCCACGCGGCGACGCTGCAGCACGCCGGTCAGACCAGCAACATGGTCGGCGTGAAAGTGAGTGATGATCAGCAGCGGCACCTGCGTGATCCGCAATCGATCCAGACACCCCCGCATGGCACCGGGCACGGGACCGCTGTCCACTACGACCGCACTGCCACTGCCTGTCCGGACCGCAAGCCCGTCGCCTTGCCCGACATCGCAGGCAACCATCACCCAGTCATCTGGCGGCCAGCCTGGCTGGCGTGGCGCGCCGCTCAGACAGATGATCATGACTCCAGCGAGCAACAACGACAACGACGGCCGCGACAGCAGGTACGCCATCGATAGCCCGACCAGCAGCGAACTGATGCCCACCCAGGCCAAGGTCATCGGAGTCACCTCCAGATGCCACTCCGCGCCCGGAAGCTGCGAGCCGACCGTGGCAATCCAGATGATCGCCTGGGCACTCCAGGCAGCGCCGAAGCCGAAGACTGCAGCGATGGTTCCGCTGATCAGCGACAAGCCGGCGGCCGCAAAGCCGAGCACCGTCGCGGGCCCGACGAACGGTCCCGCCAACGCGTTCGCCACCAGGCCGGCGACGCTCACCCGTTCCGAGATGGCCGCCAACACCGTGACGGTGGCCAGTTGAGCGGCCAAGGGCACTGCGATCGACTCGGCAAGGATCAGCGGCAGCCAGCGGTTCATGATCAGCGACCAGCTTCGAGCCCACCACACGATCCCGGCGCAGGCCAGGATCGACAGTGTGAAGCCGATCGACCTGCTGAGGAACGGATCCAGCAGCAGCAAGATCATGCTCGCGACGGCCAGGTTGCGCATTCCAGCAGCTCGGTTTCCTGATCCCAGCGCGGCCAATGCCACCAGCCCCATCGCAGCCGCGCGCAGCACGCTCGGCTCAGTGCGGCACAAGGCGACGAAGATGATCACTCCAGCCAGGCCGACGGCGCGCAGCCACCACCCTCGGACGCCAGCCCATCCCGCAACGGTCAGCAGGAACGCAAGCAATAGCGTCAGGTTCGCACCTGACACCGCTGTCAGATGAGCGAGACCGGTCACTTGAAAGTCCTGGGTGAGCGCGGCGTCGAGGCCGGACGTGTCGCCCAGGACGAGGGCAGGCACCAAGGCGCGCGACTCAGGTCGGCGATCGGCGACTGCTCGCCGCAACCCGGCGCGGACCCGCTCCACGAGGCGAAGGCCTCCAGACGGGCCCTCCACCACGACCGGTGAGCCGCGCACTCGTAAGACCGCAGCCACATCTGAGCCACGATCAGGTGCCTCGAGACGCCCCTGCACCGCTAGTTGGGTGCCCACCGGGGTTTCGAACCACTTCCCCAGCTGCTGGCCTGTGACGACAACCAAGACTGGAGCCCGCACCAGCCAGGTGCTGCCGCGGCCTTCGACGCGTACTGTCACGGCTTTCGTGACTGCCGCGGGAGCCCTGACTCCGCTCGTGGCCACCCGGTGTAGGTCCCCGCGAATCTCCAGATCCACCGAGACCACTGCCTGATGCTCCGCCAGCAACGCAACCGGTCCATGGCGTAGCCGGTACACATCGACGACTCCCGCGCCCATGATCACGGTCGCGACCATTGCGGCGCTCAGGACCAGAAGTGAACGCCGCAGAGCAGCGACAGCCAGAGCAACGGCTACAGCGGCCGCAGCTGCTGTGATGACGGCTGCCGTACCCCAGGTTCCGGCCCAGGCAGCTCCCCACGCTGCAAGAGCCAGCGGCACCATGCGCAGATCGGCCGAGCGAGCCTGGGTGACCGGCGCAGCAGCAGGCTGCCGATGCCTCCACCGGTCACGAATGAGCCCATCGGCTCCGGTCTGCACCGCCGCAACCCACTGTGCCCAGACACTCACACCCGGACGTGCGGAGCGATCTGGGCGTACGTCTTGGGTCCGATGCCGTCCACCTCCTGTAGCTCCTCAATCCGACTGAACCTTCCATGCTGTTGCCGCCAGCTGAGAACGGCCCCGGCGGTCACCGGCCCGACTCCAGGCAGCTCCTCCAGCTCTGCCTGGCTGGCACGGTTCAGATCGAGCGTCGCCGTCGCAGCTGAGCCGCCGCCCGAGCTCGACTCGCGCCCGTCTCGCACCTCCCCCGCCGGATCGCTGGTGGTACCGATCACCAATTGCTGGCCATCGGCAATCAGTTGGGCCAGGTTGAGTTGACCGGGATCGGCTCGATCGGTCAGCCCACCTGCGGCGTCGATGGCATCTTGAACACGTGAATTCTCGGGCAGCTTCACCAGCCCCGGCCGCCGGACGGCGCCGAGCACGTGGACAACAAGCCTGGTCGCTCGCTCGCTACTGGAGGCCGATGCCGCGGATGCGCTCGGCACCGGCGTACTCATGGTCACCACCTCGCTCGGGCTGGCCACAGCGACCGGTCGGGCACGCAGCAACAACCATCCGGTTGTGATCACGCCAAGCACCAGCAGAAAGCCGATCACTCCGACGTGCATCCGGCTGAAGCGCTGTCTTGGCAGCTCCTCCAAGGTCTCTGCGGCGACCTGGGCTCCCCCTTCCTCGGCGCTGTCGAATGCGGATTCTGGAAACTCCGAGTCCGCACTCGACTGTCCAGGTCCGCGGGCGCGGCGGGGTGGTTCCTCAGCCAACACCAGCGCCATTCGATCGCTAATGAGCCGAGCCAATTCCAGGTCCACTTTTGATCGCCTTGCCATGTCCAGAAGCTAAGGACGTCGACGTGGCGTAGTACGCAGGCTTGGGAATCTGTGGACAGGGCTCGGGACCCGCCCAGGGCTGGGGAAAGAGGCAATGTGCGGGCTTCGCAATTTCAGCCCCTGAGTCCATTCAGACTCGGGGTGATACGACAATCCCCAGGGTGCCCGGACCGACGTGAACCCCGAGCACGGCACTCACCTCCGAGATCACAATGTTTTCGCGGGGCACCCGGCCACTCAATCGATCGACCAGCCGCCCTGCGCCGTCGGGGTTGTCGAGATGATGGACGGCGAGGTCAACCGAGCCAGTCGGCGTCGCGGCCTGCTCGAGCGCGGTCAGACTCAGTTCCACTAGCCGCGTCAGTGCCTTGGATTCAGTCCTGACCCGCTCATACGGCCGGATCTCCCCGTCCGCGACGGTGAGCAGAGGCTTCACCGCAAGCGCGGAACCGAGTATCGCCGCCGCTGTGCCAATCCGGCCGCCACGCCGCAGGTATTCCAGACTGTCAACGTAGAAGTAGGTCGTCGAGGCTGCTGCCCGGCGGCGCACGGCCGAGACCACCGCCTCGGGGCTCGCACCCGAGCGCGCGACCTCAGCGCCCGCCAACACTGCAAACCCTGCTGCCATCGCCAAAGTCATGGTGTCGACCACGATGGTCGGGATGTCGACCGAGGTCGCTGCCACCTGCGCCGCACTGCAGGTGCCAGAGATCTTGCTGCTGAGATGGACCGAGATGATGGCGTCGTAGCCGGACCTGGCCAAATTGGCGTAGGTGTTCTCGATCACCTCGGGCGTAGGTCGTGACGTGCTCAGCTGCCGCCCCTCGCGTAACGCTCCCGCCACTTCGCATGGCCGCACTTCCGATTCCGGACGGCTGACGTCGTCGATCACAACCTGCAATGGAATGATCGAGATGTCAGCGCGGGCAGCGTCGGCTGGATTCAGGGAAGACGTAGAGTCTGTCACCACTGCGACGCCGGGCATCTGCTCAGCGTAGGACTTTGGCCAGCGACCGATCGCGGACCTCCGGGGGGCGCAACCTCGTGTCGGTAGAGAGTAAACCGATGAGTGATCGGACCCGACGCGTCTGGCGCGCCGGGCCGGTGACACTCGTATTGGTATCGGCCTTCGCGCTCGCCGCGGCTGTGGTGATACCGCTCCTCGCGTACTTGATCTACCGGAACGGCAGCCCGCTCTGGCTGCCGCTGCTGTTCGTCGTGCTGACGGTGCTGGTGCTGTTGTACGCATGGCGATTCGGGCTCCATCCACGGCTCCAGGTCACTGACCAGACCGTCGAGATCATCAATCCGTTCCGCCGCTATAGCTTCGACTGGGACGACATCACCGTCATCGCTCCTGGCGAGAACGGCCTGCTCATCGGCTCGGAGGACCGTGCGGCCGAGGCCTGGTGCGTCCAGAAGTCGAACTCCGCCAACCGGCGCGGCCGTCTCACCCGAGCCGACCGGATTGCCAACCAGCTACTGGATATCGTGGAGCTGCATGATCCGCCAATGGAGGATCAGGAGGCCGGATCACGTATTCGGCGCGCGCGTCCCGACGAGAGCCAGCTGCTCGGCCGGCTAGAACGTGCAGCGAGCGAACAGGCGCTGGCACATATCTTTCCTCCGAACCAGTATCCCTATCCGACCAGGGCGGTCATGGGGCGCTGGCGGCGCGTGCTCAGTGATCGGCTGATGCACAGCTACCTTCTCGAGGTGCATGACAGTGCAGTGGGCTATGTCGCTTTCAACGGGGATACCGTGCACCACCTCGGCGTCGCCCCGGCTCACCAAAGACGCGGCTACGGCTCGGCGCTCCTGGAGTTCGCCTGCATGGAGATCTACGCAGGCGGTGCCCGGGAGGCGTTGTGCTGGGTGCTGGCTGACAATCAAGCCGCGCGCGCGTTCTACCACGCCCACGGTTGGACCGAAACCGGTGAGCGGCGGGAGTCGGAGTACCCGCCGCATCCTGAATCGCTTCAGCTGAGGCGCCAGAACCCCCACGCCCCGCGCCGCAGTCTCTGACTATGTTCATGCCGACCGCTTGTGGTGGCCGGGGATCCTGGTCCGGTGACGACACGCGCTATGCGCCCCGGGCTCCGTTCGACGGCGACCAGCTGGGATAGCCAACGCCCGGCTGCCCGGTTCCAGCCGCTGCTGTTCACAGTGGCAGGGCTTGCGCTACTGCCGGCAGCCGCCGCGACGCTCATGCGAGTGCTACCGCCAAGCGATGACGCGACCGCCCTGCTGGCGGCCTTTGTTCCTTATGGCCTGCTGGGCTACCTGATCGCGCTCGTCTGCCTGCTGATCGCCCTGCTGCGCGCCAGACACCGTCTGGTACCTGCTGTGATCACCGCGGCCGTGGTGGTGCTGACTGCCTACCATCTGGGCTGGTTGGCGCCGTTCTTCCTCGATGATCATCGAACTGCCGCGGCCGGGCAGTTCCAGCTGCTGAGCTTGAACATGCACAACGGCGCAGCAGATTCCGCGGATGTCGCGGAGCAGGCAGCGCATGCCGATGTCGTGATCTTGCTCGAGACAACGCCGGCTGCTCTGAATGCACTCGAGGAATACGGCTGGGATGATCGCTTTCGGTACTCGTTGGGCGATCCGAGGGAAGGCTTCTCCAACACCGCGATCTATTCGCGCTTCCCGCTGAGCGGGAGCAGGGCGCTCGGCGACACGTCGTTTCAGCAGTGGGTGACGACCGTGCGCACTCCCCGGATCGGCGACATCCGACTGATCGCTGTCCATCCGTGCAACCCGTACTGTGGCGGAGGGCGCTGGAACGCCGAGCACCGGGTGTTACGACGTGCGGTGACCGACAACCTGGATCATCCGCTTGTCGTGGCCGGCGATTTCAATGCCGTCAACGATCATGGACCCATGCAGGCGTTGCAACGCGCCGGACTGAAGAGTGCGACAGATGTCGCCGGAGCCGGCTGGCTTCCGACCTATCCAGCCAACCGGCTGATCCCGCCATTGCTTCCCATCGACCACGTCCTGATCAACGAAGATCTGACAGCGACTTCAGTGACCAGCTTCGCGGTCTCCGGCACCGACCACCGCGGCCTGCTGGCCACGATTGCGGCCTCCGACAGGAATGTCGCACCACGCTGAGGCAAACTGTGCCGGCGGCCTTACCGCACCACGATGCTGACCAGCTTGGGCGCGCGGATGATCACCTTGGCGACGTCACGGCCGCCCAGGGCGCGTACCACCGATTCGTCAGCCAGTGCAACCGAGCGTAGATCGTCCTCGCTGATCTCCGGGGATACCTGCAGCCGGCCACGGACCTTGCCCTGGATCTGAACTACACAAGTCACCGACTCGGTTGCCAGTAAGCCTTGATCAACGGTCGGCCAGCTGGCCTTGGCGACCGATGGGGCGTGGCCCAGACGTTCCCACATTTCTTCGGCAACGTAGGGCGCAACCAAGCTCAGGGCGATACTGACCACCTCGACGGCTTCGCGAACAGCGGGGTCAGCCGGACCGGCAGAGGTGTCCATCGCCTTTCGGGTCGCGTTGACCAACTCCATGATCCGCGCGACAGCCACATTGAACCGCTGCCGGGAAATGGACTGCTCGATGTCGGCCAACAGGCGGTGCGTCTCCCTTCGCAGACCGAGATCGCCATTGCTGGGTGGCACGCCCGGCGCACTGCTCACCTGGTCGGCCAGCCGGTAAGCCCGTTGCAGGAATCTCAGCGATCCGGCGGGCGACAGGTCGGCCCAGTCGATGTCCTCCTCTGGCGGCCCAGCAAAGACGACAGTCAACCGCACTGCGTCGACTCCGAACGCGTCGATCTGGACTCCGAGGTCTACCCCGTTGCCCAGCGACTTGCTCATCGCCTTGCCTTGGTTGATCACTTGGCCCTGGTTCAGCAGCCGGCGCATGGGCTCGACGAAGTCCACCATGCCCATGTCATGCAGCACCTTGGTGAAGAAGCGCATGTACAGCAGGTGCAAGATCGCATGCTCCACCCCGCCGACATACTGCGTAACCGGCATCCAGCGACGCACGTCCTCCGGGTCGAACGGGCCATCATGGTCATTCGGCGAGCAGTAGCGGAAGAAATACCACGAGGAATCCACGAAGGTATCCATGGTGTCGGAGTCACGCTTCGCGGGTCCCCCGCATTGCGGGCACTCGACGTTGACCCAATCAGTGGCCGCGGCCAGCGGCGATGTTCCCTTCGGGGCGAGGTCGGTGCCCGTCAGGTAGGGCAGCTCAACAGGTAGCTGATCATCGGGCACCGGCACCTCCCCACATCGGTCGCAATGGATGATCGGTATCGGGCAACCCCAGTAGCGCTGCCGACTCAGCAGCCAATCTCGCAGCCGGAAGGTCACCGCCCCCTCACCGACGCCCTCTGCTTCCAGCTTGGCGGTGATGGCGCGAATGCCCGCCTCCTTGTCGGTCAGGCAGTTCAGGATGTCGGAGTTGATGTAGCTGCCATCACCCGGCGTCGCCATGCCGGAAGTGGCAGGGTCCGGCCCGCCAGTCGCCACCACCTCGCGCACCGGCAGCCCGAAGGCCAAGGCGAAATCCAGGTCGCGTTGATCATGAGCTGGAACCGCCATGATCGCCCCGGTGCCGTACTCAGCTAGCACATAGTCGGCGGTGTAAACC
>Ga0126314_10001408_pt1 | contig 11589 bp, 8 predicted proteins | sample Plot105B_FD_92535 | JGI IMG/M metagenome (GOLD analysis project Ga0126314, IMG submission 92535) | Serpentine soil microbial communities from UC McLaughlin Reserve, CA, USA - Plot105B | ecosystem: Environmental > Terrestrial > Soil > Grasslands | place: USA: UC McLaughlin Reserve, Lake County...
ACGCAGCGATACACGACGCCGAAAACGCCGCGCCCGATCTCCTCAGCGTCGCTGAACCCCGCCGCGATCAATTGCGTGAACGCTGCGAGCCCCGCGTCGCGCTGCGTGCTGAACGGGTCATCATCGGCTTCCTATGAGGTCCTGAGCAGCATAGCCCCGGACAGCCAGAACATGGTGGCTAAAGCCGGGCTAAAGCCGCCGAACCGACGAACCCTGAGAGCTGCGGATAGTTCGCTGCTCAACTTTGACTCCCCCAGACTACGTCTGGCGCGTAAGAAGTGCTCGCACGTTAGAAGTGGCGCCAATTCACGCTGTTTTGGACTCATGGACCAGTGGTGACGAGGTCAAGTTTGCACGGACTGCGCGACGCTGTCGGCGACGGCGAAGAGTTCGATGGCCAGCCGGCACACCTCGCCCGCGGCGCCAACGAGACGACTCGCCGTCCGCCACTGCTGCGTGCCATGACCTTGTCGTTGTCCCAGTGAGCGGCTAACCATAATCGATTTCGAGGCGGGTTCGAGTGTTCTGGACGAGGGCGCTCCAACATGTGCGGTTGGTCGAGCCCGGGGAGCGAGGACCCGGTGAATTTAGTAAGAGAGGGCTATAGGGTTGGCGCCATGGCGGCGGGCGTCAATGTGGAGGCGTTGGGCCTGCTCGACGGGCTTGAGGCTGACGCGCGGCGGGACCGCGCGGAGTTGATCGCCTGGCTGCTCGATCAAGGGTTCAGTCTCGAGCACATCCGCGCGTCAGTTGCGCCGGTGACCCTGCCCGCCTACCGCGTCCTCGGCGACGACGGAACTCTTGTGTCCGCGCGCGAAATCTCAAAGTCGACCGGTATCGAGCTCGGCTTGGTGCAGCGCCTGCAACGTGCCGTTGGCCTGCCGAGGATCGATGACCCGGACGCGGCCCTTTTGCCGCGCGCGGACGCTGACGCGATAAGGCACGCGAAATCCCTACTGGAATTCGGCTACGACCCCGAAGACGTGGTTGCCGTCATGCGGGTGCTTGTCGAAAACCTCGGGCATGCCGCCGCGTTGATGCGGGAGGCCGCACTGAAGGCGCTGCTTCGGCCCGGGTCTTCTGAAATCGAGCTGGCACAGGCGACAGAGCAAATGGCGGTGGCCGCGGCACCGATGCTCGGTCCGATGATGGACGACCTGTTACGCCTGGAACTCCGACATGCGTTCGAGTTGGAGGCCGTCAACGCAGCAGAACGAGCCGCCGGCTCACTGCCTGGAGCGCGACCCGTCACCGCCGCCTTCGCCGATCTGGCCGGGTTCACGCAGCTCGGCGAGGCGCTGTCGGCCGAGGAACTTGAACGTGTCGCCAGCCGGCTAGGCGACCTCGCCCACGACACGGCGGTCACACCGGTCCAGTTCGTGAAGTCAATTGGCGACGCGGTAATGCTGGTCTGCTGGGACGCCGCGCCCCTGCTGCAAGCCATGCTTGACCTGGCTGACGCGGCCGCGGCAAACCACCTCCCCGCCCTGAGGATTGGCCTTGCCTCCGGGGCAGCAGTCACCCGGGCGGGCGATTGGTTCGGCAGCCCCGTAAACCTGGCCAGCAGGGTCACAGCCAGCGCACAGCCGGGGACGGTACTTGTCGCCGATTCGACGCGGGACGCCGTCGGCAATGTCGCGAACATCGATTGGATTTCAGTGGGCGCACGACGGCTCAAGGGTGTGAGCGCTGAAGTGAAACTCTTCCGAGCCCAACGCACCGGCCATCGGTGAGTAATCAGCGCTCGAATGTAGTTGCCGTCACGCACGCCTGGTAACCCTGACTGACGTCCTCGGGGGTATTACGTCGTGACGAGCTCCTCGGAGCCGCAGTTGGTCGGCGTCGTAGAGCCGCACCAGCCGCAAGATGTCGTAATGCGGATTCGCAGAGCCTAACAACGTTCCCCTCATCATCTTTTCGCTGAGGGTCAATTCGCACGCGAGACGTGGATCGTCGCTTCGCCGGGCCGGCGAACCCCGCGACGACGACTGCGCCGCCCTTGCCGACGGTGTCGAACGTCGCCGACACCACCTCTTCATCAACGGTGCCCACAGCGACAATGGCCTGGTCTGCGCCTTCCCCAGGACGACTCTTCACCTTTCTCGGCAGCCGGTTGCATTCTCAAACGCTTGCGTCGCACCGGTTGCGGCCTGCGACCCACAGCTGAATGAAGTCGGGGTGCTTACGGAAATAGGCGAGATATGGGTCGATGGCCCCGTCGATGGTGTCGTGCAGAGTGCGCAGCTTCGGGTTGTTCAGCGCGGCGGTGAGACGCGCGTCAACCTCGGTGAGGTGGCGCTGCACTAGCTCGGCCCCGACTTGATGTCGGCCGGCGAAGTAGTGACAGAGGGATGCTGCTCGCCCAACAGCGTCTCGGCGGCGTCGAGGATCGCCTGCGTCCGCTCGACTCCACGGCGCTATACCGCTGCCGGGCGCGCAGGCGCCTGGCGACACTGCTTTTAGAACACGATTCGAGACCGTATGAGGAATCGACAGCCCGCACACCGAATCTAAACTCGAACTCAATTCGAGATCGGCAGTAGATCTGGCATTGCGGAGGAGCGGCCTCCCCGGGACGCGGTGGGCCGCCGTCGACATCACGCTCTCGGACCTGCGCCGACGCGTCGTCGAGACGTTAGTCGGCCGATGGGCCTCATCCAGCCGTCAGCCGCTGTTGCGCAGGGCCGACGCCAGACCATTCATAGTGAGCAGGATGCCGCGCTGCACGAGCTCGTCGTCATCGCCGGAGCGGTACCGGCGCAGGAGCTCCACCTGAAGGTGGTTGAGAGGCTCCAGGTACGGGAACCGGTTGAACACCGAGCGGGCCAGCGCCGGGTTGTCGGCGAGCAGGTCGTTCTGCCCGGTGATCAGCTGGTGCATCCTGATCGTGCGGTCGTGCTCGCCAGCAATTTTCTCGAAGACGCGCTGGCGCAACTCCTCATCCGGAACCAACTCCGCATACCGCGCCGCCAGACCCATATCCGACTTGGCAAGAACTTGAGCCATGTTCGACAAGACGGTGCGGAAGAACGGCCAGCGCCGGTAGAGGTCCTGCAACACCTTCAGTCGCGCCCCGCTATCCTCTGGGCCGTCGGTGATCCACTGCTCGAACGCTGTCCCGGTTCCGTACCAGCCCGGCAGCATCACGCGCGACTGACTCCACGCCAGCACCCACGGTATCGCGCGCAGATCGGAGATCGATGTGGTGTGCTTGCGCGACGTCGGGCGGCTGCCGATATTGAGCGCACCGATCTCGCTGACCGGGGTGGACGCCGTGAAATAGTCGACGAATCCCGGTGTCTGATGGACCAATTCGGCGTAAGCGCGCTGTGCTAGTGCTGCCAGATCGTCGAGGACCTGGTAGGCCGGCTCGGCGGTGTCGCCAAGCCTCTCGACGTCCAGCAGCGTCGACTCCAGCGTGGCGGCGACGAGGGTCTCGAGGTTGCGCTGCGCGATCCGCGGCTCCGCATACTTCGCGGCAATGACCTCACCCTGCTCGGTGAGCCGCAGCGACCCAGACACCGCGCCTGGCGGTTGCGCGAGGATCGCGTCGTAACTCGGTCCGCCGCCGCGGCCAACCGTCCCCCCGCGGCCATGGAAAAGGCGCAGCCGGATACCGATCTTGCGGGCGGTCTCGACGAGGTCGAGTTCGGCGCGGTAGAGCGCCCAGTTGGCGGCCAGGTAGCCGCCGTCTTTGTTGGAATCCGAGTAGCCCAGCATCACCTCTTGGCTGCCGCGATGAGCCCGGACCAACGCCCGGTACACCGGAAGATCCAGTGCCGCTTCGAGAATCGATGCGCCTCGTTGCAGGTCGTCGATTGTCTCGAAAAGCGGCACGATGCCCACCGGGCAGCGCGGCTCATCGCCCGAAGCGTCGAGCAGCCCCACTTCCTTCAGCAGGATCGCGGCCTCGAGCATGTCCGACACTGACCGGCACATCGAGATGATGTAGTTCGGCACGGCGCGCGGTCCGAACACTGCAACGGCGCGCGCCGCGGCCGCGACGATGTCGAGTTCCTTGCGCGCCAACTGGGAAAGTTCGGCGCTGTGACTGGTCAGGGGGCGTCGGGTGGCAAGTTCGGCGGCCAACAGCTCGACGCGTTCCGACTCGGATAGCGACGTGTAGTCCGGGTGTACACCCGCCCACGCCAACAGCTCGGCGACCACCTCCTCGTGCACATCGGAGTTCTGCCGCATGTCCAGCCCGGACAGGTGAAAACCAAAAACCCGGACCGACTCTGGCAGCCGTGCCAACCGGTCGTCGGCGAGCAGCGCGCTGCCGTGACCCCGCAGCGACGCGTCGACGACATCCAGGTCGGCCAGGAACTCGGCCGGCGTCTGATACCGCTCGCCGCCCAGGTCGAGTTCGGGCCCGGGTTGACGGTCCAGGATTTCGCGTGCGGTCGCGGTGAGGCGACCGTGGACGACGCGCAGCGCGCGCCGATACGGCTCATCGAGCCGGGCCTGCTCATGACAGCGGTCGGCCAGTGCGGCGAGTTCGTCGGTGACCTTCACGAGCCGCGCCGACATCGACAGCTCTTCCTCCAACGTAGTCAACTCGGCGAAGTAATGCCCGAACGCGGTGTAAGCCGCACTGCCGGTGGCCTGCCGCACCACGTCCGCGCTCACGTTGGGGTTGCCGTCGCGGTCGCCGCCAATCCAGGAGCCCGGCCGCAGAATCGGCTCCTCAAGGAGATGCGCATCGGGCCAGCGGGCCTGCAACGCGCCGCGGACTTCGGCATTGACCTGAGGTATCACCTCGAAGAACGCCGCGTGATAGTAGCGCAGGCCCACTTCGATCTCATCCTGAATCTTTAACCGCTGCAAGCGAATAAGGGCGGTCTGCCACAGCGTCAGGATTTGGCGGCGCAACTCGCCTTCGATGTCACGGCCTTCGGGTGTCTCGGAGTGTCCGTGCAGCCTAAGCCGCATCAGCTCGGTGATGCGGTGCTGCGTGTCAAACACGGTGCGGCGTCGGGTCTCCGTGGGATGCGCGGTGATCACAGGTGACACCAACGCGTCGTCGAGGGCTTCGGCGATGGTTTCCGAATCGAGCTGTGCCGCATCGAGCTTGAGATAGGTGGCGGCCAAGCTGCTGTCCTGAGGCGGCTCGCCGGCATCGACGTGAATCCCGCGACGCCGTTCCCGGTGGATGTCCTCGGCGACGTTGGCCAGCAATGCGAAGTGCGAGAACGCGCGAATCACTGGAAGCGCTTGGTGAATGTCGATACCGTCGAACATCCGGGCAAGATCCGCGCGATCGATCTCCGAACGCCGCACCCCCAACGACTTAACGCGCGCGTGTTCGACGAGGTCGAACACCTCCTCGCCGTTCTGCTCGCGAACCGTGTCGCCGAGGATTGCGCCGAGCAGCCGGATGTCCTCGCGCATCGGCTCGGTCGCTTCGCGGCCGACTTTGGTTCGCTGCACCGCACCGATCGGTTCCAGCGCCGCGTCAGGACCCTCAGCCATATCTCAAGTATCGCTGCGTCGAAAGCGCCGCGCAGGTAGTAGGCGCGTTTCTCGCGGACTAGGGGCCTCTGGTGCGCAGCGCGATTACTGCCGCCGGGCGCCGAAAGGCCCCGGCGGCCAGGGCCACCGCAGCTAGGGTCCGGGATCGGTGTGGGGCGGGGCGGGCATCGCCTGATCACCTGCCACCACTACCGGTTCGTGGCCCTGCGGCACTAGCAGCGCCCCCACCCCGACAACTGTGCCCATCGCTTCGGGTCGCGGCCCAGGTAGTTCAGCAGACTGTCGAGCTGGTCAGGCGCACCAAGCGATGACGACCTTGCGGGCGTAGCATCTGCGCCGCTTGATCGGGATCTCCCCTCAGCACGCGCCCCTGGCGCTATTGCCCAGTTCGACTGCGATCCGGCCCATTTCGGGCGAAGGAACCGATAACTTCTTCGGGCAGAGCAGAGGCCGAGTTGCGGCGACGCGCGATCTTGGCGACATCCAGGGCTAAAGCCCCGTCCGTTTCCACATCCGCGACGTTCTGCATGGTGCTGAGGACCGCTCGCAGATCGCTGGCCACGGGTGCCTGCAGAGCGAAAAGGACGAATGCTTCGTCCTCGGCCTTGGTTCGCATCAATACCAAATGGTCGTGTCAGTGATCATATGCTCGGCTAGCAGCAGGTCGGCTTGAAGTAAGGCCTGGTCGCGCTTCATCGCTGCACCGACGAGCCCGCACATCTGGCCCAGCGTCTGGGTTAGTGCGCCGAGCTGGTCATGAAAGGCGTTACGCACAAACCCACCGTATGGGTCGACTGCCGCTTCATGGTGCTGCCGTGAACCCTCAGGGAAACGAGTCTGGCTTCTCATTCTAGAGAAACGAGACAGGCGCCCGCCACCACCCCCCCACCACGTAGTCCCAGCTAGGGGTGACTTATGTCTTGTCGCACACAGCGTGGTCCAATTCCACTATCGGCCAGCAATGAGACAGACATCGGTATGGCGGCGATCCTCGGTTACGCAGGGGTCAGCACTACTGGTGAGGCCTTGATGCCCAACTCGCCGTGCTCAGTGCTGCCGGGGTCGAGGCAGAACGCGTCTTCACCGACAAGCTTTCCGGCTCGGCGAATGCTGGTCGACCGGGACTGGCGCGATGCTCGACTACGCCGGTGTCGACGACAGTGTCGTCGTCACGGCGATCTCCGGGCTCGGTCGCTCCGTCGCCGAAGTCACCGGACCATCGCAGAACTCGCAGAGCGACGAATCCTGTTGCGCACCTTGTGTTAAGGCATCGACACCGCCACCCCCACCGGTCGAGCCGTGGCTGCGATCATGGCTACTTTGGCCTCACTGGAACTGAAGTTAGGTCGAGAGCGCCGGGGGGCGTCTCGAGAATCTCGCCGAGCGTCGCATCTACTGGCAACCCAGCCGCCCAGCCTCACCGCTGAGCGGTAAGAACAACTGCGGCGCTTAGCCGCGACCGGCGAGCCCGTGCGCGAGTTTGCTCAGGTGTTCGGGATCGGGCGGGCGACTGCATACCGCTACGTCTCGCAGCTGCGGTGACCCGTTCTCGGCTGCGCGCCCCGGGTACTTCTCATGACTTCTCATGGTCGGCCGTGTGCCGCGGCATCGGCCACACGGCGCTGGCCTGAACTCATGGCGCGAATGGGTCACATCGGTCGCGTGACAGTCGCAGGAAAGGTGCCAACATTTGTCGGGGCCGAGTCGAACAGGCCCCTGGTGTGATTTAGCATCTTGGCCTGTGAAAGATTGCGGCGAAATCTTCCCGGGTGGAGCGTGGTTCCCGAAAACCAGTGATCGGCGGCGAGCGGCAAGCTGCGCGGGATGAGTCGGTTCACTGAGACCATGTACCGGAACGCGCGCACCAGCGCGCACGGCATGGTGACCGGCGAACCACACACTCCGGTGCGGCACAGCTGGGCGCAGGTGCACCAGACCGCCAGACGGGTTGCGGGCGGCCTGGCCGCGGCCGGCGTCAGCCGTGGCGACGCGGTCGGGGTGCTGGCCGGCAAGCCGGTCGACATCGCGCCCACCTCCCAGGGACTGTGGATGTGCGGAGCCAGCATCACGATGCTGCACCAGCCCACACCACGCACTGACCTGATGCTGTGGGCCGAGGACACCGTCAACGTCCTCGACATGATTGCGGCGAAGGCCGTAATTATCTCCGAGCCGTTCACCGCCGCCGCGCCGGTGCTTCGGGCGCGTGGAATCGCTGTGCTCCCCCTTGCCGATCTGCTGGTCGCCGAGCCCGTCGACCCCGTCGAGACGAGTGAAGACGACCTCGCGCTGATGCAGCTCACGTCGGGATCGACGGGGTCGCCCAAGGCGGTGCAGATCACCTACCGCAACCTGGTATCCAACGCCGAGGCCATGTTCGTCGGCGCGCAGTTCAACATCGACACCGACGTGATCGTCAGCTGGCTGCCGCTTTTTCATGACATGGGGATGACCGGATTCCTCGCGGTCCCGATGTACTTCGGCGCCGAGTTGGTCAAGATCACGCCGATGGACTTCCTAGGCGATATCCTGCTCTGGGCCCGGCTGATCGACAAGTACAAGGCCACCATGACCGCCGGCCCCAACTTCGCTTACGCGCTCCTGGCGAAGCGCCTGCGCCGCCAGGCCAAACCCGGTGACTTCGACCTGTCCAGTCTGCGCTGGGCGCTGTCGGGGGCTGAGCCGGTCGAACCGGCCGACGTCGAGGATCTCGTCGACGCTGGCAAGCCGTTCGGGCTGCGCCCGCAGGCCGTCGTGGCCGCCTACGGTATGGCCGAGAGCACGGTGGCGGTGTCATTCTCCGAATGCGGCCACGGCCTGGTCGTCGACGAGGTCGATACCGACATGCTGGCAGTGCTGCACCGGGCGGTCCCGGCCTCCAGCGGTTGCAAAACGACCAGGTTGGCGTCACTGGGTTCGCTGCTCGCCGGTCTGGAGGCCCGCATCGTCGACGAGGACGGCAGACTCGTGCCGCAGCGCGGAGTCGGCGTGATCGAATTGCGTGGTGACCCAGTGACCCGCGGATACCTCACGATGGGTGGTTTCGTCGCCGTTCAGGACGACAAGGGCTGGTATGACACCGGCGACCTGGGCTATCTGACCGAACGCGGTCACGTCGTTGTGTGTGGTCGCGTCAAGGACGTGATCATCATGGCGGGCCGCAGCATCTATCCGACTGACGTCGAACGCGCCGCCAGCCGGGTCGCCGGCGTGCGGCCCGGCTGCGCCGTCGCGGTGCGACTGGATGCCGGGGCGTCCCGTGAATCGTTTGCCGTCGCGGTCGAGTCCGACGCTTTCGCTGATCCGGCCGAGGTGCGCCGCATCAAACACGAAATCGCGCACGAAGTGATGGCGACAGTCGATATGCGTCCCCGCAACGTAGTGGTGCTCGGCCCAGGAGTCATTCCGAAGACACCCTCGGGCAAGCTACGCAGGGCCTACTCCGCCTCACTCATCCACTGACGGCCAAGCCCATGACATCGGCGCCGGGTTTCTCCCTGTGCCCGGCAAACCGCGTTAACGCAGCCGCCTGGAAAGTACAAAACCTTAGATTAGGGGGACATTCGGACCTTCTCCTGTTCCACTTGGTCCGCAACACCGTCCGCCGATCCGCCGGGGGCGAGCCAGGAGAAGGAGAAAACATGAGTGTCTACCGCGTGACCGAGGTCATCGGCACGAGCACCGAGTCGTGGGAGCATGCTGCTTGCAGCGCGGTCGAGACCGCCGCAGCGACAGTCCGCGAACTTCGCGTCGCCGAAGTGACCCGCCAAGATGTCACCATCGAGAACGGCCAGGTTACCGGCTACCGGGTCCGGCTGGCGATCTCGTTCAAGTACGAATCCGATCGCTGAGCCAGCTGCAAGCGCCCCCAATAGGTGATTCCGACGCTTGCGTTTCCAGGAGGGGAGGGCTCCCGCGTCACGGCCGGGCTCGCCTGACGAAACTGGGCGTACTGGGCGCGGTCCCTGACATGCTGCAAACCTCGTATGGCTCCTTGACAATCGGCCTGGACGCCACCCACGGCCAGACGATCCTCATCCGGGGCGGGACATCCCGGTCGGCCTGGCACTGCGGTCCTCGCCATAGAGCGCGACATGACGGTGCTCTCCACGACAAGAAACCCCGACAAAGCCGGCGCCCTCATCGGCATCGGCGTCGACCACGTACTCATCGATGACGGCCAAATCGCACGCCACGTCCACGACATCTTGCCCGGTGGGGTTGACACTGCACTTGAACTCGTTGAGGCGCCAACACTTCCCGACACACTGCGCGCCGCCCGCGTGCACGGGGGTGGTCTGCTTCACCGGGATGCTGTCCAACTAGTGGATCGTGCGCGACTTCTACCCATTGAATACATTCCGCGTGGTGTCCGCCTGACCTCTTACGGCGGGGACGCCACCGACCTACCGGCACACGTACTACAGGAATACCTCGACAGCGTCGAGGCCGGCCAGGCGGTCATCCCTATCGACCACTTCTACACCTTCGACCAGATCGTCGAGGCGCACACCGCGATGGAAGCGGGCCCGTGCGCACGGGAAGCTCGTCGTGACCACATGACCGACCGCGGCGAAAATGAAAGCCCGGCTTCAGGCCCGATAGCAAATTGCGCGGAGTGCCACCACGGTTTCTATCTGCTTCGGGCTACCGAACCGTTTACTGGGCGCCATCATCCACGTCGTCGAGTTCCGTCCCGAAATGCCCGGAAAGCGCTGGCGTGCAACACAGTTTCGGCCGTAACCGTCGGCTCCGATGCTGCCAATCCAGATGCTGCAATCTCCGTCGCGCGGTGCGGCCACGATCTTGCTGCGAAACCGTGCGACCTCGGCGGCATGCACGTTCGGATCAACCCACAGGGCGGGCGCCGGCGCCCGCTCCACGCGCCCTAAAACCGTCACGTCACCCGACGCTACGGATGCCCACCGACACCTGCGGCGGTGGACGATTCGACCTCAACCGCCGTGTCTTGGCCGCCGCCGCCTAGTTCCTGCGAACGTCCGACGAAACGGCGGCACCGTCGGAACCTAGTGCTCGCGAACCATTCCCCGAAGCGGCGCCCGAAACGGGGCGACGGGCCTGAATTTCTTTGAGATACCTGCGGACGAGTTTCACGCTGCAGCCGCCGAGCTGGGCGATGTCAGCCACGGTCGCACCGCGATCACGCATCCGCGCCAACCCACGCGCACCTTCCAAGCTTGCTCCCCGCGGCGCTGTTCGGCTTCCAGCCGGACTTGCGCGTGCCGTTCTGCTTCCCACTTGCTGAGCGCACTGAGCTTCTGTTCGGCGACCAGGAAGGCCACCATGTCTTCCCGGTTGTCAGATTCTCGTTTCAGCCGCTCACGGTTCACTTGAGCCTGAGCATCACGCACCTTGCGGCGCACATCGTGTTTGGACGCAATCTGGGCCATAGTGGCGAACCTACGACTGCCTGGCCGGTCGGCGCTAACACTAGCGCCACCCTTGTCTCCACGGATATCCGGGGCTTGCACAAGGCGCGCCCCGGCAACGAGCAGCCCCCACGCTTCTCCATGCTGACGTTCGATGTCCTATGTCCCGTGTGGACCGAGCGTGCAGATCACCGACCGAGCCGGTGCACCGTGGCCGGCGCACCGGTTCCCACGTCCCCCGCCTCAGTGCGCACCATCCCCGCGCGGCGGCGCAAACCTGGCGACGGCCAGGCACCGTTCTCAAATCCTGGTGCCGCCTCCGGTTCTTTACTCCCAGATTCCTCTCCCCAACCGAATATCCCGATGGCCTCACCACATTCACTCCATCCATTGCCACCACACCTGCCCACACACCTCCGTAACCGCCCCATGAACTACCCGGTCGTCCCCCCTTTCGAGCCCACCAAACACCACACCTCTTGCTTGCTTTAAGGCGAAAGCCGCTCAGGCGACACTCCTCGCAACTCGTGGATAACATTCGTTATCCACGAACGGTGGCGGTCTTATGCGGGGACTGTCTGAATAACGGTGGATCTGATCTTGGTCTGACACGCCGAGCTGTGCTTGGCGGGAAGGACTGATGATGTCCGAAACACTGGAATCCGTGGCGATCGACGTGGATCACAAGCAGCTCGCCGAGCGGTTGCTCGCGCAAGCTAAGGAACAA